>Ga0194131_10002495_pt1 | contig 30101 bp, 25 predicted proteins | sample TA2KigO120mmetaG_FD_148631 | JGI IMG/M metagenome (GOLD analysis project Ga0194131, IMG submission 148631) | Freshwater microbial communities from Lake Tanganyika, Tanzania - TA2015053 Kigoma Offshore 120m | ecosystem: Environmental > Aquatic > Freshwater > Lake | place: Tanzania: Lake...
CGGGCGGCGGCGCAGCGCGGGCGCGAAGCGCCGCCGCGCCAGTGACGCCGGCGTGCGTCGGGCGCGCCGACCGGCGGCGGGACCGCAGGAAGGCGCTAGTTTTCGTCAGCCGGGGGCGAGGCGGCGTGGGAGCGGTCGATGGCGAGCCGACGATGGTGGGTGCGGTTGGCGGTCTTTGGGCTCGCCGCAGTGCTGGTCGGCGGCGACGGATCGACCGCCGCTCCCGGTCCCGGCGAGGAGATCGAGGCGGGATTCACCACGCGGCGAGCGCGCTCGTTGCTCGAGTTCGCGCTCCCGCCGCCGCGCAAGATCACCGAACTGCGCTGGACCGGCGATTGGAATGCGGCATTGCTCGAGGCGGAGCGACGCAACGTCCCGATCGTCGCGGTGCTTTCGGATGACGCGAGCGCCGGATTCCAGACGGTGACCAAGTTCGTCTACTCGAAGCCGGAGTTCGCCGCGTTCTCGCACGACGTGGTGCTGGTGGCGGCGTACGGCGGCGGCAAGCACGGCGCGACCAAGCGCATGGTGGACGGCGAGGAGGTCGAGTGGTGCCCGCTGTTCGATGTTCCGTGCGATGACCATCGCGCCAGCGAGGTGCTGGTCCGCAACACGTTCGCGCAGCGCGAGTTCTGGAATCCGCTGCACGTCTTCGTGTCCTGCTCCGGCATCGAGCTGACCCGGGCCGAGGGGCACGAGCTGCGCTTCGACCGGCTGGAGGAGGAACTCAAGCTCGCGACGCGCGAGCGGCAGGGCGCGTGGCTCTCGTACCGCGCCTGGCGCGAACTGCTCGAACGGGTCGCCGCGCTGCTGGCCACGCGGCAGAAACGCGGCGTCGCGGCCGTGCACCTCGAACTCGGCAAGTGGGTGGCGGCCGAGAAGAAGGCTGTCGCCGACCCGAAGCTGCCGCGCACGCTGCACACGCCGGCGATGGTCGCCTGGGTGGAGCAGTTGCGCGAGGCGCTGCTCGAGGAGGCGGAGGGACGGATCGAGGACGCGGTCGATGCGGCGCGGGCGGGCCAGGTCACCGCGGCGCGCCGACTGCTCGGGGCGATCGCCCGCGAGGCGAAGGGGCTGCCGCCGGAGAAGTCGGCGCAGGCGGCGCTCGCGAAGCTCCCGGCCGGCGACCCGGAAAAGCGCAAGGGCGGCTGAACGCCGCCCTTGCCGTGGCTCGCTCGTCCGTTCGCCGGCCGGCGGATCAACCGCCGGCGGGTGTCCCCGTGGTCGGTTTGGCGTCGTCGCTCTTCGGCGCCGCGTCCTTGGCCGGCGCGTCCTTGGCCGGCGCGACCGGGTTCGCGGCGAGGCGCTTGGCGTTCTCCTCCTTCGCCGCACGCATCGCCTTGACCAGCGCCGGCACGCCCTCCTTGATCGCCTTCGGATCGGTGAAGGTCGCGATCAGCTGGCCGGTCGAGTCGAGGAACAGGAGCTGCACCTTGCGCTGCTCGGGCTTCGCCATGGTCTTCGCAAAGAACTCGGTGACCGGCTCGCGGCCCTTCAGCTTGCGCAGGATCTCGTGGTCGCCGATGCAGACCTTCTCGCAGATGAAGTCGCGCGACTCCTTCACCACTTCCTTGTCCTTGAACAGCGCGTTCTCGAGCTTGTCGCTGTAGTCGTAGTTCGTGCCTTCGTAGATATGGCCGTCGAAGACGTAGACGAGGATCGGCTTGCCGTTGATCGGCGTCGTGCCGTTCCACGCGAAGTTGCCGTCGGAGCCGGGCGTGAAGGCGTCGGCGCCGCTGCCACTGCCGTCACCGCTGCCGGTGGACGATCGGCGCTTGCGCATTCCGCCGCCGCCACCGCGGATGCCGCCGCCGGTACCGACGCTGCCGGTGCCGCCGCTGGTGCCACCCACGTTGCCGCCCGATGCACCGGATCCGCCGGATCCGCAGTTCGGACCTCAGCCGAAGCCGAGCGTGTCAGGTGCGAGCGCGAGGCAGGCGCCGATCAGCAACACTCCGAGCTTCAGGCCATGGGTCCACTTCATGACGAAGGCTCCAATGAAGATCGAGAGGAGTTTGGAGGCGACGGGATCGTGGTGTCCGAGCGAGTGGCTCGATTTCTAGCGCCATGCCGCCGCGCGCGTGCGGCCGGGTTGTCACGACCGGCAGCGGCGAATGGGTCGGCACGGGCGGGACGTCGACAGGAGTGGTGCTGCAAGCGCACCGCGGCGGCGTTCGGCCGGCGTCAGCCGTCGGCTGGCGCTGACTCCCGGCGGGGCAGACCGGCGAAGCCGCCGGCGGCCTCCAGCCATTGCTCGATCCGCCGGTCGAGCGCGGCTTCGTCACCCGAGTTGTCGAGCACGACGTCGGCGACCGCGCGCTTGCGCGAAGGCGGCCACTGCGTGGCGTCGCGACGGAGCAATTCCGCCGCATCCCAGCCCCGCACCCGGCCGGCGCGAGTCAACCGCCCGGCGTCAGGTGTGTCGACGAACAGCAGCAGGTCGCACCGGCCGGCAAAAGGACTCGACTCGAGCAACAGGGGCACGTCCAGCACCACCGCCGACAGCGACCGGTCGGTCCGGGCGGTCGCGAGCGCCTGCTCGATCTGTGCGCGCACCCGCGGATGGATCAGCCCCTCGAGATGGCGACGATGTTCCGCGTCCCCGAAGACCAGGCGGGCGACGGCGCGACGATCGAGGTCGGGCGGATCGTGCGCGGAGCTCCCGGCCAGGGCGATGGCCCGGCCGTGCCGCTCGATCAGTGCGCGCCGGACCGCAGGGTCGGCGAACGCCTCGTGCGCGAGGGCGTCGGCGTCGATGACCCGCGCGCCACGGGCCGCGAGCAGGCGCGCGACCGTGCTCTTGCCGCCGGCGATGCCGCCCAGCAGGCCGAGCACGACCGGACGCGGCGTCGGTTCGCGTTCCATCGTTGCCCTCGCCGGTGCCACGGCCGCCGTCCGCTGTGCTGCGGCCCGCGGTGCCCGCGGGGCGTCATGCTTGACACCCCCGCGCGAGCGCCCTTTAATCCCGCCCTTTCGCATCGGCCGCCCGATCCTACGTTGCGGTAACGGTTTGCGTGCGATCGGCGGGCGTGGCGAGAGGCGGGCCCTCCTGCTGGGGGAAGTGCCGTGGTCGGCGAGGCTGCCGTGGCAGCGTTGCCGGTCGGCGGAACTCCTCCTAGAGGCAGCCCCGGTTCCGAGCGGCAGGTTCGCCTCCGCAGCCGGTACCGCGCCGTCGTCGCGAGCCGTTCTCGCGCGACGACGGCGGCCGAAGCGGACACTCTTCCTCACTGACAGACGCGCCGTTCCTGAACAGCTGGAGCTCCTGAATGAACCGCCAGATCCGCGGGGCCGCGACCGTGAGCGTCGTGTGGGTGATCGTCCTGCTCGCACTCCTGCTGTTCTCGGGCGGCGGCATCTACGTGTACGCGTCCGAACAGACGAGGAACGAGAACGCGGTGAAGGCCGCGCAGCTCGAGGCGGCGCAGAAGGAAGCGCGCTACCAGGCCGCCGCGCAGAAAGTGCGCGAGCTGTCGGAGCAGGTCGGCTTCCGCGATGACAGCGACAACCTCTCCGAATCGCGTCCCGCCGAGATCGCCGAGCGGCTGAAGAGCCTGCGCGAGAATCACTCGGCGTTCCTCGGTCCTGACGCCAGCACGACGTCGCGCATGATCGAGCGGCTCGACACGCGCGTCGGCGAGCTGAACCGCGAACTGGCCGAGGCCAAGCAGCAGGCGGCCGCCGCCGAGACCTCGCGCTCCGCGACCGACAAGAGCATGCGCGATCTGACGACGGCCAAGGACGCCGCTTACGCCGAACTGCAGAAGACGCTGCAGGTCGAACGCGATCGCAACAGCCAGCAGGAGGCGGCCGACAAGGCGCGCGCCGACGACCTGAATGGCCGCCTCAATGCGCACGAGGCGAAGGCGCGCGCCGAGAAGGAAGAGATCGAGGCGCAGGCTGCTGCGCTGCAGGAGGAAGTGAAGAAGCGCGACGGCCGCATCGCCGAGCTGGCGAAGCGGGTCGAGACCATCCGCCTGCCGGACGAGCCGGACGGGTCGGTCGTCGCGGTGAGCACCGCATCGACGTGCTACATCGACCTCGGCGCCAAGCAACTGCTGCGGCGCGGGACGCGGTTCAAGGTGTTCAGCTACGGCAAGAACGGCGCCATGCACGAGAAGGGCATGGTCGAGGTGACCTCGGTGCAGGATGCGATGGCCGAGTGCACCGTGGTCGATCTGAAGGACCGGTTCGACCCGATCTCCCGCGGCGACAAGATCGCGGCGCCGAACTACGACCCGGAGATGCCGCGCGAGTTCGTCCTGCTCGGCACTTTCCCGAGCGGCTACTCGCGCGCCATGGTGGCCGATCGGCTCCGTTCGCTCGGTGCGAAGGTGGCGGACAAGGTCGGTCCGGCGACCGACTTCCTGATCATGGGCGACAGTGGCGCAGCCGCTGGCGCCGAGGGCGACGCGAGCGAGGACGGCGGTGAAGAGGGTGGCGAGAGCGGTGGCGGCGAGGCTTCGGCCGACCTGCAGCTGGCGCAGCTCTTCCGCGTGCAGATCGTCCCGGTCCGCGAGATCCTCGAGTACCTCAAGTACGAGTGACCGCCCGTCCTGACGACGTCCGGATGACGTTCGGGGAGCACCTCGAAGAGCTCCGCGGACGGCTGATGAAGGGAGTCCTCGCGTTCGCGGTGGCATTTGCCGCCGCGTTCGCGTTTCAGGACCAGTTGCTCCGTTTCTTCCAGCGTCCCTACGAGGCGGCGCGCGCATCGGTCAACGCCGAGCTGCTCGGCCGCTGGAAGGAGCGCCCGCCCGCGGAGTGGGAGCAGGCGGTCTCGGCGTTGCTCGATCTCCTCACCGCGAAGGCGGTAGTGGCCGAGCCGGAACTGGTCCGCGTGCGCCAACTCGTCGAGCGGGAGACGCTGGAAGCGGCGCCGAAGCTCGGGCCGCTCCAGTCGATCGGCATGCTCGAGGGCTTCAACGCCTACATGCTGGTCTGCCTGATCGCGGCCGGAGTGGTCTCGGCGCCGATCCTGCTCTGGCAGCTCTGGCGCTTCGTCGCCGAGGGGCTGTACGACACCGAACAGCGGCTGGTGCTCAAGGTGCTGCCGGTCTCGCTGCTGCTCTTCTTCGTCGGCGTCAGCTTCGGCTACGGCGTGATGGCCGAGATGTCGGTCCGTTTCCTGATCGGCTACGGCGACATCGAGATGCTGCGGCCGCAGGTCTCGATCGGTTCCTACCTCGGGATCCTGCTGCTCCTGCTGGTCGTGATGGGACTCACGTTCCAGATCCCGCTGGTGATGACCGTACTGGCAGCGACCGGGCTGGTCGGTGCCGACTTCTATCGCGGCAAGCGCCGCCACTTCGTCCTGGTCATCGTGATCGTCGCCGCGATCATCACGCCGCCCGATTACGTGTCGCAGATGCTGGTCGCCGGGCCGATGTGGCTCCTGTTCGAGATCGGGGTCGGTCTGGCCGCGAGCGCCGGGAAGCGGCGCGCGGCGCGGGGAGCGGACGCGTGAGCGCGCCGGACGGCGGCGACCCGCGCGCGACCCGCGCGGCGCTGGTCGCCACCGGCGAGGAGCTGGTGCGCGGCGGCGTCAGCGACGGCAACAGCGCCTGGCTCGCGCGGCGATTGCGGTCGTTCGGCTTCGCGGTCTCCTCGATCCGCGTGGTCGGCGACGGCGAGGCGGCGATCGCGCGCGCCGTCGGCGAGGCGATCGCCGAAGCGGCCGTGGTGGTGGTGGGCGGCGGGCTTGGTCCGACCGAGGACGATCGCACGCGCCACGCGCTGGCGGTGGTCGCCGGAGTCGCGCTGACGGAGGATCCGGCGGCTGCGCAACAGGTCGCCGAGTGGTTCATCGCGCGGGCGCGGCAGCCGTCGGCGAGCAATCGGCGGCAGGCGCTGCTCCCGGCCGGCGCGGAACCGCTGCGCAACCCGCGCGGATCGGCGCCCGGGATCGCGCTGGCGGTCGGCGGGGCGACGCTGTTCGCGTTGCCGGGCGTTCCCGCCGAGCTTCGGGCGATGTTCGACGCGGAGGTCGCGCCGCGCCTGCGCGCGATCGGCGCCGCGGCGCCCTGGCATGAGCGGTGGTTGCAGGTGGTCGGCCTGCCCGAGTCGGTGGTGGGGGAGCGCGTCGCCGAGTGGATGGCGCGGACGGGTCCGCCGTACGTCTCGGACAACGTGCGCTACGGCGTCGTCACGTTGTGCGTCAGCGATCGCGACGATGCGGCGGGCCGGGAGCGCGCCGCTGCCTGCATCGCGGCGATGCGTGCCACGCTGGGCGACCACTGTTACGCCGAGGGCGAGGAGTCGCTCGCGGAGCACGTGATTCGGCGCCTGCGCGCGGCGTCCGCGACCGTCGCCCTGGCCGAATCATGCACCGGAGGACTGGTCGCTGCGGCGTTGACCGAAGTCGCCGGTGCTTCACACGCCCTGGTCGAGGCGGCCGTGACTTACTGCGACGCGGCGAAGAGCCGGGCGCTCGGCGTCCCGCCGGAGCTGCTGGCGACCGCCGGCGCGGTGAGTCCGGCGGTCGCATGCGCGATGGCGGAGGGCGTTCGAAGGGTGAGCGGGGCGAGCTTCGGCCTCGCCACCACCGGCATCGCCGGACCCGACGGCGGCACCGAGAAGACGCCGGTCGGGACGGTCCACCTGGCGGTGGCCGGGCCGGCCGGGACGCGCCAGGTCGTCCGGCGCTATCCCGGCGATCGCGCGATGGTGCGGCAGTTCGCCTTGCATGGCGCACTCGACCTGCTGCGGCGCGCACTGCCCTGAGCGGACTCGCTGGTGCGCGCGTTGTCGGCCACGCCGCGGCCTGCCATGATCTGCCCCCCGCAGCGGCGAATCCCCGATGGTGTAATCGGTAGCACACGGGACTTTGAATCCTTCAGTCCAGGTTCGAGTCCTGGTCGGGGAACCATTCAGCTCGCCCCGCGGGGGCGGACGGGCGCACGAATTGACCGCTCCCGGCGCCGCGGGTAAGAGCTTTCGCCCTTTTTCCCCGGAGTTCGACCATCCCGCCCCCCGAGACGCCGACCGGCCAGTTGCCGTCGAGCGCCGCCGCGTCCAGCGCGGCTGCCGGCGGCCCCGTGTCGCCGCTGGCGGTCGTCGTGCTGGCGGGCGGTCAGGGCAAGCGGCTCGGCAGCGACCTGCCGAAGGTGCTGGCCTCCCTCTGCGGGACGCCGGCGCTCGGGTACGTGCTCGAGGCGACGGCGCCGTTGGCCGCGGCACGGACGATCGTGGTCGCCTGCCATCGCAAGGAACTGGTCGCCGACTACCTGGCGCGGCGGTTCGTCGGCGTCGAGTGGATCGATCAGCGCGAACCGCGCGGGACGGGCCACGCGGTGTTGGCGACGGCCACCCCGCTGGCCGGCTTCACCGGCGACGTGCTGGTGCTGTTCGGCGACTCCCCGTTGGTGCGCAGCGAGACGCTGGCGGCTCTGGTGGCGCAGCATCGAGCGCATGGCGTCGCCTGCACGATGGCGCCGGCGCGACTCGACGATCCGACCGGCTACGGCCGCGTCCTCCGTTCCGCCGACGGCGCGCTCGACCGCATCGTCGAGGAGAAGGACGCCGACGCGGCCATCCGCGCGATCCGCGAAGTGCATTGCGGCATCGCGATCTTCCGCGCCGCGCCGCTGTTCGCCGCGCTGCGGCAGGTGACCACGGCGAACGTGCAGGGCGAGTACTACCTCACCGATGCCTACCGCCTGCTGCGCGAGGCCGGGCAGCGGATCGAACTCCGCCCGCTCGACGACGCCGAGGAGGCGGCCGGCTTCAACACGCCGCAGGACCTCCTCGACTGCCGGCAGCGGATGCGGCGGCGGATCCTCGCCCGGCACCAGGCGAACGGCGTCGAGATCGAGGACCCGGCCAGCGCGTTCATCGACCACGACGTGCGCATCGGGCCGCGGACGCGGATCCTGCCCTTCACCGTGATCCGCGCCGGCGTGACCATCGGCGCCGGCTGCGAGGTCGGGCCGTTCACCCAGTTGCGCGCCGGGACGGTGCTCGAGGATGGCGCCGAGGTCGGCAATTTCGTCGAGGTGAAGGCGAGCCGGCTCGGCCCCCACGTGAAGGCGAAGCACCTGACCTACCTCGGCGACGCGACCGTCGGGGCTGGCACCAACGTCGGCGCCGGGACGATCACGGCCAACTACGATGGCAAGGCCAAGCACCCGACGACGATCGGCGCGGGCGCGTTCATCGGCAGCGGCACGGTGCTGATCGCCCCGGTCGAGGTGGGGGACGGTGCGGTGACCGGCGCCGGTGCGATCGTGACGCGGAACACGAAGGTGCCGGCGGGGGCGACGGTGGTCGGCATGCCGGCGCGGCCGGTGCGGGCGAAGTCGGGGACTCCGCCGTCAGGCGGAGTGCAGGGAGGGGCGACGTGACGCGGGACAAGATCACGCTGCTGGCTGGGAATGCGCATCCGCAACTGGCGCGCGCCATCGCGGAGTCGATCGGCATCGACCTGTGCAAGGTGACCGTCGGGCGATTCCCCGACGGCGAGATCGACGTCAAGATCTACGACGACCTGCGCGGTTCGGACGTCTTCATCCTGCAGCCGACCAGTCCGCCGGTGAACGACCATCTGATCGAGCTCCTGCTGCTGCTCGACACCTGCCGCCGCGCGAGCGCGGGGCGGATGACCGCCGTGATCCCCTACTTCGGCTACGCGCGAAAGGATCGCAAGGACGAGGGGCGCGTACCGATCTCGGCCAAGCTCGTCGCCAACATGATCTCGACCGCCGGCGCGGATCGCGTGCTGACCATCGACCTCCACGCCGCGCAGATCCAGGGCTTCTTCGACCTGCCGGTCGACCACCTCTACGCCAAGCCGGTGCTGATCGACTACTTCAGGAGCCTCGATCCGAAGGATCCGGTGATCGTCGCCCCCGACATGGGCGGGCTCAAGCGGGCGCGCGCCTATGCCGAGTCTCTCGGCGCCCAGGTCGCGATCGTCGACAAGCGGCGGATCTCGGCCGACAAGGTCGACTGGGAGCACATCATCGGCGAGGTCAACGGCAAGGACGCGCTGATCATCGACGACATGATCGCCACCGGCGGCTCGATGGTGCAGGCGGTGCGCATCGTCAAGGAGCACGGGGCGCGGCGGGTCTACGTGGGCGCAACGCACGCGGTATTCTGCGGCGACGCGGTCCACAAGCTGGCCCACTGCGGTGCCGACGGGATCGTGATCACCGACACGGTGCCGGTGCACGAGCCGCTGCCCGAGCGCTTCCAGTACCGGTCGGTGGCGCCGCTGCTCGCGCGGGCGATCCTGGCCATCCACCAGAGCAACTCGGTGAGCGCTTTGTTCGACAAGGTCTGACCCGGAACGATCATCCAGCGGGACGCGGCGCCGCGCGAAGCGACGCCCACCGTCCGCAAGAAGTCCCGAGACTCGAAGCCGAGACTCGAAGCACGGAGCGATTCGATGCAGACGCATGAACTGAAGGCCGACCGTCGTGAAGGCGTCGGCAGCCGCAGCAGCCGCGGGCTGCGCAACGATGGCCGCATCCCGGCGGTGCTGTGCGGCAAGGGAACCGAGTCGCTCGCGCTGCACGTCAGCGCCAAGGACTTCGAGGACCTGCGCAAGAAGCGCGCCCGCATCGTCATGCTGCAGCTCGACGGCATGAGCAACGCGGCGGTCGTGCACGAGGTCGCCTGGGACACGATGTCGCAGGAACCCCTGCACGTCGATTTCCAGCGCATCAACATGAACGAGAAGATCGAGATCGAGGTCTCGATCAAGGTGCGTGGCCCGTCGAAGGGCGAGGCGGCCGGCGGCATCCTCCTGGTGCAGTCGGATGCGGTGAAGGTGCGCTGCCTGCCGCTCGAGACCCCGGAGTCGATCGAGGTCGACGTCCGCGCGCTCGACCTGCACGGCACGGTGCACATCCGCGACCTGAAGCTCCCGCCGGGAGTCGAGGCGGCGGAAGAGGCGAGCCACCTCGTCCTGTCGATCGTCGAGAAGGTCGAGACGGCGGCGCCGGTGGCGGTCGAGGCTGCAGCGACGACCGCGGAGCCCGAGGTGATCGCGAAGGCGCCGAAGAAGGACGAGGCGGGCGACGCCCCGGCGGCAGCGCCGGCCAAGGACGCGAAGAAGCCCGAGAAGAAGTGATTCCGGCGTCCGCCGCACGCGCCGGTCAGGCGGCGCGCGGCGGCGGCGCGGGCCACGACGCGAGCGCTGCCGGCAGCGATTCCGGCGATGCCGGTGCTGCTGGCGCGGTTGCGACGCGCCCCCGCGCAGGTTGCGCGGGCGGCGGTGCGACGCGCCGGCGCGCGGCGGGGGCGGAGTGGTCGGCATGAAGGTGGTGGTCGGGCTCGGAAACCCCGGTGCCGAATACGACGGCACGCGCCACAACCTCGGTTTCGAGGTGGTGGCGCGGGTGGCGAGTCGCCTGAAGATCAGCCTGCGCGAGGGCAAGGGGCCGGCGCGCAGCGCTCGCCTGCGGCGCGCCGGCGACGAGATCCTGCTGGTCTGCCCGCTGACGTACATGAACCTCTCGGGCGATGCGCTGGCGCAGCTCGACCCCGGCCGGCTGGCCGGACCGGACGAGGTGCTGGTGGTCTGCGACGACCTGGCGCTGCCGCCCGGACGCCTGCGGCTGCGAGCCAGCGGCAGCGACGGCGGACACAACGGGCTCAAATCGATCGAGCGGCAGCTCGGCAGCGCCGGCTACCCGCGGCTGCGGCTCGGCATCGGCGCCGCACCTCCGGGCAAGGTGACCGCCGACTGGGTGCTTGAGCGTCCCGACCCGGCCGAGCGCGCGCTGCTCGACGGCGCCGTTGCCGAAGCGGTCCACGGCGTGGTAGCGTGGCTCGACTCGACGCCGCTCGCGACCCTGATGAACCGGTTGAACCGCGACCCGACGCCTGCCAAGGCGAAGGCGCCGCCGCCGACCGGGCAAGCGACGCCCGAGGAACCGCGGTCGCCGCGTGGCGATGCGGACCACCACCGAGACTGACCCCGTCCCGGATCGGGTCGATCCGAGACACCGGGCAGACGTGCCGGTTCGCCGGCACCCGATGGAGGCGCAACCGATGGAGACGCGAACGTGAGCAGTGGTCCGAGTACGCAGGCGCCGGGCGAAGCGCGACTTCGTCCGTACGAGGCGATGTTCCTCGTCGCCAACAAGGAGGCGCGCAAGACGCACGACTATCTCGAGGAGCACGTGAAGTCGCTGCTCGACAAGGTCGGCGCCAGGCCTTCCCGCTTCGGCAAGTGGGAGCAGCGCACGCTGGCCTACGAGATCAAGGGGCAGCGCGAGGGGATCTTCTACCTCTGCTACTTCGAGGTCGACCCGAAGCAGATCGCCGCATTGAAGCGCGAGGCCGCGCTGTCGGAGCTCGTGCTTCGCATGCTGGTGCTGGCGCTCGACCGGATCCCGACCGAGGACGAGGAGCGGCGTCGCGCCGCGTCGGTCGAGGAGGCGCTGCGCGAGGGTGAGGAAGTGCGCGGCGAGGGCGGGTTCGAGGGCGGCGGCGGTGGCGGTGGTGATCGCCGGCGCGGGCGCGGTCCGCGCGGCGAGTCCGGCGGCATCGAGCCGTCCGGCGCCGGCGCGATGAGCTGAGCGAAGGAGCCAACCATGCCGAAGAAGAAGTCACGCATCGCGCTCGCGCGCGCACGCCAGCGCCGCTACAAGAAGTTCGTCGACCGCGGGCCGTGCCGGTTCACCCGGAAGGAAGCGGCGCTGCGCAAGGCGGAGCAGCTGCCGGCCGGCGGCCTGCTCATCAGTTACAAGGACCTCAACACGCTCGAGCGCCTCTGCTCGCAGCAGGGCAAGCTGTTCTCGCGCAAGCGCTCCGGCAACAGCGCGAGTTTCCAGCGCCAGCTCAAGAACGCGGTCAAGCAGGCGCGCTACCTCGGCCTGCTGCCGTTCGTCGGCTGAGCCGGGGAGTCGATCCATGCAAGTCATCCTGCTCGAGAACGTGGAAGGCCTCGGCCGCAAGGGCGACGAGGTGAAGGTGCGTGACGGCTTCGGCCGCAACCACCTGCTGCCGCAGCGCAAGGCGGTCCTCGCGACGGCCGACGTGTTGTCGCGGCTGGCGACGATGAAGAAGAAGTTCGCGGAGGAGGAGGCGAAGATCGTCTCCGAGTTGAAGGGAGTCGCGTCGAAGCTCGAGGGCTTCAAGATCGAACTGGTGATGCGGGCGACGGCGGAAGGCCACCTGTTCGGTTCGGTCAGCGCGCAGGTCCTGGCGGCGGCGTTCAAGGAGCGCGGCCACGACGTGAAGGAGCGCGACATCCGCATCAAGGAGCCGATCAAGACGGTCGGAACCTACGAGGTCGCGATCCACCTCCACGCGGACGTCAAGGTCCCGGTGACGGTCGTGGTCGACGCCGACGGGCAGACGCCGGCGGCAGAGACCGAGGCCGCAGCTGACGCACCGGTCGAGGGCGCCGCGCCCCCGACCGGCAAGGCCGCGGAGGCCACTGCGGAGGCGGCGCCCCCCGCCGGCGGCTGAGCCGGCGGTCGGCTGCTGCGGCGGGCAGCTCTGCGCCGAACCCGCGGAGTGACGACGCGGATGGCGTCGCGACCCCGGAGGAGATGCTGCGGGGCGTGACCGGATCGCGATCCGGCCACGCCCCTGGTCCGACGAGCCCGAGCGTCCGCCAGGCGGGCGGAAGTTGCACGGCGCGCACCTGCTGGAGAGGGGAGGGCGGCGCATGGTGTCGGTCGACGCGAACATCCTCGACGAACTCGCGGCGAAGACGCTCCCGCACCATCGGGAGGCGGAGGAGGCGGTGCTCAGCGCACTGCTCCAGGACCGCGACGCCGTCAGCGACATCGCGCAGAGCCTGCGCGCCGACGATTTCTACGTCGTCGCGCACCAGGTGGTGTTCCAGGCCGTGCTGGCGCTGTACGAACAGGGCAGCGGCATCGACCTGACGCTGGTCGGCGAGGCGCTGGCTCGCTCCGGCGATCTCGAGCGGATCGGCGGCCCCCTCGCCCTGGCGCGCCTGGTCGAGCGCGTCCCTTCGGCCGCCAACGTCGCCTTCCACGCCGCCATCGTCCGCGAACGTTCGATGCGGCGCGGGCTGATCGAGGCGGCGCGACGGATCCTCGAGGAATCCCGCGCGGCCGGCCGGTCGATCGAGGAGATCGTCGACGGCGCCGAGCAGGTGGTGTTCGACGTCGCCCGGCGCAACATCAAGGGCGAGTCGGTCGCGCTGAAGACGGTGCTGCAGGACGTGCTGCGCGCGCTCGACCAGCGCACCGCCGGCGAACTGGCCGGCGTCCGCTCGCACTACCCCGACCTCGACGAGCGGCTGTCGGGTCTCCAGGGCGGGCAGATGGTCATCGTCGCCGCGCGCCCGTCGATGGGGAAGACCAGCTTCGCGCTGAACGTCGCGCTGCGCGCGGCCACGCGCAACGAGCCGCCGACGCCGGCGCTGGTCTTCAGCCTCGAGATGCCGAAGGAGCAGATCGCGCAGAACCTGCTCGCATGCCATGCGCAGGTCGACTCGCACCTGCTGCGCAAGGCGCTGCTCGACCGTGACGCGCTGCAGCGCGTGTCGGCCTCCGCCTCGGCGCTGTCGACCGCGCCGATCTTCATCGACGACACGCCGGGCATGACCAGCCTGCAGATCCGGGCGAAGGCGCGCCGGATGAAGGCGTCGCACGACATCGGCCTGGTGGTGGTGGACTATCTCCAGTTGATCTCGTCGTCGCGGCCGATCGAGAGCCGCCAGCAGGAGATCTCGCAGATCTCGATCGCGCTGAAGGAGCTGGCGCGCGAGCTGAGCGTGCCGGTCATCGCCATCTCGCAGCTGAACCGCGCGGTCGACAACCGCGAGGATCACCGGCCGCGGATGTCCGACCTGCGCGAGTCGGGCTCGATCGAGCAGGACGCCGACGTGGTGCTGTTCCTGTTCCGCGAGGACTACTACGATGGCGGCAAGAATCCGCAGACGCAGAATCAGGCGACCCTGATCATCGCCAAGAACCGCAACGGCCCGATCGGCGACGTGAAGCTGTCGTTCTTCCCCGAGAACGTCCGGTTCGAGGCCTACTCGGATCTCGACTTCCGCGGATGAGACTGCGAGCGACCGCGCCTCTGCTCGCGCCGCTGGCGCTCCTCTGCGCCGCCGCACCGGTCGCGGCCCAGGAGGCCGCGCCCGCCGGCGCCCCGGCGCCCGCGGCGAGCGCCGTCGTGCCGATCCGGAGCGCCGAGGGCGCGACCATCCGCGCGGTGCGTTTCGAGGGCGCGACGCGCCTCACGCCGGAGCTGCTCGCGCTGCAGGTGAAGACGCGCGCCGGCGCGGCGTGGTCGGAGCGGATCGCCGACGACGACCTGAAGTCGCTGGCGGCGCGCTTCCAGGTCTGGGCGACGGTCCGGGTCGAGGCGCTGCCGGACGGACAGGTCGACGTGGTCTTCGCGCTGGAACAGGTCCCGTCGGTCTCGCGCGTCTTGTTCAAGGGCAACCGCGAACTCGACGAGGAAGAGCTGCGCGCGGCGCTCGACCTGTCCGAGAACAACGCGCTGCCGGCCAGTACGGTGGCCGGAGATGGGCTCGCGGTGCTGGTCTACCAGCTCGAGGACCACTACCGCGCCGAAGGCTACCTCTTCGCCGAGATCGTGCCGAACGTGACCCGGCAGGGCGACGAACGGGTGCTCGAGTTCGACATCCTCGAGGGCCCGGAAGTCGCCGTCAACGAACTCGACTTCGTCGGCCTCGAGCATTTCGATCCCGGCCACATCCGCGACCTGATGAAGACCAGCCGCACCTTCTGGTTCTTCACCCAGACCTACAAGCCGGCCGAGCTCGAGGATGACATCGTCCAGATCGAGCAGTTCCTGATCGACGAGGGGTGGCTCGATGCGCGCGTCGCGGTGGAATCGGTCACGCCGGACCGATCGGCCGGCGAGGTCGACATCCTGATCCGGATCGAGCAGGGTCCGCGCTACCTGGTGCGCAAGGTCGACTTCGTGGGCAACGAGCAGTTCACGCGCACGGAGCTCGAGGCGCTGTTGCGGATGACCCCGGGAACGCCCTACCGGCAGACGGTCTACCGCAAGGATCGCGCCCGCATCCTGAAGCACGTGCGCCACCTCGGCTTCGTGCGCGCCGAGATGCCGGTGCGGCCGATCGAGGGCTTCGCCGCGGACGGCGCAGCGCTGGTCGACGTGACCTACCGGCTGCACGAGGACGAACGCAAGCGGGTGCGGGCCGTGCGCGTCGTCGGCAACGAGAACACCCGCGACGACGTGATCCGCCGCGAGCTCGACCTCCATCCCGGCGACCTGTTCGACGGCGACGAGATGCTGGCGGCCGAGGATCGCCTGCGCGCGACCGGCTTCTTCATCGACAGCCGCGGGCTGCCGCTGGCCTGGGTCGAGAACGAACGCACCGAGGATCCGCACGCCGAGGACATCGTGATGAAGGTGGAGGACGGCACCGCCGGCCTCTTCACGCTGTTCGGCGGCCTCGCCTCGGGTCAGGGTTTCTTCCTCGGCACCGACCTGACGATCGACAACTTCGACATGGCCGACCTGCCGTCGTCGCCGGGCGGCCTGTTCCCCGAGTTCCTCGACCAGCGCGCGTTCCACGGCGCCGGGCAGCGGCTCCGGCTGCGCGCCAATCCGGGCAACCAGTTCTCCAACTACCTGATCCAGTTCACCGAGCCTTACCTGACCGGGCCGCGGCAGAACCCGGTCTTCCTCGACCTGAACTTCCATGTCCGCGAGTTCCGCTCGCGTCACTACGACCAGAACACGGTCGGCGGGGAGTTCTCGATCGGCAAGCGCATCTCGCGGCGGCAGTCGGTCGCGGTCGGGTTGCGGCAGGACCGGATCGCGATCGACCGCATCGTCGATCGCGCCGATCCGATCGAGGACCTGCTGGCGGTCGAGGGCGGTAACTCGGTGCGCGGACTCGGCGTCGACTGGGAGTACCGCGCGTTCGACTCGCTGCGCAACCCGACCGCGGGCTACCGCCTGAACGCCGGGGTGGAGCTGGTCGGCGGCCCGCTCGGCCTGCAGTACGACCTGTGGAAGGCCAGCGGCGGCGCGGAGTGGATGATCCCGCTGTTCGAGAACGAGGAGGAGCAGCGCCACGTGCTGTCGCTGCGCGGGGCCATCGCCGAGGTGCGGCCCTGGGGCGACACCGACGACGTCCCGCTGTTCGAGCGCTGGTTCGCCGGCGGTCCGGCCACGTTCCTGCAGGGGCGCGGCTTCGAGTTCCGCGGCATCGGCCCGCATGACGGCGACTTCTCGGTGGGCGGCGACGCCGGCTGGGTGATCAACACCGAATACATCTTCCCGCTCTACGACATCTACGAGCCGCGGCTGCGCGAGAACCAGCCGTTCCTGCGCGGCGTGGTCTTCGCGGACCAGGGCATGCTCGAGGAGTCGTGGGGCGGGCTCCACGACGGCAAGTGGCGCCTCGCGGTCGGGGTCGGGCTGCGCATCAAGATCCCGTTCCAGCTGTTCTCGGCGCCGCTCGAGCTTTACTACGGCGTTCCCTTGCAGAAGGCGAGCGAGGACGAGCGCGAGAGTTTCCAGATCAACTTCAGCACGCGGTTCTGAGCCGCCTGCGGCCGCGGGCCGTTCCGGCGCGGCGAAAAACGGAGACGACCATGAAGCGGTTCCTGGCGGTCGGCGCCCTCGCGGCGCTGCTGTGGGTCGGCGGCGCGGCGCGCACCTTCGAGGGGCCGCGCATCGCCGTCATCGACATGTCGCGGCTGGTGAGCCAGCACAAGAAGTCGCGCGAGGAGCAGTTGCTGATCTCGCAGTGGCGGGAGACCGCCGAGAAGCTGCTGGCGGAGGAGGCCAAGAAGTACAGCGCCGAGGTGGCGACGCTCGACCAGTTCCAGCCGGGCAGCGACATGTGGGCGCAGAAGAGCAAGGAGCTCCGCCACAAGAAGGCGCAGCTCGAGGTCGACCGCGACATGATCAGCGACGAATTCGAGCGCAAGATGGCGCGAGCGCTGTCGGAGGCGCACGCACGCGTCGGCGCGGGCGCCCGGGTCTACCTCGAGACGCACGACCTCGACGCGGTGCTGCAGCATTCGCCCGGCCCGGTGAAGGGCAACAAGAGCAGCGACGTGATCCCGGAGATCGTCGTGCGCACGGTGGTGGCGCATCGCGGCACCATCGACGCGACCGATGCCGTGCTTGCGATCCTCGACGCCGGCAAGTAGCGTCGCCCGGGCTCATGCGGCGCAATCAACGCACGATCAAGAACTCGTTCGAGGTCGCCGGCGCCGGGCTGCACAGCGGCGCCGAGGCGCGCGTGCGGGTGGCGCCGGCCGACGCCGACAGCGGCGTCGTGTTCGTGCGCTCGGACCTCGCCGAAGCCCCGGAAGTCCCGGCCTCCTACCGCTACATCGTCGACAATCCGCGCCGCACGACGCTGAAGAACGAGGAGGCCGAGGTCCACACCGTCGAGCACTTCTGCGCGGCGCTCGCCGGCATCGGCATCGACAACCTGCGCGTCGAGATCTCCGGGCCGGAGATGCCGGGCCTCGACGGCAGCGCCCTGCAGTGGCTCGAGCTGATCCAGAAGGCGGGCGTCGTCGAGCAGAAGTCGGCGCGCAAGCGGCTCGACCTGCGCGAACCGGTCGCGGTGACGGTCGGCGACAGCTTCATCACCGCCGTCCCGCACGACGGCGACGGCCTCTCGCTGGCCTACACGCTCGACTTCGCCGGCCGGACGAGCCAGTACGTCGCGGTCGACGTCGCCGCCGAGACGTTCCGGGAGAAGATCGCGCCGGCGCGCACCTTCTGCTTCGCCGAGGAGGTGGAGGAACTGCAGAAGCGCGGGCTCGGCAAGGGCGCCAACCGCGACAACACGATCGTGGTGGGCGCGCCGGCGGACGGGGCGCCGCCGTTGCGCTTCCCGGACGAACTGGCGCGGCACAAGACGCTCGACCTGCTCGGCGACCTGTTCCTGCTCGGCGCCGACCTGAACGCGAAGGTCGTCGCGACCAAGACCGGTCACGCGGCCAACCGCAAGCTGGTCGGCAAGCTGCTCGAGCTGATCGAGGCCGAGGAGGTCGCCGGCGCGCTGCCGGGCCCGACCGGCATGGAGATCAAGGAGATCCTCAGTCTCCTGCCGCACCGCTACCCGTTCCTGCTGATCGATCGCGTGATCGAGCTCGAGGGCTATCGGCGCGCGGTCGGCATCAAGAACGTCACCATCAACGAGCCGTTCTTCCAGGGGCACTGGCCGGGGCAGCCGATCATGCCCGGCGTGCTCATCCTCGAGGCGATGGCGCAACTGGCCGGGCTGCTGCTCCTGCGCCGGCTCGAGAACACCGGCAAGCTCGCGGTGCTCTGGTCGATCGACGAGGTCAAGCTCCGGCGCGCGGTGGTGCCCGGCGATCAGCTGCGCATCGAGATCGAGGCGACCAAGGTGCGCAGCAAGATGGGGCAGGGCGCGGCGGTGGCCAAGGTGGGGCCGCACCGTGTCGCCGAGGCGTTGCTCACCTTCACGCTGGTGGATGCGACGTGATCGCGGCGGGCGCGGCATGACCGTCACGGTGCACCCTTCCGCCGTCGTCGAGCCGGGGGCGGACCTCGCCGACGGCGTCGTGGTCGGGCCGTTCTGCCACGTGCAGGCGGGCGCGCGCGTCGGTGCGCGCACGCGACTCCTGTCGCACGTCTCGATCGGCCCGTGCACGACGATCGGCGAGGACGTCGTGGTCCATCCGGGCGCGGTGCTCGGCGGCGTGCCGCAGGACAAGACCTACCGCGGCGAGCCGACCACGCTGACCGTCGGCAACGGCAACGTGATCCGCGAGTGCGTCACGCTGAACCGCGGCACGGTGAAGGGCGGCGGCCGGACGGTGGTGGGCGACCGCAACCTGCTGATGGCGTGCTCGCATGTCGGCCACGACTGCATGCTCGGCAACGACCTGATCATCGCCAACGCCGTGCTGATCGCCGGCCACGTCCACATCGGCGACCGGGCCGTGCTTGCCGGCGGCGTCGCCTGCCACCACTTCGCGCGCATCGGTCGGATGGCGTACGTCGGCGGCATGAGCCGCGTCATCCATGACGTCCCGCCGTTCACCAAGGTCGCCGGCGAGCGCGTCCGCGTGCGGGCGCTCAACGTCGTCGGCCTGCAGCGCGGCGGCGTGCCCGAGGCCGAGATCGAGGAGCTGCGGCGCGTCTACCACGAGCTGTTCCGCAAGCAGGCGGCACTGGCGGCGGCGGTGGCGCAGGTCACCGCGCCGGCCGGCTCGCTGGCCGCCGAGCTGGCGCAGTTCGTGCGCGAGTGGGTCAGCGCGCCAGGCGGGCGCTACCTCGAGCAGTTCCGTACCGACCGGCCGCCGGCGGCGCCGCGCGCCGGGTAAGGTGCCGCGCTTCCGGAGCGCCTGTTCCGGCACGGCCCGGATCGCCGTACGGAATGCGATCCCGGACCCGCCGGCGCAGGAGCTCCAGCGCCGCGGCACGGTCGCTGCGGCTCCGGAGGATCGCCGGTGAGCGTGTCGCCCCGCTTCAGGAAGCCTGCCCGGGAATTCCACCTGCCGAGCGTCGAGGATGCGGTGCTCGCCCGCTGGACGGAGCAGGGAACGGAGCGGGCCGTGCTCGAGCGGCGCGACGGCCGGCCGACCTACGTCTTCTACGAGGGGCCGCCGACGGCGAACGGCCGCCCCGGCATCCACCACGTCTTCGCGCGCACGCTGAAGGACGTGGTCTGCCGCTACTGGACGATGAAGGGCTTCCACGTGCCGCGCAAGGCGGGCTGGGACACGCACGGCCTGCCGGTCGAGATCGAGGTGCAGAAGGAGCTGTCGATCTCGATCAAGCCGGAGATCGAGCGCTACGGCATCGGCCCGTTCAACGACCGCTGCCGCCAGAGCGTGTTCCGCTACAAGGGCGAGTGGGAGAAGCTGTCGCGGCGGATGGGCTACTGGCTCGACTACGAGCGGCCCTACGTGACCTGCGACAACGCCTACGTCTCGTCGCTCTGGTCGATCCTCGCGCGCTTCCACGACGAAGGGCTGCTCGAGAAGGGTTCGCGCATCCTGCCCTGGTGTCCGCGCTGCGGCACCGGCCTCTCGTCGCACGAGGTGGCGCAGGGCTACCAGGACGTGCAGGACCCCTCGGTCTTCGTGCGCTTCCCGTGGCGCGATCGTCCGGGGGTCGCGTTCCTGGTCTGGACCACCACGCCGTGGACGCTGCCGAGCAACGTCGCGCTGGCCGTCCATCCGGAGCTCGACTACGTGCGGGTGCGCCGTGAGGTGAAGGGCGGCACCGCCGAGGAGCTGGTGCTGGCGGAGTCGCTGGTCGCCCGGGTCTTCGGCAAGGAGCCGGTCGCGGTGCAGGAGCGGATGAAGGGCGCCGCGCTGGTCGGCGCGCGCGTCGAGCGGCCGTTCGACTGGCTGCCGTTCGAGGCATCGGGCCGGCACGAGGTGGTGGTCGCCGGCGACTTCGTGTCAGCCGAGGACGGCACGGGCATCGTCCACCTGGCGCCGGCGTTCGGCGAGGACGACCACGCGGTCGGGCGGCGCGAGGGACTGGCGATCCTGAACCCGATCGACGCGCAGGGGCGCTTCGATGCGCGCGTGGCGCCGGTCGTCGGCCAGTTCGCGCGCGACGCCAACGCCGAGCTCGTGCGCGAGCTCGAGCGGCGCGGCAGGCTGTTCCGCCGCGACAACTTCACGCACTCCTATCCGCATTGCTGGCGCTGCAAGACGCCGCTGCTCTACTGGCTGCGGCCGAGCTGGTACCTGCGGACGACCCGCATCGCCGCGCAGATGGTCGAGCAGAACCGGCAGATCGAGTGGTTTCCCGCCGACATCGGCGCCGGCCGCTTCGGCGAGTGGCTCGAGCACAACGTCGACTGGGCGATCTCGCGCGAGCGCTACTGGGGCACGCCGCTCAACGTCTGGTGCTGCGCCAGGTGCGACGGTCAGCAGGTCGTCCGCAGCGAGGCGCATCTGCGGCAGCTGCGCCCCGACCTGCCGGAGGGGTTCGACCTGCATCGGCCGCATGTCGACGCGATCGAGCTGCGCTGCACGCGCGCCGGCTGCGACGGCGTCGCGCGCCGCACGCCCGAGGTGGTCGACTGCTGGTTCGACTCGGGGGCGATGCCGTTCGCGCAGCACGGCTGGATCGCCGAGAAGGGCAAGGCGCCGCCGGCCGAACATCCGGCCGACTACATCTCCGAGGGCCTCGACCAGACGCGCGGCTGGTTCTACACGCTGCACGTGATCTCGACCTTCCTCACCGGCAGGCCGGCGTCGCGCCGCGTGCTGGTCGGCAACCTGGTGCTCGACGCGAAGAAGCAGAAGATGTCGAAGTCGCGCGGCAACTCGGTGGATCCGTGGCAGGAGATCGGCGCGCACGGCGTCGACGCCGTCCGCTGGTTCCTCGTGGCGCAGAGCCAGCCGTGGTTGCCGCGCGCCTGGGACACGGCCGCGGTCGGCGCCGCCGGTCGCGAGCTGTTCGGCACGCTCTGGAACTGCTTCACCTTCTTCGCCACCTACGCCGAGATCGACGGCTTCGATCCGCGCGCGCAGCCGGCACCCGCGCTCGCGGCGCGGTCCGAGCTCGATCGCTGGCTGGCGGCCGAGGTCGAGCGGCTGGTCGCGGACGTCGACGCGGCGTTCGGGCGCTACGACCTGACGCGGGCGGCGACGACGATCGCGACGTTCGTCGATCGCAAGCTTTCGAACTGGTACATCCGCCGGGCGCGCGACCGCTTCTGGGGGCGCGGGATCACCGCGGACAAGCTCGCTGCGTACACGACGCTGCACGAGGCGCTCGGGCAGGTGGCCGCGGTGATGGCGCCGCTGGCGCCGTTCTTCGCCGACGCGCTGCACGGCTGGCTCGACCCCGATGCGCCCTCGGTCCACCTCGGCGCCTTCCCGGCGGCGCGTCCGGAGCGCCGCGCCCCGCAGCTTGAGCGCGACATGGAGGCGGTGCTCGATGTGGTCGCGCTCGGCCGGCGGGCGCGCGCCGCCGCCGGCATCCACCTCCGCCAGCCGCTCGGCACCCTGTACGTGAAGTGCGCCGACGCCGAACTCGACGCGCGTCTGCGGCAGGCCTACGCCGCGCTGGTCGCCGACGAGCTGAACGTGGGCGAGGTCGTCATCGCCGACGCGGCGCGCCTCGATGGCCTGCGGACGCTGCGGGTGAAGCCGAACTTCAAGCTGCTCGGACCGCGGCTCGGCCCGCGCCTCGGCGCGGCGAAGCAGGCGCTCGCGGGGTGGTCGACCGAGGAGGCGGCGGCGCTGTTGCGGGGCGAGACGATCACCCTCGACCTCGGCGGCGAGCCGGCGGCGTTCACCGCGGCGGAGGTCGAGGTCGTGGTCGAGGGCCGGCCGGGTTTCGGCGTCGCCACCGACGGCCGCACGCTGGTGGCGTTCGACACCACGCTGACGCCGGAACTGGTCGATCAGGGCCGCGTCCGCGAGATCGTGAAACGGGTGAACAACTCGCGCCGCGAGAGCGGGCTGCGCGTCGAGGATCGCATCGAGCTCGACCTCGGCGGAACCGAGGCGTTCCTCGCGGTCGCGCGGCGCGAGCACGAGCGGATCGCCGCGGCGACGCTGGCGACCACGGTGACGTGCGGCCGCCCGGATGCCGCGGGCGCCGGCTGGCGCGAGGTGCGCTGGGAGATCGAAGGCGAGGAACTGCTCGTGCGGCTGCGCCGCGCCGGGGGCTGAACCCGCCGCCGCGCCCGCCGCCGCGGCGCGCTATTTCCCGAGTTCGGGCCAGAGGACGAAGCGCCCCTTGCCGCGGCGCTTCGCCTCGTACTGCGCCTCGTCGGCGCGCTGGAGGAATTCCTCCGGCGCGACACGATCCTCGCCGTGGATCGCGTCGACGCCCATCGACACGCTGATGCCGAAGCTCTCGCCATCGCGCTCGAAGCGGCAGTCGGCGACGACCGCCTGGATGCGCGCAGCGACGAGCGCCGCCTCGTCGAGCGCGGTGCTCGGCATGAGCAGCGCGAACTCGTCGCCGCCGAGTCGCGCCGGTAGGTCGATGCGACGGCTCGCCCCCTTCAGCTTGCGGCCGAAGGTGCCGAGCACGAAGTTCCCGAACGGGTGGCCGAAGCGCGTGTTGATCGCGCGGAAGTCGTCGAAGTCGATGACGATCAGCGCCACCGCCAGCCGATGGCGGCGCGTGCGCTCCACCTCCTCGAGCAGCCGGCGGAAGAAGTAGCGGTCGTTGAACAGTCCGGTCTTGAAGTCGGTGGCGGTCTCGCTGCGCAGCCGGCGCAGGAGCTCGCGCCGCTCGAGCGCGAGCAGCAGCCGCCGCGTCAGCTCGCCCTCGTCGCCGGCGGAGACCCAGTCGTCGCTGGCCGCCAGCCGCGGCGCGAGCGTGGCGGCGTCGGCCGGATCGTCGAGCAGCAACAGCAGCGAGTGGGCGAAGTCGTCGCTGCGCTGGGACAGGACGACGTCGAGCTCGAACCCGGCGCCGCCGGCGGCGAGCGGAGCGAGGACGATCAGTTCGAGGTCACCCGGCGCGTCGCCCTCGATCGCCTGCTCGATCGCCGCGGCGGTGGCGGCGACGTCGCGGGTGGTGGTCACGTCGAAGCCGCGCGCCCGCAGGGTCGCCTCGAGCGAAGGGGGACGGGGCGCCGCCGTATGGAGGGCTAGCAGGGCTCGGCGGGGGCGCTCTTCCATGGGGGCTCGCTGGGCGCGGACGGACCCGTTTGCGACCGCGCACTTTGGCACGACCGGGCAACGCTGACTAGGGGCTGCACCGGGGCGGCCGGGGCGCGGCTCCTTGATCGGAGTGGCTCTCGCCCTACAATCCTCGCCCTCTCGCGCCGGGGAACCGTCCCGCGCCGACATGGGGTCGGCGCCGAACCGGTCCCCAACGTGCTGGTGGGTGCGGACGTGCGGGCAACCGCGCTTCCGCTCCTCGTGGCGAACCAGCGCAACAACGGCCCGGCGACGGGTCGGAGGGATCTTCGTGCAGCAAGGACCGCAGCAGCAGTCGGCCCCGGAGCAGGGGTCGGTGGAAGCGCGACCGGCGCCGGGAATGGGGCCGGTCCAGATCGAGGAACTGGTCGAGGCGGGTGTGCACTTCGGTCACCGGGTGAGCCGGTGGAACCCGAAGATGAAGCCGTACATCTACGGCAAGCGCAACTACATCCACATCATCGACCTGGTGCAGACGGTGCGCGGCCTCGCCAAGGCGCAGCGCTTCCTGCGCAACCTGGTGGCGGCCGGCCACAAGGTGGTGATGGTCGGCACCAAGCGCCAGGTGAAGAACGTGGTGCAGACTGAGGCGACCCGCTGCGGGATGCCCTACGTCAACGAGCGCTGGCTCGGCGGAACGCTCACCAACTACACGACGGTGCGCAACCGGCTGAACCACCTCGAGGAGCTCGAGCACCTCGAGACCTCCGGGCGCCTCGCCCGGATGGCGAAGAAGCAGCAGTCGTTCATCACCCGCGAGCTGAACCGCATCCGCCGCAACCTCGAGGGCATCCGCAAGCTCGATCGGCTGCCGGGCGCGCTGATCGTCGTGGACATCCGCAAGGAGTACATCGCGGTCAAGGAGGCGAACCGCCTCGGCATCCCGATCGTCGGGGTGCTCGATACCGACTGCGATCCGACCCAGGTCGACTTCCCGGTCCCCGGGAACGACGACGCCATGCGCTCGGTGCAGGTGCTGCTGCGGCGCCTCGCGGACGCGATGGTCGAGGGGCGCGCGAACCAGCGCGGGACGCCGGCCGACCCGGCGGTGACCAGCGTCGACCCGGAGATCCGGTCGAAGCGCTACAGCGCGGGGACCAGCCTCGAGCAGCGCAAGCCGCCGCGCCCGCAGAAGAAGAAGGAGAACTACTACGGCGAGGAGTCGGCTCCGGCGGACGCGGCGGGTGGCGATGCCGCTGCGCCCGAGGCGCCGGGCGCGGGCGAGGCGCCGAAGGCGACCTGAGCCCGCGGACGGCACACGGCCGCCGCATCGACTGCGATCCGAGATGCGCTGGCCGCGGCGGCCCGATGCCGCGGTCGGCGCGAGACCGGCTGCCGCGCAGGGCGCGGCGCCTTCTGGACGATGGAGCGAGGAATGTCGACCACGATCAACGCCACCCTGGTGCAGAAGCTGCGCGAAGCGACCGGTGGCGCACTGATGGACTGCAAGCGCGCACTCGAAGAAGCGCAGGGCGACTTCGAGAAGGCGCGCGACCTGCTGCGCATCAAGGGGCTCAAGACCGCCGAGAAGAAGGCGGGGCGGGCCGCCGGGCAGGGCGGCATCGGTCACTACCTCCACCATGACGGCAAGAAGGCGGTCATCGTCGAGGTGAACTGCGAGACCGACTTCGTCGCGCGCAACGACAAGTTCAAGGAGTTCGCGCGGACGCTGGCGATGCACATCATCTCGGCCAAGCCGCAGTGGGTGCGCAAGGAGGATGCGCCGGCCGATGCGGTCGAGAAGGAGAAGTCGCTGATCGCGGCCGAGAGCGCCGAGGAGATGGCGAAGAAGCCGGAGGCGGCGCGCGCCAAGATCATCGAGGGCCGCCTGCAGAAGTTCTACGCGCAGCACTGCCTCCTCGAGCAGCCGTGGATCCTCGACGACAAGCGCAAGGTCGAGGACATCCGCAAGGACCTGGTGGCGTCGATCGGCGAGAACATCACGATCGGCCGCTTCTTCCGCATCGAGGTCGGCGAGTGACCGCAGGCGGCAACCGCGGCTACGGCCGCGCGCTGCTGAAACTCTCGGGTGAGGGGCTCGCCGGCAAGGACGGGCGCCTCGATCCGACCATCGTCGACGCCCTGGCGAGCGACCTGAAGGAACTGCTCGCGCGCGGGCGGCAGATCGCCATCGTCGTCGGCGGCGGCAACTACCTTCGGGGCGCCAAGCTGCTCGGGATCAACCGGGCCGTGGCCGACCAGATGGGGATGCTTGCCACCGCGATGAACGGCCTGGCGCTGCAGGACACCCTGGAGCAGAAGGGCATCGACACGCGGGTGCAGTCGGCGGTGGCCATCGCCGATTTCTGCGAGCCGTTCATCCGGCGCCGTTGCCTGCGCCATCTCGAGAAGCAGCGGGTGGTGATCCTGGTCGCCGGCACCGGCAACCCGTTCTTCAGCACCGACACGGCGGCGGCGCTGCGCGCCTGCGAGATCGGCGCCGACATCCTGCTCAAGGCGACGCAGGTGGACGGCGTCTACTCCGCCGACCCGAAGGCGGACAAGTCCGCGGTGCGCTACGAGGAGATCGGCTACCGCGAGGTGGTCGAGCGCAACCTGAAGGTGATGGACACCGCGGCCGTCGTGCTGTGCGAGGAGAAGCGGATCCCGATCTGCGTCTTCGACCTGCACGTCCGCGGCAACATGATGCGCGTGCTCGAGGGCGAGCGGATCGGCACTCTGATCCACTGATCCGGTGGCGCCGCCGGTGATGCCGGCGGCAGCGTCCGTCTTCGACTCGTCGAAGGGGCAGGACGCCGACAGGGGAGGGCGCAGGGCATGGAGCACAAGAGCGTCGTCGAGGTGAAGGCAAAGATGAAGGGAACGGTCGACCATCTGGTCGGCGAGTACCGCGGCCTGCGGTCGGGGCGGGCGACCCCGGCGCTGGTCGAAAACATCCGCGTCGACTACTACGGCAGCCAGACGCCGCTGTCCCAGCTGGCGCAGATCCAGATTCCCGAGCCGCGCCAGATCGCGATCAAGCCCTACGACGCCGGGGCGCTGAAGGACATCGAGAAGGCGATCCAGGCCAGCCAGCTCGGGATCAACCCGCAGAATGACGGCAAGATCCTGCGCCTGACCGTGCCGATGCTGTCCGAGGATCAGCGCAAGAAACTGGGCGCGCGGCTGAAGGAGATGGCCGAGCTGGCCAAGGTGGCGCTGCGGAACTCCCGGCGCGACGCCAACAAGCACCTCGACGATGCCGCCGATCTGACCGACGACCAGATCGCCAAGTCGAAGGAGGCGGTCCAGAACCTGCTGAAGCAGCACGAGGGCGAGGTCGACAAGCTGCTGGCGGCGAAGACCAAGGAGATCATGGAGGGCTGATCGGCCCGCCATGGGCGCGGCGCCGCGGCGCCGCGGCGAACGCGCGCGAGGGTCGCGGACTTTGCGCCGGAAGCGGCGGCAGGTTCAACTGCGCCGGACCACGGGGGCGTAGCTCAGCTGGAAGAGCAGCGGATTTTTAATCCGTTGGTCCGGGGTTCGATTCCCCGCGCCCCTACCAATGCGTTCCTGCTGACGGGCCGGAGGCCCGCAGCAGAACGCCGCGCCGGACCGACCGCGCGGTGCGCGGCGGCCCTCTCGGGACTTGCAGCTGACGAACGGCTGCGGCCTGTGGCCGCAGCGTTCGCAGCTGAAGCACGGCGAGCGTTGGGTGGCGAACGCGCGGGATGGCCTCGGGGTGGAAAAGGGGCTTGCGGCTGCGGCGCTTGCAGCGGACGAACGGCTGCGGTGGGGGCGCAGCGTTCGCAGCTGAAGCGTGGCGAGCTTAGGTGGCGGCGGGAAGTCGGGCGGCGCTACAATCTCGCGCCCTGCGGCGCGAAATGGCGCACGCGAACGGCCCCATCGTCCAGCCTGGTCCAGGACATCGCCCTTTCAAGGCGGTAACACGGGTTCAAATCCCGTTGGGGTCACCATCCGCTTCAGGCGGACGCACGCGGCAGTGAGGCGGCCTGGACGGTGGCCAGCGCGCGCTGCGCGCTTCGCCCGGTTAGAGCGGTGAGGTCGGCCCGGCAAGGTGCAGGGCGTGCAGGCGGGCGTAGATCCCGTCGTGGGCGAGCAGCTCCGCGTGATTGCCGACCTCGCGTACGCGACCATGGTGCAGGACGACGATGCGGTCGGCGTCGCGGATGGTCGACAGGCGATGGGCGATGACCAGCGCCGTGCGGCCGCGGCGGGCGCCGGCGAGCGCGGCCTGCAGCTCGCGCTCGGTGGCGGTGTCGACGTTGGCCGTCGCCTCGTCGAGCAGCAGCACGGCCGGATCGCGCACCAGCGCGCGCGCGAAGGCGATCAGCTGCCGCTCGCCGGCGGCGAGCTCCTGTCCGCGCTCGGAGAGCCGCGTGGCGAGTCCATGCTCGAGCCGTCCGATGAAGCGGGTGGCACCGATGGCCGCGCAGACGGCGCGCACGCGCTCCTCGTCGATGGTCGGGTCGAAGAGGCGGACGTTCTCGAGCACGCTGTCGGCGAACAGGAACGGGTCCTGCGGCACGACGCCGATGCCCCCGCGGATGGCGCGCAGATCGAGCGTTGCGGCGTCGATGCCGTCGAGGCGGATCGTGCCGGAACGCGGCCGTTCGAGCGCCAGCAGGAGCTGGAACAGCGTCGACTTGCCGGCGCCGGTCGCACCGACCAGGGCGACCAGCTCGCCGGGGCGCGCGGCGAAGCTCACCTCGTCGACGACGACCGGACCGTCGCCGTAGGCGAACGTCACGCGGTCGAACTCGATCGACCCGCGCAGCGGCGCCATGGCGGTGCCGCCCGTCTCGCGGGGCTCGTCGAGGATCCGCGCGATCCGTTCGGTCGAGACCAGCGCCGACTGCAGCACGTTCCAGCGCTCGGCCAGCTCGCGCAGCGGCTCGAACAGGAAGCCGAGGCAGATGAACGCGCGGACCAGTTCGCCGGCGGAGAGAGAGCCGTCGGCGACGAAGGCGGCCCCGGCGGCGAACACGGCGGCGCGGACGGCGAGGCTCATCCAGTCGACCGCGGCAAAGAACAGCGAGAACTCGCGCACCGTGTGGCGCCACGCGTCGCGCAGTTCGCCGCCGTGGCGTTCCGCGCGTGCCTGCATGCGCTCCTCCTGCACGAATGCCTGCGTGACGCGGATGCCGGCGAGCGACTCCTGCAGGAACGCCGCGTTGCGCGCGATCGCGCGCCGCGTCTCGCGGTAGCTCGCGCGCGCCCGTTCGCGGAAGCGGAATGCGGCGAGCGCGAACAGCGGCAGCGAGAGCAGCGCGATCAGGAACAGGCGGAAGTCGATCGTCGCCAGCGTGCCGAGGATCACCAGCAGCCAGGCCGGGTCGAGCAGCAGCGAGGCTGCGCCGGAGGTGAACAGCTCGACCAGGTTCTCGATGTCGGAAGTGATCCGCGTGACCAGCTCGCCGACCGGGCGTCGATCGAGCCAGCGCAGCGGCAGCCGCAGCACGTGGCCGAACAGGGACGCGCGCAGGTCGGCCGCCGTCGCCTGGCCGAGGCGCGTCAGCACCACCGCCTGCAGGTAGCGCAGCAGGGCGCCGAGCAGCGCGGCGGCGAGGAAGGCGCCCGCGATGACCAGCGTCGCCGAGTCGAGCAGCGGCGCGCCGACGACGCCATCTGCCGCGCCGCCGCGCCGGTCGAGCGGCCCGTCGATCAGCCGCTGGATCAGCCATGGGGCCGCCCAGTCACAGGCGCGGCCGAGCACCAGCAGCGCGATCCCACCGGCCAGCAGGCGGCGGTGGGGCTCGAGCAGCCGCAGCAGGCGCGCGATCAGGCGGCGGTCGAGGCCGCGCGGCACGGGGATCTCGTCGTCGTGGAGTTCGCTCATGAGGCGTCGAGCTCCGCCTCGAGCCGTTGCGCCCGATCCAGGCGCGCGAACGGTCCGTCGCGCGCCAGCAGTTCGGCGGGGGGGCCCTCCTCGATCACGCGCCCGTCGTCCAGCACCGCGACGCGGTCGAGATGGCGCAGCGTGTGGACGCGGTGCGACACGACCAGCGTCGTCCGGCCGCCGCGGGCGCCGGCCAGCCCGGCGAGGATCTCCGCCTCGGTCGCCGCATCCACCGCCGAGAACGCGTCGTCGATCAGCAGCACGCCGCTGCCGCGCAGCAGCGCCCGCGCCAGCGTCGCCCGCTGGCGCTGTCCACCGGAGAGCGTCACGCCGCGCTCGCCGATCCGCGCGTCGAGCCCGCCCGGGATGCGGCCGAGGTCGGCGGCCAGCCCGGCGTGGCCGGCGGCGCGCAGGATCGCGGCGTCATCGGCGTCGGGCCGGCCGAAGCGGAGGTTGTCGCGCAGCGTCTCGGAGAAGAGGAACGGGTCCTGCGCCACCAGGGCGACCCGTGCCCGCAGCGCGGCCGACGGCAGCCGGCGGACGTCGACGCCGTCGAGGTGAACGCTGCCGGCATCGGGCTCGGTCAGTCGTGCCACCAACTCGAGGAGGGTCGTCTTGCCGGCGCCGATCGGCCCGGTCACGCCGAGCGACCCACCGGCCGGGATGCGCAGCGTCACGGAATCGAGGACCGCGCGCCCGCCGCGGCGCACGGTCACGCCGCGCCACTCGATCGCGTGCGC
>Ga0194131_10002496_pt1 | contig 30092 bp, 25 predicted proteins | sample TA2KigO120mmetaG_FD_148631 | JGI IMG/M metagenome (GOLD analysis project Ga0194131, IMG submission 148631) | Freshwater microbial communities from Lake Tanganyika, Tanzania - TA2015053 Kigoma Offshore 120m | ecosystem: Environmental > Aquatic > Freshwater > Lake | place: Tanzania: Lake...
TCGACATTGCGGAACTGGGAGCAGGGTCGTCGGGTTCCCGATGGGCCGGCCCTGGCGCTGCTCCGGGTCGCGTCGAAGAACCCGATCGCGGTCGCCGAAGCGCTACATGGTTGGCGCGGAGCGGCCTGACAGCCGCTGCAGCCGACGAGCGGCCGATGCATTAGCCTCCTTCGCGGAACCGTAACCGCCGCTCGCGGCTGAGCGGCAGAAGTTAGGCAGACAAACAGGGATGAGGGCTCTCACTAGGCTTGGGCTCGGACTTAGCGTGGTCTGGCCTCCGCAGGCGCTCATTGCCTTCATCGCGGTGACGGCAATGGCGGCGTTCGCCCACGCAGAAACCTAGTCGTTTTCGCGGACCGCGACTCCCGCCTTCGCGCCGTCGTCGCTCCGGCGCTGCACGTCCATCTCACCGCTCCAACGTTCCGACGACAGGTGAATCCCCATCTGATCGAGAATGCGCGAGACCGAGTGATCGACCATCTCGTCGATCGACGCCGGCCGCGTGTAGAACGCCGGCAGCGGCGGGCAGATCACCGCTCCCATGCGCGACAGCTTCAGCATGTTCTCCAGGTGAATCTCGCTGAACGGAGACTCGCGCACCGCGAGCACCAGCTTGCGGCGTTCCTTGAGGACGACGTCGGCGGCGCGGTGGATCAGGTTGTCGCCAATGCCGTGGGCGATCGCGGCCAGGGTGCGCGCGCTGCAGGGGACCACGACCATCCCCATGGTGACGAACGAGCCGCTCGAGATTGACGCTCCCTGATCGGTGAGCGGATGCACGACGTCGGCGAGCTGCTGCACTTCGGCTGGCGTGTACGGGGTCTCGTGCACCAGCGTGCGGGCGGCCCACCGGCTCATGACCAGGTGCGTTTCGATGCCGGTACCGCGCAACTTCTGCAGCAGCCGCACGCCGAATATTGTGCCGCTGGCGCCAGTGAGCGCGACGATGAGTCGCCGGGGTGGCTCGACAAGAACTGCCATTCAAATCACTCTAGCACCGCTAGCCCGCTAGCCCGCTAGCCTGTGGGCCTGCCAGCCCGCGAACTCGCCCTACCAGCCGACTCTGAGGCCAGTGGTCCACGACCAGCCTGAATACGCGCCGCCATCGTTGGCACGATCGCGCATATCTGCGAACTGGATGCCGCTCTGCAGCTTGAGCCGGTGCGCGTAGAAGTAGTAGTTCGCGCCGAGGTAGTTCTCGGTGTAGCGGTCCCCGGCGCCGCGCACCACGCGATTCTCGTAGGTTGCCAGCGACAGCCCGTTGTTGCCATCGCTGGTCAGCCGCGTCACGCGATAGACCAGCTGCAGCTTCGGCGTCACGTTGTAGAACGGCATGGCCATCACGCCCAGCACGTCGCGTTGACCGAGGTAGCCGGCCGTTTTCGAGACATCCCCTCGGACGCCCCATGTGGGTTCTTCGATTCTGAAGTGCAGCGAGCCGATGTGCTCGAACCGCCGCGTGAAGGTGTTGTTCACGTCGGGCCGCTGATGCAGGTAGTTGCCGGTCAGTGTCGCTTCACGGACGCCGATTCTGCGGCCGACGTCGTACCCGCCAGCCAGCATCGTGAACCAGCCGCCGTTGAAGCGTCCATACTCCCGGTTCATCGCGCCCGACGAGTACACGCCCGCGCGATAGTTCCACGGCGCGCTGCGGCCCGACACGCTGACACCGGGCATGTACTCCTGGCCGAACCAGATGTTGTTGGCGAGGTTGCTGCGGTCGATCGTCAACAGTTCGCGAGACGAGGTTGCGCCCTCCTGCGTGAACTGCACAGCCTGCTTGCCAACCTGGACGTTGGCCGTCGCATGTTTCTGCCACGCGACATAGCCGTCGGTCATCCGCATGTAGAACGGGCTGCGCTCCTGCGGGTTGACTTCGATTTCCGCGTGCACCAGGAAGTCTCGAAACATCGTGATGCGCGGGCCAAAGCGCATACGACGAATGTTCGATTCTCGCCAGTCTCCCTGGTCCGACTCCACCATCGTCAGGTCGTGATGGAAGCGGCCGGTGAAGACCACGCGCTGCACGACGGGATTCTGCTTGTCGTCGTACCAGTTGGTGAACCGCGCCCAAACCTTGTCGTAGGTGGACGGCTGCTTCTGTTCAGCGGATTGCGCCGACGAGGATGTCGCGGTGAACAGGGCCAGCGCCACTGAGGCGAGGCCGCGCGTAAGCGTCATGGCCTGAAGTTACTTAACGCAGATGTTACGGACGTTTCGGAAACGTGAAATCTATGTAACAAGAATGCGACGGTTGAGCACGGCATAGGTCAGTATCGACGCGCCAAGCGCCGGCAGCGTAGCACCGATCGAAGAGGCGATCTGGTAGATCACAAACCCGACTGTCCATGCGGCGATGCCGGCGGTGTTGAAGGCCGGCAGGGTGGTGGTGTTGTACACCTCGTCCACGTTGACCGCTCGTCTCAGCACCACGAAGTGAGCGAGGAACACGCCGCCCACGGGCACGAGGATCGAACCCAGCAGCACCATCAGGTTGGCGAACTGCGTCAGCCAACCCGACGAGATCAATCCCAGTGCAGTACCGATGAGGCCGATCGTCCACACCGAGCCGCGGCTGGTGGACCGTGGGGAGAGTGTGCGCCAGGCGAGCGACGACAGGTAGATGTTCACGAAATTGGTCGTGACCGAGGCGAGGGTCACGAGCGCCGCCGTCCACCAGCCCACGCCGGCAGCCGCGAGCATGGTGCCGGGATCGTCGCTGCCGGCGATGCGGGCCAGCGTCCATCCGACTGGCATCAACCAGAGCGCGGGGAGCGCAAGCCCCGCGAAGACGGCCCCCGCGGCGGCGCGTCCCGAGCGCGTGTAGCGCGAGTAGTCGGCGAACATCAGCAGCCATGACACCTGGTAGCCAATCACCACGTCCAGTCCCCAGAGCAGGTTCACATCGTCGGACGTTTGGAGGGCGGCAGCTTCAGCCGGTGCTGCAGCCGGCGCCGCAGAAGCCGTAAACACCGCCAGCGTCAGCACGCCGCCGGCAATGGCCATCAGGGGCACGGCGACGCGATCCGCGTGCCCAACCGCGCGCGGGCCACGCGCGACGATGGCGGTCGCCGCGACGCCGAGCAGCGCCGCCCAGATTCGCGCACTCTCCGGTCCTCCGGCGATCTGCGCGCACGCCGAGGCGGCAATCTGGTTGTTGACGGCAATCCACGCGAAGTTCGTGAGGTAGAGGAGCCCCGACACGACCTGGCCGCCTCGGTATCCCAGCGCCGCCCGGGCCGCAATCATCGACGGCACGCCGCTCTTCGAGCCGATCGGCGCGAGCACTGCGACCAGCATCGCGCCGAACATCGCCCCGGCCACGGCAATGACGATGGCCTGTCCGTCGGCGTAGCGCGATCCGAGTGCCGCACCCGTTTGCATGGTGGTGGCCACGACATTGGCGGCGGCGAAGATCAGAAACAGATCGATCGGAGACTGCTGGCGCTGCGATTCGGGGACAGCGGCAAGGTCGGCGGCATCCATCACGGATTCACCGGCTCCGCCACTGATCGAGGGCGGCGCGGAACCCGGCCACCACGGCCGGATCCGCGGACCGAGCGCGGTCGTGCTGCTCGCCCGGGTCGCTCATGAGGTCGTAGAGCTGTTCGTTCTTGCCGCCTTGGCACTGCATGTACTTGAGCATGCGATCCAATGCGTAATCGATGATCGCAAAACACGGCTTGGTGAGCCGGGTCTGGTGCATCGTCTGTCGAGGCGCCGCTGCGCGGAGCAGCGACACGCCCTCCCAGTCCGGCGGAATCGGCAGTCCGAGCCGATCCACCACCGTGGGCGCGACATCCAGCTGCGTTCCGAAGGCCAGGCCGGCGTAGGTGGTCTCGGAGGCATCGTAGATCAGCATCGGGATCCGGATCGTTTCCTGGTACAGCCAGTTGATGTGTCCGTACATCCCGGCGCGCTCGCCGAGCGCTTCACCGTGATCCGCGAGGATGACGACCATGCTGTTCTGCAGGTAGCCCTTTCGATCGAGCACCCCGAACAGATCGCGGATGGTCGCATCCGCCTGCACCAGGCCGTTGTCGTAGTTGTTGACGACGCTGGTCTGGTCGTACTCGCCGCGAAACAGCGCCGCCATGTCGAGCTGAACGACGGCCGGCTCATACAGCCGGTAACGCGCCTCCTTGTGACCCATGATGTGCGGCGACATCAGATGGAAGAAGAAGAAGGCCGGCCGCTGATAGTTGCCCACCTGCTCCAGGCCTTCGACCAGCAGGCGGTCGTCGGACCAGCCGTAGCGCGATGAGTCGCGTCCGTCGAAGTACGACGTGTGTGCATCGCCGTACATCTCCCGTTGCCCCATCCAGTCGTGGTTTCCCGAGAGTATGAAATGCACGTCGTAGCCCTGGTCCTTGAGCAGCGTGAACAGGCTGAAGCTGCCGGCCACCTGGTGTCGAAGCGTCTTCGAGAACAACGTGCTCAGGATGCCGCAGTTCGACTCGGCGCAGATGGACGTGGCAAACTCCACGCGCCGCAGCGTGCCCTCCCGGTGAAGGCGCGAGAGAAACGGCGTGGTGGGGCGCGAGTAGCCGTGGAGCGGCAGGTGGTCCGCGCGGAGTGAATCGACCGTGATGACGATCACGTTCTTGCGATCGAACGTCTGCTGGCGATCGTAGGCCGCCCGGCGCTTCGGCTCTTCCCGGCGCAGGCGATCGAAGAGCGCCTGCTGCGGTGCGTCGACGCTGGCCCAGTTCGAGCTGACGAAGGCCAGCACCGGATCGGCGCCAATCAGCTCGCTGCGCCACGGGTGCGACGACACCGGTTCGAACAACACCGGGGCTCCGCATACCAGCAGAATCGCGGCCGCAATGGCGGCCGGACGCATGGAGGGGACCGCTGAGACGGGCGGCCACATGCCCTCGAGTGTTCGTGCCCAGATCACCAGTTCCGCCGCCACGGTCACGGCGACGCCGGCGAGCGCGCCGGCGATGATGCCCGGCGACAACGGCAGCAGTTGCTCGCCGTCCCACCACGCTTCCATCCACAGCGCGACCAGCGAGTGGGTCAGGCCGATGCCGAGCGATCGGCTGGTGGCGAAGCTCGCGATGTCGAGGGCGAGCAGCGCCGTCACCGCCAAGGCGGGAAACAACGCCGCCATGTACACCGTGCCGCGCCAGTGTCCCGCAAGCCGGGCGGTCGTGCCTGCGGCGATCAACGCCGCGAGCAGGGCGGCGACCACGAGCGGAGCATGGACCAGGAGCGAGACGGCGCTCACTCCGAGCGCACGGCGGCAGTAGTCGAAGACGGCAAGGCAGACCAGCGCGTGAGCGCTGGCGACGAGCAGGACCTTTCGTGTCTGAGTGCTCACGAACCCAGAAAATTCTGACTGGCCCAGGTCAGGTAGGTCAATGACATTCCCACGGCATATATACTTCGGCTCCATGCAACCCCTGTTGACGGCGTTCGTCCTGGTGATGCTCGTGGCGACGAGCGCGGCGCAGCCGGCCCCCGCATCCGCGGTGGTGGTGCTGCAGCCCGATCGTGTGTTCGACGGCGAGCGCATGCAGACCGGCTGGATGGTCGTGGTGCGTGGCGAGCGTATCGAGGCTGCCGGTGCAATGGCGTCATTGACCATACCGGCGGGTGCGCGGACGATTGTGCTGAAGGGCACGACCTTGATGCCCGGGATGATCGAGGGACATTCACACCTGCTGCTGCATCCGTACAACGAAACCTCGTGGAACGACCAGGTGTTGCGGGAGCCGCTGGCGTTACGGGTGGCGCGCGCGGTGAACCACGCGCGCGCGACGATCATGGCCGGCGTCACCACCGTTCGCGATCTGGGCACCGAGGGTGCGGCCTACGCCGACGTCGGGCTTCGGCAGGCGATCAACGAAGGAATTATTCCCGGCCCGCGCATGCTGGTGGCTGGTCCGGCGATGGTCGTGACCGGCAGCTACGCTCCGAAGGGTTTCGCGCCGGAAGTGCCCGTGCCGCAAGGCGCGGAGGAGGCCGACGGCCTCGACGGCGTGGTGAAGGTGGCACGCAGCCAGATTGCCCGCGGCGTAGACTTCATCAAGATCTACTCCGACTATCGCTGGGGGCCGAACGGCGAAACGCGCCCGGGGTTCACCCTCGCCGAGCTCCAGCGCATCGTCGAGGCCGCCAACAACAGCGGGCGTCCGGTGGTCGCGCACGCTTCGTCGGTCGAGGGCATGCGCAACGCCATCATGGCCGGTGTGGAGACCATCGAGCATGGGGACGAGGGCAACGCCGAGATCTGGAAACTGATGGTGGAGAAGAACGTGGCGTTGTGCCCGACATTGGCAGCCGGCGACGCCACCTCCCAATACGCGGGCTGGAAGAAGGGCATCGATCCCGAGCCGGCGCGCATTCAGCGCAAGCGCCAGTCATTCAAGGCGGCGCTCTCGGCCGGCGTGAAAATGTGTTTCGGCGGAGACGTCGGCGTCTACGCGCACGGCGACAACGTGCGCGAGCTCGAGTTGATGGTGGACTACGGCATGACGCCGGCGGCCGCGGTGATGGCCGCCACGTCTGGCAATGCGACGTACTTCCGGCAGGCCGAGCGCATTGGCCGGGTCAAGGGCGGATCGTTCGCAGACCTGATCGCGGTCGAAGGCGACCCCACCGCGAACATCACGGCGCTGCGGCAGGTGAAGTTCGTCATGAAGGGCGGCAGGATTTTCAAGGAGTGAGTCATGCGGCAGATGGTGTGTGCGATCGTTGTTCTTGCCGGTGTCTCGCTGTCGGCCGGCGTGCATGGCCCCGACAAGGGCAGGCTGGTGATTGTCGGCGGCGCCATGCAGGATCCCGCGATCGTGAAACGGTTCATCGAGCTTGCCGGCGGTCCCGAGGCCCCGATTGTCATCATCCCCACGGCCGGCGAAGCCGACGAGGACTACGACAACTACTGGTCGGGCCTGCGTCAGTGGCGCGACAACGGCGCGAAGCACCTGACGGTCATTCACACCCGCGACCGCACGGTGGCGGACTCCGACGCGTTCGTGAAGCCGATTCGTGAAGCGCGCGGCGTGTTCTTCGGCGGCGGCAGGCAGTGGCGGCTCGCCGATTCCTATCTCAACACGCTGACGCACAGGGAGCTGACGGCGCTGTTGAATCGAGGCGGTGTGATCGGCGGCTCGTCGGCGGGCGCGTCAATCCTTGCGTCGTTCATGGTGCGGGGCGACACCAAGAGCAGCGAGAAGATGATCGGCGATCACGTCGAGGGCATGGGCTTCCTGAAGAACGCCGCGATCGATCAGCACCTGCTGCGTCGAAATCGCCAGTTCGACATGCTGGAGGTGATCGACAAGCACCCCAACCTGCTTGGCATCGGCCTCGACGAGGACACCGCCATCGTCGTCGATGGTGACCAGTTCGACGTGATCGGCAGAAGCTACGCGGTGATCTACAGCAACAAGCCCGTGGCCGGCGCGAGCGGCCGGTTCTACTTCATGGGAGCTGGTGACCGCTTCGACATGAAGACGCGCAAGGCGACCCGGCAGGGCAGCGAGTGGCGGCCGCTGCAGGGCGTGAGAGGGCAGAACGAGTGAACTGAGGATTGGGTGATTCCTTGATTCCTTGACTGTTGGGTGTGTGTCGATTTTCGATGGCCAGATAATTCGGCGGTTTGAAGATGGCCCAATCGCCCAACAATCAACGAATCACCGAATCTTCAATAGGCCTAGACGATGTTTCCTTCACCTGTTGTCGAGCGGTTGGTGAACCGATCCAGCTCGAACGGGGTGAGATCGAACTTCGGATCGATTCCCGCAATCACGTCCGCCAGGATGCGGCCGGCGGCGGGGGAATGCTGGAAGCCGTGGCCGCTGAAGCCCGCGATCGTGTAGAACCCCTCGACATCGTTCGACGGCCCGATGATCGGATTGTGATCGGGCGTCATTTCGTACAACCCCGCCCACGCGTGTGACACGGCGGCGTCGGCCAGTGCCGGCAATCGCTGGATCGCGACCTCGATCACCTTGGGCAGGAAGTCCCAGCGCACGGTGATGTCGAATCCTGGCTGCTCGGTGGGATCGCCCATGCCGAACAACAGGCCGCCGCCTTCGCGGTGGAAGTAGAAGGTGCTCTCGAAGTCGATGACCAGGATCTTGGATGTGGGCACGCGGCCCGCGTTCTGCGCATCGTCCCAGGAACCGCCGCCCGGCGGAGACGCGATGAAAATGTGTCGCCGCTCGGGTTCGACCGGCACGTCGACGCCAAGGAAGCGGCCGATCGACTTGGCCCAGGGGCCGCCGGCGTTGATGAAGATCGGCGTCGAGATCACACCGTTCGAGGTGCGCACCTCGGCGACACGGTGGCCCTGCAGTGTGGCGCCGGTCACTTCGCAGTCGCGGATGATCTCCACGCCTTTGGCCTGCGCCGCCTTGGCGAATCCCATGGTGACGCCGTTGGGATCGGCCACGCCATCGGCCGGGCAATAGGTCGCCGCCTTGACGCCGGTCAGGTCAAGGCCGGGCGACAGCTCGCGCGCGTCATCGTGCGAGACGAAGCGCACATCGACGCCGTGTTGTTGCTGGAGGGCGACATTCGTCCTGAACGTCTCGACGTTCGCCGATGTCGAGAGCAGGAACAGGTAGCCGTGCTGGTGGAAGTCGATCGGCGAGCCGACGATCGCCTCGAAGTGCTTCATCAGTGTGATCGATTCGATCGACAGCTGAATGTTGGCGGAGTTCGAGAACTGGTGGCGGAAGCCTCCGGCATTCTTGCCGGTCGATCCGGTGCCGAGCTGCGCTTCGCGCTCGATCAGGACCACGTTGGTAATGCCGCGCTGGGCCAGGTGCCACGCCACGCTGCATCCCATGCAGCCGCCGCCGGCAATGACGACATCCGCTGTCTGCTTCATTGGTGGCTACTATTATTCCCGCTCCGCACTTGCTTGTATCCGGGACTGGCACCTTAACATCGGTTTTTGCTTCAGTCTCAGCGATCCAGGCGCTTGTTGGGATCGCAGTTTCTAAGACATTTCAGCTCGACCTGTGGATGGCCCCTCCCTTGCTTACCTCCCTCTCCGGAGGTTCCACATGCCCCGAGGTTTACGAATTCTGCCACCCGGTTCTGTCGTCCACGCGGTGAACCGGGGCAACGATCGACGACCGTTGTTCGAGACGGCCCGGGAATTCGAGGATTTTCTCTCGATGGTGCTCTGGGCCAAGAGCCGATGCCCGGTGCGAATTTGTGCGTACTGCATCATGAGTAACCATTGGCATTTTGTCTTTTGGGTCGAGTGCGATGGTGACGTGAGCCGGTTCCTGCACCGACTCACTGGAACGCACGCAGTGAGCTGGCGTCGACGCCACGGAACCCTCGGAGAGGGTCATGTCTACCAGGATCGCTTTCGCGGAGTGAAAGTGTTCAGCGAGCAGTACTATCTCAACGTCGTCCGGTACGTAGAGCAGAACCCCCTGCGTGCGCACCTCGTTCGAGCCGCAAGGGACTGGCGATGGTCAAGCCTGGCAGATCGGCTAGGCAACGGCCGCGGCCTCCTCGATCGCGGCCCGGTCGATCTGCCTTTCGGCTGGTCCGACCTCGTCGACGCGCCGCTGCCGGCTGCAGAGATTGGTGAAATTCGACATTCTCTGCGACGCTATTGAAAAAACAGCGACATGAGCTGGCACTGAGCTGGCAGAGACTGAATCGAAAAGCCATGTTAAGGTGCCAGTCCCGGATACAAGGATGACCAATAAACAGTTCCTGCTGACCTCACGGCCCGAACGCGAAGCGACCGCCGCCAACTTCACCCTCGTCGAGTCGCCGATTCCGGCGCTCGCCGAAGGCCAGGTGCTCGTGCGCCATCACTACCTGTCGCTCGATCCCTACATGCGCGGGCGGATGAACGACACCAAGAGCTACGCGCCTCCACAACCGCTGAACCAGGTGATGATCGGCGGCACCGCCGGCGAGGTGATCGACAGCCGCTCGCCGTCCTTCGCTGCCGGCGATCACGTGGTCGGCATGGGCGGGTGGCAGCAGTTCAGTATCGTCGATGCCAACGCCAGGGGCGCCCTGCGCAAGGTCGATGCGACGCGGATTCCGATGCCGGCCTTTCTCGGCGTGGCCGGCATGCCGGGCGTAACCGCCTGGTATGGACTCAACAAGATCATCGAAGCGAAGGCAGGGCAGACGATTGCGGTCAGCGCCGCCAGCGGGGCGGTGGGCAGCGTGGTGGGCCAGCTTGCCAAGGCTCACGGCTGCCGCGCCATCGGTTTTGCCGGCGGTCCGGAGAAGTGCGGCTACGTCCTGAACGAACTGGGGTTCGATGCCTGCGTCGACTACAAGCGGCACGGCGATCCGAAGTCGCTGTATCGCGCGTTGAAGGAGGCGGCGCCCGAAGGCATCCACGGGCACTTCGAGAACGTCGGCGGAGCCGTGCTCGATGCAGTGCTGTCGCGCATGAACGACTTCGGCCGGGTGGCGGTGTGCGGGATGATCAGCGGCTACGACGGCGAGCCGATCCCGCTGCGATATCCGCAACTCATCCTCACGTCGAGACTGTTGCTGCAGGGCTTTATCGTCAGCGAACACATGCACGTGTGGCCAGAGGCGCTGGCCGATCTCGGCGCGCGCGTGGCGGCCGGCACGTTGAAGTATCGGGAAACGATTGCGGACGGCATTGAGTCTGCCCCCGAAGCCTTCCTCGGATTGCTCCGGGGAAAGAACTTCGGGAAGCAGCTCGTGAAACTGACTTAGCTTGGAGAGGCGCAGTCCCCCTACGCCGAGGCCACGGAGGACAGGTCGAAGCGATCGAGGTTCATCACCTTCGTCCACGCCGCGACGAAGTCGGTGACGAACTTCCCCTTCGCGTCGGCGCTGGCATAGACCTCGGCGATGGCGCGCAGCTGCGCGTTCGATCCGAAGACCAGGTCGACGCGCGTGCCGGTCCACTCGACCGCGCCGCTGCCGGCATCGCGGCCTTCGAATCGATCCTGCACGTCCGAGGTGGCCTTCCATGCCGTGCGCATGTCGAGCAGGTTGACGAAGAAGTCATTCGTCAGCGCCTCCGGCGTGCCGGTGAACATGCCGGTCTTCGAACCGTCGACGTTGGTGTTGAGGACGCGCATGCCGCCGACCAACACCGTCATCTCCGGCGCCGTCAGCGTGAGCAGCTGCGCGCGATCGAGCAGCAATGCCTCCGCCGACACCTGGTAGCGGGCCTTCTGGAAGTTGCGGAAGCCGTCGGCCACCGGTTCGAGCACGGCAAACGACTCCACGTCGGTCTGTTCCTGCGAGGCGTCGGTGCGCCCAGGCGTGAACGGTACGGCCACCGTATGCCCTCCGTGCTGCGCGGCTTTCTCCACGCCCGCGCATCCCGCCAGCACGATCAGATCGGCAAGTGACACCTGCTTGCCGCCCTGCTGCGCGCTGTTGAACGACGCCTGGATGCCTTCCAGCGTCTTCAGCACCCTGGCGAGCTGGGCCGGCTTGTTCGCGGCCCAGTCCTTCTGCGGCGCAAGGCGCACGCGCGCGCCGTTGGCGCCGCCGCGCTTGTCCGAGCCGCGGAACGTCGACGCCGACGCCCACGCGGTAGACACCAGCTCCGACACGGTGAGGCCAGAGGCCAGCACCTGCGTCTTGAGCGCGGCGATGTCCGAGGTATCGATCAGCTGATGATTCACCGCGGGCAGTGGGTCCTGCCAGATCAGGTCTTCCTTCGGCACTTCCGGGCCGAGGTAACGCGACTTCGGACCCATGTCGCGATGCATCAGCTTGAACCAGGCGCGCGCGAACGCATCGGCGAACTGATCGGGGTTCTGGTAGAAGCGGCGCGAGATCTTCTGGTAGGCCGGATCGAAGCGCAGCGACAGATCGGTGGTCAGCATGTTCGGCGCGATCGTCTTCGCCTTGTCGTGCGCATGCGGCACCGTGCCGTCGCCGGCGCCGTTTTTCGGCTTCCACTGTTTCGCCCCTGCAGGGCTGGTGGTCAGCTCCCACTCGTACTCGAAGAGGTGCTTGAAGAAGTCGTTGCTCCACTTGGTGGGCGTGGTCGTCCAGGTGACCTCCAGGCCGCTGGTGATCGCATCGCCGGCGAGACCGGAACCGAAGGTGCTGGTCCAGCCCATGCCCATGGCCTCGATGCCGGCGCCTTCCGGATCCGGCCCGACGTGGGGCGGCGCGCCCGCGCCGTGCGCCTTGCCAAAGGTGTGGCCGCCGGCGATCAGTGCGACCGTCTCCTCATCGTTCATGCCCATGCGGCTGAACGTGACGCGAATGTCTTTCGCCGCCGCGAGCGGATCGGGCTTGCCCTCGGGGCCTTCGGGATTCACGTAGATCAATCCCATCTGCACGGCGGCGAGCGGGTTGGCGAGATCGCGATCGCCGGAGTAGCGCTTGTCGCCGCCCAGCCACGTGGTCTCCTCGCCCCAGTACACGTCGTTATCCGGTTCCCACACGTCGGCGCGGCCGCCGCCGAAGCCAAACGTCTTGAGGCCCATCGACTCGAGCGCGACGTTGCCCGCGAGAATCAGCAAGTCGGCCCACGAGATCTTCTTGCCGTACTTCTGCTTGACCGGCCAGAGCAGGCGCCGCGCCTTGTCGAGGTTGCCGTTGTCCGGCCAGCTGTTGAGCGGCGCGTAACGCTGCTGGCCGCGGCCACCGCCGCCACGACCGTCGCCCATGCGATACGTGCCGGCCGCATGCCAGGCCATGCGGATGAACAGCGGGCCATAGTGGCCGAAGTCCGCCGGCCACCAGGCCTTCGAGTCGGTCAGCACCGCCTCGATGTCCTTCTTCACGGCCTTGAGATCGAGGCTGTTGAATGCCTTCGCGTAGTTGAACCCCGGATCCATGGGATCGGACTTGTCGGAGTGTTGGTGCAGCAGATCGAGGCGCAGCGAGTTCGGCCACCAATCGCGATTGGTTCGGCCGCCGCCGGCGGCGTGGTTGAACGGGCAGGTGACTTCGGTAGACATCCGGGCAGTATAGGGACCAGCCCGGCCCGCGCGCCAAGATAACGTGACTGTCGAATCGATAGTCCCAGACTATATCTACGCCTTGAGCGACGCGTTCTTCAGCGGCAAATCCCGCACCCGGATGCCGCACGCCGCAAAGATCGCGTTGCTGACCGCGGCCGCCACCGGCGGCACGGCCGGCTCGCCGAGACCGCCGATATGCGCATCGGAGCGGATGAACTCGACCTGGACGGCAGGCGCCTGCGCCAGCTTCAGCGACTGGAAATCGTGGAAGTTGCTTTCCACCACCTTGCCCTCGCCAATGGTGATCGCGCCCAGCCACGCCGCGGCGAGGCCAAACATGATCCCGCCCTCGACCTGCGCCGTCGCGGTGTCGGGATTGACGATGTCACCGCAATCCACGGCGGCGTACATCGACTTGACGGTCAGCGCGCCATCCGGTGACACGTGCACGTGCGCCACTTCGCCGACAATCGATCCGAAGCATTCGGTGATGGCGATGCCGCGGCCCTCGCGCTCCGGCAGCGCCGAACCCCATCCCGACATCGCCGCGACTCTTTCGAGCACGGCCTTGAAGCGCGGCTGTTCCGTCATCAGGCCGCGTCTAAACTCGAAGGGGTCTTTCCGGGCGGCGTGCGCCATCTCGTCGATGAACGCCTCCTTGAAGAAGCCATGCTGGGAGTTGAGCACCGATCGCCACGGTCCGGTGCGGACGTGATGCGCCGCATCGCGCGCCTCTGCGTCCTTGTCGGCGATCGCGTAGGGCATGAATGTGGATTCACCATCGCCGCCGCCGGCATAGGCACACGACACGGCAATTGGCGAACCAGCGGCATCCAGCGCGCCGGCGAAACGGCACATCGCGGCCGGCCGGTAGTAGCCGTGCTGCATGTCGGTCTCGCGGCTCCAGATCATCTTCACCGCAGCCGGGGAGACCTGCTGCGCAATGCGCGCTGCCAGGCCCACGAAATCGAGGAATTGCGGCAGCTTACGGCCGAAGCCGCCGCCGAGTCCGAGATTCGTGTAGGTGACCTGCGACGGATCGAATCCCAGTGCGCGTGCCGCGGTGCTGCGCGCGTTGAGCGGATCCTGGGTGCCGGCCCACACTTCGGCGCGATCGCCCTGCACGCGCACCGTGCACGCCATGGGTTCCATGGTGGCGTGCGCCAGGAACGGCACGCGGTAATCGGCCTTCACGATCGTCGCCGCGCCTGCGGGCATCGCCGGTGCCGCCCCAATCGCCTTATCGAAGGCATCGAAAATCGTTGCGCTCGACACGCCGCCGTGTCCCGCATCGCCATAGTTCGGCTTCAACGTTGCGAGTGCCTTGCGTGCCTGCCAATACGAATCGGCGACCACCGCGACGGCCTCTTCGAGCCGGACGATGCGCCTGACGCCGGGCATGCGTTCGGCGGCCGCAGTGTCCACGTCGATGAGCGTGCCGCCGAACACCGGCGCGATGTCGACGGCCGCGTGCAGCATTCCTGGCATGGTGAAATCGATGCCGTAGATCTGGCTGCCGTCGACCTTGGCGCGCAAGTCGAGGCGAGGGCGCGACACGCGCCGCAGCGTGTAGCTGTTCGGATCCTTCAACGCCGGTCGCGAAGGCACTGACTCCTGCGCCGCGGCCGCGGCCAGCTCGCCGAATGTCGCGGAACGCCCTGACGCGGCGTGGCTGACGCGTGAGTTCACTACCGTGCACTGATCGGCGCCGACGCCGAATTGCTTCGCCGCCGCGGCCACCAGCATGTCGCGCGCCGCCGCGCCGGCGATCCGCATGCCGTAGTGACCGGTCGTGCGCACCGACAGCGATCCGCCGGTGACCTGCACGCCAAGCAGACGCGCCAGGCGATACGTGCCGTAGTCGAATCCGCGAACCAGCGGGCCGGGCACGCTCAGAAAGGCGCGTCCAATGTAGGCGTTGGCGTAGATGTCGAGCGCCGGTGCTTCCTTGAAGCGCACCCGTTGCCAGTCGGCGTCCATCTCTTCGGCCGCCATCATCGCCAGCGCGGTCTGGGCGCCTTGCCCCATTTCGCAATGCGGCACGAGCACGGTGACGATGTTGTCGGAGGTGATGGCGATCCAGGTGTTGAGCTCGCCGCCGGCATCACCGCCGTCGGCGCGTACGCTGTGGCGGCTCGGCGCGAAGATCGCGCCGGTGATGCCGATCAGGAATCCGCCGCCGGCCAGGGCGGACGTGCCGATGAAGGCGCGACGGGTCCATTTCCTGGACGCCGAACCCTTGGCGAAGGCGGTCCCCACTACGCGCCTCCTTCGGTCACGGCGGCCAGGCCGCGAATCGCCTTGCGCACCCGCGCCAAGGTGCCACAGCGGCAGATGTTGGTGATCGCCGCATCGACTTCGGCGTCGGTGGCGTGCGGTCTTTCGGCCAACAACGCCGACACCGCCATGATCATGCCGGATTGGCAATAGCCGCATTGCGGCACCTGCTGATCGAGCCACGCCTGCTGGACTGCCGACAGCGCCCCGCCAGTGGCGAGCCCTTCGATGGTGGTGATCGTGGCGCCCTCGACCGCCAGCAGCGGCGTGTTGCATGATCGCTCGGCCTTGCCGTTGACGTGCACCGTGCAAGAGCCGCACTCGCCAATGCCGCACCCGAACTTCGTGCCGGTGAGCCCAAGGTGATCGCGAATGGCCCAGAGCAGCGGCGTGTCTGGATCGACGTCGAGCCTGCGGGGTTGACCGTTGAGGGTGAAGGTGACCGGCATGTCGGACATTGTAGGCCCCGCGCGCGCCGCCAGACGTGAGTATCGTTCGAGCGCTGGTGATAGCCTTGCGCTATGACCCGCTGGGACACCGCGCCGTACTCGTTGCGGCAACTGCAGTATCTGGTCGCCGTTGCGGAACTGGGCGGGTTCCGCCGCGCCGCCGAGGCGTGCGGCGTGGCGCAGCCGTCGCTGAGCGCACAGATCGCGCAGGTCGAAGAGGTGCTCGGCATCCAGATGTTCGAGAGGGGCGCCCGCGGGGTGCGCGTGACGGCGGCGGGGGCACGCGTGATCGAACGGGCTCGTGCCGTGCTGCTGGCATCGCGCGACCTGGCCGATACCGCGCGGCAGCACAGCGATCCGCTGACCGGAACGGTCCGCATCGGCATCATTCCGACGGTGTGCCCGTATCTGCTGCCAGAGGTCGCGCCGGCGCTACGAGCGCAGCTGCCGAACCTTCACGCCGTGTGGGTCGAGGACAAGACCCACGCGCTGCTGGAGCAGATCGAGACCGCGGAGCTCGACGGCGCGATTCTGGCGCTCGACCCGCGGGTGACGCACCTCGAACACGCGCCGATTGGCGACGATCCGTTCGTCCTGGCGGCGGCGCCCGGTCATCCGCTGGCGAAGCGGTCGGGCCCGGCGTCGCCGGATGTCCTGGAAGGCGAAACCGTGTTCCTGCTCGAAGACGGCCATTGCTTTCGCGATCAGGCGCTGGCGCTGTGTGGCGCCACGGGCGCGCGCGAAGCCGATCTCAAAGCGACTGGATTGTCTACGCTGGTGCAGATGGTCGGTGGCGGCTGCGGCGTGACGCTGTTGCCGAAACTGGCGGTGCCGGTGGAAAACCGGCGCGGTCAGCTCGCGGTGCGGGCGTTCAAGTCTCCGGCGCCGACGCGCCGGCTGATTCTGGCCTGGCGCAAGGGGTCGGCGATGAAGCGGCCCCTTGACGCCATGGCCAACGTCATCCGCAAGAGAATGTAACGGGGACTGACCCCGTACCATCAGGTTTTGCTGCAGTTTCTGCGTACGTCGCAGAAACTGCAGCAAAACGACCAGGTACGGGGTCAGTCCCCGTTACAAATCAGCGCTTCACTGGCTCGCCGCGCAGGTAAACGGCGTTGATCTTGCGCGTGTTGGTGATGTCGTCGAGCGGGTTCGCGTCGAGCACGATCAGATCCGCGATCATCCCGTTGGCGATCGTGCCGGTGTTGGCGATCCGCAGGAACTCGGCGCCGTTGCGCGTCGCAGCGGTGATCACCTGGGACGGCGTCATGCCGGCCGCCACCATGTCGGCCATCTCCACGTGCGGCGCCCACGGCGTGTTGCCATCGGTGCCGACCGCGATCTTCACGCCGGCCTCCGACATCCGCTTCAGGTTGCGTCCCTGGATGGCCCACGTCGCCGCCACCTGCGGTCGATCGGTGGCGCCGGCCTGGATCTTCTGCAGCGCCGCGTCCTCGATCCGGCCCTTCAGCCAGCTGTAGTCCTGCACTACGCCGCGGTCCGGCATGTTCGGGATCAGCACGAAATTGGGCCTCGCCTTGAGCAGCGCCGCCGCCTCGTCATCCATGTCGCGATCGCGAATGCCGTGCGCGAAACTGTCGACGCCGGCCTTCAGCAGGCCCTTGGCATCCTCAAGCGAAAAGATGTGCGCGCTGACCCGCAGTGTGTTCCGGTGCGCTTCGTCGATCACGGCGGTGTAGAGCGGCGGTGTCAGCTTGGGAAACGTGCCGTCGCGATCGTCGACCCAGATCTTGATGATGTCGACCTTCTTGGCGGCGTTCTCCTGCACCGCCTTGCGGCCTTCCTCCGGCGTGGTGATCCAGTACGGCACGTCGGTGCGGCCCTTCTCCGGGGCGGTGATGCCGCGTCCCGCCAGGAACAGCCGCGCGAGCCCAGGGGTGGTCCTGGCACGCTGCGCAAACGGCGCCTCGGTGCCATCCAGGCCCATGCTCAGGGCAGCGCCGACGCCGAAGCGGGCGCGCTGCCGGAGATCGTTCTCGAGCTCCGGCGCGGTCGTGCTGGTGTGGACGTGCGTATCGACGATCGCCGGCATCATGGTCTTGCCGGCCAGGCTGACGCGCGTCGCACTCGCCGGCGCGGTGATACTCGACGCTGGTCCGACCTGTGTGATGCGGTCGCCGGTGACGACCACGCTGGCACTGTCAATCACCTTGCCGTCGCCAACGATGACGCGCCCACCCTCGAAGACGGTGACGGTCGACTGCGCCGACAACGACCATCCCGCCAGCACCATCACCGCAACCGGAACCAACAACAACCTGCGATCCATATGTGACTCCTGAGCTCCGCTCTCCTGTGCCGCTCCCGTTATCTCTTGTAGACCTTACCGTTGCGCATCACGAACCGAACCCGCTGCAGCGCGGTAATGTCCTCCAGCGGGTTGCCCTCGACCGCCACCAGATCCGCGTTCAATCCCGGGGCAATGTTGCCGATTTCCTTCTGCAGTCCCATCGATTCCGCCGCCAGTGACGTCAGGCCGACAATCGCGTCGCCGGGCCGCTGCCCCGACTTCACTCTCTCCACTACTTCGCGCGCGTTCTGGCCGTGCGCGCCGGCCACCGCGTCGGTGCCCATGACCATCTTGAGGTTGGGTGTGTCGAGCGCGGCTGAGAACATCGCGTCCTTCAGGGCCAGGGCCTTGGCCATGGCGGCAAAGCCCTCCTCGGTGTAATTGCCGATGCCGAGAAACCGCTCCTTGTTCTCGAGATAGTTCTGCGTCACCAGCCCGATGTTGGGATCGAAATAGACGCCGGCGCCGGCGAGCGCCTTGAGCGCTTCCGCATTGGCCAGGCCGCCATGCTCGACCACCGTGCACTGCGCGCGCGCGGCCCGCATCATGGACTCAGGGCTGTGCGCGTGCACCATGCTGCGCAATCCCTGCGCCCGCGCTTCGCCGCAGGCCGCGTCGACCTGCTCCTGAGACAGCGTTGGCACACCGCCGTCGCGAATGCTCGCCGACGCGAAGATCTTGATCAGATCCGCGCCCTCTTTCCTGAACTCGCGAACCCGCTCGCGGATCTGATCGGTCGTCCACTTGGCGTTGCCGATCGATCCCATGGACGTCAGGATGCGCGGCCCCGGCAGCACGCCGCGGTTGATGGCGTCGCGCAGCGGCTTGTCCGACGCGGCGCCCACGCTTTGCACGGTCGTGAAGCCGGCCATCAGCGTGGTGTAGGCATTCTCCGCGCCGTAGAGCGCGGCCTGCTCGGGCGCCTCCGGGCCCGAGTGGTAGCGGCCTTGGTCGTCGAAGTGCCAGCCGATGTGGACGTGCGTATCGATGAACCCAGGCATCAACGTGAGGTCGCCGAGATCGATCGTGACGCGGTCGCTGGTGTTGCCGACGCTGGCAATCTTGCCGGCCCGAATGACGACCACGTTCGCGTTGAGCACGCGGCCGGTGCCATCGATGATCCGGCGGGCCCCGACCACGAGGTTTGGCTCGACCGGTTGGGCACTGACTACCGCCAGCGCTCCGATCAAGAGAGCGACCGTCTTCACTTCTTCACCACCTCGGATGCGCGATACAACTCGTCGGCCGACTGCAGCGTGATGTTCTTGAGCCGCTCCGGATAATCCGCCGGCAGCGACTGCAAGAAGGCGCGCACCGTGTCGGCGACGTCTTTCGTCTGATGCCCGCCGAGCGTCGCATCCAGCCAGCGCTTGGGGAAAAAGATGTCGCCGGTCCGCTGGATCTCCCACAGCAGGTCGAGGCTCGGCTTCACGTATTTCTTCGACGCCTCCGCGCGCAGCGGGTGATGCAGGTAGCCCAGGCCCTCGAGCACCCACGGCTCGCGGCGGCGGTTGGCGACGTCCTTCAGCGCCTGGAACCACTTGTCACGTTCGGTGGGGTCGGCCGACAAGGCCGGCATCACGAACTGAAACCGGCCCTTGCGATCCGGGTTCTCGATGCGCGACAACTGAGTTGTGAGGATGTCGCTCCAGCCGTCCACCTGCCGCACGGCGAGCTCGAGTGCGAGCGACGTGTAGTCGGCCTCCGCGAGCGGCAAGCCGGCGACGTGCTCCGTCTTCTCCCACACCTGCCGCAGCCAGTGCACCGTGCCTGGCGTGATCGACACGTTGCGCAGCGCGCTGAACCACGACGCCTTCTGGCTCGGCGTGCCGGCGGCAGCGAGCCCCTCGCGCAGCAGCGACTCGAACCGCGGCGCCCGCGTGGTGCGCTGCGACTGGTCCAGGAAACGCCACCACGCATTGGACGCGTAGCCAAGAATCCGCGACGTCAGCTGCTCGTCGGTTTCGCGCGGCAACGACCGGAACGCGAGCTCGAGGAACGCATCCGCCGCGATGCCGCCATAGAGCAGCGTGTCCCACAGCGTCACCCAGGCGCTGCCGCGCGTCAGCGTGTCGCTCACCTCCGGCAGGTTGGCGGTCAGGTAGGCGAGGGTGATCTTGTCGAGGATGAAGTGTCCGTACGCCCACCCTTTCCCGTTCGGCAACACGTAGCGCGGCACGGGCCAGCCCTTCGCCTCCGCCACTTCCACCTCGCGTCCGGTGAGCTCGACGTTGATGATGCGTTCGGGCGCGTGACCGCCGACGGCGACGCGCAGCTGCTGCGGCCAGTCGCGATTCCGGCTCCAGGTATCGCGCTGCCGGAACGCCAGCCTGGTGATCACGCCGCCGTTGACCTCGAGAATGGTCTCGACCGTCGGCCGCCCGGGCTGGTCGACCCACACGCGGCTCCACTGCTGCAGATCCATCGGCGTACGCCGATCGAGCACGTCGATCAGGTCCGACCAGGTCGCGTTCGCGAAGGCGTGCGCCTTCAGGTATTCGCGCAGGCCGTCGCGGAAGTTCTCGTCGCCGAGCAGGGCTTCGAGGTGGCGCATCACCACCGGCGCCTTCTGATAGATGATGGCGCCGTACATCTGGCCGGCTTCGTTGAGGTTGTCGAGCTGCTGGCGGATTGGGTTCGCGCCCGGCGTGCGATCGACCTCATAGGCCGCGGGATAGTGCGACAGCAGGAACCGCAGGTCGTGATTCACGGCCGGGAACGACGGGTTCACGATCTTGGCTGCCATGAAGTTCGCGAACACTTCCTTCATCCACACGTCGTTGAACCACCGCATGGTGACGAGGTCGCCGAACCACATGTGCGCCGTCTCATGCGCAATCACCGACGCCCGGCCGAGCAGCTGATTCTGCGTGGCGCTTTCATCGAGCAGCAGGCCCGACGCGTTGTAGAGAATCTTGCCAGCATGCTCCATGCCGCCAAACTGGAACGCCGGGATGGCCACGAAGTCGAACTTGCCGAACGCGTAGGGAATGGCGGTATAGCGTTCGAGATACTCGAGCGCGGTGGCGTGCAAATCGAAGATGGCGTCGCGATTGCGCGCCACCTTGGCCGCGTCGGTCTCGCGATGGAACATCCGGAACGTGCGGCCGTTCCGCTCGGCGGTCTCGATCTTGAAGTCGCCGGCGACGAACGCCACCAGATACGTCGGCAGCGGCTCGGTCTCCTTGAACGTCACCTTCGCTCGATCCCCGGTGGTCGTCCGGGACATCTCGGCGCCGTTGGCCACCGACTGCCACCTGGCGGGATGGTCCAGCGTCACCGTCCATCGGCCCTTCATGTCGGGCTGATCGAACACCGGCAGCGCGAGCCGCGCGCGGGCCGGCACGAACAGCGCATACAGGAAATCGGCGTTGCGATTGAGCGACGCGTCGCCGGCATCGAAGGCAATGCGAATCGTGTTGGCGCCGGCCACCAGTGAGGCCGCCGGAATGACGATGTGGCCGTTGGTATAGGCGAAGGCCGGCTGGCGGTTGGCGTCGACCGACTTGACATGGTCGCGGCTGGTCTCGAAATCAATCACCAGCGGCGCCGAGGCGTCCTTCAAGTCAAACCGGATGGTCGTGGATCCAGTCAAAGGAGAAGACGAGGCCTCCGGGATCGACAGGTCGAGGTCATACCTGAGGTTGCTGACGATGGCGGCCCGGCGGGTGGCGACGTCGAGCGGCACTCCGGCCGCCGGCGTCATGGTTTGCGCCGAGGCTGTGGGCACCATGAGCGCGATTGCTGCAAGCACGTACAAAGAACGCATGCTGGCCACATTCTAGTTGCTAGTGACTGGTTGCTAATGGCTCGCCCGCAGGTAGCGGCCGAGGCGCTCGAGGCCTTCGTCGATCTTCGCGGTGTCGCGCACCAGCGGACCGAAGGAAATGCGCACGCCGTTCCGGATCGAATCGCCGAAGCCGCCGCCGGGCACGACCAGCACGCCGGTGGCTTTGAGCGCCCTGGGCACGAACTCATCGGCGTTCGTGCCGATGTCGACCACGGTGTAGAGGCCGCCAAACGGCGTGAGGCGCGGCCGCTGCAGGTGCGTATCCACAGCCTTCAGCGTCACGTCGGCCGCGTGCTTGTAAAGCGCATTGGCGCGCGCCACATACTCCGTCAGCGAGCCGTCGGCGATCGCCGCCTTCAGATACCGCGCCATCGTCATCTGCGACAGCGTGTCTGGGCAGAGAATGCTGCACTGCTGCACGCGCTCGATGGCGTCCACGACAGACGGGTGCGCTTCAATCCAACCGAGGCGCCGGCCCAGTCCGCGCGCCCACTTCGAGTTCGAGTGAATGCCCACCACGTTGGGATGATCGGCCGGCGACCACGCGTAGTACGCGGGCGGCTGCTGGAAGTACTGGCACTTGTAGGCGAAGTCGATCGTCAGCCAGGCGCCGGCCTCGGCCGTCTTCGCGAGCATCACGTCTGCCAGCGCCTGCGGCACCACCTGGCTGGTCGGATTGTCCGGCGCGCCAAACAGCACCATGCGCGGGCGATGCGCGTCGAACAGCCGCGAGAACTCGCGCGCCATGCCTGACGGATCGCTCTCCGGCAGGTACGCCCACGTGGCTGGATCGAGCACGCGCAGAGGCACGATTCTGACGCCCGGCACCGAGAACGCGAACTGGCCTTCATAGTTCGCGTAGGTCGGATCGAGCAGCATCACGGTGTCGCCGGGGTCGAGCAGCGTGCGGAACAGGTCGTGCGTGAGCTGCGTGCTGCCCATGCCGATGGCGATGTGCTCCGCGCCCAGCCGCGGCACCCCGAACAGGTGCTCCTCGAATCGCGCGATCTGTTCGCGGCACTCCAGGTCGCCGAGCGTGGCGGTATAGCCGCCGCTGTTGTGAAACAAATCGGCGTCCGCGACCACCGATTGGTAGGCCTTGCGGAACGCATCAGGTGCTTCGTGATTGACCCAGCCGCCTCCGAACGAGATCACCTGCGCGGGGTCGAGGCCCATCGCGATGATGTTCTGCCGCTCGGCCATCTTCATGATCTGGCGGATCGGCGAGGGACGCGTGATCTGGTCGCGTACGAGCGAGGACAGCGGTGGTGCGGCGGCGGTGGTCACGGCCTCGGAATCATATCAAGGGCCATGGTTTGCTGCGCCACGGAGACACGGAGTCGCGGAGGCCTTTGGATGGAAACGGCTCTGCGTCTCCGTGCCTCCGAGGCGCATGTCCTGCGCGGCTACAATGAACGATCATGGCCGCCACACCGGCAATTCACTTTCTTCGCCGGCACAAGGTCGCGTGTTCCGAACACGAGTATCGCTACGAAGAGCGGGGCGGTACCGCCGTGTCCGCTCGCGAGCTTGGCGTCGACGAACACATCGTCATCAAGACGCTGGTCATGGAGGATGAACGCCGGCAGCCGCTGATCGTGCTGATGCACGGCGATCGGGAGGTGTCGACCAAGAACCTGGCGCGACAGGCCGGCCGGAAGACGGTGTCGGCGTGCGCGCCAGATGTGGCGCAGAAGCACACCGGCTACCTGGTGGGCGGCACGTCGCCGTTCGGCATGCGTCGACCGATGCCGGTGTTCATGGAGCGATCGATTGCCGATCTCGATCGCATCTACATCAACGGCGGCCGCCGCGGCTTCCTGATTGCGCTGGCGCCGGCAGACCTGATCCGCACGTTGTCACCCACGCTCGTCGACGCCGCGCTCTAGCTGGCTCCGCAGCGCATCGAAACGCTCAGCGTCCAGGCGCAGGCGCATCATCGGCTCGTCGGTAACGACATAGCCCATATTCGCGTAGCGCGGCTGACCGAATACGCTGGCGTTGAGCACCACGCGCTCGATGCCTCCGGCGCGGCACTACTGGTGCATCGTGTCCATCAGCTGGCGTCCGAGTCCGTGCTTGCGGTGCACCGGCTGCGTGTAGACGTTGAAGATGAAGCCGCACCCCGGATCCATCGTCATTGGTCCGGGCGGCCACTGAATGACCAACAGTCCTCCTCCCGCCGCGACCTCAACCGCGTCGGTTACCGCCACCCACCCGCTATACACGTGCGTTGGAATGGTGTGGCGCCGCCACAGCTCCGTGGCGGCGCGCATCAGGTCGACCCCAAGCCATTCGTGTGGACCAAGAGTGCCGATGAGATCCTCGCGAGCATCGCTCGCTTCGCCCAGCGGACCGTCGACGCCAGGGCCGCGCAACAAATGTTACGAACCATGATTACGGGACACTAGGCCGCGGCGCCCGTTCGATCCACACCAGTGGCGCCCGCGATGTCTCAACATATGGACCACGAACTCGACGCCACGATTCGTCGATTCATCCGCGACGAGACCGGGCTCACCCCGGTCGTGGCGGCAGCGAAGTGGCGCGGTGGGCAGCTGGTGCTGCGCCCGGGCAAGCCCGGCGTCCAGGAGAAGGCGCTGCCGATCGACACCTTTTTAAACAGGGTCGTGATGCCGCGCAATCGTCTGCGCACGCTCGAACAGCAGGTGCATGCATCAGAAATGCCCGACGATCAGAAGATCATGCTGCAGGGATACATCACCGGCTGTTACGGATCGCTGACGAGCTGCAACGTGCTGTTTGCCAACGACGACGACAAGTTCGTCGGGTCGGGTGGCGATTGCTCGGGTTACGGGCTACGGACTACGGGTTGGCTTTTGCCCAGCTATCTTTCAGCGAGACTGTTCGATTGAAAACAGGGGCACCCGTCCTCGTATCCGGATCGGCCGCGAAATAGCCCAGCCGCTCGAACTGATAGCGCGATCCCGGCGCGGCGTTGCCGAGCGACGGCTCCAGCTTGCAGCCGCCTAACACCTCGAGCGAGCACGGGTTGAGCTGCGAGATGAAATCGCCACCGGCATGCTCTGCAGCGCCTTCAGGATCTTCAGCCGTGAACAACCGATCGTATAGCCGAATCTCTGCGTCGACCGCGTGGGCGGCCGACACCCAATGGAGCGTGGCTTTGACCTTGCGGCCGTCAAGCGCGTTGCCGCCGCGCGTGGCAGGATCGTAGGTGCCGCGCAGCTCGACAATCTCACCGGCCGCATTCTTGATCGCCTCGGTACACGTCACCAGGTAGGCGTTGCGCAAGCGGACCTCGCGTCCGGGCGCCAGCCGGAAGAACTTCTTCGGCGGCTCCTCCATGAAGTCGTCGCGCTCGATGTAGATCTCGCGCGAGAATGGCACCGTGCGGCTGCCGAGCGATGCGTCATCCGGGTGGCTGGCGATCTCGAACTCGTCGCTCCGGGCCTCGGGATAGTTGGTCAGCACGAGCTTCAGCGGCCTCAACACCGCCATGGCGCGCGGTGCGCGCCGGTTCAGGTCCTCGCGGACGCAGTGCTCGAGCAGGCCGACGTCGATGACGTTTTCCTTCCTGGCCACGCCCACCCGCGCGCAGAAGTCGCGAATCGATTCCGGCGTGTAGCCGCGGCGGCGCAACCCCGAGACGGTGGGCATCCGGGGATCGTCCCAGCCGTTCACGTGCTGCTGGTGCACGAGCTGCAGCAGCTTGCGCTTGCTCATCACCGTGTAGTTCAGGTTCAGCCGCGCGAACTCGTACTGCCGCGGGCCGCCTTCGCCGGGGCTTCGGCGTCCAGGCTCGGTTGCGATCGCGTCGATCACCCAGTCATAGAGCGGGCGATGATCGACGTACTCGAGCGTGCAGAACGAGTGGGTGATGCCTTCGATCGCGTCCGACAGCGGATGCGCGTAGTCGTACATCGGGTAGATGCACCATGCCGAGCCGGTGCGGTGATGATCGGCATGACGAATCCGGTAGAGCACCGGATCACGCATCGTGATGTTCGGCGATGCCATGTCAATCTTCGCGCGCAGCACGTGCGCACCATCCTGGAACTCGCCGGCACGCATGCGGCGGAACAGATCGAGGTTCTCGTCAACGCGGCGCGTCCGATATGGTGAGTGGCGGCCTGGTTCGGTAAGCGTGCCGCGGTGCTGGCGCATCTCATCCGGCGACAGCGAGTCCACGTATGCCAGACCCTTTCGGATCAGCTCCTCGGCAAACTGATAGAGCTGCTCGTAATAGTCGGACGCGTAGAGCTCGCGACCGTGCCACTCGAACCCCAGCCACCGCACATCGTCTTTGATCGAGTCGACGTACTCGACGTCTTCCTTGACGGGGTTGGTGTCGTCGAAGCGCAGGTTGCAGTGCCCGCCGAACTCGGTTGCGACGCCGAAGTCGAGGCAGATCGCCTTGGCATGGCCGATGTGCAGGTAGCCGTTGGGCTCCGGAGGAAAGCGCGTCGCGACACGCCCGCCGTTGTTCCCGGCGGCCACATCCGCAGCGACGATCTCCCGAATAAAGTCCGAGGGCCCGGAGACCGCCGGCGCAGTCTCCGCATTCGATTCCGACATGCTGGTCAGCTATTTAGAGTATCACTCTGCTGCGCAGGGGGCGCCGGCGAGGACCGCGAGCACGATCACGGGATTCCGGCCGCGGCGAGAAATGCTGTAACTGGTGCCGCGCGGGACGACGGCGAAGCTGCCGTTGGTGACGGTGTGATCGCGATCGCCGATTCGAATGGTGCCGTCACCGGCCACCACGTAGATCATGCCGTCGGCGGACGGGTGCTGGCGGCCGTTCCAGGGATCGCGGACCTGCCACACCAGCGCCTGCCCGACGCCGCTGCAGCCGACCAGGCTTTCTTTCTGCGGCTCGCGCCCGGAGATGAAGTTCTGCTCGATGAAATCGAGCAGCGACATCGCCTTTGGCGTCCCCGCCGGCGGCAGCGCCGGCGGGGCCGGCTTGGGCGCCTCGACGATCGGCGCCGGCGTCGGCGGCGGCGGCGGGGGCGGAGGCGCTGGATTCAGCGTGATCGCCATCTCCGGCTGCGCGCTACCAGCACGCCACGACAGTTCCTTCTCGAAGGTCATGAACCGCTCGTGCGTAAACCGCACGCGATAGGTTCCCGCGCGCATGCCCTCGACGCGGGTCGCGCCGCTGGCCGGGCTCTTGACTTCACGATCGACGGGCCCCGTCACGTTGACGGTCACGTCCTCAATCGGGCGCCCGGTGGGGTCGGTGATGAACAGCAGCCCTGTAATGGTCGGGCCGCCTGCCGGTCGCGGCCGGGGTGCCTGGGTCGGCGGCGCGGCTGGAGCTGCCGTGGTTGGAGCGGGCGGCTTCGCCGGCGCCGTCGGCTGGGCTTGCAGCAAGGTGAGCAGTAGCAGAGCGACCATGGATTGATGCTACTCCGAACGGGCAGTCGGGCTATCGGGCAGTCAGGCCGTCTGGCGGAGCGGGAGGAAGACGAGCTTCACTCCCGCTGATTCTAGTGGCTACCTGCCGGGCTTGGCCTTGGGGTGGATCTTCGCCTTGCCGGACTTGCCTTGGTAATCGTTGAGGCCACAGAACGCCATGACCTTGTAGCCCTTGGACTCGAGTAAGGCTGCCGCACGGGCAGCCCGGCCACCGCCATTTCAAGCGGTGATGATGGCCTTGTCCCTGGGAATCTCTTTCAGGCGCTGTTCGATTTGGCCGAGCGGGATGTTGACGTATCCCTCGAGCGTGCCCAGCTCTTCCAGCTCGCTCGGCTCACGGACATCCAGGAAGAAAACTTCCCCCTTCTCGAGAAGGGCCATCACGTCGTCCGAGGCCATTTTCGGGGCCTGGGGCTGCGCGGCTGGAGTGGACGACTGTTGGGCCATGGCGAATACGGGCACCATCGAGAGGGCCGCCACGAGCAGGAGACGTCTCATGCGAACCTCCGTATTGACAAATAGTATCCGTCCCCGAGCTCGCTTGAAAGACTTCGCAGGCCGGCGGCCTTGGCCGCCTCGCGGGCGCTTACCAAATGGGCGAAATCAGCGAAAATCTGTGGACCCTCATTGAAGCAGCGCAAGCAATGCCCAGCCGGTAGTCGAGATGCGCTGAGCGTAACTCGCGTGATTCGCAGGCCTGGTGGTCTCCGGCCAGCTGCCGTCTTGCCGCTGTTGCGACACGATGTACTTGCGCCCGGTGGCGATGGCGTCCGTCAGTTGCTCCGGCCGATAGGCGGACCGCGCGAGCCGAGGTTCGGACTCGAGCGAGCGGAGGGCGAGCACGGCCAGGGCGGTGTCGAACACCTGAGGAGCAGTGGCGGCCTGCGGTCCCCAGCCGCCGGTCGGCGCCTGCCCGGTGCGCAGGATGCTCAGCGATCCGCGCCGCAGGTTCTCGGCCATCACATCGCCCGCATCGCCAAGCGCCAGCAGCATGGCCGAAGCGTCGACGACGTGTTCGACCGTCACGCCGCGAATCCAACGATCGGCCTGCACGATTGTGAAGTTGTCGGGCTGCATGCCAGCGGCAATCAGTGACGTGCGTGCCGACCAGGTGGCGATCAACGCGCTGTAGGCCGCCGGCGATCCGACGCTGTGCGAATCATTGAGCTGCCACGATCCATCCGCCTGCTGTGCGGCCGCCAACAGCTTCGCTGCGGCTTCAAGGTCGGTGGAGGCCGCCTTGCCGTGGCGCTCGGCGACTGCCAGTGCGCCCGCGAACTGAATGGTGGCCAGCGTCCTGTCGTCGAATTGGTCCGGCGCCTTGTTCTGAGCCCACTTCGCGGGCTGCTTCAGGAAGGCCAGCGTGTCGTCCAGCGACGTGCCAATGTCGAACCCCTTGGCGCCGGCGGCCAGCAGCGCGCGCGCGGCATCGCCGTTGTTGTGGCAGGAGTAGCACGAGTGCCCGGCCTTCCACTTCGGCACTTCAACCGTGAGGTACTGCACGCCCTTTGTGATGGCGGCAGCGGTGGGATCCTGCGCGGACCCGACGATCGAGAGAACCAGAGCGGCAGCGGTCGTGGTCAGCAGCAGGCGCACGGGCGTATCTTACCGCGCCGCGCAGACCGCGCGATGCGATCACGGCCTTCGGTAACTGGACGAGGGCGGGCTACCAGATGCCGGCTTTGCCTTGCACGGATTCGATCAGCTTCTTCGGGTCGTAACCGACGCCCTGCTTGAACACCGTCTCGACCTTGCGAATGTCGGCGATCGAGGCGGCGGGATTGCCGTTGATCACCACGAGATCGGCCTGTTTGCCGGCGGCCAGGCTGCCAACGGTCTTGTCGCGACCGAGATACTTTGCGCCGTTGAGCGTGGAGATCTGGATCGCTTCGAGTGCGGTGAATCCGGCGTCGACCAGCAGCTCGACCTGCCGCTGATTGGCGAAGCCGGGAATCACGCCGCCGCCCCCGGTCGGATCGGTGCCGGCGATCAGCAGTCCACCCGCGCGCGCGAACGCCCGCTCCAGCGCCATGCCTTTCGGGAACAGCGTGGTGTAGATCGAGTCCTTGTTCGCCGCGGTGCGCGCGTAGTTCTGTTCGAACTGTTCACGCAGTTGCGGGGTCAGCACCTCGAGGCCGGGCGGCTTGGGGCGGCCGGGCGTGAAGGTTTCGAACACCGTCAGCGTGGACGTGATGGCGACGTTGGCCTTGATCAGCGTCTGCACGAGCTGTTTGAACGGCGCGCCGTGCTCGTCGAGTGCGGCGATGGTCTTCTGGCCGACGCTCTGGCCGGGGCAGGTATCCGGCTTCTTGTCCGGGACAAAGTCGGTGGCCGCAAAGAAGCCGTGCTCGAGATTGTCGATGCCGAGGCCGGCCGCTTCCGCGTAGGTGATTGAGCACAAGTGGCCGGTGACCTTGATGCCTCGGCGGTGCGCTTCGTTGATCGCCGCCGCCAGCTCGCCACGCGTGATCTGCATGTAGGCCTTCAGTGACGTCGCGCCTTCGTCGGTCCAGTACTGGACCTGCCGCCGGGCGTCCTCCGGTCCTTTCAGGACGCGCATCTGGATGAAGGTGTTGGGGCCGTTCAGGTACGGCGCCGTGGCGTCGATCGCCGGACCCGGTTTCTGGCCCTCGGCGACCAGCCGCATCATGTTCAGGTCCATGAAGCCGTTCACGTTGCCGCCGGTGCGCATCGTGGTCACGCCGCCGGAGAGATACAGGCGCGAAAAGCTTTCGCCGAGCTGTCCGTAGACGCCGGGGCCGTTCGGATAGTAGAGGTGCTCATGCACCATGATCAGGCCGGGAATCACGCTCTTGCCGGTGAGGTCGATCACGTGCGCGCCGCCGGGGATGGCGGTGCTTGCCGAGCTGCCGATCGCGGTGATCGTGCCGTGGGCGATGACCACGGTCTGATCGTCGCGCGCCGCCGCGCCGGTGCCGTCGATCACCCGC
>Ga0194131_10002509_pt1 | contig 30023 bp, 35 predicted proteins | sample TA2KigO120mmetaG_FD_148631 | JGI IMG/M metagenome (GOLD analysis project Ga0194131, IMG submission 148631) | Freshwater microbial communities from Lake Tanganyika, Tanzania - TA2015053 Kigoma Offshore 120m | ecosystem: Environmental > Aquatic > Freshwater > Lake | place: Tanzania: Lake...
TCTGCATTTTGTGTTCCGTTAAAAAAAAACCAGGCCCTTGAATTTTAATCCAAGGGCCTGGCAACCATGAAAAAAGTGTTCCCTGCGTAATTGAGTTATGTAGTTTATTGCGGAGGAGGTGCCGGCTGTCTTAGCTGGTCCTTTCCTTGATTTGCAGCTTGTTGGGTTATTTGATCCAACATAGATTTAACCACTGCATGCATATTTGGGTCTTGGGACTTTATTTGATCCAGAATTTGACGTCTCTGGGGGGATCCCAATGGGGCTGTAGCCATGATCTCGTTTACTCTGGCCTGAGCGTCGGCAAAGAATGATTCCAGATCCCTTCCAGGACCTGCAGCCGTAGGACCCGCAACGCCATTCATAGGCATTGACGGAGCTGCTCCTGGAGGAGCCCCCATTCCACCTATATTTGGGGCCCCAGGCATTCCTCCGGGCATTCCCGCAGCTTGTCCCGGTGCGGATATAAAGGCTCCTGGGGGAGCGGCCATGACTTGCTCGTTTTCTTCCGCCTTTCGCATGCGCTCCATATAAGATTTCTCTTCGCGCATCTTGAATTCCTGTTCGGCTTGTCGTTTCTTGAAAGTATCCTTCCAATCCAGTCCAAATAGGGTGAGCACATCTTGCTCTGCAGCAATTCCCTGCATCATCATCTGCAGCATCATCATTCGACGCTCGATATCGTCGGCATGCGTTGGCCGTGTAAGGACAGCTTCGCATGGCAGCCAATTTAGAATGGCGCTTACACGATCTAAAATCCAGGAAATGGATCCTTGTAGACTGTTCAAGAATACGGTTTCACCGGCCTCAAACAGCCTTGCCGCAAATGGGGCAGTCTGGACGCTAAGCGTCTTCCTATACAGTTCTACAGGAACCCCAAGGCCATTAAGGAAATCGGCTTGCGCAGCCTCAAGCAGCTGGGGCTGCACAAAAGCTTTGCCTTCTCCTCCTAATAGTTGGTAATTCACAGGAACAGACATCCACTGCCAGCCAGTCGGATCCTTGCGAGCCCTCTCTATAGATCGCATTACCTGAGCTCCGAATGAACCTATGTTAACGTTCTTCATGGCATCACCGGTGGCTCCCGTCGAGGCCGGAGTAACCAAGCGAATCGGCAACATGTGGTCCAGAGCTACGGTTTCGTTGTTTCTTTTTAAAATCTGGGCAAGGTAAGCGTCTCGGAATCCAGCTATTACCGGAGGTAGACCCCATTCTCCCATTTTTATATCGCTTAGATTGCCTATAGACAAATGGTACAGCATGTTTTCTGCGAATTTGAACAAGGTTCCAGTTCTAGCTGCCTGAACAATTCCCCACGGCGCTTCCTCTAGGTACTTCTTGTTGCCGGATTGAATCATGGACAAGTCGGAAATCGGAACCTCGAAGTAATATTCAGGAGTTCCGCCATATGGCTGAGACACAATTCTGATTTGCTTTATAGGCCATCGCTTTATGCGAATCTGATTTTCCTCGAGAGTAGGTCTGTCGTCTGGATTTAGTACCTGGCAACTCTTGTCGCATGTGGAGCATTTGTAAACAAAGCCATTATTAAGAGAGAACTTGTAATCCAGCGATGTAATTGGCTTGGATGATCCGCATTCCGGGCAGGTAAGGAATCTCTTGAATGGAGCCAATACTGATATACAGGCATTTCCATATACCTTAACGTCCCGACCAATCAAGAATAGATTTGACTTGATATTTAATTTTTCAGTCAAGAACTTTTTGTAATCAGAAGCCTTATCCTCGTCCTTCGTGATGATGTTTATGTCGGTTCCTGTGAAGTAAGACACGACATATTCAATCGCCTGGGCAAAGGTTCTATTACTGTAATACATCGCCTCAGCAATTTCAAAAGCCTCATGTATATTCGTAGGAAGATGTAGCGAGGCATAGTCCAAAAATGGACTTGGAGCATGATCTGAATGGGAAAGTGCTCTGCGCTGATTAAAGTTTGGTGTTGAAAAATCTGGCATTATTAGTTTCCGTAGCCGTCATTAGCTGTTAGCTTGGAGATTAGACTAACCGCGAACTCATTTCCTCCAAGAACCGCCCAATCATAGGCCGTAAATCCATCCTCGTCCTCTTGGTAAATGTCTAATTTAGGGCTAGCTATGACGTAGAACGATATTAGGTAGCTTATTACGTTGTGATTTTTGGAGGGTTCTAAAGCTAGAGCCGATAGCTGTACGTTAACCTGGTTATCCTTAGGTATCGCGGGTTTTCCGTAGACCGCCATCATGAGTACGTTTCTGTTTCTTTTATCCTTAAGCTGGATAAGCTTAGGAAATTTGTCCAACAAATTGTTGACTAAGAAGACATTATCCGACAACAGTGCGGCGATAAATACCGGAATTGCTTCTTGAACATTATGTACACTTGGTCGCATCTGATCCTCCTGTAGACTTTGAATTGTTTGTCGATTTTGTTTGTCGACAGCGGCAGATAGGATTCTTGCCGCAGCATCCCTTAGTTTCCTGAGAGGCTACTAGCTCATCCGAAGCGGTCTTTACAATTGCTCCGGCTTGTTCCTCATCTATAACACCTTTTTTTATAAAATTATCTTGCATGCGTGGTATTTCCAGAAAGGTTTTATGATTTTTTATCAAAACACTTCAAGTTTTAGTTACTTAAAAATCGTCCATATATTCTGTAAAATCTAGGACTCTAAACACAAATACTCGTTTTTCATTCAACAAATCCGTTATGTCTATGTTTAGTACTTGGCATTTAAAGAGCTTGTTTTGAATTTTGCAATCGAATTCTGGCACGTATATTTTACCATGTTCTTCGAGTCGTGCTACGGGAGGAATCCATGCCGGAGTTTTTGTTTTTTCGGATATAATCAATTCCAACATTAGCCATCCTTCTATTCCTCTTTCTAAATTTGGAAGCTGATGTACAACATTCATACATTCTACAGCCATTTTAGATCCGTGCCACATTATCTCCATGGTTTGAGTTTTTATGGGTTTTGTTTCTATTTTACTTGAAAAAGACTCAGAATAAGTAAAAGAAGAGCCCGGGGAGACTAACGTCTCCCCGGGGCCCTTGGAAAATGAAGGATTTGTTTCAGAAACAACCACAACTTCAGGCTTATTAGCATAAGTATTTATGGTACCGCCATTCATCAAAAACGGATTTTGACCGAGAGGTTTGTCAAAGTTCCGCTTTTCCGCAACAGGAGGAACCGGAATGTTGTCTATCTTGGTCCAACCCTTGGTGTTATCGGTTACCTTAACTAATTCAGCTCTGCTAGGATTTTTGGAAAATTTTATGCCTAGAGGAGTAGTAGGTGATGGTTTATTTCTATTTTTCACGAGCGGTAATGTCCATATTCCTCGTTGTATTGATCGTCTTCTTTGTCGCCCATTTGGGAAAGCTTAGTTTCGATCCGATTGATGTTAATTTTACCAACATCATATGAATATGATTTTGGAATGCAACAAACCAGATAATCCCCCATATTGACATGGACGTACTCTTTAGAGTTACCCAATCCTTCGCCCGCGTTTACCAAGCCAATGGATTTTTCAAGAGTGCTTAAGCTGACTAATCCTAAGGTATAGCATAAGGCCATGGTCAAGTTCAACATGGGCTCCAGCTTGTGAGTGTGGTCCACATCAATAGCGTCAGACTCTATATATACCTTCTTTGTAGGCTGCATTGTATTCCCTTGAATTTTAACAAATCTCTCAAATACGCCAGACTCATTAAATTTAGGCACAACCCCCAGAGTCAAACAAAGTTTGGGAATCGCATAGTATGGATTTGCAACAACCCAATCCATGTTGCTTATCAACGTATGAGTCAAAATTCCCCAGGCTCTGGAAGACTTATCCTTTAAGGCACTATTAAAAAAGCCCTCCAACACTCGTCTACCATAATCCATGGAATTTTGTCTGTGAAAGATAGGGTACTTAGCGTCTACAGAATCCATTTTAGATCTTTTAGAATCTCCACTAAGTAGCGCTTTGTAGGAATGGTTAGCCGCGGTGATTGGAGACTCTTGTATTTCAAACCAATGATGATCAAGAGTCCATGGCCACAATGAGGACTTAGGAGGCTTGCGCCATTTTACCTCATGCTTATTGTCAAAAGTCTTAGAGGACCGAATCAACAAATGCCCGATAGCAATGCTTAAATGTTTCAATTGCCACTCCGATACATTAGAGCCGCAACTGTGGTGCGCTAGCGATGAACCCGTTGATGTACGAACCTTGTCTGTAGGACTAATATATAATTTATCGTTCAAGTATTTGTCCACCAAGACAGTTTTGGCAGTAAGGCTCAGCTTTTTGTCTACCCTGCTCGCAAGCTCGGAAATGTTATTCGTCAACATAGAGATAAGGTCGTTGTCTGCAGGAACATTTATATACCCCAGTAGCAACGCCTTTAGCACCTCAGACGATCTAAGTTTCATTCCATTTGTCCGTGTTCGGCTATAAGCAGAGGAGTTTACGTTAGTACTAATTCTTGATCCAGTAGGCACGGACTTCAGGGCTTTAATAGTTTGCGGAAGAAATTTAAAGCGCTTTTTATCCGAAAAAAGTTTTATCGCCTCTGAATCAATAATTGCACCCCCTACATCTATCCAACCTACAAAAGATGAAATAGCGCCATTAAGGTAGGCAAGTATTTGGCCGTCAGATATAAGAGGAATAAATATTCCTAGTCCCACACAGTAGTACGCGTTGGTGCCTAGATTGGAAGGAAAAGTTTGCCCTTTTTCCTTGAGCATTCTTTCTGCTTTTGATTTTGTTATGAACGAGTCTTTAAGCTCAAGTCCGTATGTAATTGTCATTTTTAAACCTTGATTGTCTTTCCATAAGGGGCTTTTACATCACTAGTTATAACCGAGATGACGTCGAAATCAGGAGCATTTCCGAATTCACCGTAACCGTCGGTAAAAAGCACTAGTACATCGATATCAATTTTATTGTCCTTAATGTGATCCATTATGGGAACAAACGATGTACCTCCGCCTCCAATCACCTGGGGAATCTGATCATATGGAAATATCCACCTCGCTTTATGAACGGTATGATCGCATTCTATAAGATACAGAGGAACTTTGTAGAGCTTTCTAATGGCATCCATTTCCGATATTCCTGCCTTTATATCATTCTCAGACATTGATCCCGACGTGTCTATAGAAAACGCAAGGCTCGGCTTTTTAGTCCCTATACGGCTAGTTATCACAATATCCTGGTACAGATACCTGCGATTTGGAGGAGTAAAAGTATGCCGATTTTTGGTGTTTTGACAGAAACGTTGACGCAAATTGTACGCCAAGATCTGATGCCAATCTAACTTAGGATTGTTCAATGAGTCAACGATACGCTCCATGAAAGCCGGGCAATTGCCCGCCATCCTAGCTCTCGTAGCAGACTCAAGACCTGCCTCAGACCATGCCTTTTCCTCTAGCGGTGTTTCCTCAGAATTCTCTCTAATGCATACTGAATTCTTAGGTTCTGCGCCAGCACCAGTAAGCATGTCTGACTCTCCTTTTTCATTATTTTTTTTACTAATCTCTAAATTTTTTTTCTCGTTCTGACCTAGTACGTCGTAGATTTCCTCCGTTATCAAATCATTAGGAATATCTATTCCGAAAACTTCCGCAGTACAAAAATTACTCATGTTTAGGAAGATTCCCTTTTGTTCAAAATGTTCCTTGAGCATATAGTTAATAAGAATATCACCAGATATGTTCCATAAAGTGGGGTCTCTGGAACCCACTCTGTGGAAATGCCCCAAGAGCAAGTGCATGATTTCATGCGATAGCGTAAAGTGCATCATGGAGTCGCTACATTCAAGAGCAAACTTTTCGTTGAAGTAAATGTTACCCTTAGCGTTGACGGCGGCAGTCTGAACCGACCCATTGGCAGGAGTGATGAACAGCTTACACTTCTCCACCAAGAATGCCCAGAATGGAAATTCCTGATACATCCTAAACATCACCTTGTTCAACTTGGACTTGACCGTCTCGACAATATCGGGATTTACTTCGGATTCATTTTTATCATTTTGCATTACTTTACCTCAAACGGTAACAGGAGTCCTCGGTGCTTAGTAATCCACTCCTTCGCTTCCGGAGACTTCATAATAGCGAGCATATATTTATCATTTTTATGCCCCATAACGCCGCCAAAGTACAGTGCAGAGATCTCAGGACGAATATTCGCCATTATCTTTGCAGCCTTACCGACTATGGAGGGAGATTTAATAGTGCGGAATAGGATATTCGACACGATTGCATAGGTCAGGGAGAGCTTGTTTGGGCCATCTTGGTAGCTAATTTCTCCTTCCAACAGCTTATCAATATTTGGTAAGGTCTCGACTTCCTTGCAATACTGCAAGAACCAATTGGCGGCGGCTTTACCTACTGCACCTTCTATAGCATTACGATCCATAATGCTGTTTTTCATTAGCCGAGACACCATGGTCCAACTACGAGGAGTCGGGAAATTACCGTACTCGTCGGCAGCATCCGAATACAAATGCTGACCGGAGGTGCTAGCCATAAAGCCTAACACGTTCTCGTGTATCTGATTGCCGATAGCCCAATTACGCCACTGATTAAAGTCGACATCCATATCCATAATCACAAAGCGATTGCGCAATGGTGCGCTGAGCGGATTGACATGAGCCTTGTGCGACGCCCTATTGCCGCAGGCCACAATCCACCAGCCGTCACCTAGCTTGTGCGGACCACAACGACGATCCAGAATGAACTGCAGAGCAGCATTCTGAACACTAGGATCAGCGGTATTCAGCTCATCAAAGAGGACTATACCCTTACCGGTAGTCGGTAAAAAGTCAGGCTTTGCCCACTCAACACTGAAATCTGATCCATCACCTTTGCGGTTTATAATAGGTAAACCGCGCATGTCAACCGGCTCTAACATAGAGAGGCGAACATCCTTGACCTCGTCGTTTCCTGCAACCTGTTTGATGATCTCTGATTTACCAATACCAGGCCCCCCAAAGATAAGGAGGGGGATATTGGCTGCTCGATAGCTCTTTATGGTGTCGACGTAATTTTTTTCGTTGCCGCTTATCATTTTTTAAATTCCTTACTTAACCAATTTTCTTCTCCGCGGGTTCGTACGCGAAGGGCGCATTTATTGGCGCCCACTTATCTGCCGAAAGAATATTTCCGGTTATTACTATGAAGCTGCATCTCTTAGATTGACTAGGATTATGTTCATATTGTAAAATGTAGTTTTTTATGTCGGCACAGCTTCCTTCGAATACAATTTCTATGGGTTCGTCTGTTCCATAAGGCATTCGTACCAGCTTGCAGGCTTCGCCGGATCCATCCAGCCTCTGCTGAATCTGAAACAACTCGTTTCGCAGAGCATCCAGCTGTAGGACATATTCCTGGTTTTGACTCTGTAGCTCAGAGCAATTCTGTTCTGCATTAATCATTTATGAGTACCTTAATTCTTTAAAATCATTTTTTAAACGTGTTAGACGTACGACTAACATTCGTTTTGGGTAGAATCTACCCCTATAATTCCATAATCCTTTAAGGCCTCAACCATTAGGTCGCAGCTTTCTACGAAGCCTTGTGTGCTTCCTATCCTGCCCAGCCGGGATGCTAGGGAGTAGTCCCTGCCTCCAAAATATGCATAAGTCTTACTTATTTTATTTGCAATATTTGAATTTTTTGAAACTATGTTCTTGTGACCATCGCCTCGGTAGTTGCCAACACCGACAAGGCCGTCGAGAAATTTACAGTCAAATACTTGAATCCCAAAGAACGACGTTAGACATTCTAAGTTATGCAATGTGATTTGAGCGTTACTCCCTTCCAAGGTCTTGGCCATTTCTTCTGGAGTCATATTCAACAGACTCGTCATCTCGGTCTGGGATATTATTTTGGAATCTACAATTGTTCTAATTAATTCTGCAGTATAAGCGGAAATCATGGTTAAGTTTAATTGCTAAATACAAAGTGTTTTGGCTGGAAAGCTATAAGAGGGCAGGGGTCTGTTAGAACCCCTGCCCCCTCTGCTCCGTTATGCAATGTTATCGAACGGGTTCGAGCCCGCCTTTCAGCTGATTATTGCTGTTTTTGAGGGCAGCAATTACGCTGTCATTGTTAATGACCTCTTCCTCTGGCTTGACCTCAATTTGCATTGAGGAGCCCGAGACTGATTGAGGGGCCAGCTGCTTATTAGCCCGGCATCGTCGTACCTGCTTGTTGTTGAAATCTTCCAGTTTCCCAGAAACAATTCCCAACTTCGATGCCGCAAACCAAGCGTCTGTATCGAGCCTTGCGGTGTCTACTCGGCGCCCCACTAAGAACAAATCTTCCGAAGGAACTTGCAAGATTTCCTCTGGATTACTGTGCAGCCACCACGGAACATATCCGCGGAATCGTTCCTGTGTGTCCTTCCCAGATGCTGCTAGCCACCCGTAGACCTTCCTATCAAGAAGGGCTGAGTGGCTATTTGTTCTCACAAATCGGAGCAGATCCTGGTATTTTGTCCCATGAGGTCCTTTGATAAGGGCCTCATGGAAGTAATCGGAACGACAGGCAAATTCCCCAGAACGATACACTCTGAGAGGATTTTGCCCGAACAGGTCCTTAACTAAGTCACGAAACTTCTCGAACGCCTTTACATTCCAGGGTCCGATTCCAGAGACCATAGCTTCAATGAAATTAGGTCCCCACATCTCAGAGTCCGAATGTGGGTTTCCAGGAACCCACAAGCAAGGTTCGTTCAATTGATACGAACCTTGATCTCGAGCCTGAGAAATCACATGCTGCCTGTACGCTATGCTCCCCAAGGCCGGAACGTCGTCGGCTTCGCGAGTAAGGTAGGCGGCATTATTGACGGCTTCTGGTGCAAGCAGAGCCAGCGCTTCCGTCTCAACCTCTTGTCCCTGGTAAAACCATCGACCAAGTCCAAAAGTTGATACGTCCACACGATCTGTGGTTTCCCATTGAAGCTGAATTCCTCCATTGGTTCCGGCTTCTAACCGGAGTTTCTGAAGGAGTAGCACCTTCTTTCCAGACAACAAGGCCACGGACATGGTCCGCTCAATGCTGCCCAAATAGGGAATTGATGGAGTCTTGGCTTTGACAGCTTGAGAACCCCACTCGGTAAGTAACCCGTAAGCACGCGTTAACACGTAAGTATTCGCCATCCTGGCAATACCCTTCTCTGTCGGTCATCTCCGACAGTAGGCTTATTGGTAGGAATTACTTTTACCGTTTACATTAACGGCAAAGCACTACCAGTATATATTAACACATATTAGTCGGGTATTTTAAGCACTATCTATGTCTAGTTTTCGACGTTCGCCGAGATCTTCCACGGAGATTTTTCCGCAATCCGACACTTTTACTCGAAAGCTACCTAGTGGCTTGCCTTTGTTTGTAGATGTACTTACTACAAAGGCCACGGAGGATCTTGACTTTCCATAAAAAGCAGGCTCTACGGACATCAATATTCCACTATCATTATCTGGAAAGTGTACGTCCGCCTCCAGAGGATCAGGTTCATGAACATTAACCTTCATAAGGCATTCCTAAGTTTCTTAAATAGTTCAATAGTTTCCCCGCCCCCAGGACCATTTCTGGCCACATACACACAGTTAAACGGGGGTCCATTCTTGGTGTTGACGAAGAGCTTGCTTATATTGTTTGACGGAACAAAGAAAGATATTGAAACAAATTCTTTGATACCGACAATTTGCATGGTTTGCAGCTTTACAGGATCTCGCACCAATATCTCTTCCTCTTCACAACCATACATAATCTTTTCATTGTTCTTAGTCTGGCTCATCCATTTTGCATTTACAAGCCAATTCCGGAACCCAGGCCACTGCTCATGTGGAATACCCTGCAGATATCTACTCCATCCTGGATCCGGAGGTATAAAGCCTTCAGGAATCTCAACATCTTCCACAAGCAAAGGACCAGGAAGTATAAAATTCAGTACCTGAAGTGGGGTATTGAACTCCCTTACATACAGTTCGAATAGGTTTATAGGTATTCGAAGATACATATGTAAGGTGTTCACGAACACCATATGGTAGTCCTTAGCAAAGGATTGCAGCTCCTTATTAGGATAAACGGTGGCCTGAGAAATCAGGTCATTACTAATTGGAACTGCTATCTTTGCTGGTTGGAATATTCTTGCGTGTTCCTGCTCCGAGGATGACATCTTAGGTTCCGACTCTTACAACTCCAAGATCAGCTGTGGCCGCGCTGCTTGCCCCAACCATATTTTGATCGCTTGAATTCTGATTGGACGTCTCTCTTTCAACTTCTTCCTGATGCGCCTTAAGCAGAATAAGTTGAAGATTGTTATGAATAACACGAAGAGAAGCCAATGTATCTGTAGCGTCTTGATTGCCCATTGTGAAAGTCTGGGTAGAATCGTGCATGATACCAGCATTGGTTTTGACCTTAGTGGTGACTTTGACTTCCAACAATTCGCCATTTCCTTCAGGATTAGGGAGTCGGGTAAATGTTGTACTTTCGCTTAGAAGTGCGACTTTTTGTGACTGGGATTTATCTTGATTGTTCATTACTTTTTTAGCTCCTTGTAAGGTTTAGTGTGTCTCGCTGCCATGTATACCGATAACGCATCATATACGTGTTCATTTAGTCCTTTAAGTATTTGTCCGTGTTTCCCTTTTATCCACCCATTAAATTTAGGAAATTGGTTAACAACTGATTTTTTGACCTGATCCTTAGAGGCCGACATGTTGCCGGTGGCTGCACGTTTAGCCTCAAATGGAGTCACGAGAGTAGTAGGGATTTTAAATCCATCCACAACAGCACAAGCAACACCTCTGGCAATCGCCATGCTTTTGGCTGCTTGAGCACTCTTGGATCCACCCGTAGGACACTCTATAAATATATGACATGGAGAGTATTCCATAAGAAGTTTCTCTAAAGATTGTGCCAATTCTGTAGTTCTTCGCCACTCGTCGTCTGACACTCGCATCTTAGCCTTTTTCAGTTTTGCTTTATCTGTCTTCTCTGTATGAATAGTGTTCACATGAAGAAGCTCATCCTCAGTGGGATTGATGGCAAGAACTGCTACGCCAGTATTGGCAAGAGCTAGATCGAGGCATAGTACGATAGGGAAAGTCGAATTGGTCATTCAGATATTTTCGTCTTCATCGTTCTCGTTATCAATTTTAAAATCATTTTCTGAGAACGGAGGATTTTTAGGTGGAGAATCAGGAAACAAAAACTTTTGCATGAAGTTTTTAAAATTTTCTTTATCCTCGATCGACAGATCTACCTTGCTCCACTGGGTAAAATCCAATGGACCTGGAAAGTTACTTATAGATGTCGGAGTTGATACGGAGATCCCAATGTTTTTGATTGGGGATTCTAATTCTCTATCTTCTAGAATATGACATATTTCTAAGATGGATCTGAATTCCAACTTAGTGTTTAGAACAATGGGGGAAAGCGATATCCATTCTTTTATATTACTTATCTCAAAACCGACAAAAACTAAAACGTTTTTAATCTTTTTCACCTTGGTGATGAAACCGACTACCCCCTCCTCATTCACGGCTAGCCTGTTTACGGCGAGCCCTGGATCTATCTGGTCTTCGGAAGCTACAAATAAATTTTGAATTATTTTTTCTTGTTCAGGGGTCATTCCAGACTCTTTCCAATGCTTCTAAGGGCAGCTTCAGCAGCATTATTGATTGGGGAATCCATATATTGTTTAACGTTGTTCACTCGTAGTGTTCCGGCTTGATGCCAGATTCTAAGCATTACGTCTGCAAGATTCTTCAATACCCATGTACGGGCTTGCCAAGACGCGTTTACAAACCCTGAGGCAATATAGGCTTCTTCTATAGTCGTATGTGACAATCCTTCGCGAGACAATATGTAGCGCATAGCCATAACAGCCTTTTGCATTTCTTCTTCAGAAATCTGCAAGGTCTGGGTAGAGGTGTAAGTATCTACATGCTGAATTAGATTGCACATTCCTACAAACGCTCCGGGAATGACATTCAAGATATCGTGCTCTGGAACATAGGTTTCGTTTGCCGTTTTTGCTCCATAAGGATTAATCGACAGCATATTTCTTGGATCAAATGGAATAGGAATGCTTACCGGCATGTTCAAGCTTATCCTAAAGTCTTCCGAGGACATATGTTTTTTCCTTTCAAGGTTAATTCTATCGGCTCTTTGCAAATGGATACCGCAGAGGAAGATTTGCACGATCTAGGACAGACATCATATCCTAGAATGCATTCATGACAAATCCAAGGAAGGTTTTTTATGCAAGGCTTCTTCCTTTCCTCATTCAAGGTTATATTATGAAGTTTCTGCTTAGGGGTGGTTTTTAGCCAAGAAGCTAGTTCAGGGCTGGTGGATTTTTTAATTCGCTTAAATCCATTGAGTTGCTCAATTGAATATGCCGGTAAGGTTCCGTTCAGATATAGAGTTGCTTGAAATAGAACGCACGAATTCAAGCTTTTCAGCTTATCTTTTATTTGCTGAGGTTTTCTTTTAGCTACACCCATAACGCGAGATAACTTTCTTAACCCTGTGTCAGGAAGCCTGACATGTACTAGAAAACCCGCGCCAGGTCCATCAAATAACTTTATCTTTGCATAGTTAATTCTGGAACTTTGACACCTGACTATGTCCAATACAGTCCCAGCCATCCAACCTCGTTCTTCCATTCTGTTGTTGAATAGCGATACAGTTTTGGTCTTCACTACTTTTCTATTGCCGGCCACTTGCCAGGCTAGCAAATCTAAATTTATAGCGTCTAGCAAAACTCCGAAGAAATCCTGGGCCAACGGCCGAACCACGGATACGTCGCATTCAAGCTGTTCCGCCGCAACCCTAGCTATCAACGCTACTTCTGGCAGACCAGCCACCTTACCCTTTAGCTGCTTTAATTGCCGCATTACTCTATTGTAGAGTTCAATCGACTTATCCAGCTGGTTGAATCTAGGTCCAGTAGGCAGCTTTGGATTTACGGTCTGTAGAATTTTCCTTGCGGGTATATCTAAGGCTAGTACCTGTTTATTGAGGTCCATATTAAGACGCTAAAACCACTAGAATCTCAGAAAGCCGCATAATAAGGTAGCCTTCAGGCATGGGGATCTCTGCTCCGGCAAATGCGCTGAATAGCACTTCATCTCCGATCTTTATGTCTGGTATAGGGAGCTTCTGAGCTTTTAGGTTCTCGCAATTACCTATCTTAATTATAGTGCCTCGCTTGGACTGAAAATCGTTGCGATCTTTAGGGACGATAATTCCTGCTGTCGTTTTTTCTGGGGCCTTCCATTTTTTAATAACAGCAAAATCATGCATTGGTTGAAAATTATTCAACATATTTTGTTCTTCAAGCCTATAAACATTAGACATCGTATAACCCTTTTATTACACCCAACCATTCAAGTAGGTCACTAATGTTGCCCAAAACGCAACTATTATTATTGCCTTAATTAGGTTTATTTTTGGATTCATTTTTTCATTAACGGTAAGGTTACTACTTCCGCTTTCAATACTACCGGATCGTTAGATCTTTCCTCTGCACATTCGGACTGGGTAGCCAGCTCCTCAATGGCCTCTGCTCGCTCTTCTGCATATTCAAGATCAGTATGAACAGATTCAACGCACCACTCGTCAAACAGACCGTCGCTATAACTGTTGAATCTAATGATGATGAGATGCAAAATATCGCCTTTTGAAACCTCAAAATCAATCTCTAGCTCTAAGGATTCGCCCTTTGGTTCGTCTATAGTGATCTTAATTGGTGTGAATTCTACGAACACTCTATCTTCGTCTGAAACATTATAAAGATCCTCATCGTCGTCGAAATCATCATCTGATTCTCGATCGTATCCGATGTCTTGATCTTCCTCAAGAGCTTCAATTCTATTTTCAATATATTGCAAATAAATATTGCTGTAAGACATAGAGGATCTCCTTACAGCAATATTTACTTGTTTAAAAGATTTTATGCAAGTTTTACTTTTTAGACTTGATTTTTGAAGCGGATTCAGTAGTTTCTTGATTTGCAGAATTTGGTACAAAAGTAAGTGTCTCCGAGGTATTGCTATTTGCAACACCTCTAACGTAGCAGAGTCCGTATGTAGCTACGGAATATAAGTATCCATTAGATACGGCAGCTCTTCGCGTAATTCGACGAAAACTATTACTGATGGCCTGGCCGAACATGGGTTCGTTCCAGGTCGTCTCAGCAAGAGTTTCCCAGCTAAACTTCGAATCGGCATATAGAACTTTTTCATTATCTTCTTGTAAGACTTCAGTGGTGGGTTGCCTATCCGCTGTAGGTTGGCCAAATGCGGCTATCTCCGAAGGACTCATATTCGTCCGAGTGATAGGGGTATTTGCAATATTTCCGCCAGTTACTGCTTCAAATTGGGTCATGGTATTTATTCCTTATACACATTTGCTAAAACCGCAGGATTTACAGGTAACGCACCCTTCCTGCCTAACTAAAATACACTTATCCTTAGTTTCACAACTTTCACAAACTTCTCCAGTAACTTCCGTGCCATCTGGAATGTACTTCTTTAGTGCACGAGCAACAATTTTAGAAAAAGAGAACATGTCGCCCTTCACTTTTTCAAGCTGATGCACTAGATGGTGAACTTCAATGCCGTGCCTCAGCAGCGTGGACAAAAGGCGGGTAATAGCCCCTTCCTCGCTGGACACTAGATTACCGAGCTTATTGATTTGAAGCAACTCGCCATCGTTCTGGTTGTCGACGAACTGACCCTTGTAGTGACCTCGGCCCATTTTAGTCAATGTGCCAGTCTTGAACCGCTTGGGAATGATCGGTTCCGCGTCATCGTTCTTGTTGATTCCCGCAAACACCTCGTAAGGCTTGGCGTCCTTAAGGCTGATTAGCACAAAATAAGGAACGGAACCCACCGTATAGTGATACATCTCACAAGGCAGCATGTTTGGCCGCTTGTAGTCGTCGTCATCCTTCTTCTTATCCTCCTTGGACACCAGGACTCCCGTTCGACATTTATCCCGATAAATAGTCATGCCCTTACAGCCTGACTTCCAGGCCTTCAGGTATATCTTGTTGACAATGTCGATGGTAGTATCGGCAGGCAGATTTATAGTGCTGCTGATCGCATGATCTATATGTCGCTGCGCCGTAGCCTGTAGTTCAACCCTGGACTCCCAACCGAGCTCAGAAGCGGTGGCTCCCGCCCACGGGCTCTTTGAGAGATCCGTTTCGCCAGTGATCCTTATCCATTCTGCTACTTTGGGAGGATATACCGTGAATTCCATCCAATGATCTCCGTTTTGATCGACGAAATCCGAACGAAAGTTCTTGTCTCCAGGATTACCCTTTTTACGACGGATGTAAGGCTGAATCATGAATTGAGGCTCGATACCGGAACTGGTCTGAGTTAGGAGGGATACAGAGCCGCATGGCGCTGTGGTAAGCAGAGCGATATTCCGTCTGCCATATTTACTCATATCCTTATAAAGCCCAGGATCCTCAGCAGCAATTCGCAGTAAGAATGGATTATTCTTTTCACGATTATTGTCGTGGATTGGGAAAGCCCCAAGCTCCTTAGCCATATCGACGGACGAACGGTAACAAGCTAACTTGAACTGCTTGTAGATCTCGTTAATCATGGCAATACCGTTCTTGGATCCGTAGCCGACACCCAGGGCGGCCAAGGTGTCTCCGATGGCTGTCATACCAGAACCTGTACGGCGACCGTTAACTGCCGCCGTACGAATCTTTTTCCATAGAGACATTTCACGCAACTTTAAATCAGTATCCTCCGGATCCGCAGCAATCTTTGCTTGGATGCGGTCTATGCACTCCAATTCCAGATCGACCATGTCGTCCATGAGTCTCTGGAGCATGTAAGCGTCCTCGCGGAATTTGTCGAAGTCGAATTTAGCCTTCTTAGTGAAGGGTTCGGATACATATGAGTATACATTCAACAGCATTAACCGACAGGAATCGTATGCAGATAGAGGTATTTCGGAGCATGGATTAGTGCATACGGTCTTGAACCCCTTATCGGCATAGCAGTCGGGAATAGACTCTCTGAGAATGTTATCCCACATCAGCATTCCCGGTTCGGCCGTTGCATGAGCTGCCTCGACAAGCACACCCCATATGCGACTTGCTTTTTCCTGCTTGGTGATCTGGGGATTAATCATAGGCCATTGTTGAGTGTATTCTTTATCCTTCTCAACGGCATTAAGAAAATCGTCAGTCAAGCGTATGGAAATATTGGCTCCGGTAATTTTAGTAAGATCTCGTTTGCACTTAATGAAATTTTCCACGTCTGGGTGGTGAATGGACTGCGTGAGCATGAGAGCGCCACGACGGCCATTCTGGCCGACTTCGCGAATGGAGTTGGAGAAACGCTCAGCAAAGGGAATGGTGCCGGTGCTGGTGCGAGCAGCATTCTTGGTAAGTGAACCATTAGGGCGCAAAGTTTCCAAATCTATGCCGCAACCTCCACGCCGCTTGCTGATTTGTACCAACTCTTCATCAGCTCGACAAATGCCGGAATACGAATCTTCGGGACTTTGCAAAACATAGCAATTGGAAAGGCTAATTACCTGATAGGGATTACCAATTCCATACATAGGGCTTCCTTGAGGAACAATTTTCTGAAACTTGTTCATAGCCTGGAAAATCTGCTCCTCGGTATAAGGCGCCTTGAATTTGTATGCTTCGATTCTAGCAAATTCTTTTGCAATTCTTCGATGCATCTGCTCAGGGGTTTTCTCAAGAAGTCTTTGATTACCGTCTCTCAGAGCGTATTTATCAATAAATATCCGTGCGGCTAGATCATCACCACCGAAGTATTCCGTGCTTTCCCGTAGGGCCTCTTCGTAGGAATAGTTAGATTGCTCTTGCTGCTTTTCTTTACTTGTGGTGGCATTAGTTGTCAAAACGTACTCCTTGACTGTCATAAGTATTTGTTAATTCTTTTGTTATATAGCGCATCGCAATATTCATTCACAGTAAATTGTAATCTAAGATCGTCGAAACCTATTTCTGAAGTCCCTATTAGTTTTATAGGACAATCCTCATACATTTTAGAGGGTAGATATGCGGTTTTATCAACTTTCACGATTTTCACCTTAGTACTGTTTTCTCTTTCAAATTTTTCTATTGCATCAGCAAAGTCCTTGGCATTTTCCATATTTCTATCGAAATCCTGAGGATCGGAAATGACGTGGAAGTTTACTGTAATCGAGGGATGCCGATTTGTCAATGCCACTCCCGATGTCATGAACAAATTATCGTTCTCTCCTAAAACCATACGTTTTCTTAATGTGCGAATCCTGGAAGTGTTGCGTATGGGAACAGGGATGTATCCGTGTATATGCTCATCGAACGGAGTCTCCACCTTAATTATTATAGCTGGATTTACCGGATTCAATCCTGCCAAGGTTTTTGAGTAGGCTGCAGCCTTTCTCATATAGCAGTTCGGACACATTATGTGCTTGCACGGATAGAATCCGGAATTACCGAATCCAACGGGCTGACATTTAAGCATTCTTTTGAGAGAATTTGGCGTGTACATGAGGGTGTGAGCCCAGCATAACAAAGAGAACCCCCTAAACATATAGGTCATGGCAGCTCGCTGAACCAGCCTTAGTTTAGACGTTTTTATGCTACTCATATTCAGCCGGTTTCCGGCCCTTATAATAGCCCATAAATTCTTGTTGTCCTTGTAGTCCATAAGAATTTTGGTATGACTACGGAATATGGAATTGTTTTTATTTGCCTTAAATGAATCCGATATACTTCCCATAACTCTTATCAGAGATTGGTTGAGCTCGAATGGCGACATGTTTAAGTATACGGGAAAACTATTTTTAATCTGAGAATATGAGATCATAGCTATAGAGACAGCTTATCAACTCTTTTACCGGTTGTCTAGTTTTGTAGAATTGTTATTAGGCGATCTGAACTGTTATGGTGGCGCCAACAGTAAGGAATTCGTAGTTCAACAAGATCGCTCTTTCGTTCAAATACCCAGCCTGACGTATTCCGTTGTTCGCAAGCGCCTTTGACATTTTCCAGCCATTAATATACACCTGACACTTGGCGTTGGTGCGGAAATTGGACGGAATTAAAATAGTAGCTGGATCGACGTCAGATTCATAAGTTAAGTTGACTGAGGAACTTTGGTATATGAGCGCTTTGTCGTACAGCGACAGTATGATTGAGCTTCCAGAAGAATAACCTACAGGTAACGTATTCACCGAGAAAGACATTTCAACAGGATTCTTGACAGCATTATCCACATACTCCTTGGTGGCTGCGTCCTTATCCTGCACAGGATTCGATACATTTTGAATTCTGCTGTCATGGGCTATGACGCCTGTCCCATTCACAGTCAATTTTGCAAGTCCTCCTACCAGCATGGAGACGCCTTGAATAGTTGTTTGACCTATTCCTGTACCAGGCTCACCAATGAATGAGTACGTAGGGACGGCGTTGGGTTGGCTATCCGTAGTTGAGACTGAATAATTGCTCAGCGTACTGTCTAGACGAATAAGAGGGGCGTTGAAACTGGTTCCGTATCCTGTTAGGGTCTTAGACTCACAATCTACCTCAAGCAATTTTATATTTTTCGCAGCCATACCTACCTTTGAATAGCTTCCGTCACTAGCATAAATACCAGCTGTACCTGAGGATATGAGGAGATTTTTTTTATTGGTGTTGACAGTTACCTTAATTCCCGAAGTCATGGGTACGGATCCGTCAGCCTTAAATAATCCAGTCGTTATTGATTCCTTAGAAACCCAAGCGGTATTGCCTAAGGAATCAACTTGAAGTATTCCATTATTAAGCTGGTTTAAAGGCAGCGCAAACGTTATATGTTGGCTTGTAGTCGGAGTCTTTATGATTACCGATCCTCCGCCCTTAGACACTAACTTGAGTGCAGTGTTAGCGTTTTCAGACTTCAACTCCATCGTTCCAGCGGAGTATTTTGCGCCAGACTCCATATATCGATCCCCAACAGAGTTGACCATAACCAATGCGCCTGGAGTAATTCCGTAAGGCATTATACTGTCAACATATTCCTTGTTGGCCACATCCTTAGGTTCCGTGGGGTTGTCAACATTAGTTATCTTTAAGCTCTTGACGTCTAATCCCAGTTCCGTGAATTCCACCACAGGAGCGCCCTTGACAGCTACCGCTACGGCGTTCAGGTTGGATCTATATATCCCTAGACTATCTGCGTTTGCAAAAGTGTAGGCTGGTTCGGAAGGATTGTTTATTCCAATCGCATCATCAAGGACTATCTTTGCCGTGGCGGAGGATCCCCCCGCAGATTGTAATACGGACTCGGTCAGCTTGGCAACAGCTTTACCTCTTACGACAAGCTTCATTTCCGGGCCACTTCCAACTATTCCTGCATTTCCAACCTTTAGGGTTGGGGATTGTTCGGTTCCTTCGCCAAGCACCAGGGCAGCACCAGGATGCATAATGAAACTCTTTTCTTCCTGGGTGTTAACCGATTCTGCGGAGGCCTGACCCTTTATGAAGAGTTTTTCTCCATTTTCAGCTATCACCACAAGGGATTTTCCGGATTTGTCGTACCAGAGAGATCCCTCGTAGGCATTCGAGTTAGATCCCTCAGACACCAGAGAATTTATCGTCGTCAGGATAGTGGCAGACTCAAACTTTAGGTATGGGGTTATTAAATTTATGTTTTCTACGTTGCTTCCGACAGTATGACCCGACACAGTATATGACGCTTTAAACAAGGTTTTCCCACCCATTTTCAAACTGAGTGTTTGATGGGGGTCTAATTCATCGGTAAATAAGAATCCTGCAGCTAAGTTATTAAACGCTAAAGTAGGCCTGTGAGAAAGTCCGTAAAAGACAAAAACTTTGTTTTCTTTTAGGGTGTATGAGGTAAATCCATCAACAACGCCATATTGAATGTGATTCGGTACAGAAGCAAATTTTAAAACGCCCTGCTCGCCCATCTGCAAGACGGTTTCGATCTCTCCCCCCTTTAAAGGCAGCACATAATCGTTTACTTTGAGCTTATTTACATTTACTTGTCCAGTATTCGTCGTTAGGTTGATAGTGTTCGCAACTAGCGAAAAGCTACCTACAAAATGTTCCTCATTAAGATCCCCATCCGTAGAGATCTGAGAGATCTCGACTTTATTCTTTATAGCGCCAGTTCCGTATCCCGTCCTGCCGGATATTGAAAAATTCGATAGAGGAAAAATATTGCTATTAAGATTAAATTCAAATGGAGTTCTTAAGGAAATTATTCCATAAGACGTTAGCGTGTGATTAGTGAATATAGTCTGAAGATTGACTAATGAATTTACGTCTTCATATTTGTAAATCGGCGATGTTCCTGCGTCCAATATCGATAAAACTTTACCTACGTCTCCGAGTTGAGGACTTGGCAACGTAAACTGCAGCTGATTTAGCGTATATTGGAAATTATCATCGACAGCACCCAACATAGAGTTGAATGTCTGCAATAGTATCTTTTCAGATACGGTTTTATAATCTGTCAGCTTTATTAGACTCATTCCGTTATTTTACTATATTTAGCTAAAAGGGGGAAGGCGTTTCACCTTCCTCCTTAAAAAGTCAAATAATTGTCTGCTGAGATTTTACTACATGTTGGACATACATTGCAGAAGCTGCTGATTTCGCCATGCTAATGTTTTCCTTGCTACTAGGGAGGTCATTTAAAACGTCTATATTTACGGGTTCATTTCCGCAAGAAAAAATATCATAATTTCCAACATCATTATATGCACAAAAATACATATATTGTGATGCGCTGCTGAGTGCTTTGGAGATGTGTAATCGAGTTTTATTGCTTACTGGTTTGCAACAAAATACAACAACATTTCCAATCTTTCCTTCTAGTTGCTCGATTGCAATGTCAAGATTTGTGAAGATTTGGATGTTTCCATTGTAAGTTATTTCACCAATAGCTGCTTTAACTGCTTCCGTCTTTAACATTCCAACATCTATATCGGAATAGCCTTGTTCAAAATTAGCTTCTGATACTGTGTCGTCGTCCACTAAAATCAAGTTACCGGATAGACCTAAAGCCAACATTCCAGCAAGTGTGCGTCCAGTACCGTTTAACCCTATTACCACATACTCATCCCTACAAGACATTTTTTATGACTCCTTTTTAGCTAAATCTATTCCAAGTTTACTAAGCTTAAGTTGAAAATCCGTCGTTTCGGTCTTTCCAAGGCTTGAACAATCCACAATTAGTTTATCGCCATTAATCAAAGGTTTTAACGCCGCCTTTAACACAAGCAATTCTTGTTTACAAAATGTAAATGAATCAAGCATATAATCCTCAAAAGCCTCACAACAATTTGGGACTAAAGGCTTTAATAGTTTATAAACGGCTTCGGCAAATTCTTGAATTTCTTTCTGAGCATGTTTGTCCATCCTCAATTTCAAGAAATTCAGCAGGTTATGAAGATCTATCTTCCAATAGAACTCCGTATACATTGCTTGTGGAAGTAGAGTCCTTGCTTGCTCCCGAGCCACGTTACTATTGACAGCCTTTTTATACACCTTGTAGGTTTTGTCGTATATGGCTTTGAATTGTGTATAGAATTCTCCCGCATCCTCTGAGTAATAAGGTACTGGATCTGACGATTGCTTGTTGAGTGTGGATTGAGTTCTGATGTCGTAAGGATTTGGAATCCAACACTCATCCGGAATTTCGGCATATCTTCCACTATATTCGTTGATGCTTGCCGTTCTGTGACGCATCCACTGTCGGGCCACAAAGATAGGCATTTTGAGATGAAACTTAAATTCCACCATTTCAAAGGGTGAAGTGTGACGATTTCGCATTAGAAATCGAATTAAGTTTCTATCCTTTTCGGGATCTTTAATTCCACTCCCAGTTGATATTCGAGCCGCCTGGACAACAGCGGAGTCCAAAGAACTGGACTCCGCTGTTGCCGTTGGCATCGTGTCAACCAACCTGACAAATCCGCCAGGACCAACATTTATTTTTATTTGCATCACTTTGTAATGCTGGTATTAGTTGAAGTGGCTGGGAAGCTACTGTTTATGGGTGTTGTTTCGTTAATCAGCATTTGCATTTGCTTAATCAGATCAGAGATCTGCGAATGAACCGTGCCTACCTGATTAAAGGCAGTGCTATTATTGAGCGTATACGCCTTGTACTTACGCTTGCGGGGTAGCTTTGTATTTACCTTGACTCCAAAGCCCAAACAAGCCATTTTGAACAAGCTCCTGACCGTATCCTCACTCATTTTGATGTTAAGGGTATTGTATACATCACTACAAATGTCCGAGTATCTGATGCCGGGATTATTGTATTTCGCAATGTTGCTTTCTAGATATCGCTGGACAGTTAACTTGGTCTGGTAAGCGTGGCGAGTGTTGTTCTTCTTTGTGTATGTTTTGGTACTCATTTATCTTTTCTTTTTTGAATTCTAGTAGTTTCTGGATTAGGATTTTTAAGTATTGATCCTCTGTAAAAGACGGAACTATTTTAGTGTAACTATTTAACTGATGATCCACTAAGTCAACGTTATTGTTAATCTGTCTCGGTGACTCCATTTGTATTTTCATTGGAATATCGTGGAAGATCGTCATACTCCTTGGGCCAAAGGCCCCGTTTGATCATTTCTTGGGTTACGATTGGAATTTTTTCGTATTCCAGTTCCTTAGAAGGCTTGTTAATCATTTTTTACTACTTTTTTGCTTTGAATATAAGCATATAAAATAATAACATAGTTAATTACATCGAGAACAGTATCCCTAAGAGCCTCGTCTTTAACCTTAAAAGACCCCGTAGAAATGAACGTGGATAGCCGGGACATCTTGTCGGTAAGACGGACCATGATACCAGCCTCTGTTGCACAAACTCCCATAGATTCGCATCTGGTAAAATTTAAGAATGGGTGGGTAGAGTCTTTCCCGCCACTATAATCGTGGTTTTTACGTTCCGACAGAAATCTAGCCTCTTCGGTTAGCTCCCTATGGAGGTTTAAAAGCCATTGCCTATCGATTGTTTCGTTTTTATTTACGCTTGTTGTGGATCTTTCAACGCCTAAGATTCCTGCTACTATCTTTCCTTTTCCCTTACCCAGATCCACTGAGTTATTAACTAATTTTGACGTACCACTCTGTTCTTGTGTTTCTAATTCTTGCGACATAGCTATATGCCTCCGAGTCCAATATGAAGTATGCATGATCGGGAAGTTCTTTAGTCAACTTTACAATCGACTTGAGAGCCATTGTAGCGGCTTCTTCGGCGGTGTCAAAATCTTTGACCATTCTTCCTGTTCTTTTTTCGTATTCCTTGCCGAGCACAAGCAGATACTGCTTTTGATCTTTAGGTTTCTTATATTGGAACTCTGGCTGGGAAGGGGAGAAGCCGTATGGGGCCTTCGCTAAGTTTTCCTCTTCCTTTCGCTTTTTGACTTCCCATTTCTTGAAAAATTTAATGGGCTTTATTTCATATTTTTTATGGTCCACTACCTCATGCTTTAACACACGCTTTAGTTCCGCTTCGGTACCTACTAAGGGAACTCCATTATCGCACAAAAATATATCGTGACGTGGACAATAAATTACGTATTTTGGCATATTACAATTGGAATTCTCTCAAGGGCACTACATGCACCTGGTCCATAGTAAGGCCAGGCGATATATGGCGCAGGAGCAGAAAAGCATCAGCCTTTCTGTCCAGCGCCAACTCAGGTGAGTCAAAAACGAAATCAGGATGTTTCAGAAAATCAACCAATAATCCCTCTCTAGAGTATGCTAGAACCCATTTTGGGAATTGATCTTTTTTCTGACGTGTCGGCATCCACAACCACCTCGTCTATATGCTCTATAATCCATTTTGCTTTATCTTTTATTTCTTGTAATTGCTGAGTATCAACGCTGCAAAGTTTAGAATCTGTCTTACAGGTGGAGTTTATTTTACATATATTATACAATAAATCGACAATAGAGCTAAATGAAATTTTAGGATCTTGTTTAATAATCGTATTTTTAAAAGCAGACGGTCCAGCTTCAATGCTGAGAATAGATAGTCCAGTAATAGTGGGCATGTCTAGCCAACCTGCTATTTCGTCATATAGACAATTTTCTAGAATATGTTTGGCGGGGCTCTTGCTAATCGCAATAGATCCTTGAACTCTAGGTGCATATTCTTTGAGTATATAGTGATTAAATATAGCCACATCGGTAATGGCTGCGGTGATAGTGAACTTCAATCCCTCTTTTAAAGTTATTCTTTCCGGCTTGTTACTCATATTGTTTTCTTTCTGCTTGTAGGCTTGGGAAACTTGATCGAATGGCTGCCATATATGAATCTAACTCCGATGATTTCTAGCGGAATAGTATCTATCTCCAGCTCTATATATGGTCTACTGAGGGTCGCCGGATCATCAATCGTACCTAATAGATTGTTAATACGTTGACAATTTTTATGAGTCATATGCCACAAATACCTGCCATACTTGTCGCCATAATGCCAGATGTAGTCTCGGGCATCATGTGCTTCCGCCACCGAATCATAAGGGCCGATCAATACTTGATCAGCCCTAGGATCCAAGTCTATAAGCCACAGACCTTCTATTAAGTGGTCTTTTATTTCGTCAAGTAGTTTATCGCTTTGGTCGTAATCGAGAAGGGTTTTATATCTCATCCATGTCCCCCTAAAATTTGCATGAAGCCATCTAGTGTATCGATCAGAACAGATCCTTCTCCGGAACTAGATGCCCTGATTATCCTCATATGGCCGGGCGGCGGCTGTATGTGGGCCGCTACATGAATCACCATGTCCTGCTCTATGGCTGAATTATAGAATATCATCGCAGGTATGAGATCCCTGTGTTCAGACTGGCACTTCTCCAGCACGATCGCAAATTCTTGCCATAGCGGTACCTTCACTATCTTTTCCGGGGACTTCAACAAGTCATTGATGCTCCAGGACTGCATTCTATGAGAATACAGCCTGAAGGGATGAAGGAAGTCCTGGAGTTCAGCCAGAGGCTCACTGCTCGCCTCCAGCCGACTTGTCCAGTAATCCCTGTCCTCGTGGCTCTTTGGAACAAGCTTGTTTAGCAGTTTCCTGCACACCTTGTTCTCATATGCGTTCTGCCTATTGTCTTCTCTAATTTCCTTGAATTTTTGGAAATTATCAAAGGCGGAGGGTTCTTCACGACTCTTCATCTACCTTAGTCTCCGAATTTTTTGCAATTGGATATTGGTGCTTCTCGTAAATATTCTTGTCTACGTCGAGCTCCTCAAACACCTTCATACGGTTAATTCCTAGGGAGTCCGAGATCATCTCGCGCATCTCAACGTTATTCCTGATGGCTTCGCCGACCTCAGTGTCAGTGACAGCCACCAATCCCAGCTCCTTGCAGCTGTACTTGTTGGCATTACAAGTTACCGTAAGAATGTGCTTTAACTTTGTCTTCAGACTTCCCGGCCCATCTTCCGCAAGAAGCATGGCCGTGGCGGCATCCCAGTCAAACCATACGTCTCCAAGCTCGCCCGATGGTAGGTGGTTCCAGCGGTAGGGGATCTCGATGTGTCTCTTCGAGGTTCCTATGGAATTCTTGGCTACGCTGACCTTAAGAATCTTCTCAGTGAAGCCGCGGCTGACCTTCTCTTGAGGGGTGCCCTTAACTATCGAAAACCAGAAATCCATAACTGCATGATAATCCTGGCCAGTACCGCCCGGCTTTCTCTTGGAGCCCTGGATAGGGCTATTCGGATCGTCCGATAGATGATTGATATATATGAAGGAATACGGTTTCATGTACAGGTGCTTATTTACATAGCGAAAAAATTCGTTATGCGACTTGCACTTGATCATGCCGCCAGTATTTCGAGGATTTACTCCGCCTTCCTTCTCAATGCGATCATTGGACTCTTGGGTGTCAACGCCCCCCAGGGAGTCCACTACAATGGCCATTGGCATATTGGCAGAGTTGGGATTCTCAGACAAGGATTCCAATGCGCCAAGAACCTGTTCCTGCCAGGACTCCGTACTGTGCACCGGCAGATAAATGCTCTTATCTCCGTAATCCCTGCCAACTACGGCATTGTAGAGATCGTCGGAGATCTTCTTCTCGGTGTCGATGTACACGGCTGTTCCATGAATGTCCAAGAACTTCTTCACGATAGTCGCGGCATATGCGGACTTGCAGGATTCCTTCATGCCTGCGATTCCGATGACTCTGCCCATCGGAAAGCAAACATTGTCCGTCAGCCATCGATACGAGATGTGATCGGAGGGAATCCCCACGACCTTTCCGCCAATGTCCTTGGCCAGACACGCCATGCCTCCAGAACTCTTCTGGAGATGCTCCAGAAGGTTCTGAATGGCGTTTTTTGCCGCATTGTTGTCGTCGTCATTGTTCAACTTCTTCTTTGCCATTAGGCGTTACCCCCCTTTACGTCCTTAAGCCTGTTCACCATAACCATGAGCCTATCCGACAGATCCACTCCTGCTGCGGCTGGTGCCTTTGGCTTTGCCGTAGCCTGGAGAGATTCGGGAGTAGCATATGGCGGCTTGATTGCAGGCTTAGGACTTATCTCCGCAGCCTGGACCATAGGGGTAGGAATAGTAGGGGTGGGAATATAAGTAGGTGCAATTGGAGTGGGAGCGGGAATGGCTGCCGTAGGGGTGAAGTTCGGCATTTCCGGAACCGCGATTCTTACGGAATTGTTATTCGTGATTCCTGCGCCTATGAGGGCCCATTCATCTCCGACAAACAGCTCCTGAAGCCACTGCTTCTGCAACTCCTCGGTATTCAGCAAAATATAGTCGCTAAATGGACGAACCCGGCTCAGTACGTCATCGGGTAAAGCATAATTAGCACCGTAACGATTAGACAGATTTGTCACATTGCATCGATATGTTGCGATTCCGGCAGGACCGGACGAATACGAGCTGAACGTCAAAAGTTTTTGCTGCGTGGCAAAATCGGAATGAAGGAATCCCGATTCCCAAGCTGCAAGTGCATCCGGATTGTTTGCAATGTCTCCGAAAGCCTCATTGACCAAACGGCGATCCATCGGAATATCGTCAGTACGCTCAAAAAAGGCGTCATAAAAACCCTCTTTGTCTTTCGCGTCCTGTCGGGACTTGATGGCCGACACTTGATTAATCATGAGGATCTTGTGCTTTGGCCAGCATGGCTCTCCCTGTTCCGTCATAACGTACTGCAAGCCTGCGCTTTTGATCATGAAGCCCTGCAGGAATAGCGTGCGAATTGCACGCCCCATAGGCGCATTCAAGTCGTTGTTGATGGGAACAAGCTCCAGTGCTCTGCGAGTCTGCGGGCTGTTCATGTCAACGGGAACGGATGGAATGGATCGACGAGCCTGCTTGTCGTACTTGTGGCCTCCGCCGGTACGCCAAAGGTACTCATATAACTTATACATTGGAGACTTGTATCCGCGACCCCACTCCCCCTCAGCCTGAATCGCCACGCCATCGTCAGTCTCGACCATGTTAATAGCAAGGATGTCCTTGCGGCTCTTAGGATCTCCGCTGCCGACCTTGCGGTACACATATGCCCAGTCCAGGCCATATTGACCAAGGGTGGGAACGGTGCCGCGGAGTTCGTCTTCACGAAAATATCCGCTGGTCATGGATTGGAAAGCTCCAAAACTGGGATGAGGAGGAACGAGAATAAACTCGCATGGTCCCTTGCTAGAAATATACCCGATTGTGGGTGCCTCGTCGTTAAATATTTTCTGATAGTCAGAATTTTTCTTTTCTGAATTAGCGGACGAATCGTACATTGCACGATTGATGTCAAAGGTCATTTTGTGTTTTCCTTGCGTTTTTAAAGGGTTATTAAAGGTTTTCATTCGACACAATATCGAACGAAAGAATTGTATCAACTCTTATCGTATTTACCTAGCGATGGATATTTTTCTATATCCTCCTTGGTCAGCGGATCCCCCCACCTTAGGCACACTTCGGGGTCTATATCAAACACCAAGTCATTTCCTGGAATTTGACATCTCTTGCACATTGCCTCACGCACTACTTCCAGAGTCTCCTCCACCTGCTCTATTGGGCAAGTTATAAGGATCTGGTCATGCACGCTCATCAATATGCGATATTGCAGATGTGGCTTCTCGGATTCGCGAATCATGTATAAGTTAGTGAGGGCCAGCGACATCATATCGCCGACAGTTCCCTGAATAGGCGCATTCATTGCTTGTCGCTTTTGATGCGCCAAATTCTCGCTATCATTGGTACTCTCGAATCTACGACGACGACCAAATCCATTTTCCACGTATCCAACCGAAGTCACACTCTCCTGCTGCTCCTGGAGCCATGCGGTCAGGTCGGAAAATGTCGTCTTGAACTTGCTGACTGCATCCTCTGCCTCGTCCTGCGAAATGCTGACTCCCTCAAGACCTACGGCAGACTTGATGGCGGCAGCTCCTCGACCATAAGCAATTCCAAAGGTAATAGTCTTGGCGATTGTGCGGTATTTGCTCCACCCATTCTCCTTCAACCATTCCTTCTTGCCCTTAGAGTACCCTTCCGGAGGCGGCTCAAGTCGAAAAATATCTATGGCAACCTCAGAGTGGAAGTCCGAATTCTTATCCATAAGCTTGGTCTGCATGATCTTGTCGTCGCTAAGCCAGGCCATTACGAACAATTCTGCCTGCACCCAATCCGAGTCGATAATGCACCAGCCCGGATCTGCGATGAAGCAGGATCGAATTGATGGCACCTTGCTGTCTGCATCGAAAGCCTTAGACACTAAATCTTCGGCAGTCTTCGGTAATTGCGCCATATTAGGATTGCTGTGGCTGTATCTTCCGGTTTCGACGGTCTGCCTAATTCTGGAGTGCACTCTTCCATCGCTCCAAACCTTGGGCATAATGCCGCCTTCCAGCGAATGGCTGCCGTCCTCAAGTTCGACAAATTCGCCGGTAAAGGTTTTCACCGTCTGGCCGATGGCGGTATACATCAGCATAGCGTTGAGCAGCGGACAATCCTTGTTTTTCGTGATTAACTGCAGAAGTACGGACCTGTCCGTCGACGGAACAAGTGTTTCCGTCTTGGACTGCCTTATGGCATTTTCCCAATCAGCATTGTTGGTTGCTTTCACCGGAGTATATCTTCCTAGATTGGCGTCCTTTGGAGGATTACACTTCTTTGTCCAGCCAAACAGTGCCGCAGCCTTCTGGGCTGGAGAGTCGGGATTGAAGTCCGGCCAATTCAGCATGGTGCTGAGTCGTTCGGCAAGATACTTCTTCTTTTCTGTATATTTCTGTGACAGGGTTTCAAGTCGAGATTCATCGACCAGCATTCCCGTCATTTCTAGCTCCAGAATAGGCATGGTTGCCGGCATGACTACGCCTTTGAACAAATTATTGATTTTTTTGTTCTCAGGCTTTTCCATTTCCAACATCTGGATCATCGCGATTCTGAATGTTGCATCGGCATCCCTTGCGGCATAGGGAAGCAGGACTTCATCCGGAATTCCTCCGTAACCGTCCTCATCCACATCGTACTTGTTATTCTTGATCCATTCGTTAAGCTCAACCTCATACCTGCCCATGTCGGTATGACGGGCAACATAGGTCTCCAGCCCCTGCGGCCAGTTCTCGTTGAGCAAATGGCCTGCCAAGGCGGTATCCCATCCCTTTAGCACGGAAAATACCACGTTGACTCCATTATGTACCAACCATGGTAAATCGGCTCTAATGAAATGTCCGATAAGCTTAGTGCGGGGATCCTCTACCAGATCCTTGATGACCGCCCAAGTCTCGCTGGAATTGATGGCAAGGTCCGTCGGCCTTTTTCCTGGCTCGTGGAACACGAGCACCAAGGCCTTTCCGGGAAGCCAGCTGAACTGAATGCTGCGTAGGTATCCGGTAAGATGGTTTTCTCCTCCCCATTCGCAGTCGACCGAAAGCCAACCCGTGTACTCGGATTTGATCATCTCAGCGACCAACTTAAGATCCTCGACGCTGCGGCAATAGAGATACTGC
>Ga0194131_10002510_pt1 | contig 30021 bp, 22 predicted proteins | sample TA2KigO120mmetaG_FD_148631 | JGI IMG/M metagenome (GOLD analysis project Ga0194131, IMG submission 148631) | Freshwater microbial communities from Lake Tanganyika, Tanzania - TA2015053 Kigoma Offshore 120m | ecosystem: Environmental > Aquatic > Freshwater > Lake | place: Tanzania: Lake...
GCCCTGAATAGACGGTCACGAGCTCACCGACTCTGAGTCGGCCCTCGCGCTTGACCTCGCTGCCGACCGCAGCGATCAGCGCAACACCCCCCGAGCCCGTGACTTGGTAGTCGAGGTCGTGATTGTCGAAGGGCGACACCGGGATGCCGGTGATGGCCCAGATATCATTGAAGTTCACTTCCGAAGCGAGCACATAGATGAGTGCTTCGTTGGGACCCGGCTCCGGTACGGGGACCACGATTTCGCGTTCGGCCACTTTCGGCAGACCATGCGCCGGTGCACCCGTGCGCAAATCTTTGATTACCGCATGTCCATATTGCCACTTGGGCAATGGGGTAAGCCCAGGAAAGAAAGGCGCACCGACCGGCAGCAACTCGCCACGCTTGACGAGCGCCGGGAGCTCCGTGGCTCCCGGCGCTGTGTCGCGACGCGTCGGCAAAGGCGCACTTTGCTTGTCAAAGAAAGCGCGAATGCCTGCCTTGCCCCCCTCGGGATCCACTATCGCCTCGGCGAACAGCTGGGCCTCCCGAGCCAGGCCTGCGGCCAGCCCCGACGTCCAGCCCGTGCGTACTGCATCGAGTATGCGTTCGGCTGTTGTGCCGCGCCCCACGGCGCTTGCCTGCGCCAACAGACGCTGCACTTCGGTATCGGCCAGCGCTGCAACGAAATCATCCTTGCCTGCACCCTGCCAAGCGGCGTACGCAGCGCGACGTGCAGCAAAAGTGCGTGCAACCAGATTGCGACCTGCTGGCGCAGCGACATATTCCGCAGCGAGTCGCGTCGCCAGCGTCAGCACATCTTCGCCGTCGGCCGCGAGGGCATGCAGCAGCCCATCAGCGTGAACTTCTGCGGCCTCTAGCGTGCGTCCGCCCATGACGATTTCGAGCGTACGCACGAGCGGCGCAGAATGTCCGGCCTGTTCGAGCAGGCGCGGCAGGCGCTGCGTACCACCATAGCCCGGCAAAAGATTGAGGCGAACTTCCGGCTGACCAAAAGTCGCGAGCGGTTCGGCCACGCGCACATGGCAGGCCATCGCGAACTCCATGCCGCCACCCAAAGCCACACCGTTGATGGCCGCAATCGCCGGTTTGTCCATGGCCTCGATCTTGCGAAATGCCAGATGTGCGTTGTTCGGCAAGGGCAAAGCCTCCTCGAGACTGTGCACGTCTTCATAGAGCTGACGGATATCCGCACCGGCAACGAATGCCGACGTACCTTGACCCGTGAACACCACCGCCTTGACGTCGTCACGCCGCACGACGTGATCGATGACGATATTGAGTTCATCGAGCGCACGCTCGTTGAGCGCATTGACCGGCGGATTATTGATGGTGACGACAGCGACCCGCTCGGCGGGCTTGCGCGAGCGGCGCTTTGCACCTGGCACCACACCCGGCGCGTGGTAGTGAATGCGAAAGTAGCGAAAATCTTCGAACAGCTGCTGTTCGTCCGCAACCCGCTGGCGCTCTTGCCACTCGCGAATCGCACGGCGCAGCTCATCGATGGATTCCGGATTGCGCAGCGTCGAGGTGTCGCCGACTTCCTGGCCCTCGACGAGGGCGCGCACCATGCGGCGCATGTACTTGCCGCTACGCGTCTCCGGAAACTGCGTGACTTCGACAAAGTCTTCCGGAATCGCGACCTGACCTTTTTCCTGACGCACGGTTTCGATGAGACGACGTCGATCCTCGGCCGTGATTTTGCGCCCTGGCGCCGGTTTCACGAACGCCAACGGGGTCAGGCCCTTCTGGGCGTGCGGCGCACCGACGACGATGACGTTACCCACCGGCGAGTCGGGATTCACCTGCTTGTCGCGCAAAATCGCGCCTTCGATTTCTTCAGTGCCGAGCCGATGGCCCGAAACATTGATGACGTCGTCGGAGCGGCCATGCAAAGAAAAACCACCATCCGCGTATTTGACGGCAAAATCACCTTGCGTGTAGGCGAGTCGATCGCGCCAACGTATCCAATAGGTCTTGCGATAGCGCTCGAAGTCACCGCGCCAATTACCGGAGATACGTCGACCTTCAAGCTTGAAATCGCTCTCTCCGCCCCAGAGCGTGCGACAAAGATAAGGAAACGGGGCGGCGATCACGATCTCGCCCTTCTCGTCAGGCTCGGCTTCGCGCGCAAGTACCGCGCCGTTTGCATCGGGCTCGCTGTCGGCAAGCCAGACATCGCCCATCACCCAGGGCAACGGATAAGTGTGTGCGTCGGCACGCAACGGGAAATCGCCGTTGCCATACATGTGCGTCCAGACAATGCCGCCATGCTCGGTCGCCCAGTAAGAGTTCGTATACCAAGACGTTACCAGTTCCATGCCGAACTGCTGCACGACGGGTGAGGTGGGTTCGGCACAGAAGGTGGCAACGCGCAGACTCGAGCGCGAGTAGGTGCGAACGTCCTCGACGTTCTGCGGATCGGTCATCACCGTTTTCAGGAAGGTGACCCCGGCCTTGAATATATTGACCTTAAGGCGCTCGATGATGCTGGCAAAGCGTCCCGCGCTCGGGAATACCGGTGCACCCTCGGCGATCACGGTGGTCACGCGCGTCGTCAACGCGCCGCTGATCATGTAGCTCTGACCGGTGATCCAGCCCGGATCGGCCACCACGTACATGACATCGCCGGGTCGTGCATCGAAGGCCACGCGCAAGGTGTGCGCGACGCCACTCACATAGCCGCCGTGAACATGCACGACGCCCTTCGGTTTTCCGGTGGAACCCGAGGTATAGATGAAAAACATCGGGAATTCGGCATCGAGCGGTTCGGGCGGCACCGCGGCCCAGATGGCGGCGACGAACGCTCGATCATCGAGCGCAAGCAACTGCGCCTCGTCGGCGACGGCATGACCCGCGGCGCGTACTGCGGCGAGCAGCGTCTGCATTGCGGCATCGGTAAGTTCATGCGCCCAGCGATCACGCTCAGGCCGCCACAGCAAATCGGCCTGCGCGGCATGACGTACCACGATCACGGTATCGACTCGGGCGGGCGTCGTCACGAGTGCGCTGGCAATCGCCGTACGAATGCGGCTCGCTTCGACGGGTGAAATGCCTGCTAGCCCCTCGAGTGCCTGACCCACACCACGCATGATGTCGGAACGCTCGAGCGTGATTTCATTGGCCACGATCTGGCGTACGCCGGCGAGAATGGCCTCGCGCTGCGCAGCATCGAGTCGCAGCGACGCCAAAGCTTCAGCCACCGCGGCCACCGCCGTTTCAGCGGGTACATAGCCATCGAGCGCCGGATCGGTATAAGCCTCTTTGAAGGCCACGATCTGCGCATTTCGATAGCCACCGTCGGCGGTAATCACGATTCTCGCGCCGGCGTTGTGGATACGATCAGAGAGCGTTTTATCGCTGAATCCACCGAACACGGGCGTGTAGACGATGCCGAGCCGCTTGCAGGCTTCAGTCCAAAACACCTGCTCGGGGATATTCGGCATGTTGATGGCGATACGATCGCCCGCCTTGAGCCCCACAGCACGCAGCGCAAGCGCGCAGCGTGCAACCTCGAGCAGCAACCGCTTGCGGCTGACGCTGTACGAGACCACCGGTGCGCCGCGCCCACCGTCCTGCGACTGATCCCAACGGTCACCCTCGAACCACAGCGCCGCTTCGTCGCCATGGCCGGCGAGCACATGGCGATCGATTTCATTGAAGCAGGCGTTGGTCAGGGCGTCGCTGAACCAGCGATAGAACGGTGCATCGCTCTCATCGAGGGCCGTACGCCACGGCATATAGTCGGCAGGCAGCGCAGGCTCGATCGCGGCGCCGGTTGTGGCATCGTAGCCGCGCCACTGGCCGTCCTCATCGCGACGGATCCAGGCACCGTGGCTTCCGACCTTGGGTTCGAACCAATGAATTTCGCGACTGGCGATGTCGCCGTGGTAGCGACCAGGATCGGCGCGACAGGCATCGCGTGCGGCCTGCCAGGCTGCGCGACTGGTGATGCGGTTGATGAGGGCCGGCGGTGGCAAAATCGCCACGGGCGCCGGGGCCGTGTCCTTGGACCCGTTAACACTCGACATCGATGCCGTACTCCGCCCCCAGAAATCAATTTACCACGGCATTGTGTGAAAAGACGCGTGTGAAACTTCACTTCCTTGCCGCCCGACGCGCAGCAGCACAACATTGCAACCCGAGACCGCCCATGATCATCGAACGACTTTGGCCCGCGAACGCGTGGCGTAACTACCACTATCTGATCGCCTGCAGCGAGTCCGGTGAGGCGCTGGCCGTCGACCCCCTCGACTGGGAGCTCTGCGCACGGACGGCCCGCGAGCGTGGCTGGACAATCACGCAGATCCTCAATACCCACGAACATGGCGACCATATCGGCGGCAATGAACCGCTGCGGGCCGCGACCGGCGCGCGGGTGCTCGCCCATGCGGGCGCGGGTGGACGTATCCCGGGCTTGGATCGCGGGCTCGCCCACGGTGAAACCGTGCGCGTCGGCAAAACGGTCGAGCTCGAGTGCCTCGATACGCCAGGGCATACCCGCGCACACCTTTGTCTGCTCGCTCGCGGTCGAGCGGCAACGGCAGCACCCGAGCTGCTATGCGGCGACACCTTGTTCAACGCCGGTGCGGGTAATTGTCACAACGGCGGCGACCCCCAGTTGCTGTACCACACCTTCGTCGACTGCCTCGCCCGCTTGCCCGACGCCACGCGGATCCACCCCGGTCACGATTATCTCGCCCGCAATCTCGCCTTCACGCTCGATCGCGAACCCGGCAACGGCGATGCGGCCGCCCTGCTTGCCACCGTTCAGGGTCGCGACGGTGCGCAAGCGCCGATCACCACACTCGGCGATGAGCGTCGGATCAACACCTTCTTCCGCTTGCAGAATCCGGCAGTGATCGCCGGACTGCGCAGCAGGTTCGCGGATCTTCCCGACCGACCTGACGCACAGACGATTTTTTTGAAGCTGCGCGAGTTGCGCAATCGCTGGTGAGCGGCACTATCGATATCGTTCAGGGACGCTCGACGAGCTGAACGACTAAGCCTGCAGGCGAGGTCAACGTGGCCATGCGCGCACGGCCGAACAAAGTTTCGGTGATGCCGTGATCACGTGGCGCGCTGCGCATTGCGGCAGCGCCGCGCTCCTGCAGCAAAGCAGCCGCCCGCGCAAGCGCCGTATCGATGTTCGGCACAAAAAACGTCACTGAAAGCAAGCCACGCGCCGGCGGCACCGCCCGCGAGTATAAATCTTTGCTCTGTACGCCCTCGTACTGCACGATCTCGAGCCGTCCGTAGTCATAGGCCGCGTCGCCGAAAATGCGCACATCGAGACCGCCACCCGGTGGCAGACCGATGGTGCGCTCGACCTCTGGACCTGAAAAGCGGTGATACGACGTCTCATCGAGTCCCAGCACTTTCTCAAAGAAAGCTTTCTCGCCAAGATTATCGGGCGTCGTGGCAATGACCTGCGGGGCAACGCCGTAGCCCAAACTGCTGACGTGCTCGGGTTTGCCCTCTTGTTCGAGGAACACGAGATTCACCGACTCCGGGCCGTTCATGTGGACTTCGTGCACGACGATACCGTCGGTTTCGAAGCGCCCGATCTTCGAGCGAAACTGGTAGCCCGCGGCCTCGAGCTCGGCGTAACGCGTGCGAATGTCGCGCACAGCGATATCGACGCTCTTGGGGACAAGATCAGTGGGCGCCGCACCTTCGCGCACGGCAGCGCCCGGCACGCGAAACCGCACCAAATGCACCCCGCCCTGCTCGCGGCCCGGCGTGACCAGCAAGGCCTGGTCGATGATGTCGCCTTCGGCCAGCCCCCAAAGTTTGGCGAGCCCGCGGTCCGAGCCCTGACGACGAACGACGATCTGCATGCCGAAGCGTGACACCCAAAGTCCAAGCGCCTGGTCCATGTCGGCGACGCTGATGACGACGTAGGCAAACGCCTTGGCGGTGTAATTGACAGGTGGCACGACCGGAACCTCCGATTTTGATGGCCGCGCAAGACCACGCGCAGCAGAGTCGATACAGCCGACGAGTACGAGGCAGCCAGCGAGCAAAAGCGCACGGATCACGGTGACGGCGATTACTGCGTGCTTGCCCACGACGACAGTATAGTGATGGCTATGAGCGAGTTTTATCGACGCAGCGTGCTCGTCCTGAGCGTGGGCATCTTGGGTTTTGCCGTATGGCAAGTGCTCGTGCCATTCTGGTCGGCACTCGCATGGGCCATCGTCCTCGCCGTGCTGTTGGCGCCGCTGCAAGATCGACTGCTCGTCAAATTTGGCAATCGGCCAGCGCTGGCGGCGACCACCCTCACCTTGCTCACGCCTTTGGTGGTCTTTTTGCCCTTGCTGTTGCTCGGTGCCAGCTTCGTCGAGCAGGGGCGCTCGCTGGTGCAGGAGTTGCAGCACAGCCCGTGGCGCATCGACGGCACGTCGCGCGATCGCATCGAAGATTATCCGCTGGTGGGTCCGGTCATCGCCTATCTCACCGAAACGCTGGATGTCGACACGGCCGAAATCAACGGCTTTCTCATCACCATTGGGCAGACGCTGCTGCATTATACAGCCAATCTCGGCAGCCAACTGGTGCTCGGCGCGCTGAATACCACGCTCGCTTTCATGCTGATGCTGTTTCTGCTGTTCTTCATGTTGCGCGACGGGCGAACCATGCAGCAGCGTTTCGCCAATTTGCTGCCGATGGAAGTCGCGCGCCGCGACGAACTATTCACGTTGATCGCCGATACGACGCGTGCGGTCGTGTACGGCTCGGGACTCACTGCGCTCTTTCAGGGCGCGCTGACCGGCATCGGTTTTGCGCTGACCGGTTTGCCCTCACCGGTCGTATTCGGCGTGCTCGCCGCACTGTTCTCTGTGCTGCCTGCCGGGGGAACGGCATTCGTCTGGCTGCCGGCCGCGCTCGCACTCGCCGTGATGGACCGCTCGAGTGCCGCACTCTTCATGCTCGGTTGGGGTGCGTTCATTTCGGTTGCCGATAATTTCCTGCGCCCGCTGCTGGTATCGACGCACGCCCATGTCTCGACGCCGGCGGTATTCATAGGCGTGATCGGTGGCGCCGCCGCGTTCGGTGGCGTCGGTCTCATCATCGGTCCGGTGTTGCTGACACTCGTCTCCGCTTTGCTGCGCTTCCTCGAAGAAAGCCAACGCCGCCACCCGCACTGAAAGCCGGTAGAATCGCGCGCCGCGCCGACTGCGCCGATTTCGCCCCGCCCATGGATCTCTCGCCCATCCTCAACCCGCTCAACGACGCGCAACGCGAAGCCGTGACTGCGCCCGTCGGTCCTGCGCTCGTGCTCGCCGGTGCGGGCAGTGGCAAGACCCGCGTGCTCACGCATCGTGTCGCTTGGCTGATCGAAGCCGAGAGCGCCTCGGCGCACAGCATCGTAGCGGTCACCTTCACCAACAAGGCCGCTGGCGAAATGCGCGCCCGCATCGAGTCACTGCTCGGCATGCCGGGCGGTGCGCTGTGGATCGGCACTTTCCACGGCATTGCCCACCGCCTGCTGCGCCTGCATTGGCGCGAGGCGGGTTTGCCGCAGACCTTCCAGATTCTCGACGGCGACGATCAACTGCGGGTGATCAAAAAAATCCTCAAGGCGCAAGCGCTTGATGACACCCGCTGGGTACCGCGCGACATCCAGTATTTCATCAATAACAACAAGGATGAAGGACTGCGGCCGAAGGCACTCAAAGACGGCAATGATCCTACCCGTCGGCAATTCATCAAGCTCTATCAGGACTACGAAGAAGCCTGCCAACGTGCCGGCGTGGTCGACTTCGCTGAACTGTTGCTGCGCGCCTTCGAGCTCTGGCGCGATAACGCCGAACTGCTCGGTCACTACCGTCGGCGTTTTCAGCACGTACTGGTCGACGAGTTTCAGGATACCAACGCCATTCAATATGGCTGGACCAAACTGCTTACGGGTTCCGCCGGTGCGCCGTTCGTTGTCGGTGACGATGATCAGTCGATTTATCGATGGCGCGGCGCGCGCGTCGAGAATCTGCAGACTTTCCGCCGTGATTTTCCACATGCCAAGCTGGTGCGTCTCGAGCAGAACTATCGCTCTACCGGCACCATCCTCGATGCTGCCAACGCCCTGATCGCCAACAACAGCAGCCGGCTCGGCAAAAATCTTTGGACCAGCGGCAAGCGCGGCGACTCGATCAAGCTCTATGCCGCCTTCAACGAACGCGACGAAGCCGAGTTCGTGCTGCAACGCATCAAAGATTGGGTGAGCCGCAGTGGCAATCGGCGCGAGTTCGCCATTCTCTACCGCTCGAACGCCCAGTCGCGCGTCTTCGAAGAGGTATTTCTTTCGGCGCGGATTCCCTACAAGGTTTACGGCGGTCTGCGCTTCTTCGAGCGCGCCGAAATCAAGGACGCTCTCGCCTATCTGCGCCTGGTTTCGAACCGCCACGACGACACCTCTTTCGAGCGTGTGATCAATCTGCCGACCCGTGGCATCGGTGCGCGTAGCGTCGAGATCTTGCGCGAATACGCTCGTACCGCGGGCGTCTCGTTGTGGAGCGCGGCCGTCGCCTGCACCTCGAGCGCAGCACTGGGCGCGAAGGCCAAGTCAGCGGTTCAGGGCTTCATGCAACTCCTCGAGCGCCTCGCCGCCGACACCCGCGAACTCGCCCTCAATGAAATCGTCGATCAGATGCTGAACGCCAGCGGCCTGCTTGAGCATCACCGCAAAGAAAAGGCCGAACGTGGCGAAGCGCGGGCCGAGAACCTGCTCGAACTCGTCTCGGCGGCTCGGGGCTTCGAGCCGGAGCGGGTCGATGGCGAAGAGCTGCCGCTACTCGAGGCTTTTTTGGCGCATGCCGTGCTCGAGTCCGGCGAGGGACAAGCCGAAGCTTGGGAGGATTGCGTGCAGATGATGACCCTGCACACCGCCAAAGGCCTGGAGTTTCCGGTGGTGGTGCTCGCGGGTCTCGAGGACGGCCTGTTCCCCCATCAGCGTTCGCTCAACGATCTCGACTCACTCGAAGAAGAACGGCGCTTGGCCTATGTCGGTACCACCCGCGCGATGCAGCAGCTGTATCTCACCTATGCCGAACAGCGGCGTCTGCACGGCATCGACAGCTGTGGTAAACCCTCGCGCTTCATCAAGGAAATCCCCGAAGAACTGCTCGAAGAGATCCGGCCCAAGGTGCAAGCCGGTCGGGGCGCCGGCATAAGCTTCGGTGGTGGTTACAGCCGTGGCGGACCCAGCACGTTACGCGACGAACCGGTGGCGCCCGGTCTGCGGCTCGGTGCGCGCGTACGCCACGCCAAATTTGGTGCCGGTGTAGTGCTCAATATCGAAGGTCAAGGTCCGCACGCGCGCGTGCAAGTGAACTTCGAGTCAGCCGGCAGCAAATGGCTGATGCTGCAATACGCCAACCTGGAGACGACCTGAGCAGTGCCCACGGGTACACTGCCGGCTCGACATGAGTCTCACTTCCTCAAATACCGCGCCAAACTTTTTGCAGCGTCTCGACACTGCGATGACAGCCCATCAATCCATGGTGTGCGTCGGTCTCGATCCCGAGGTCGAGCGCTTTCCGCTGCATCTGCGGCACTCGCCACGCGCCATCTATGAATTCAATCGTACCATCGTCGATGCGACGGCGGACCTCGTCTGTGCCTATAAGCCGCAGATCGCACATTACGCCGCCGTCGGTGCCGAAGATCAGCTGCAAGACACCCTGCGCTACATCCGCGAGCGTGCGCCCGGCGTGCCGGTGATCCTCGACTCGAAACGCGGCGATATCGGCAGCACTGCCGAAAAATACGCTCGCGAGGCTTTCGAGCGCTACGGCGCCGATGCCGTGACCGTCAATCCCTATCTCGGTCGTGATTCAGTCGAGCCCTTCCTCGCTTATGCGGACAAAGGCGTGGTGATTCTTTGTCGCACCTCGAATGCGGGTGCGCGCGAGCTGCAAGATCTCGAAATCAACGGTCGCAAGCTCTATCAGATCGTCGCCGAGAAAGTCGCACAGGAGTGGAACACGCGCGGTAATTGTCTGCTCGTGGTCGGTGCAACCTACCCTGCCGAGCTCGCCGATATCCGCCAGCGCACCGGCGACATGAGCTTTTTGGTACCGGGCATCGGCGCGCAGGGTGGCGATGTCGAGCAAGCCGTGCGCAGCGGTCGACGAGCAGACGGGCGTGGCCTCGTCATCAATTCCTCGCGCGGAATCATTTATGCAGGCGCTGGCGAGGACTTCGCGGCAGCGGCACGGCGTGCGACACTCGAGCTGCGCGAGGCGATCAACGCCGTACGCTGAAACTTCGCTCGAGGGGATCGGATGCTGCGTTTGACCCGCTATCAGTGGATCGTGCTCTTTGCCGCCTGGTTGGGCTGGGGTTTCGATATTTTTGACGGTCTGCTGTTCAACTACGTGGCGCCGAACGCCATCCCGACACTCCTGGGTCTGACCATCGGCTCACCCGAAGCACGCGCCGCCACGCTTTACTGGACCGGCCTCATTACCGCGATCTTCCTCGTCGGTTGGGCCGTGGGCGGCACACTGTTTGGACCGATCTCCGACCGTTACGGCCGCAAACGCGTGTTGCTCATCACCATGGTGCTCTATGCAGTCGGCACGGGACTTTGCGCGTTCGTGACCAGCATCGAACAGCTGATCGTTTGTCGCATCATCGCGAGCCTCGGCATCGGCGGTGAATGGGCGGCAGGCTGTGCGCTCGTGGCCGAGGCCGTACCCGAAGATCAACGCGTCGAGGCTGGCGCAGTGCTTTATACCGCGGCACCTTTCGGATTGTTTTTGGCCACGGGCATCAACGCCCTGATCGCCGGTCATTTTTTCGCCGATGTGCCCGAAGTCTCATGGCGCTACGTACTCATCTTCGGGCTCATCCCGGCCGCCTTCGCCTTCTGGATCCGCACCTTCGTCAAAGAACCGGAGCGCTGGGAGAGCGCCGCGGCAAGCGCCGCACCGCCCAGGCTGCGCGAAATCTTTGCCCCGGAAATTTGGCCACGGACGCGCAGCGCGCTGCTCATGGCCATGGTCGCGCTGCTCACTTGGTGGAGCTGCAATGCCTTCATCCCGGTAGTCTCGGCAAATCTTGCGCAAACAGAAGCGCTGCAGCTCGGTCTCGACAAGGGCGCCACCAGCGTGCTGATCGAATCCTGGAAAACCCAGGCCACCGCAATCTTCAACACCGGCGGTCTGATCGGTACTTTGCTGACCATTCCGCTCGCCAAACACTGGGGTCGCAAGCCGATGTTCGCGACCTACCTGGGCTTGTCGGCCGTATCGCTGCTCTGCACCTTCGGCCTCGATCTGCCACCGCAAATTCGGCTTTACATGTACTTCTTCATTGGGCTGACGGTGTTCGGCATCTTCGGTGCCTTCACGTTCTACCTGCCAGAGTTGTTCCCGACACGGCTGCGAGCTACGGGTTCCGGCTTCACCTACAACATCGGTCGCGTAGTCGCAGCGGGCGGACCTTTCCTCGTGGGTTCGGTCGCCGCTGCGGGCGCCGGCAATGCCAGCGTAGTGCTCGACACCTTGTTCATGGTGGGCTTTGTCCCGGTACTTGGCCTCTTGTGCATCGGCTGGGTGATCGAAACCCGCGGTCAAAAAATCCCAGACTGACCGGCCACCGGTCTTTTGATAATGACTTGGCTCAACGACATCATCATCGGCCTGGTTGAAGGTCTGACGGAATTCATTCCGGTATCGAGTACCGGGCATCTCATCCTTACACGATCCATTCTGGGTCTGCCGGCAACCGCGGGCGCGCGACAACTCATCGTGATTCAGGGTGCAGCCATCCTCGCGGTCTGCTGGGAATACCGCGCGCGGCTGACCACCACACTGGTCGGCCTCAAAAGCGACGGGCGTTCGCGGCTGTTTGCACTGAATCTTTTTCTTGCCTTCTTGCCTGCCGCGGTTGTCGGACTTGTCCTCGACGACGTCATCGAACGCGTGCTGTTCTCGCCAATTCCGGTGGCACTTGCCTTGGTCGTGGGCGGTGTCTTGATTCTTTGGGCCGAACGTCGTCAGCACGATCTTCGAGTCAGCTCGGTAGATGAGTTGCGGCCACTCGATGCGTTCAAAGTCGGTTTATTTCAAATGCTGGCGCTGATACCCGGGACCAGCCGTTCCGCAGCCACGATTCTCGGCGGCTTGCTCTGCGGGCTGTCGCGCAAGGCGGCGACCGAATTCTCCTTTTTTGTGGCTATTCCGGTGATGTTCGCGGCCACGGCTTACAAACTGCTGGGCAGCCGCGAACCGATCACTTTGCAAGAAGCGCAGTCTTTGCTGATCAGCAGTGTGGTGGCTTTTGCTTCCGCACTGATCGCAATCCGCTTCCTGATCCGCTACGTCAGCCAGCACTCGTTCGCAATCTTTGCCTGGTACCGAATCGTGTTCGGTGGTCTGATCCTGCTTATTTGGCAGATGGACTGGGTGCAGTGGTAGCACGGCCGAAGTCGGGATAAGGTCCGAGCAACAACAAGATGAAACCGCCGATCACGAACATGGCGGCTGCAGCCAGCAACATCGAGTCGTAGCTCCCGGTGGTATCGCGTACCCAGCCATAAAGGGTCGGCGAGAGCGCGGCCATCAGCCCGAACGCCATGTACTGCACGCCATAGATCTGGCCATAACTCTTCATGCCGAAATATCGGCCGGCAAAATAGGCCACGAGATCGGTTTCGGCACCCGACGCAAAACCCATCAAAAACGCCGCGAATATCGCCATTTGAAAGCTGAGCGGTGCATCGCCCATCAGCAACCAGCAAGAAAATGCCGGCAGGCAAAGAATGGGCAGCGTCACGAGCGGCGCCCAAAAACGATCGAGCAACAAGCCGGTGATGATGCGTCCGGCAAAAATCGACAGACCGAAAATACTGAGCACGGTCGCAACGCTCGTGGGTTCGAAATCGCGAGCGCGCAGCATCGAGGGCAAATGCACCAAAGCCCCAGCGTAGGCCAAGGTCACGATCGCCACCGACAGCCAAAGAATCCAGAAACGCGGCTCACGCATCGCCTCGCCGAGCGTTCGGCCAGGTAACGAGCCCGCCGCAGCGCTGCCGATGCCTTCGGGACGTTCTTCGGGGCGTGGCTCGCGGAACCAGAGCAGGCCGATCGGCAAGGCGATCAGCAGCGGCAACAGTGACAGCAGTGCAAAACTGCTGCGCCATCCAAACTCGCTGATGAACTGGGTGGTGAGGAAAGGCAGGATCATTGCCGAAATGCTGGTGCCCACCAGCGTGATCCCGAGAGCCAGTCCGCGTTGCTTGAAGAACCAGAGATTGACGGCACGCGACCACGTGACCGGTGTCGAGCCGATACCAAACAGCCCGATCATCAACCACACCAGATAAAACGCCCACAATTGCCCGGGGATGATCGCGAACGAGGCGAACGTCACACCAAAAATAGCCAGCGAGGCAAGCGCCACCGGACGCACGCCATGGCGATCAGCCAGCCAACCGAACACCGGGGCCAGGAAAGCCGCGAGCATGCCGTAAATGGTGACGCCGAAACTGATCTCGGTCCGGGTCCAACCAAACTCCTGCTGCAACGGATCGATGAAGAAGCCGATAGTGTTGAAAGGCAAAGGCGATGCACCAAATGCCACGCCCAACAGCGAAGCCACCAGCACTTTCCAACCCAGACCCAACTCGGAGGGGTTCTTGGTCGTCTTCTCGGCGGATGCAGCGCTGTTCATGCTTCAAATCATACCCCCGCGCCCCTGTTCGGTGGATCATGTTGGGAGTACCCTACGCCCTCCATGAAGATCGTGATCCTCGGCGCCGGACAGGTCGGGCGCACGGCGGCTTATCAGCTCGCTCGTGAAGAGGCCAACGAAGTCACGGTCGTCGATACCAACGAAGAATTACTGCGCGACCTGCAAGATCGCCTCGACATTCGCACGGTCGTCGGCAACGCCGCCTACCCTTCGGTGCTCGAAGCCGCCGGCGCCGAAAACGCCGATATTTTGGTCGCACTCACCAGCTCCGACGAAGTCAACATAATGGCTTGCGAAGTGGCTTACGCGCTGTATCGCACGCCCACCAAGATCGCTCGCATCCGTTCGCAGGAATACACACGCCATCCCAAACTTTTTGGTGCCGAGTCCTTGTCGGTCGATGTCTGGATCAGCCCGGAGCAACTCGTCACCGAATATGTCGAGCGCCTCATCCGCTATCCGGGTGCGCTGCAAGTACTCGATTTCGCCGGTGGCAAAGTTCGACTGGTCGGTTTGTCGGCGCGCAAAGGCGGGCTGCTCGTCGGCCAGGCGCTGCGCAATCTCAAAGAACACATCCCGAATACCGAGGCCCGCGTCGTCGCCATTTATCGCAACGGCCGCAGCGTGCAACCCGAAGGCAGCACGGTCATCGAAGATGGGGACGAAGTATTCTTTCTCGCGGCCAAAGATGACATCCGGCGTTTCATGGCCGAGATGCGCAAGGAAGAAAAGCCGGTGCGTCGCGTGGTCATCGCCGGTGGCGGCCACATCGGCTATTCGCTCGCCCGGCAACTCGAGACCAATAATCAGGTGAAGATCATCGAGCGCGATCCAAAACGCGCTCGGCGTATCTCCGAGAGTCTCGATAACGCGATCGTGCTCGAAGGCGACGCTGCTGACGAAGAGTTGCTGGTCGAAGAAAACATCGATAGTTGCGACACGTTCGTTGCACTCACCAACTCTGAGGAAGCCAATATTCTCTCGGCCATGCTTGCCAAACGCCTCGGTGCCGCCAAGGTCATGGCGCTCATCAACAAGCCTTCGTATGCCGATCTCATGCAAAGCGGCAGCATCGATGTGGCGCTGTCGCCGCAGACCATCACCATCGGCTCGTTGCTCACGCACGTCCGACGCGGTGACGTCGTACAAGTGCACTCGCTGCGACGCGGTGCCGCCGAAGCCATCGAGGCCATCATTCATGGATACAAGCGGAGTTCGCGCGTGGTCGGCAAACGAGTCGAGGACATCGCCTTGCCCGAAAGTGCCAAGATCGGCTGCATCGTACGCGGTGAAGAAGTGATCATGGCGCACCACGATACCCTCGTTCAGGCCGACGACCATGTTGTACTGTTCATCACCGATCGTCGCCATGTCGATCAGGTGGAGCGTCTGTTCCTCGGCGAAACCGCCGGCAGACGCTGAGCCCGCCGCACCGACCATGCTCGCGGTCGCTCATGTTTTAGGTCTGATGATGGCGTTCTTCGCCATCACCTTTGTCGTGCCGATGCTGTGCTCGATCATCTCGCAAGACGGCATGTTCATCGACTTCGCCATCGCCGCTATCATCAATGTGACCCTCGGGCTCGTCATTGCCGGTCTTACGCGCAATTACAAACGTGAGCTCAAGGCACGCGACGGTTTTTTGCTGGTGACTCTCGCCTGGATACTGATGTCTGGTTCTGCTGCGGTGCCGCTGCTTATTGCCTTGCCCGACCTCAGCCTCACCGACGCCTATTTCGAAGCTACCTCGGGGCTGACCACGACCGGTGCAACCGTACTCACGGGCATTGACTCTCTTCCACCGTCAATCAATCTTTGGCGTCACACCCTGCACTGGTTTGGCGGTCTCGGCATCATCGTGCTCGCGGTCGCTATCCTGCCCTTGCTCGGTGTTGGCGGTATGGCGCTCTATCGGGCCGAGACACCCGGACCCATCAAAGATGAAAAACTCACGCCGCGTATCACTGAAACGGCAAAAGTTCTTTGGATTACCTATGGTGGGATGACTTTGGTCGGCATCATCGGTTTGCGCCTGGCCGGCATGAGTTGGCTGGACGCTATCTGCCACGGTTTTTCAGCCATAGCGCTCGGTGGTTTTTCCACTAGGGATGCGAGCATCGGTCACTTCGATTCACCGATGATCGAGTTGGTGCTGATCTTCATCATGCTGGCGGCCGCCCTGAACTTTTCTCGTCATTTCATGGCCATTCGCCTGCGATCATTCTCCCCTTATCGACAAGACCCCGAGGTGCGCGCGGTACTCACTGTACTCGGCGTCAGCGTACTGGGTGTTGCGCTGCTGCTGACAGTCCATGAGACCTTCGACGGATTTTTGATTTCTTTGCGACACGCCGCGTTCACAGTGGTTTCGGTCGCGACCACCACCGGATTTTCAAGCGAGGCTTACGACCCTTGGCCCGTTTTTACGCCGATGTGGATGCTATTCCTGTCTTGCGTGGTCTGTAGCACCGGCTCGACGGGTGGCGGCATCAAGATGTTTCGTACGCTGTTGTTGGTGCGTCAGGCGCAACGTGAAATGAAGCAGATCATGCACCCTTCAGCCGTACTACCGATTCGCGTTGGCAGCCAGGTGATTCCTGAGCGCATCATTGCCTCGGTACTGGCGTTCCTTTTTCTTTACTTTATGACGATCGCCATACTAACTTTTCTCTTGTTGCTGTCTGGAGTGGAGATCGTTTCGGCGTTCTCATCCATCGTGGCCTGCGTGAATAACCTCGGTCCAGCCATCGGACCCACCGGCCCTTCAGGCAATTACCAGGGCTTCACAGAATTCCAGACCTGGGTCTGCACCGTCGCGATGCTGCTTGGTCGTCTCGAAATTCTCAGCGTTCTCGTGCTTTTTTCGCCGGCGTTCTGGCGGAAGTAGCTCAATACCGCCAACTGCGCGTATCTGCACCCTTGGGGGCGGTCATCAGCATGCGCTCGGCGGCCCAAGGCAGCACCATCTGCGGGTAACGCAGTCGCGAGTAAGCGTTGGCGCGGGTGTGATCGCCATTCCAGCAATGCTCGTCGCGGTCGCCATAGTCGATGACGGCGTCAGCCGCAGGCTCGGCGCTGCGCAGAAATTCTTCGACGGCATAGACGGCGTTGTTGAGATAGTAGTTATCCATGTCGCCGACGTAGAGCCGCAGCTTGCCGTGCAGCTTCGGTCCGAGCGTTGCCCAGTCACGACGCAGAATGTGGCCGAGGTCGTAGTTATCGCGCCAGTACGCCGCGGTTACCGGATCGATCTCGCCGGTGAGACGATCCCAGATGCGGCGCGGATAACCGTCTGCGCCGACCGGTGAATAGACCGATTCCCACACGTCCCATTGATCGCCGCTGCGGCCTTTCGTGCCGAGCGCGTACTCCCAAAGATTGTTTTCTTCGATGGTGGTGTCGATGTGGCCCAGCCAGTTGCGATGCGCAGGGCGCGGCGTGCGCTTGAAGCGATTCGGCATGTAGTAGGCGTTTTTATCTTCGTAAATGTTCACCGTCATGTAGTGACGGAAGTCGATGGGATCGGGGCAGGCGATCCAGGCGCCGTTGTAATCCTCGGGATAGAACATTTGCACAGCCATCGCGATCCAGCCGCCCGTGCTGCCACCAAAAACGAAGCGTGCCCAACCCTGACCGAGGCCGCGAAAGCGCTTTTCGATCTCGGGAATAAGTTCGTACTGGATGGCATCGCCGTATGGACCGTTGTTCGCCGAGTTGACGCCGTAGGAGTCGTCGTAAAACGGTGTGGGGTGCTGGATCTCGACCAGCAGCACACGCGGGAAGCCCTTGCCGGTCCAGGCCTGGAAGAACTCCCACCCCAGTTGCTGCTGGATGCGGTTATAGCCCGTGAGCTTGAAGCGCTTGCTGTAGTCGGGCTTGAGGTCGGAGTCGGGGGGTGTCTCGCGCCAGCTCGACGGCCCGGATGGAAAGTGGCCGTGGTTGATCACTAGCGGATAGCGCGCATCCGGGTGGTCGTTGAAGCCCTGCGGCAAGGTGACGAATGCGCCGAGGTACATGTCGCGACCCCAGAACTTCGAGAGTCGCTCGCTGCGGATGCGCACATATTTGACCCAGGGCGTTTCCTGGAATTGCGGCAGCGGCGGAATCACCTCGCTGAGCACGAGCTTCGGCAGCGGGGTCGCGTCCAAGGGTCCACGCCAGCGCAGCGTTACGGGTTGCGAGTAAAGATTGCCGGGTTTCTCACGCCACTGCTGGCCGTCGCCCTTGTCGGGCGGCAGTTTGAGTACGCGACCGTCGCCCAAGCGGAAAGTCTCGTAGCGGTTGAGGAAAGCCTGCAAGCGGTAGTCGCCGGCTGGCAGATCGGCGAGGGAGCGCACCGGAAAACCGAAGGCAGCGGCGTCGACTTTACGGCTGCTACCGGGCCGCCAGCCCTCGACATCGAGTCCGAAAAAGGGGATGGCGTCGATGTCCCAATTGACGAGGAAGCGGGGCTCCTGAGTCGGCGCCTGATCGGCTGGCGCGAAGATCAGCAACAAGCGACCATCCTGGGGGCCGTCGCGGAATCCGGCGGGCAGCTGTACCTCGAAGCCGGTGGCTACGACAGCCGGGGTCGAGGTGGCTGCGGCAGCGAGGCGCGGCGAGGCGGTGAGCAGGGTGGCACCGAGTAGGGCCACGGCGAGGAGTCGGAGCGGTTGGGGGATACGCATAACCCTCGATCCTACGCCGGGTGTGGTCCGGGAGGGGCCAGCCGATACAGGGGCATCCAACTCGATTTGCAGATTCACATAGAATCGCGCCCCAACGTATGCAGTACGCAGACACATTCGAGGTCATTGTGGTGGGTGGCGGCCATGCCGGCACCGAGGCCGCGCTGGCGGCTGCGCGCATGGGGCGACGGGCGCTTGTGCTGACCCAGAGCTTCGAGACGCTGGGGCAGATGAGTTGCAACCCGGCCTTCGGCGGGATCGGCAAGGGGCATCTGGTCCGCGAGATCGATGCACTCGGCGGGGCGATGGCGAGAGCCGTCGACCGCGCCGGGATCCAGTTCCGTACCCTCAATGCGAGCAAAGGTCCGGCCGTCCGCGCCACCCGTGCACAGGCCGATCGGCTGCTCTATCGGCAGGCCATCCGCCACCTGCTCGAGAACCAGCCGAACCTGTCGCTCTTTCAACAAGAGGTGGCGGACCTCGTCGTCGAAAACGGGCGTGTTCGCGGGGTCGTGACGATCAGCGGAATCCGCTTCGCCGCGCCCGCGGTAGTGCTCACAGTCGGGACCTTTTTGGCGGGTCGGATCCACGTCGGTCTCGACCAGCATTCCGGGGGTCGTGCGGGCGATCCGCCGTCCAATGCGCTGGCCGCCAGACTGCGCGAATTGCCGCTGCGGGTAGGGCGTCTGAAGACGGGTACGCCGCCGCGCATCGATGGTCGCAGCCTCGATTACAGCATCATGGCACCGCAGTATTCGGACTCGCCGCTACCCGTGTTTTCATTCCTCGGGCGGGCCAATGAGCATCCCCAGCAAATTCCTTGTTTCATTACAGCAACAAACGAACAGACCCACGCGCTGATCCGCTCGGGCTGTGATCGCTCGCCGATGTTCACCGGTAAGATCGAAGGCGTGGGTCCGCGCTACTGTCCCTCGGTCGAAGATAAGGTCCATCGCTTCGCCGACAAGGACTCGCATCAAGTGTTCGTGGAGCCCGAAGGGCTCTCCACCCATGAGGTCTATCCGAACGGTATTTCGACCAGTCTGCCGTACGATGTGCAGGTCGAATTCGTGCGCTCGATTCGCGGCTTCGAACAGGCCCATATCACCCGTCCCGGCTACGCCATCGAGTACGACTTTTTCGACCCGCGCGATCTGCACGGCTCACTCGAAACCAAGGTGATCGGTGGCTTGTTTTTCGCCGGTCAGATCAACGGTACGACGGGCTATGAAGAGGCGGGCGCGCAGGGCATCGTCGCCGGCATCAATGCCGCGCGGCAGGTCCGTGACCAAGCGGCCTGGGTACCCTCGCGGGCCGAGGCCTACCTCGGAGTACTGATCGACGATCTCATCACCCGCGGTGCCCCCGAGCCCTATCGCATGTTCACCAGCCGAGCCGAACACCGGCTACTACTGCGCGAGGACAATGCCGACCTGCGACTCACCGAGCAGGGTCGCGAGCTCGGGCTGGTGGACGACGAACGCTGGACCTTTTTCCGTCGCAAGCGTGATGCCGCCGAGGCCGAGGTCGTGCGGCTCTCCGGACTGCGGACCAAGGGGGTCAGTGCTTTCGATCTGTTGCGTCGACCGGAAGTCGGTTACGACGACCTGCCGGGTCTCGAGGCTAGCCCCATGGCCAGCCTCGGCGCGCTGGACGACCGATTGCCTGCCGCCGTCCGCTTGCAGGTCGAAGTGCGCGCCAAGTACTCGGGATACATCGAACGCCAGCAGGACGAGATCGACCGTCAGCGCAAACACGAAGAACTCCCCCTGCCGCAGGATCTCGACTACGGCAATGTGGCAGGGCTCTCGAACGAAGTCCGGCAGCGGTTGGCGGCCGTGCGACCCGACACCCTCGGCCAGGCCTCGCGCCTGCCGGGCATCACGCCGGCGGCGGTGTCGGTGCTGCTGGTCCACCTCAAACGCCGAACGGCCCGAAGGTAGGCGGCCAAGCTATTTGATATGCGGCGGGTAGCCGCGGCGGCCAAGCCCGGTCGGCGGACCTTTGGCCAAGGGCCGACGCAGCGCTTTGGCTGTCCACTCCTGACCCTCGATCTCCGGTGGAACATCCATCGCAAAAGCACCCCAGGTCTCTACCCGCTTGTTGCTCGACTCCCAGCCGGGCGGCAACGTCAGGTAGTCAGGTGCGTGCTTTTCGATGTAGGCCAGCACTTTCGGCGGAACCTCGGCGGTGCCGGGCAGACCTTTGTGTGAATGCATCCGCCCGAACAGCATCGCGCCCCGCATATCCGGCGCGGCCTTGCCCATCCGCATCCACGGCCAACACTCCGAGAGTCGCGAGAACCCGGCGCGCATTCGTGCCGTCGGTAGACCGCGATCCTGCGCCTCGGTTAGCGAGGCGAACATCGTGAAATGTTCCGAGGGCGTGATGCGCTTTCCGGTCGAGTAACTCGGCCAGGCCTCCGGGGTCACCGGATTGGTGTACTCGTGTGCGTAATCCCACTCGAGCATCAAATCGTCGCCATAGCGTGAGAACGGCAGGCGAAAGGGATAGCGCCCGTCGGCATCCGCAAACACCGTGCCCTCGTTCATCACGGTGGGGGAGTCGCCCGCTGCGCCGTACATGAACTTGGGTACTTCGGTCGTGAGCGTGCCAGCGATCAAATCGTTGTAGAAGTGATAAACCTCACAGCGCTCGCCGGTGATCGGGTTGTCCCAATACTCGAGAATTTCGCCCGTGCGCAGATCAGTGAAATAGCCGGTCTCACGCGATTTGATGCGCAGCAAACCGCGCGGGTCATGCTCGGCGAGCAGCACACCCGTGCCGGTGTAACCGAACACCGGCAATAAGCGTTTGCCCGACAACTTGAGATACATGAGCCCGTGAAACCCGCCGATGACGGGTTCGCCGTAGCCCGACCAGATCTTGCCGAAGGCGTAGAGGTTATCGATGGGATTGGTGAAGTCGAGTGCTGGCGAGCGCAGGCCTGCAGGCATGCTCGTTGCCGCGAGCTGCGCGCTCGTCATGCCGCCGCCGAGCAGGCCGCCGCCCAGCATCGCGAGCGCTTGCCTGCGGCCAACCAGTGCGTCCTTCAGCAACATCGACGAAGTCATGACGTATCCTCACTGACAGCACTCAAACTGGAGCGCCTTTCGTGAGATTCGTCTGCACCATGAACATGATCAATCCTCAAGAATCCAACGTCCGTGTACTGCTCGCCCGTCGGCCGACGGGGGCGCCCGTTGCCGAAGACTTCAGCATCGTCGAGGAAGCGCCCGCAGCGCTCGCCAACGGTGAGCTGCGCATCCGCGGTGAATGGTTGTCGCTCGACCCCTACATGCGCGGCCGCATGAACGCCGGCAAGTCCTACGTGAAGCCGGTCGATATCGGTGCGGTCATGTGCGGCGAAGTGGTGGGTCGCGTGGTCGAATCGCGCAATGCCCAGTTCGCGGTCGGCGATCAAGTAGCCGGCGATCTCGGCTGGCAGACGCTCGCCGTCTCGAGCGGTCAGGGTTTGCGCAAGCTGATGCCGAATGTGCCCGCCGCGGCCCAACTCTCGGTATGCGGCATGCCGGGCGTCACGGCCTGGTGCGGACTGTTGCTCATCGGCGAACCGAAGCCGGGCGAGACCGTGGTGGTCTCCGCCGCTGCGGGTGCCGTCGGCAGCGTGGTCGGCCAGATCGCCAAGCTCAAAGGTTGTCATGTCGTGGGTATTGCCGGTGGCGCCGACAAGCGCCGCTATGTCGTCGACGAGCTCGGCTTCGACGCCTGCATCGACTACAAAGCCGGTCGGCTGCGCGAAGATCTCAAGGCAGCGACTCCGAAGGGCGTCAATGTTTATTTTGACAACGTGGGCGGCGATATCCTCGATACCGTGCTCGCGCGCATGAATCCTTTCTCGCGCTTGCCAGTCTGCGGACTGATTTCGCAATACAACGCCACCGAACTTCACGGTCTGCGAAACTTTCGCTCTGTGCTCGTCAATCGCATCAAGATTCAGGGCTTCATCGTGTTCGATTTCCGCGATCACTACCCCCGCGCCATCGGCGAACTCGCGACATGGCTCGCTGCGGGCAAGCTCACATATCGCGAGACTATTGCGCATGGTGTGCGCGCGGCGCCCGCGGCCTTCATCGGTCTTTTGAATGGTGCGAATCTCGGTAAGCAGCTGGTAAAACTTTGACGTCTTCGACCTCGAGGAACATCCGATGACTGAGACACCGAGCATGGTTCGTGCCGACGGCACTTATCCCGTCGACACGTTGCGTCAGGAGGCCATCACCGTCGGGGTGGTGCAGACCCGCGTCAACGGCGTCGATGGGGCAGACCCCGGACCGGGTTTGCGACGCAACATGGATTATTTTCTCGAGTCGATCGATATCGCGCAGGGCTACGGCGGGCGTTGCGACTTGCTGCTGTTCCACGAGTTTCCGATCACCGGCTTCACCAACTGGACGCGCGAGCAGCATTACGCGCTGTCGATCGAAGTGTCGGGGCCGGAAGTCGAAGAAATCGCTAAAAAAGCAAAGCAGTACAACTGCTATATCGTCTTCGGCACCTACGCCAAAGATCCGGTGAACTGGCCGGGGCATATCCTGCACCTGATGGTGATGTGCAAGCCGGACGGCAGCGTCGTGTCGCACTGGAAGCAGCGCAACGTACGCGGCATGTTCCCGGGCTCGGAACAGTACACCTCGGTGATCTACGACGTGTACGACCGTTTCGTCGAGATGTATGGGCTGGACGCGGTGATCCCGGTCGAGCGCACCGACATCGGCAATATCGCGATGTCGGCGGTGCAGTTCGAGCCTGAACTGTTCCGCTGCATGGCATTCAAAGGCGCCGAGATCATTTGTCGAGTAGCGACCGGTGGCTTCGAGTGGGACGACATGAAGCTCACGTCGTACCACAATAGCCTCTACACCCTGATCACCAACAATTCGGTGTCAACCCACGAACGCAACCCGGGTTTCTTCGAGGACACCGGCTACGGCGGCCCCGGTCGCTCGTCAATCTTTGGTCCGCGCGGTGTAGTGCTGGCCAAGGCAGGCCCGTTCGAGACCCGCGAGATTGCGCGCATCCCGATCGCCGAGTTTCGTGCCAAGCATCGTATTCCCGATCTGCATCTGAGTCTCTACAAGCCGGTGCTCGATCAGTATGTCGAGCGCTACGCACCGAACGGTTACCTCGATTATCTCCCCAAAGACAAGCGCGAGGCCTTCCAGCACTTCGTCAAGCGGGCGACGTGGCAGCATTACTGGTAGCGATATGTCCTCGCCTTTTTCCGAATTCACTCGCGGTTGGCGTCCCCTGCTCGCCGCAGGCATCGGGACCGGCGCAGGCGTCACTGGACTTTCCTTTTATGGTTTCGGCGTGTTCGTGCTGCCGCTGGTTGCGGCCTTTGGCTGGACGCGCGGCGAAGTGTCTGCCGCCGCCAGTTTTTTGATCCTTGGGTCGGCCATTACATCGCCCATCGTCGGTTCAGTCATCGATCGTTTCGGCGCACGACGCGTTGGCATCGCTTCCTTGCTGGCATTGGCAGCCGCCTATGCCGCGCTGACCACGCTGCAAGGGTCGCTATCCATGTTTTATGCTGCCTGGTTTCTGCTGGCGTTGCTCGGCGGTGGGACCACTCCGGTCGTCTGGACGCGAACGGTCAATCTTTGGTTCGACCGCGGGCGAGGTCTCGCCTTGGGTCTTGCTCTCGCCGGGTCCGGCATCGCCAGCATATTCGCTCCGCCGCTGCTGACGCGCGTAATCGCTCATTACGGTTGGCAGACCGGCTATCTCGTCATGGCTGCCTTCCTGTTGATCGTCGCCACGCCACTGGTGGCGCTGCTGCTCGCTGAACGACCTGCGGATCGTCTCGAGGCCAGCGACAAAGACTCGCCCTCGTCGAACCACGCCTCGGCGGCGAGCGCCTTGCCTGGCGTCGAGTTTACCGAGGCGCAGCGCAGCGTCACCTTCTGGAAAATCGGCATCGGTTTTTTCTTTGTCTCGGCCGTCATTGCCGCGCTGATCATCAATCTCGTACCGTTGTTGATCGACCGCGGCCTGACGCCGATGGCGGCGGCGGGCACCGCCGGCATGATGGGTGTCGCGGTGCTCATCGGGCGGGTGGCCACCGGGTACTTGCTCGATCGTCACTCCGCCTCAGCGATTGCCGGCATCGTGCTCAGCTGTTGTGCGCTCGGCTGCGTGGTCCTGACGATGCCCAATGCGTCTGGTTGGATGCTGACGATCAGCGTGCTTGCGCTCGGTCTCGCCGCGGCTGCCGAGGTCGATCTCGTGGCCTATCTTTCCAGCCGATTCTTTGGTCTGCGCGCTTACGGCAAAATCTACGGTTGGCAGCTCACCAGTTTTTATCTTGGCGCAGCTGGCGGACCGCTTGCTGCAGGTTTGGCCTTCGATGCGTTCGGCAGTTACACACCGATGCTGGCATTCGCAGCTGCTGCACTACTCATGGGCGCCGTGGTGATGGCAACGCTCGGTAAGCCGCGCTTCGCGGCTATCGAGTGAGGTTTGTTTCGTCGAGCCGCTTTTTGCGGAAGTGAACGACGAACACAGCGATCGCGGCAAGCCCCGGGATCCAGTGCGCGAGCGAAGTCCATGACCGCCAGGCGTCACTGCCCAAGTAGTACAGCGCGCAACCACTGATCGTCAGCCAGACCAATACGCCGAACAGCATACCGCCCGTCGGCTTGCGAACGCCGGCTTTCCAGCAACGCACGACGTGATCGGACCACAAGCTACCGAACAGCCACACAGCCGCAAAAGAAAAGACGGCGTGTGCGATCAGCCACCACTGTTGTTGCGGATGCGGATTGTCGAAACCGAAATCATCGATCACGCGCACGAAATAGTGGAAAACAAGCCAGGCCGCTCCGGTCAGCCAGGTGCCAAACGCAACGCTGTGCAACAGCCGCCGACGACCCGACGGCAAGACGCCCGTGCGTACTGCGGTTCGCTGCGCATTGACCGACCCATCACTCAAATTGGTTACCCGAGATCCACCAGCCCGTTGCCGGCGAGTAGAAATACGCGCTTGCATCGAATGCGGCAAGCACCGGCGCGGCCTGCTCGCCTTTGGCCAAGACCACTTTGGTGAGGGCGTCAGCAATCGCGCATTGCTTGGCAACCACGGACACGAAACCTGGCGCCACGGCGGCGGCATGATCATGCCCCAGGAAATGCACGGGGGTTTCACCGGCCGCACTGCTCGCGAGACTACCGTTTTTGAGTTCAATTAAAGGTCGCGTGTCGCGAGTGACTGCGGGACCTGCAAATTCCGGAACTTTGAGGGCAATGAGTTGCGTGGTCGGGCCGCCCACCCGTAGATCACCACCGGCGTTGATCTGCCAACTCGCGGTCTCGGCTAAAACCATTTCCGAGGCCGCGAGATCGACGGCAAAACCCTTGGCGATGCCACCCAGATCGATCCACAGGGGTCGTCTGATCCGCACGGTATCCGGCGGCTCCAGAAGTACATCTGACCAGCGCGCCTCAGGATCAGGCGCGCGCGCATTTACCTTGAAAACATCAGCGTCGGTTTGCGCCGGCGGCGGCAACATACCGCGTGCGACCAACAAGGGCGCCACCGTCACATCGAATACACCGGAAGACAATTTGGACACGGTGTGTGCAAGTTCAAGCACGGCGAGTGTTTCCGGCGCCACCCGCACAGGACGACCAGACGCTGCCCGGTTCACGCGGGCGAGGTCACTGTCTGCGGAATGAAAGCTCATCAATGAATGCACACGCTCGATCGCGGCAAAGCCTTTGGCGATCGCGGCTTCAGCCGGTGCGCGCTCGAGCCCACGCACGCCGATGGTGACGAAAGTACCGAGCAATGGCCGTGTCGATTCGCACACCGTACCGGACGGGCCTGTGCCAAGCGGGGTGGAGGCGTTCCGCATCCGGGAATGATATCGTCGGTCGCCTGCGCGGCTATGGTTTCTGTCCCGCGCTCGATTGGAGGTTGTCATGGCTATCGATACGCAACGTCCCACTCACACCGTGGATGCGATCCCTTCTGATATCACCAATAGCGTATTTCTCGGCAACCCCATACTCGACAACCTGGTGGGCTGCATGGTGGCGATGAACGGCGAGCTCTGGGCGACCAAACGCCGCATGAAGGTTCTCGAATCGTTGCTCGCCAAAAAAGGCGTCACCCGCGACATGATCGAAAACTACATACCCACGCCCGAAGAACATGCGGAGTGGGAAAAAGATCGTGATCGCTTTGTCACGCTCGCCATGGGTCCGCTCACCAACGACGCTTTCCGCAACATCAGCGCGGATTTCCCCAAGCGCGGCTAGAGCGAAATTCGCCTTGAATCATCGCTTCCTGCTCGTGCCTGCGGCGATCGTCATGGCCGCAGCGCCTGTCGCACAAGCCGATCAACTGCAGTCGCTCGAAGAAGCGCAGCAACGGCTTTTCCCGAGCGCGGCGCTCACGCCGTTCGAGTTGCGACTCAGCTCCGAACAATTTGCGCAGCTCAAAGCCGAATATCAGGTGCCTGCGCTGCGACCGCTGTTTCGCGGCTGGAGTGTCGCAGGTGGCGGGTGGCTCTATCTCGATCAGGTCTATGGGCTCAATGATATCGTGACTTATCTGGTCGCCATCGGCGTCGACGGCAAAAGCTGCGGCATCGAGGTGCTGACCTGCGCCGACGGTTACTGCGACATCTACACGCCCGAATGGCGCACCAAATTGGCCGGACTAGCCCACGGTCGCTGGGACCCGGAACGCATGGTGCCAATGGTGTCGGGTGCGACACTCTCCTCGGTACACGTTGCTGAAGGTGTCAAAAAAATACTCGCCCTTCACGCGCGATTTCGTACAGGATATTGAGTGATGGACCGTACTCGCGCACTCGCCATATTCCTTGCCATGATCGGCTGGCCGGCACTCATCACCCAATTATTCGCCAGCATTGCGTATCAGCAACAACAAGGGCACAGCGTCGCTTACGGCATTTTCATGTATGCGGGCTATTTCACCATCCTGACCAATCTGTTCTGCACCATCGTCGCAACGGCTTGTGTGAAAACTCATGCTGCTGAATCGCGCTGGAATATCTGGCGCGCGCCTTGGGTAGTCACCGCAGCCGCCATGGCCATCTCCATGGTGGGGCTCGTCTTTCATCTGCTGCTGCGCAAGCAATACCAGCCCACCGGCATCGCTGCCCTGACTAACCTCATCCACCACTACATCGTGCCGCTGGTGTTTCTGGTGTTCTGGTGGTTCGCGGTACCTCGCAGATCGGTGGCTTGGGGCGACATCAGTCGCCTGTTCGCCTATCCGGCGGCGTATTTCGTCTATATCGCTGCGCGCGGGGAAATCGGTGGCGTATATCCCTATCCTTTCTTTGATGTGTCGACGATCGGTTACGGGCGGGCTGCCCTCAATGCCGCGGGAATCGCGGTGGTGTTCATCCTGGCCGGCATGGGTTTGATCGCAGCAAAACGCTGAGCCGCGCGCGGCTTGGGCTTCGGCAGCCTTACTTGCCGATGCAAAAACTGCCGAAGATCCGCCCCAACAAGTCGTCGGCATGAAATTCGCCGGTGATTTCATTGAGTGCCTGCTGTGCGCAGCGCAATTCTTCGGCGACCAGCTCGCCCGCGCGCGCCACGACAAGTTGCCGAACCGCCTCTTCGGTGTGCGTTTCGGCACGGCGCAGGGCATCGAGATGTCGGGCGCGCGCGCTGATAGTGCCTGCGCCCGCGGTTTCATAGCCCACGCAGGACTTGAGGTGGCTGCGTAGCGCCTCCATACCGGCGCCGGTTCGCGCAGAAATCGCGAGCGCTGCTTCGTCGGCGCGGATCATTGCCTTGGCCAGTACCATGCTTTGCGCGACTTGTGCGGGCGCAACAGCATCGATTTTATTGAAGAGCAGCGTGGCCGCGACATCGGCAGGTAAATTCGCGCGCTCTTCCTGCCAGGCCAGCAGTTCTGGGTCGGTGCTGGTGTCGATCACGAACAATATTCGATCTGCACGCGCCATCTCCGCACGCGCGCGACGTATGCCTTCGGCTTCGACGACATCTGCCGCGATATCTTTGACCGAGCGCAAACCCGCCGTGTCGATCACGTGCAGCGGCATCCCGTCGATTGCGATGCGTTCGCGCAACACATCGCGCGTAGTCCCCGCCAACGGCGTGACGATGGCGGCGTCATGGCCAGCAAGCGCATTCAGCAGACTCGATTTGCCGGCGTTCGGCCGTCCCGCAATCACCACCGTCATGCCATCGCGCAGCACGCGCCCTTGTTCAGCGCTGCGCAACACGGACACGAAGCGCTCGCGGAGCGCCGTGAGGCGACTCGCCAACGCTCGATCAGCAAGAAAATCGATTTCCTCCTCCGGAAAATCGATCGCTGCTTCGATCCATGTGCGCAGTTCGATCAGCGCCTCGGTGAGTCCGTGCACCTGAGCGGAAAACTCTCCCTGCAGCGAGCGCACGGCGGCTCTGGCCGCTGCCAGCGAGCCAGCATCGATCAGGTCGGCTATCGCCTCGGCCTGCACGAGGTCGAGTTTTTCATTGAGGAAGGCGCGCAGCGTGAACTCACCGGGATTGGCGCGCCGCGCACCGAGTTCGACCGCTCGGCTCACCAGCGCCTCGAGCACGACCGGCCCGCCGTGACCCTGCAACTCGAGTACATCCTCGCCGGTGTAGCTATGCGGCCCGGGGAACCAGACCACGAGACCCTCGTCGATCACCTCGCCCGCAGCGTCGCGAAACTGCGCCAGAGTTGCTACGCGCGGCGCGAGCACTCGAGCACAGGTCACCTCGGCAATGCGCTGCGCCGCCTCGCCCGAGATGCGCACAACGCCCACCCCGCCCCGCCCGGGAGCGGTGGCCACAGCAACAATCGTCTCGGTAGGGAGGAAAAGCTTTTCCATGCAGTGAGACAGTAATACGAGATTGGATATGGGTGACCGACAGATTAAATATGGGTACCCATATGAAAACCACTGTCGAAATATCCGATGAGCTTTTTGCGCGCGCTAGCCCGTACGCACTTTCTTGGCCTCAGCTTCGATTCGGCGGTTGATATTCCACTGCTGCAGAATCGTCAGCAGCGTGTTGGTGACCCAATAGAGCACCAAGCCCGCCGGGAAAAAAGCAAACGTGAGGCTCATCACGAACGGCAGGATCATGAATACTTTGGCCTGAATCGGATCGGGTGGTGTCGGATTTAGTTTGTACTGCACGAACATCGCGCCAGCCATGATCACCGGCAGCACGAAAAACGGATCGCGCGACGAGAGATCCTGGATCCACAGCATGAAGGGCGCCTGGCGCATCTCCACGCTCTCGAGCAACACCCAATAAAACGCGAAGAACACCGGCATCTGGATCAAGATCGGCAGACAACCCGCTGCCGGGTTGATCTTCTCGCGCTTGTAGAGATCCATCATCGCGCGGCCGAGTTTTTCGCGATCGTCTTTGTAAGTCTCCTGAAGGTTCTTCATTCGCGGTGCGAGGACCTTCATCTTTGCCATGGAGCGGCCAGATGACTCAGACAGCGGATAAAACACGAGCTTGAGCAGGAACGTGATGATCACGATCGCCCAGCCCCAATTACCGACGATGTTGTGCGCTTGTTCCAGCAACCAGAAGAGCGGCTCCGCGAGCAGCGTCAACATGCCGTAATCCGCTACGAGGTCCAGGCGCGGACCAACGGT
>Ga0194131_10002512_pt1 | contig 30005 bp, 23 predicted proteins | sample TA2KigO120mmetaG_FD_148631 | JGI IMG/M metagenome (GOLD analysis project Ga0194131, IMG submission 148631) | Freshwater microbial communities from Lake Tanganyika, Tanzania - TA2015053 Kigoma Offshore 120m | ecosystem: Environmental > Aquatic > Freshwater > Lake | place: Tanzania: Lake...
GCAGGCCGCCGACGGCTCGTGGCGACCGATCGATCCCTACGCCGAGTACGCACGCGACACGCCCGCGGACAAGAGCTACACGACGGCGCTGTGCGTGCTGAGCCTGGAGATCTACTACCGCTACTTCACGCCGCTGCTGCGGGTGCGTTGAGCGCCTCGCGCCGCTCGGGTCTTGAACCGGCTCGCGGCCCTGCTAGACTCCCCGCCCCCTTCGAAGCGACTGCCCCCACAGCGCTGGTGTGATGCCAGCCCCGGAATCGATCAGGGTGCCCGGGTGGCGGAATTGGCAGACGCACTAGCTTGAGGTGCTAGCGGGGTAAAACTCGTGCTGGTTCGAATCCAGTCCCGGGCACCACCTTCCCTTGCGCGCGCCTGCGCCGGCACCTCGGTCCGCCGCAGCCCCGCCCCAGTTCACCGCTGCTGCGGCCTCAATCATCCGCTGCAGCGGTCAGCGGCACGATCGCGCGCGCGCCGAGCTCGATCTTCTTCTCGTCGAGCTCGAGCTGCACCAGCAGTGCGCGCGCGAGCTCGGCCCAGCCGATCCAGGCGGTCTCCGACGCGAGCTTCGCGCCGAGGTTCTTCTGCTTGAACTCGCTCTGGAACTTCAGCGCCGCCGCGTTGTACGCGTCGTCGAAGCGCAGGCGCTCGTCGCTGCCGTCGTCGGCCGGGATCTTGCCGCCGAAGCCCTGGATGGCCACCTCGCGCTCGATGCGCGGCCGCTCGACCTTCCAATCGATCGCGACATCGGCCTGGTACGCGGCGATCTTGCGCTGCGTCTGCGCGCCCGCGCGCGGCTGCGCGTACAGGAACGCGTTGCAGCTCGGCAAGGCGAGGTTGGTCAGCGCCACGAAGTCCGCGTGCTCGCTCAGCGCGCGCTTGCGCGGGTCCTTCGCGACGTCGTAGTAGGCACGGATGATGTCGCCGATCAGCTGGTGGTGATTCGACACGATCAGCAGGCCGTCCTGCGTGCGCGACGTCGAGATGTGGCCGGTTCCGGGCACGAACGGCGTCCAGAACTCGTAGACCTCGATGCCGTTGACGCGGTTGGTGTACACGCCGCGGTCGCCGGGCTTGCGGCCGGCGATGCCGAGCATGCCCGGGTTCTGCTCGATGCGCCGGTGCAGGTCGTTGACCTTGGCGGCATTCTCCATCCAGCCGACGACCGCCCACGCGAAGGTCGGCTGGTCGTCGTGCTGCGGGCCCTCCTCGCCCTCGTCCGGATAGTCCATCGGCCGCACGATCAGCGCGACCCGGTTCTTGAGCGCGGCATCGACCTCCTCGATCAGCCGATACGTGTCCGGATAGCCGTACAGGCTCTTGATGGTGTCATTGAGATTCTTGCGCCCGGCCGGTTCCCAGGATTCGAAGGCCTGGCGCAAGAGGTCGCCGATGTTGGTCTGCACGTAGCTCAGCACGACGGCGTCCGCCGTCGCGAGCTTCGCGACCTCGAGCATGTGGCTCTTGTCGAAGCCCTTGGCGCGGTACACGCGCTTCATCGCGGGCGTCATCTGCTCGCTCGACAGCTCGGCGTGCATGCGCAGGCCGATGCCGTCCTCGAGGTCGAGCACGCCCTGGAACTCCTTGACCGCCGCGGCCTGGAACAGGCGGCCGAGGAAGGCCGGGCCCCAGTCCTGCGCGGCCGGGTTCGGCCAGCTCTGGTCCTTGAGCCCGATCGATCCGAGCAGCGCCTGCAGGTCGACGTGCGCGGCGAGCTCGCGTCCGGTCGCGAAGCGCCGCTGGATCTGGTCCGCGTAGCGCGCGCTCTGCCCGAGCGAGTCCTGGCCCTTGACCGCCTCGAGCTCGGCCGCCTGCTGGACCAGCCGCGCCGTCGTTCCGATCACGCCGACGTCGTGGACCCGTCGCGCGAAGAGCGTGCGCGGCAGCCCGCCGCCGGCCAGCGTGAACTGCCCGTCGGCCTCCGCGATGCTGAAGCCCTGCTTGTCGAGCCCGACCAGGCCCGGGTGCGCGAGCGCGGCGAAAGCGCTCTTGCCCTTCCAGTCCAGCCGCGCGTACACGCACCAATCGGCCGCGGCCAGGGCGCGATCACGCAGGTAGCCGGCCAGGCACAGGCTCTCGCCGCCGCAGGCCTCGAGCAGATCGATCGCGATCGGCAGTCCGGCCAGATTCGCATTGAGCTCCTGCAGCGAGCGATCGAGCCCGCTGCGCTGCTCCCAGGCGCGGTAGCCGGGCGATTCGAACAGCTGCTTCACCGCGGGCAGCTCGAGCAGCTTCTCGCCGCCGCGCAGCGCGCGCAGCAGCTCGATGCCGCCGGCCGACGGCGGGAACTGCGCGAAGTCGGCGCTCAACCGGTCCTTGGCCAGATAGAAATCGACGTCGCGCGGCACCAGCGTCGAAACATGCCCTTCGACGTCTTCCTCCAGCGGATCGAAGACGAAGGTGCGAAACGCGAAATAGCCGGTGAAGAGGATCAGGCCGAGCGCGACGAGCGCGTACTTGAGCAAGCGCCGGCGCAGGCTGGTGCGCGCGACTTCGGCTCGCGCCTGCGAAGTGGGTTTGGCCATCGGGTAGGACGGTGTTGGGAACCGAACGGGGCGCGGATTGTAGGGCGCGGCGTGGAACGGGGCACGGACGCGCGAACCGGCATTTCCTTCCCGTGCGCCGGGCCCGCGCCGCGCCGAGCTTGACCACCTCGCCTCGCGCAAGGGACAATTTCCTGAATGCACGTGTCCCGACGCGTGGCGGATCTGCCCCTCTCGATGACCCTGGCGCTCGATGCCCGGGCCAAGGAACTCGCATCGGCGGGCCGTGACGTCGTCAACATGACGATCGGCGAACCGGACTTCAGCGCTCCGGCCGTCTGTCGCGAAGCCGCGGTCGCGCGCATCAGCAGCGGCGACGTCAAGTACACGCAGGCCGCCGGCACACCGAGCCTGCGCAAGGCGCTCGCCACGCAAGTCTCGACCACGCGCGAGGTTCAGTACACCGCGAGCGAGATCGTCGTGTGCCACAGCGCCAAGCACGCGCTCTCGGGCGCGCTGTTCTGCCTGATCGAGCCGGGCGACGAGGTGCTGATGCCGCTGCCCTACTGGGTCTCCTACGCGGACCTCGTCAGGCTCGCCGGCGGCGTGCCGGTGCCCGTCCCCAGCACGCCGGACTGCCGCCCGGACCTGGCGCGCCTGGCCGCCGCGATCACGCCGCGCACGCGCGGCCTGCTGCTCAACTCGCCGTGCAATCCCACCGGCGTGGTGTGGACGCGCGACGAGCTCGCCGGCGCCGTTGCGGTCGCGGAGCGACACGACCTGTGGATCGTCTCCGACGAGATCTACCGCCGCCTGACCTACGGCGCGGTGCGCGCGCTGTCACCGGTGCAGCTCAGCGACGCCGCGCGCCGGCGCACGGTGATCGTGGACGGCGCGAGCAAGGCCTACGCGATGACCGGCTACCGCATCGGCTTCGCGGCCGGACCGGCGCCGATCGTCGATGCGATCGCGCGCTTCCACAGCCAGATGACGGGCTCGCCGAACGCCGTCTCGCAGGCCGCCTACGAGGCGGGCCTGCTGCACGATCCGCCGGAGATCCCGAAGATGGCCGCCGAGTTCGAGAAGCGGCGCGACCTCGTGATGCGCGTCCTAGCGCAGCTCGGGCTCACTGCGCCGCGTCCGGATGGCGCGTTCTACGCGTTCCCGAACGTCGAGCGCTTCCTCGATGCGCGCGGCTCGATGGGCTTCTGCCAGGACCTGCTGGAGGCGCAGAACCTCGCAATCGTGCCGGGCAGCGCGTTCGGGCTCGAAGGATACGTCCGCCTGAGCTACGCGCTCGGGCTGCCGCGCATCGAGGAGGGTCTGCGGCGCCTCGGACTGTTCCTGAGCTCGCGCCGACCCACGGCGTCCAAGCGCTGAGGCGCGCGCGCTGCCCCTTGCCCGCGCTCGCGCGCGCGGCGACGATGGCACGTGATGTCCGCCGCCAGCGAGGCCGCCGCCCCTGCAGCTTCCGGACGCGGCGACCAGGCGATCGCGGCCGCGATCGCACTGGCGCTGGTGCTGCTCTACGCCGCCACGCAGCAGAGCACGTACTACGCCGATGCGCGCGGCCTGCTGAACATCGTGATGAGCGGCCAGTGGGCGATGCACAACCTCGCCTACGTGCCGTGCGTGCACGTGCTGCGCGCCCTGCTCGCGCCGCTCGTCGGCGCCGACCCGGAGCCCGCCATGCGCGTGATCTCGGTCGCGAGCGGCGCGCTCGGAACCGCCTTGCTGTACCTCGCCGCGCGCCGCATCGCGCTGTCCCGCTCCGCGGCCCTGGCCGGGACCGCGCTCGCCGGGCTCTCGCCGCTGGTGTGGTTCTACGCGACCGTGGCCGAGAAGTACGCCCTGTACTACTTCGTATGCGCGCTCGGCCTGTGGTTCCTGGCCGGGCTGGAGCGGCGCCGCGTGCTCGGCGCGAACGCGCTGCCGCTGGCCTTCCTGCTCGTCGCGCTGTGGTTCACGCACATGACCGGCTGTCTGTGGGGTCCGGCCCTGGCCCTGATCGCGCTGCGCGGTCCGGGCGGCTGGCGCCTGCCGCGCTGGTGGTGGCTGGCGCCGTTCGTCGGCCTGGGCGGCGTCGCGCTGTGGTGGACGCTGGTCCCCTCCGCGGCCTTCGGCGGCAGCTACGTCGGCATGGGCGTGCAGGGCCTGCAGTCCGCGTGGAACTTCGAGAGCCTGTGGCGCGAGTTCCTGTTGCCGGTCGCGATGCTGGCGCCGGCCGGGATCGCCGCGTGGCTCCATGGAACGTGGCAGCGGCTGTCGGACCGGGCCGCGTCCAGCGCACCGAGCCTGGTGCCGGGCGCGGCGGCGCTGGCGGTCCTCACCTTTGTCGCGCTGATCGTCGGATTGCCGCTCGCCACCCGCGGCGCCTACTACCTCGGCGCGCTGCCCTGGCTGGCGCTGCTCGCCTGCCGCGCGGGCGCGCTGTGCGGGCGTGTCGGTCTCGCGCTGTGCGCGCTGCTCGTCGTCGCGCAGGCCTGGCTCGGTTGGCGCTGGGTGCACGAGCTCGACCACGGTTATCGCGGCGAGGAGTGGATCCCGACGCTGGCGGAGGAGCTCGGCAACCGCGGGCTCGTGCTGGGGCTGGAGCACTGGGAGTGGGTCGAGATCATGGGGCACTCGCGGATCGACGCGGTCAGCTTGCGCTCGAACCAGGTGACGCTGGATCCGGGGCTGCCGTCCACGCTCGATTTCGCGCGGGGGCTGATCGACGTGCACCGCGCGCGGGGCCATGCGATCGTGCTGACGCGTTCGCTGGTCGAGGAGCCGAGCGCGCGGCCACTCTTGGACGGCCTCGTCGCACGGCACGGACCGTGGCGGGCGGGCCGGCGGCACGAGTACGTGGTGCTGGTTCCGGGTGACGCGCGTTGAACGGCGCGGGCTCGCTTTCAGCTAGCCCTCGGCATCGATCCGATACACGTTGACCGCGCCTGGAAACTCCGCGAGCGCGATCTGCTGCACGCGCCGCAGGAGCGCCGGGTCGCGCGTGTCGGCGAACACGTAGAACTTCCACAGGTCCCGGTACGAGCGCTCCAGGTCCGCCAGCCGCGGCACGCGCTCGGCCTTCTCCGACAGCGGCCGCACCGTGCTCTCGCCCGGCCAGCGCACGTGCGTGTGCGCCTCCTTGAGCTGCATCCGCGCGGCCGGGCAGTACACCAGCACGTCGAGCTCGCGCCCGGTCGCGAAGCGCACCAGATCGGCGATGCGCGCCTCGACCGCCGCGCGCTCGGCGTGCCGGCCGCGCGCGAAGTACTTGGCGACGAGCTCGTCCTGCACCGCGGCGTTCTCGTAGCGCGGGAACACGCAGGCGCGCTTGTACAGGCGCCGTTCCGAGAAGCAGCTCACGAGGTGCGCGCCGCGCTTGCGCGCGGCCGGCGCGAGCTTCTGCACGCGCTCGGCGAGCAGCGCGCGCAGCGAGGCGTCGGTCAGGTCGTAGAGCTCCGCGGGCTGCAGCGCATTCCCTTGCAGGCACAGCTCGACGGCGCGCGCGAGCAGCGCGCCCGCGGCGACCTTGGCGTGGTGGTAGTAGACGCGCTCGGAAAAGTAGTAGCGCGCCTCGAGCAGCCGCACGACCTCGGACAGGATGTCCTCGCGCAACAGCTCGCGCTTGGCGAGATCGATACACAGGTTGCCTCCGGCGCGCTCGATGCGGAAGTACGACAGCACGCGCGGGTCGACCTGCAGCTTGAGCCCGGTGAAGTACGCGTCGCGCAGCAGGTAGTCGATCAGGTCCGAGCAGATCGTGTCCGACAGGATCTGCGACCAGTACGGCGGGATCGCGCGTTCCGTGGCGGGCGCGCCGGCCGCCGCGCACAGGATCGCGAACACGTCGCGGCGCATTCCGAGCCGGTCCAGCGCGCGACCGAGCTCTCGCCGCGGCGACAGCATGTCCTCGTAGCGCGCCTGGCTGTCGTGCCGCTCGAGCAGGCCGGTCTGGTCCTCGATGTTGTGTCCGTACGGGATGTGCGTGACGTCGTGCAGCAGCGCCGCGGCGCGGATCACGCGCGCCTCCTCTTCGCCGACCGACAGGCAGCCGCGCGCGTCGAGCTCGAAGTTGCGGTTGATCGCCTCGATCAGCTTGTGCGTGCAGTGCAGCGTGCCGATCGAGTGATCGAAGCGCGTGTGCACCGCCCCGGGGTACACGTAGCTCGCCGCGCCGAGCTGCTGGATGCCGCGCAGCCGCTGCAGCTCGGGCGTGTCGAGCAGCGTGATCTCCTCGTGCGACAGGTAGATGTCGCCGTGCACCGGATCGCGCAGCACCGAGTAGCGCTTGGGAGCGGTCATGGGGGCGGCCATTTCACCGCCGGCGGGCCGCTCGGCAAGAGCCGAGGGGCGGAAAGCGTTTCCGGACTCTTGGGCGCGCCGCGAAAGCGCCGAGAACGCTTGCAAGCCATGCCCTCCCCGCGCCGCCTCCTGCAATTCACGCTCGTGTTGCTCGCACTGGCCGCGCTCGCCGCCGTGCCGCGCGCGCCGCGCGACGAAATCGACTGGGAACTGCCCGCCGCCGCCGTGCAACCTCAGGCGCCGTCCAGCCAGGCCGCCGTGCACGCCGAGACGATGCACGAGCCGACGTTGGACCTGACGCTGCACGAGCTGTGGCTCTCCGGCCCGCAGGGCACGACGGTGCTGCTCGACGGCGCCCTCGATGCCTCGGTGACCCTGTCGGCGCTGGACGCCGAGGGAAAGTCGCTGCCGATCGCGACGCGCCGCCTCGAGCCCGGCCTGTACGACCGTGTGCACGCGGTGCTCTCGCTCGCATCGACGGGCCTGGACGGCGCCGAGATCCCGGTCTACTGCCGCGGTGAGCAGTCCGCGCTGACCAGTGCCTGGATGTGCGTGTTCGAATGGCCGCTCGAGCGCGAGCTCGTGCTCGGTCCGGACACCTGGCCGTTGTGGCTGACGCTCGATGCTCCGCGGGACGTGGGCCCCGACGGCCAGTCCCTGGTGGTCGCGCCGCGGCTGTCGCTCGCGGCCTCGGCGCCCGAACCGACCGCATCGCGATAGACGCGCGCGCCGGCGGCGGCCAACATGGCGCCGCATGCGCCTCGTGCCCTCGCTGCTGCTCGGTGTTTCCGCGCTGACCGCCCCCACCCGGGCCCAACAGGCCGCCGAGCTCGTCGTGCCGCGCGCCGACGAGGTGCGACCAGCCGGCGACGAGTGGAAGGCCGCGCTGGCCGGCATCCGCGTCCCGGACGGCTACGAGGTCTCGCTGTGGGCGGCCGAACCGCTGCTCGCCAATGCGGTCGGGATGTGCGTTGGCGACGACGGCGCGGTCTACGTCGCCGAGACCTTCCGCTGTCACCAGGGTGTGCTCGATCAGCGCGACCACATGCAGCGCCTGGCCGACGATCTCGCCTGCCGCACGGTCGAGGATCGCGTCGCGCTCTACCGCCGCGACGCCGGCGCGAAGTTCGACGCCGAGTTCCGCTCGCACAGCGAACGCATCGCGAAGCTCGTCGACACCGACGGCGACGGCCGCGCCGAGCGCTCGACGATCTTCGCCGAGGGTTTCAGCGATCCGGCCGACGGCCTGGGCGCGGCGGTGATGGCGCTCGGGCGCGACGTGTACTTCACGTGCATGCCGCACCTGTGGAAGCTCGCCGACCTCGACGCCGACGGCCTGAGCGACACGCGCGAGTCGCTGTCCTACGGCTACGGCGTGCAGACCGCGATGATCGGCCACGACCTGCACGGGCTGCGCCTGGGGCCCGACGGGCGCGTCTATTTTTCGTGCGGCGACCGCGGAATGAACGTGACGACGCGCGAGGGCGTGCACATCGAGCTCAAGACCGGCGCGATCCTGCGCTGCGAGCCCGACGGCTCGGACCTCGAGGTCTTCTGCACGGGCCTGCGCAATCCGCAGGACATCGTGTTCGACGCGTACGGCAATCTCTTCACCGGCGACAACAACGGCGACGGCGGCGACGAAGCGCGGCTCGTGCACGCGGTGTACGGGATGTCGAGCGGCTGGCACCACCCGAGTCAGTGGGTCACGTCCCCCACGCTGCGCGGGCCGTGGAACGAGGACCACTTGTGGAAGCCGCACTTCGACGGACAGGCCGCGCACATCGTGCCGCCGATCGCGAACGTCTGTGCGGGTCCGTCGGGCATCACGATCGATCCGGGCACGTGCACGGACGAGCGCTTCGCCGGCCGGCTGCTGCTGATCGACTTCACCGGCTCGATCCAGCACTCGCCGATCCGCGCGCTGAAGCTGAAGCCGAAGGGCGCGTCCTTCGAACTCGTCGAGCAGCAGGAGTTCTCGACCGGGATCCTGGCCACGGACTGCGAGTTCGGGCCGGATGGCGCGTTGTACGTGTCGGATTGGGTCGAGGGCTGGCGCACGACGGGCAAGGGCCGGATCTGGAGGATCGCGCGCAAGGATCTGGCGAGCGATGCGCGCGCGGCGGAGGTCAAGGCGAGCCTGACGCGCGATGTTGCGAAGGTGAGCAACGCCGAACTCGCGAGAGAGCTCGGCCACGCCGACATGCGCTTGCGGACGCGTGCGCACCTCGAGCTCGCCGTGCGCGGCCCGGCGGGGCTCGATCTGCTGCTCGCCGCCGCGTGCGACGCGCAGCGCGGCGAGCTCGAGCGCTTGCACGGGATCTGGGGCGCGACGGTCGCCGCGCGCCGCGAGGGTGCGGATAGCAAGACCGTCGAGGGCGAGCTGCGGAAACTCCTCGGCGACGCGAGCCTCGAGGTTCGCGCGCTGGCCGCGGCGATGCTCGGCGACATGCGAGCCAGGCATTGCACCGACGAGCTGCTCGCGCTCGTCGCCGAAGCGCAGCCGCCGCGCGTGCAGCTCTGTGCCGCGCTCGCGCTCGCGCGAATCGGCCTGCCGATCGCACCCGAACCGTTGCTCGACGTGTTCGATCGCATCGGCGAGCAGGACCCGACGCTGCGCCACGCAGCCGCGCTCGCGCTCGCGCGTTGCACGACGGCGACCGAGCTGGTCGCGTGGGACGACGAGGCGCCGGTACGAGGCGACGAAGACGTGCCGACACCGCGCTCGGCGACGCTCGGCGAGAACGCAATGGTCGGCCTGACGCTCGCGCTGCGCTACCAGCGGTCGCCGCGCATCGCCGAGTCGCTGTGGCGTGCGGAACCGCGCGTGCGCGCCGAAGCGGCGCGCGTGATCTATGACCTGTCGATCGAGGCGGGGTCAGCCGTTGCGAAAGAGTGGCGCGCGCCGCTGAGCTGGCTCGCGGAGGACCTGCAACGCGAGAGGAACTCGCCGCCCGCGCTCGCGCGGCGCGCGCTGAACGCGAACTTCCGCCTCGGCGAGCGGGACAACGCGCGCGCGCTGCTCGTGTTCGCGTGCCTCGACGACGCGGAGCCCGCGTATCGCAAGGAAGCGTTCGAGCGGCTCGCGCAGTGGAGCGAGCCGCCGAACCTGGATCCCGTGCTCGGCGACTACCAGCCGCTCGCCAAGCGCGATGCGCCGTGGCTCGCCGATTTCGCGGCCGAAGTGTCCCCCGGCACGGTCCGCGCGATGCCCGTCGACGTCGCGCGCGCCTGGGTCGCGCTCGTGACCACGACGCGTGCGACCGCGCTCGCGCCGCGCCTCGCCGAGATGGCCGTGAGCGCCGAGCTCGCCGGAGCGCTGCGCGCCGACTGCCTCGCCGCGCTCGGTGCCCTTGCAGCGCCCGAGGCCGTCGCAGCCGCCTCGAGCGGCCTGAAGGACCGCGACGGCGACGTGCGCGCGGCCGCGCTCGCGCTCGTGTCGCGGCTCGATCCGGCCGGTGCACTGCCGCTCGTGCGCGAGATCTTGAAGAGCGGCGAACTCGCCGAGCGGCGCGCCGCGTACGCGCTGCTCGCGAAGTCGGATGCCGGCGAAGCTCGCGCGCTGCTCGCGAGCGAGCTCGCGCGCGACGCGCAAGGTCTCGTGCCCGCCGAGCTCGCGCTCGAACTCGCCGAGGCCGCCGCGCGGCAGCACTCCGACGCCGAGCTCGCGGCGCTGCTCGAGGCACGCGGCGCGCGCCGCGCCGGCGACGCCGAGCTCGTGCCCTTTCTCGACGCGCTCGCCGGCGGCGATGCCGAACGCGGCCGCAAGGTCTTCCGCGAGAAGGGCGAGACGACCTGCCTGCGCTGCCATCAGGTCGACAAGGGCGACGGCGGCGAGGTCGGCCCCGCGCTCGCGGGTATCGGGGGCCGGCTCGGGCGCCTGGGAATCCTCGAGGCGATCGTGCTGCCCAACCGCCGCGTCTCGCCGGGTTACCAGAACACCGTCTGGGAGCGCGAGAACGGCACCTTCGTCGAGGGCCTGCTGGTGTCGCGCGAGCACGGCGTGCTGCGGCTGCGCAACGCGCAGAACGAGATCGTCGAGCTGGACGAATCCGGCGTCGTGTCGAACCGCACCACGCTGTCGGCAATGCCCGAGGGCCTCGGCAAGCAGCTCTCGCTGCGCGAGCTGCGCGATCTGGTCGAGTACCTCGCGACGCGTTGACGAGGGCGCGCGGTCGACGTTCCCGCGGTCGCGATGGATGCTCGCCGCGATGTCCAGCTACCTGCAGCACATCCACCTGCGCGTGCTGGCTCCTGTGAGGACCCTCGCGGAAGGCCGATACCGCCCTTGATGACGGGGTTTTCGGCGTGCCAAGGCGAGTGCCCGCGCCTACACTGTTCGCCCTCCATGCATCACAAGCCGTTCAAGTCTTTCTTCGCGTCCCGGGGTCAGCACGACGGGTCCAAGGCCGACACCGCCGTTGCCGCCGCGCCGCGCCTCGCGCGCGTCGTGCTCGGCTACGAGAAGCGCGCCAGCGACCGCGTGGTCACGACGATCGCCGAGATCCCCTCCGAGCTGTGCGAGACCGAACTGGCCGAGCTGCGCACGAAGCTCGGCACCGGCGGAACGCAGGACGGCCCGAAGCTCGTGCTGCAAGGCGACCAGCGCTCGAAGCTGACTGCGCACTACGAGTCGCGCGGCGTCCGCGTCGCAGGCGAGCGCGGCTGATCCGGTTCCGCGGCGCTCGTCCGCGCCGCCGAGTCTCGCCGTCGCTTCGCGGGCGCGGCCTCAGATCCACTCGCGCTTGCGGAACCAGGCCAGCATCAGCGCGGCGATCGCGACCATCGCGGCGATCGTGCTCCAGAATCCCCACGGCGAGTCGAGGCCCGGGATGCGCGCGAAGTTCATCCCGAAGATGCCGGAGAGCAGGGTCAGCGGCATCATGATCGTCGCGATCACGGTCAGCACGCGCATCGTCTCGCTGAGCCGGTTGTTGATCGTCGCGAGGTACGCATCGCGCGTCGCGGCGATGTTGTCGCGCACGTCGTCGAGCAGCTCGTAGACTCGCAGCGTCTGGTCGGCCAGGCCGCGCAAGTACGGTTGCACGCGGCGCGAGAGCACCGGGTGCGTCGAGCGCGCCAGTTGCGAGACCATGTCGCGCTGCCCGCGCACGGTTCGCAGCAGCGCGGCGTGCTCGGAGCGCAACTCGAGCAGCGAGTGTGTGATCTCGCGGGAAATGCCCTCGAGCGCGCGGTCTTCGAGCGCCTCGACGTGGTCCATGACCTCGTCGACGCGTTCCTCGAAGCCGTCGAGCAGGCGTACCAGCACCTCGTAGGCGAAGTGGTCCGGGTGCGCGAAGTGCATCTCGGGCTCGCGGCGAACGCGCTCGCGCAGTTGCTCCAACAGCGGAAGCGGTTCGCGCGCGATGGTCACGATCCAGTGCTTGGACACGAACAGCGCGAGCTTGCGCGTGCCGCCGTGATCGGCGCGCAGCGCCGAGTGCGCGATCAGGAACAGATGGTCGCCGTAGTCGTCGAGCTTGGGCGGCATCCCGACGCGCGCCGCGTCCTCGAGCGCGAGCTCGTGCAGGCCCAGGCCGGCGCGCAAGAGCTCGCGCTCGGCGTCCGTGGGCGCGACGACTTCGATCCACGCGCGGGTGCCGTCGGGCCACGGCCCCAGCCGGCTGGGGGCCTCCTCCACCGTCACGTGCCCGCCCGAGTACAGGTGCAGACGCAGCATGCGGTTACCGTACCATTCCGCGATGGTCCGCTTCCGTCTCCTCGCGCTCGCGCTGCTGGCGGTGCCGGCGGCCGGTCAGCTCGCGCGCCTCGTCGCCGCCGACGATCTCGTCATCGATCGGAGCTGCAGCATCCGTGCGCCGGAGGGTCCGCTCGTCGATGCGCGCGGTGACGGGCTCCTGCGCATCGTCGCCGACGGCGTGACCGTCGAATTCGAGGACTGGCTCTCGGGGGATGTCGACCGGCCGCAGGACGAGTTCGGCGGTTGCGCGATCCGGGTGCTCGCCAAGAACGTCAAGTTGCGTGCTCCGCGCGTGCGCGGGTTCCGCGTCGGCGTGTGGGCGAGCGGTGCCGACGGGCTCTCGATCACCGACGGGGAATTCGATCTCAACTACGCGCAGCGGCTGCGCTCGACGCCGGAGGCCGAGGACGCGGCCGACTGGCTGTTCCCCCACGACAATGACGCGAACCAGTGGCTCGTTCAGCACGGTGCCGCGGTCTACGTCGAGGACGCGCGCGGCGTCGAGCTCGCGCGCAATCGCGTGCGCCGCGGCCAGAACGGGCTGCTGCTCGATCGCGTATTGGAGCCACGCGTCTACGACAACGATGCCTCGTTCCTGTCGGGGTGGGGCCTGGCCCTGTGGCGCACGAGCGACGGCCTGTTCTCGCGCAACGCCTTCGACTTCTGCGTGCGCGGCTACAGCCACGGCGTCTACAACCGCGGGCAGGATTCGGCCGGGATCCTGATGTTCGAGCAGTGCTGTCGCAACCGCTTCGTCGAGAACTCGGCCACGCACGGCGGCGACGGCTTGTTCGGCTTCGGCGGCAAGGAGGCGCTGGGCGAGAAACCGGCCGGAACCGAATTCGACCACCGGCGCAAGGGCTGCAACGACAACTTGTTCGTCGGCAACGACTTCTCGTACGCGGCCGCGCACGGCTTGGAGCTGACCTTCTCGTTCGGCAACAGCGTGCGTGAGAACCGCTTCGTGGAGAATGCGATCTGCGGGATCTGGGGCGGCTACTCGCAGGAGCTCCACATCGCGCAGAACGAGTTCGCGCGGAACGGACAGGCCGGTTATGGAGACGAACGCGGCGGAATCAACGTCGAACACGCCCGGCGCGTGCGCATCGAGCAGAACGCGTTCGACGGCGATGCGTGCGGCGTGCGGCTGTGGTGGGACGAGGACGCCGGCCTCGCCGCGCTGCCGTGGGCCAAGGCCAATGGCGTCGAGTGCGCAGAGAACCAGATCCTGGCCAACGAATTCCGCGGCACCGCGATCGGGATCCAAGTGCAGCACTGCACCGGCGTGCTCGACCTCGGCAACCGTTTCGAGGACGTCGAGGTCGAACGCGACGCGCCGGACGGGCTGGAACTGACCGCGGCCGATCCGCCGCCGGCGCCGCCGGCGGAGTTGGTCGTGCTCGGACGCAAGCGTTCGGTCGGCGCCCGTGCGAGCCTGGCCGGCCGCGAACGCATCGTGATGACCGAATGGGGACCCTATGACTGGCAGCGGCCGCTGCTCGTGCGGGCCGGTGAACTCGACGGCGCCCAACGCTGGCGCTTTCTCGGAACCGAGCCGCTGCTGGCGGTCGAGGTCGAGGGCGAGGGCGAGTGCACTCGTTCCGAAGCGGCCGGCGCCGCGCCGGAATTGCTCGTGCGACCGCGCGGCGCGCGTGCGGGGCTGCTCGAGTACGTGCTCGTCGCGCGCAGCGCAAGCGGCTCGCAGCGCGCGGCCGCGACGATCGAACGACTGGACTGGCAAGTGCGGCAGTTCGCGTGGACGATCGATCCGCGCGTGGACGTTGCCGGCTGGCGTCGCGAAGCCCAAGGCGCCCGACCGCGACCAATGCAGCGCCTGCAACTCGGCTATGGCATGGGGGGGCCCCCGGAACTCGGCACCGATCGGTTCGGAACGCTCGCGCGTTCGGAGGTCGAGCTGGAGGCGGGAGAGTACGAGCTGCGCATCACCAGCGACGACGGCGTGCGCGTATCGGTCGACGGCGCCGTCGCGCACGAGGATTGGACCTGGCACGCGCCCAAGACCGCGACGGCGGCCTTCAGCGTCCCGCGCACGCGCCGTGTGGCGCTCGAAGTCGAGCACTTCGAACTCGACGGGTACGCGATCCTGACCGTCGAATTGCGCCGGGTGGCGGCCGGAGTTCGCGCAATTGGGGATTCTGGGGTAGAACGGGGACGCGGTCGCTGACGCGGTTCGCGCCCGGCTGCAGAACGGACGCTCAGGAGAAACATGATCCCAGCAGTGTTTCCATCGCTCGTTGCGCTTTCCCTGCTCGCCGGCATCGCGTCGGCCGCGCGCGCGTCGACACCGACGCAGCCGACCCGCGCCAAGGCGCGGGTCGATGTGCAGGACGCCGCGCGCGACGCCATCCCGAAGCCCGCCCCCAAGGCACCGACGGAGCTCGAGGGCGAGTTCAAGGCGCTCGAAAAGGAGTTTCGCGATGCACGCCGGGCCTACCAGCTCGCGCTGAAGGCCAAGTACGAGGAGCGCCAGAAGCTCGGCCAGCAACTCACGGCCGAGGATCGTGCCGGCGATCCGACCCCGCAGTACGTGCCGCGCTTCCGCGAATTCGCCACGCGCGCGAAAGGCACCGAATGGGGCGGACGCGCGCTGCTCAATGCGATCGACATGTCGGTCGCGAAGGTCGAGCCGGCCTGGCTCGACGAGCTGATCGAGGTCTACGCCAACGACGCAACGATCGGCGGTCGCGCCGCGGAAGTGATCGGCAACTTGTCGTGGCGCGCGGGCAGCGAAGTCTCGGAAGCCGCGCTGCGCCGCCTGATCGCAACCACCACGCGGGACACGGTGAGTGCCGCGGCGAACTTCAACCTCGGCACGGCGCTGATGCAAGGCGTGTACGTGCCGGGACAGGGCCCGGCGGCCGACAATACTCCCGAGCGCGTCGCGGAGGCGGCCAAGCTCCTGCGCCTCGTCGCGGAGAAGTTCCCGGACACGACCTATGCCGAGCGCGCCAAGGGGGCGCTGTTCGAGCTCGAGAACCTGTCGATCGGCAAGGTCGCGCCTGACTTCGAGACAGTCGACGAGAACGGCAAGCCTTGGAAGCTCTCCGATTACCGCGGCAAGGTCACGATCATCGACTTCTGGGGCTATTGGTGAGGCCCGTGCCGTGCGATGCTGCCGCACGAGAAGTCGCTCGTGGAGCGATTGAAAGACAAGCCCTTCGCCCTGCTCGGGATCAACTCCGATGGTGACGCGGAAACGGTTCGCAAGCTGCTCTCGGAGCATGGGATCAGCTGGCGCCAGGCGATCGACGGCTCGACCGACGGGCCGTTGGCGACGCGCTGGAACGTCAACGGCTGGCCGACGATCTACATCCTCGATCACAAGGGTGTGATCCGCTATCGCGACCTGCGCGACGAGGAGATGGAGGACGCGGTGATGAAACTGCTCGCCGAACTGGAAGCGGAGACGAAAGCCGCCCGGTAGCTGGCACCCGAGCGCGATCGCCTGATCGCGCCCATGCGACCGCGCTCACCCGATCGGCGCAAGCCGTCCCGCGAGCACGGCTGCCACGCGCCGCCCGTCCAGCGCCGCCGACACGATCCCGCCGGCATAGCCGGCGCCTTCGCCACACGGGTACAACCCGCGCAACCCGAGCGCCTCGCAGGACTCCGCATCGCGCAGCACGCGCACCGGCGAGCTCGTGCGACTCTCGACGCCGAGCACCTGCCCGCGCTCGCTCGCGAAGCCCGGCAAGCGTGAGTCGAAAGCTCGCACTCCCGCCGCGAGTCGCGAAGCGATCCCGCTCGGCATCCAACCGGCGAGCGCGCTCGCGCGCAGACCGGGTCGGTAACTGGTCGCCAGCACGTCCGGCAGCACGGCGCCGGGTTCCTCGGCGGCGAACGCATCCGCGCGCAGCGCCGGCGCGCGGTTGCCTCCGCCGCCGGCATGGGCGGCCGCGAGCTCGAGCGCGAGCTGGACGCGCGCGCCCGCCAGCGGATCATCCTCCGGCAGGCTCGCTGTGTGGTCCGGCCGCAGGAACGCACGCCAGCGCGGAGCCAGCGCGGAGGCGCGCGCGCGCAGCACGTCGAAGCCCCAATCGCGAGCCCGCTCGCCGCAGAAATCCTCGGGTTCGAGCTGAACGACCAGACCGGCGTTCGCGAACGGAGAATCGCGGCGCGAGAGGCTCATGCCGTTGACGACCAGGGACTCGGGCAACGTCGTGGCCGGCACGACGAAGCCGCCCGGGCACATGCAGAAGCTGTAGACGCCACGCCCTTCCTGCTGGTGGCGCAGCTCGTAGAAGGACGCCGGCAGCTCGCAGTGCTCGCGCAGCCCGCCGTACTGGCGCTCGTCGAGCCATTGCTGGTCGTGCTCGATGCGCACCCCCATCGCGAAGCCCTTGGCAGCCAGCCGCGCGCCCGCCGCCGCCGCCATCGCGACCGCGTCGTTCGCGCTGTGGCCCGTGGCGAGCACGAGCGCGTCACAAGCGATCCGCTCCGACTCGCCGCCGTGGATCGAGCGCGCGTGCACGGCCGTCACGCGCGGCGCGTGGGCTTCGGCCGCCGACGCGGCCGCCGCACCGCCGGCGCCCGAATGCTCCGCGTTTCCCGACGCGGCCACGGCCGTCTCGATGCGCTCGGCGCGCGTCTCGAACCGCACGCGACCTCCGGCGCGCTCGATCGTGTCGCGCAGCGCGCGCACGACTTCAGGAAGCCGATTGGAACCGATGTGAGGACGCCAACTGGCCAGGATCTCCGCGCGCGCGCCGTGCTCGACCAGCGCCTCGAGCACGCTCCGGATCTCGGCCTTGTCCCCCGAGCGCGTGTAGAGCTTGCCGTCGGAGTACGTGCCCGCGCCGCCCTCACCGAAACAGTAGTTGCTGTCGGGATCGGCCTGCGCGCCGCGATGGAGGCTCGCCAGGTCGCGCCGGCGCGCCTGCACGTCGCGTCCGCGCTCGAGCAGGACCACGTTCACGCCGGCCGCGAGCAGATCGATCGCGCAGAACAGGCCGGCCGGACCGCTTCCGACGACGACCACCGTCGGCGCCGCTGCACGAGGCCGCGCGATCTCCCGCGGGGTCGTCCGGATCGGCGCCGGCAGTTCTTCGCCGCGCATCCAGACCTCCACGGACAAGCGCCAGCGCCGCTCGCGCGGCCGTGCATCGAAACTCAACTTCGAAAGACGCGCCTCCGCGATGCGCGCTCGATCGATTCGGCCAGCGCGCGCCACCGCATCCACGAGCGCCTCGCCTTCGAGCAGGTACGCCTCGTTGGAGGGCGGCTGGTACAGAACGACTTCACGGGGCATGCGCGGCCAGACACCCTAGCCGATGGGGCGCCTCTCGCGGCGCCGGCACCCACCCAGGGAGACTCGCTCAGCGACTCACTTCCCAGCCGGCAGCGACGGCTCACGGACACTGCTCGGGGGCAGCACCCAGAACCGGGCGCCTAGGAACGGTCGACCCGCTCGAGGGTGCTCGGGGTGCTCGGAGCGCTGGGGGGGCTCGGAGGTTCGGGCAGCCGCTCCGACGGAGCGACATTGGGGCGCAGTCAGGTGGAGCAGCCGAGCTTGGGCAGGATCACCAGCTGCAGGAGCAACCAGGCTCCGATCACTCCGGCGACGATCAGCAGGCTCATGAGCGGCTCCGGCATGCGGCGTGGGGATGGAATCGAAGACAAGCGAACCAGCCTTCGGTCGGGCAGGCCGCGGATTCAAGTCGCGACGCGCGTTTTCTACCTTGGAGAGGCCTGCATCCTATCGTGAAGCCCCCCGCGGCCCCGCCGGCGATGGAAAACCCCATCCCTCGTCGCGACTGGCGCTTTCCCCTCGCATGTCTCGCGTTGACGGCGCTCGCGCTGGTCGCCTCCGGCATCGGGCCGCGCGATCGGCTGACCTGGTGGCTCGAAGTCGCGCCCGTGCTCATCGCGGCCCCGCTGCTCCTGTGGAGCGCGCGTCGCTTTCCGCTCACGACGCTGACCTACGCGGTGATCACGCTGCACGGGCTGATCCTGGTGCTGGGTGGGCACTACACGTACGCGGAGGTTCCGTTGGGGTACTGGCTCCAGGATGTGCTGCATTTCGAGCGCAACCCCTACGACCGTATCGGGCACATCGCGCAGGGCTTTGCGCCGGCGATCGTCGCGCGCGAGATCCTGCTGCGCACGTCGCCGTTGCGCCCGGGCGCATGGTTGGCGTTCCTCGTCACCTGCGTGTGCGGGACGATCAGCCTGTTCTACGAGCTGATCGAGTGGTGGGCGGCGCTCTTGTCGGAGGAGGCGGCCGAGTCGTTCCTCGGGACGCAGGGCGACGTTTGGGACACGCAATGGGACATGTTCCTGTGCTTGTGCGGGGCAGTCGCGGCTCTCATGCTGTTGTCGCGCGTTCACCAGCGCCAACTCGATGCGCTCGGGTCGCAACGCGAAACCTGAAGGAACACCCCATGCACCGAACGCACTCGCCCGGCTGGTTTTCCGTTCACTCGATCGACTGTGCTCGCGCAACGACGCGCACCTCGGTGGTCCTCTTCGCCGTCCTTTCGATGCTCGCAGCTGGTTGCAGCGCGCCCAGCGCCACGCTGTACGCGCGCGGCCTCCAGGTCGCTCCCGACGGGGAGTTCGCCGCAGCCGACGTGTCGGGCGGAGGCTCGCTATCGGCGACCTCGGACACGGACGCGCTGGATCTGGACGACGAAGAAGTGATCTTCGCGCCGCGCGCGGACCTGGACTGGGGCCGCGTGCACCTGATCGTCGATCACTTCTCTTCGCAGGCCGACGGCACGGGCACGGCCGAAGCAGAGATCGAATTCGACGGCGTGACGATCCCGGCGGGAGACTCGGTCGAGACGGAGCTCGATCTCGCGCTGACCGGGGCGACACTCGTCTTCGACGTGCTGCCCGTTCCCAACGCGGAGCTTTCGCTGGGCTTCGGGGCCGTGTACGCCGATCTGTCCGCGGAGATCACGTCCTTGACGTTGACCCAGACGGCTTCGACCAGCGAGGCGGTCCCGCTGCCGGTACTGGCCGCGCGCGCGGGCGTCGAGCTCGGGCGCTTCCGCCTGCAAGCGCTCGCGCGCGGATTCGACGTCGAGATCGACGACGTGGAAGCGAGCTACATCGACCTGGACGCGTTCGCGCGCTATGACCTGTTCGGGGCGACGGATTCGCACCTGCGCGGCGGGATCGTTCTCGGCTGGAGGCACGTCGCGGTCGACGCTCGCTTCGACGACGGCGCGAGCACGATCGACGGCGACTTCGAGTATTCAGGGCCCTACGCGGGCGTCGCATTCACGTTCTGAGGCGGCGCGAAGGCGCAGTCGCGTCTTCGCCGACCGGGACCCTGGCTCGGTTGACTGCGCGCACCCCGGCGCTCGCGGTCATTCGATCCGGAAGACCACCAGCCATGGGGGTTCGAACGGGCGCGCGCAGCCAACCAGACCAAGGCCCAACCAGACCAAAGCCTTTCGAGGGAGCGCGTCGGCACCGCGCCGGGCCAGCCGGACGATGGGATCCAGCCCCCCCCCAGGCCCGCGGAGGAATCTCGCGTTCTCGCGAGGGATCGGTCGGGGGTCGGCCAAGAATGGGGTAAGCCCCGATGCACAGCCTGCCCCTCCCCCGCGATCGCGAGTCCGCGCTGATCGCCCGCCTGCGCCGCGGCGAGCGCGCGGCGGCCGCCGAGTTGCTCGACTGCGAGCTCGAGCCGCTGTACGAGTTCGTGCACTGGCGCCTGGGCCCCGACCGCGCCGCGGCCGACGATCTGGTGCAGGACACCTTCGTCGTGGCGCTGCGCCGACTGGAGGACTTCGACGCGCGGGCCTCGCTGCACACTTGGTTGTGCGGGATCGCGCGCAACAAGATCCGCGAGCTGCGCAGGCGCCGCGGTCGCGCCGTACCCCGGCCGATCGACGACGTGCTGGCCGACAGCGACGAGGACATCGATCGGATCCTGGCCGAGGTCGAGCGCACCGAGCTGCCCGAACAGATCCTGGCGCGGCGCGAGACGTAGGAACTGGTCGGTGCCGCGCTCTCCTCGCTGCCCCCCGAGTACAAGGCGGCTCTGCTCGCCAAGTACGTCGAGGAACTCTCGGTCGACGAGATCGCCGCGCGCAGCGGCCGCACGACCAAGGCCGCTGAGTCGCTGCTCGGTCGGGCGCGCACGGCCTTCGGGAAGGTGTTCGAGCTGCTGGCCAAGCGCCGCGGAGACCTCGAATGAGCGTGCTCGAGCGCAACCTGGCCCGCTTGCTGCGCCACGCGTATGCGCCGGTGCGACCGCCGCTGGAGCTGCGCGCGCGCGTGCTGGCGGCGCTCGAGCGCGAGCTCGCCCCGGCCGCGGCTCCGGTCGCGATCCCGTCGCGCCTGCCGCGCCTGCGCTTCGTCTACGCGGTTGCCGCTGCGCTGCTGGTCGCGTTCGGCGCGTGGTGGTGGTGGTCGGCGACGCGCGGCGATGAGCTCATCGAGCGCCAGCGCAGCGGCGCCGACTTCGTCGCCGGTGGAACGCCCGACTCGCCGCGCGACGGCGCGGTGCAGACGCCAGCGCCGCGCGACGTCGATCTGGCCCGGCCCGAATCCGGCAACGACCGGCGCGCGATCCACGAGCTTTCGCCGCAGGAGAACGCCACACCGGTTGCGATCCCGGCCGCTCCGAACGGGCTCAGCGGCACGGTCGTGCGCGCCGGCGACGGCCAGCCGGTGCCCGCCTTCGAGCTCGTCGTCTGGGAGATGATGGACCTTCCGCGTGTCGGCGAGCCTGAACGCCATGCGTTCGAATCGCAGGACGGCACCTTCGCGCTGCCGAAGCTGATCAGCGGTCGCCACCACGTGCTGGTGCGCGCGCCCGGACTCGCGAGTCACGTGCTCGCGGGCGTCAAGCTGCCGCTGGAAGCGCCGTTGCGTGTCGAGCTCGGCGCGCCCAGCCGAATCACCGGCCGCGTGATCGATGCCGGCGGCGCGCCGCTGGCGGGTGCACGCGTGCTGTGTGAATCGCTCGCGCCGGCGCCCGCGCTGCCGGTGCGTCCGGAGCTGATCCCGGACGATCACTGGGGTGGCGCGCTCAGCGGGCCCGATGGCAGCTTCGTGCTGACGGACGTCCCGCTCGGCATGCGCCGCGTGATCGCGTTCGCCCCCGGCCACGCTCCGCGCTCGAGCGCGAGCTTCGAGTTGCGCGCCGACGAGCCCGTGCAGATCGCCAACCTCGAGCTCGGCCTCGGCGGCGGCTTCGACGGTCGCGTCGAGCGCGGCGACGGCGCGCCGTGGCCCGGCGTGCTCGTGCTGGCGAGCTCGATGAACTACGACGGAACGCCGCTCACCTTCGATCTGAGCACGGCCGACGAGCTCGGCCGCTACCGGATCGAGCACCTGCCCGCGGGACCGTACGTCGTCATGCACTTCGGCGATCCCAGCGGCGCCCAGGCCTCCCCCCAGGCGTTGCTGCCGGGCCGGGTCCGGGAAGGCGAGAGCACGCGTCTGGACTTCGTCGATCCGCGCACGAAGCTGACGCTGACCGGGCGCATCACGCAGCCCGACGGCAAGCCCGCCGCGCTCTATCCGCTCGCGCTCGGACTGGCCAGCGACAAGGGCGAGACGTGGAAGGGCGCGACCACCGACGCCGACGGCGTGTACGTGTTCCGCGGCCTCGACGCGGGCGATTGGGAGCTCCTCGGCGGGCGCAACATGGCGACTTCGATGACCCACATCGCACGCTTCGAGCTGAGCGGTCGCGGTGAGGTCGTGCGCGACTTCACGCTGGCCTCCGGATTCGTGCGCGGACGCGTCGTCTCCGGCACGGATGCGCGCGGGCTGGCCAAGGCCGTGCTGCTCGTGTTCGGCGAGGACGCGAGCGGCGCGCCGGTCGGATTCCGCGGCAAGTGCATCGCCGACGCCGATGGCAATTACGTGATCGGGCCGCTGTCGGCCGGGCGCTATCACCTGTGGACGCTCGACGAGCGCGGCGAGCACGCCGCGCAACGCGGCGAGTGGCTGACCCTGGCCAGCGGACAGATGCTGGACCTGCCCGAGCGCGCCTTGCCCGCCGGCGGCAGCGCCGAACTCTCGGCGCGCGAGCTCGACGGCAAGCCGGTCACCGAGGCCGTACTCAGCTTCGCGCCGCTGGGCAGCGACGATGTGCCGGTCGCGCTCAACCCGCGCACCGATTCGGCGGGCACCTTCACGGCGCGCGGGCTCGCTCCCGGCGCATGGACCGTGCGCGCAACCGATGCGCGCGGCCGCAGCGCCGAGCGCGAGTTTTTCGTCGAAGCCGGCCGCGCGTCGCGCGTCGAGCTCGAATTCGGCGCGCGTTGAGCGCGCCATTCCGACTGCACTGCCTACTGCACTGCCTCTTTCCTTCTCTTCCCACTGGAGTTCCGTCCCATGAGCAACAAGACCTGGATCGCCCCCACCTGCATCGCGCTCGCCGCGCTCGGCGGTGTCGGCTGGCAAATCAACAAGAATCACGAAGCGGCGACGCGCGCGCGCGAGCAGGCCGGCGAGCAGACACGCGCGCTCGAGGCACTCGGCACGCAGCTCTTGGAGCTGGGAGCGCGGCTCGAGAAGAGCGACGCGCGCCTGGCCGAGTTGGCCGATCGACCGGCGCTCACCGGCCCCGGCGAGGGGCGGGTATCGGCCGACGCGATCGCGGCGGCGGTCGAGCGCTATCTGCAGGATCGCAGCGCGGGTGACGGTCAGCTCGCGAGCACGGGCGCGCCGATCGAGGCGCAGGCGGCGGTCGCCAAGGTCGGATTGGACCTTGCGTCGGCGCTCAAGTCGCTGCTCGATCCGGCCCACTCGGAGACCGATCGCGACGAGCTGTGGCAGAAGATCCGCGAGGCCGGCAAGCTCGACGAGGCCGTCGCCTGGTTCGAGCAGCGCGCGGCGCAGTCGCCCAACGACCCCGATCTGCAGGTCGAGCTCGGGACCGCCTACGTGCAGAAGATCCTCGAGGCCGGCAGCGGCCCGCTGGCGGGCAAGTGGGCGATGAAGGCGGACGGCGCGTGGGATCGCGCGCTCGAGCTGGACGACCATCACTGGGAAGCGCGCTTCCGCAAGGCGATCGGCCTGTCCTTCTGGCCGCCGATCTTCGGCAAACAGGGCCAGGCGATCTCGCACTTCGAGACGCTGGTCGCGCAGCAGGAGCAGGGCGGCCTGCAGCCGCACTTCGTCGAGACCTACAAGATGCTCGGGAACATGTACGTGCAGGCCGGCAAGGCCGAGCAGGCCACGGCCATGTGGAAGAAGGGCCTGGCGTTGTTCCCGAACGACCCCGACCTGCTCGAAAAGACGCAATCCGGCAAATAGTTCCGCGGTCCGGCGAGCAGCACGGGAACCGCTGTCTCTGATGGTGCGTATACTCGATCACGAAGGGCCGTTTTCATGCGCGGGCAGGCCCCGGCGCCTGCCCGCGCGCCCCTACCAGGATCCGCACCCGTGCTCTCCCCACTTTCGCGCGTCCCCTTCCCGTTCCGCCATCGGGCCGGCCTCGGGCCGGCGCTCGCCCTCGCCGCCCTCTCCAGCGCGACCGTGCACGCTCAAGTCGCGCTCGAGTGGGCCGGCGGCGTGCTCGGCAGCCAGGTCAGCTACGGGATCACATCGGCACCCGGCACCTTCTTCGCGCTGCTGCCGTCCTTCTCGGGCGGTCCCACTCCGCTCTCGATCTTCGATCCCAACGACCCGCGCGTGTTGTCAGTCGGCCTCGACTTGCAGCCGCTGTGGAAATTCGGCTCGGTCCGCGGCACCGGCACGAAGGTGCTGACCTTCCCGCTGCCGGCGAGTGGATCGATCGCCGGCCTGACGCTGCACGCGCAGGCGCTGACCTTCCCGGGCGCCACGACGCTGGTCAAGGACATCAGCAACGCGACGCGCTTCGCGCTCTCGTTCACGCACCAGACGGTGCCGACGCAGAACGACTCGGGCCTTCCGCGCATGTTCCATTCGTTGACGACGTTGCCCAACGGCCGCATCTACGTCGCCGGCGGTCAGTCTCCCGGCTCGAGCCCGCAGATCTTCGACCAGGTCGAGTTCTTCGACCCGCAGACGCAGAGCTTCGGATTCTCGCCGATTCCGCTGCCCGAGCCTCGCACGCACCACACCGCCACGCTGCTCGCCGACGGCACCGTGCTGCTGTTGGGCGGCATCGGCCCTACCGGCGTGCTGGCCAGCGGGAGGATCTTCCAACCCGCCAACGGCACGTACAAGCAGACGCCGCCGATGAGCTCGCCGCGCGCGATGCACACGGCGACGCTGCTCGCCGACGGGCGCGTGCACGTCGCCGGCGGCTCGTTGCAATTCACGCTCAGCCACCCGATCGGGCAGCCGCTGAGCTTCACGACCTCGGTCCCGACCACCGAGATCTACGATCCGGTCTCGAACACCTGGACCAGCGGACCCAATCTGCCCAAGGGCCTGACCACGCACCAGGCCAGCCTGCTCGGCGACGGGCGCGTGCTGATCACCGGCGGCGTCGAGAACAGCGGGGTCGGCTTGCTGCCGGTCACGACCACGGCGACCTACCTCTACACGCCGGGCCCGGCCGGCGGTGCGCTCGTGAGCGGCCCGCCCCTGCCGGGAGCTCGGCAGCACCAGGCGCAGACGCCGCTCGACAACGGTGATGCGTTGGTCGTCGGCGGAGCCTTCGTCGACTTCGCGGCGCAGGCCACGAGCGTCAGCAGTGACGCCTACCGCTACAACCTCGGCAGCGGGACCTGGACGACCGTGCAATGCACGGTGATCGTCCGCTGCGGGCGCATCATCTGCGTGCCGCGGCCCGGCCAACCGCCCGGTTACGGGATCGCGGGAGGACTGTTGTCGATGGACTTCGCAACGGGGCTCGGCATCCCGCAGACGCAGATCGGGGTCTTCGATCCGGGCACGAACACGATCAGCGCGGTCGGCTCGACGCTCAAGCCGCGCATGGGCGTGGACATCGCGGCCTTCGACGATGGCAAGCGCATCCTGATCCTGGGCACCGCGGGCGGCGTGCCGGCGGACACCTCGGCCGACATCTTCACGCTGCACCCGTAGCAGGCGCGACAGCTACTGAACCGCGCGGGCGGGCCGAACTCCGAGAAAATCGACGCGTTGGTCCGGCAGCGCGTAGAAGCGCATCGAACTGCGCGCGTACTTGGGCTCGAGCAGCGAATTGCCGCCGCGGAAGATCAGCGTGCTGCCGCGCTCCGTGTGCAGGCGCCGGCCCGTGTCGGGCTCGACCGGATTCGCGTAGTCCTCGTCCATGATGCGGTCGGAGCACCACTCCGAGAGGTTGCCGCAGGTGTCGTACAGACCGAAAGGATTGGGTTGCCACGCACCGACGGGATGGCGCGGCCCGTAGCCCTTCAGGTGCTCGGCGAAGCGCAGGCCCTCGAGCGTGCTCCCTCCCCACCACGGCGTGTGCGTGCCGGCGCGCGCCGCGCATTCCCACTGCGCCTCGGTCGGCAGGCCGAGCCCGTGCCAACCCAGCACCTCGTTCGCATCGCGCCACGAGAGTGCCTCCACGGGCAGCAGATCCGCGTTCGGCAGCACCAACAGCTTGTCCTCGGGCGTGAGGAACTCGGGATCCGGGCGCCGCGCGCGGGGGAAGCGGGGGTCCTGCCGCGAAAGTCGCGTCCACTGCGGTCGGGTCAGCTCGTACTTCGACACGAAGTAGGCCGCGAGCTCGACATCGTGCGGCGGCGCCTCCGTCGATTCCGCGTCCGGGTCCAGGTTGACTTCGCCGCTGGCGTGGAATTCCTGCGGCGGGAACGCACCCATCCGGAAGCGTTGTGCGGGGATCAGCACGAGCACGATGCCGCACTCGGGCGCGTAGTCGAGATAGCCGAGCGAGTTGCGCGCCGGGATCGACCCGCTCTCGAGGTGCGCGAACTCGTGCAGCCCGCTGTGCGGATCGCGGCCGAGCGGGAAGAGCCCGAGCTGCGGCGCGAGCACGAGCCCGCCGTAGCGCGGATCGGCGGCGATCTCCGAACGCGCCCGCTCCCAGGCCGCGCGCGCCGCCGGTCCGGTCACGCTGCGCTCCTCGATCGTGGCGGCGGACTCGCGGCGCCGCCCGACCTCGACCAGGCGATTCGCGCCGCCGTCGGCGGCGACGAACGCGCGCAGTCCGTGCACGAGCTCGATCAGCTTGTCGTGCTGCCAGCGCGCGGTCGGATCGTCGAAGCTCCACGGGTGCTCGGCGCGCAGCCCCGCAGCGGCGTCAGGTTCGCGCTCGCGCTCGCGCGCGCCGGCCGCTCGCGCGTCCATGTCGGCTAGGCGCGCCTCGTGGTCCGCGAGCCGCGACTCGAGCTCCTTCGCCCGTCGCAACCAGTCGTCGATCGCGGGCACGGTCGCGGGCACGGCCGGCCACAGCGCTTGCGCCTCCTGCTCGAGTTCCGTCAGCAGTTGGTGATCCGACAGGCTCTCCACCTTCGCGCGCGCGATGGTCTGCACGACCAGCACGGCGACGAGGCCCGTGATGCCCAGGCCGAGCGCGAGCAGCGCGAGCGCCGCGACGCGCTTGTTGCGCAGCACCCACTTCTTCCACTCGGCCCACGGACCGCTCTCATAGGCGCTGACCACGCGCCCCTCGAGGAAGGCGCGCAGGTCCTCCGCCAGCGCTTCCATCCCGGCGTAGCGCGCCGCGGGGTCGCGCTGCATCGCGCGTTCGCAGATCGCGACCAGCTCGGCCGGCGGCGCCGGCTGCAAGAACGACAGCGGCTCGGGCGGTCGCACGCGCACGCGCTCGAGCACCTCGCGCGCGCTCGGCCGCTCGCCGACCTCTGCGTAGGGCATGCGCAGCGCGAGCAGGTGGTAGAGCATCGCACCGAGCGCGTACACGTCGGCGCGCGCATCGAGCTCGTGCATGTGACCCTGCGCCTGCTCGGGCGGCATGTAGGCCGGCGTGCCCATCACGTCGCCTTCGAGCGTCAGGTTCGCGGGTCCATCCAGGTTTCCCGCGGCGGAGTCGGCGCGCACGCGCGCGAGGCCCCAGTCCATCACGTAGGTCTCGCCGTAGCGGCCTACCATCACGTTGGCCGGTTTGAGATCGCGATGCAGCACGCCGCGGCTGTGCGCGAAGGCGACCGCCTCCGCGACGCGCAGCAGCACGCCGAGCGCGCGCGTGGTGGACCAGCCCGGCTCGCGCGCGCGCACGCGTTCGAGCACGCGCTCGAAGTCCTCGCCCTCGACGAGCGGCATCGTGAAGAACACGCGGCCCTGCGCGTCGCGCCCGAGCTCGTGCACAGGCGCGATGCCGGGGTGGCCGAGCCGGCCCGCGACGCGCGCCTCCTCGAGGAAGCGCGCGAGCTTGCGCGCAGGCAGCGTGTGCGTCGCCTGCCCGTCCTCGACGCGCAGCACCTTCAGCGCGACCTCGCGCAGCAGGCGCCGGTCGCGCGCGCGATGCACGATGCCCATGCCGCCGCGACCGAGCTCGGCCAGCAGCTCGTAGCGCTCGGTGTCGGGATCGCGCGGGATGCGCTCGACCTCCTCGGCCTGCAGCGTGCCGGCGAATTCGCCGTGCAGCGCGCCGGCCATCCCGCCCCAGCGCGCGACGAGCGCGCGCAACTCGGCCGCGGCCTCCGGATGCGCGGCGCACAGTTCTTCGAGCAGCCGCGGCGTCGGTCCGTCGTCGGCCGACATCAAGCGCTCGAACAGATCGTCGACGCTCGGCCGCTCGGTCACGACGCGCCGCCGCCCGCCCCGCCGCCGCGAGCCCCGCCCTCGCACGCGCGCATCAGCGCGAGCGCCGCCTTCGCGTGCAGGCCGCGGGCCGCGCCGACGCTGCCCAGGCCGAGGCGCGCCGCGACATCGGTCCATTCGACGCCGGCCGCGCGCAGCTTCAGTACTTCGCGCTGTTCCTCCGGCAGCGCCGCGAGCGCTGCCAGCGCGCGCGCCTCCTCCTCGGCGCGCGCGACCTGCTCGGCCGGCGTCGCGCCGGAGTCGGCCGGGTCGAAGGCCCCCGACGCGCTGACGCCGGCGAGCAGGCTCTCCAGGTGCACCTCGCGACCGGCATCGCGCTTGGCGCGGCCCTGGTACTTGGCCAGGTCGCGCAAGCGGTTCTCGACCAGCTGCGCCATCCACTTGACGAAGCCGTCCTCGTCGCGGAGCTCGAAGCGCTCGAAGGCGCGCACCGCCTGACCGAAGGCCTCCTGCGCGATGTCGATCGACTCGGTGTTGCGGCGCAGCTCGTCACCGAGGCGCGCGCGCACGATGCCCAGCACGCGCGGGTAGTAGCGCTCCATCAGCGCGCCGAGCGCGGCCTTGTCGCCGTGCTGGGCGGCGCGCACGAGCTCGACGCTGTCGCTCGAGCGGGGTTCTTGGGGTCCGTCGATCAAGCGCTGGGACGCCGCGACCCGTCGGCCGGGCGACCGCTCCATCCTAGGTCCTGGAGGGCCGCCTGCGGTACTTCGCGGCAGGCGGAGGGTCAGCCTTGGCGTCGGAGCCCCGCAACGCAAGGCGAAGTCATCCGTCTCACCTCGGCCGCGCGACGCCGCAGGGGTCTCAAGGCGCGCGCTGAGACAGCTCCGGATCCACGCGAGCCGTCCCATCCATGCCCCGCGCCGGTCGCTCGCCGCATGCGAACGGCAGCGCGGCCACGAGGATCAACCCGAACAGGAAGTGCATCCTGGGTCCTCGTTTTGGCTGCATGGTCGATCGTCCTCGCTACAGCAGCGTGGTCGTGCTGCGATTGGTCAACTGGATCGACAGCGCCGGTGAAGTGACGATCGAGAGCGATTGGAAGTGCACCTGCAGGCCCGAGAGTCCCGGGCCGCTGGGCACGCCGATCACCTTCGTGTTGATGCCGTCCGGCGCCGAGTAGAAGCCCGCCGCCTGCTTCGTCGCCGGCGACGGCCCGATCAAGATCGTTCCGTAGGGCGGCAGCGGCAGGAAGGTCGTCACCGGCGACCACCACAGCTCGAACAGCGCGCCGAGCGGCCCGTAGTTTTTCACCGTGAGCGATCCGCCCGGCACCGCAGTGGCCTGTGCGACGACGGCGGGCGTGTAGATGAAGCCGCCGGTCACGCTGTCGGAACCGAAGCTGGTGGACGCGACCACATCGGCCGGACCCATCGCCCCTGGAGGCGCGGTGGCCGTGGCCTGCGTATTCGACACGACCGTCACGCCGCTCGCGTTGGCTCCGCCGATGGTCAGCGCGAAGGTCGGACCGGCTCCGAACTTGTCGAAGTTGATGCCGGCGAGCGCGACGGCGCTGCCGCCTTCCTTCGGCCCGAATCCCGGCGTGATCGCAAAGATCACGGGCGCGTTCGTCGGTTGCGGATCGTGCGCTCCGAGGAAGCCGATCGCCGCGGTGTGGTTGGCCGAGCTCAGGTTCGCGCCGGTCCACAGCAACGCGGAGTGCGCGGCATGGCCGACCGAGCACTCGGGCCCGCCCGCCGACGCGAGTTGCCAGTCGAGCACGCTGAAACTCGCGCTCGATGGCAGTTGAGCTGCCGCGGGCAGCGCGGCCAGCGCCAGGCACAGGGAGGTGATGCGCATCGGGAGCTCCCGCCTAGCGTTGCTCGGGGTTCACGGGCGCGAGCTCGTAACCCTCGACGCGGACCTCGAGTCCGTCCTTCGCACGCAGCACCGGCATCTCGCTCGGATCGCGCAACTCCCAG
>Ga0194131_10002517_pt1 | contig 29962 bp, 22 predicted proteins | sample TA2KigO120mmetaG_FD_148631 | JGI IMG/M metagenome (GOLD analysis project Ga0194131, IMG submission 148631) | Freshwater microbial communities from Lake Tanganyika, Tanzania - TA2015053 Kigoma Offshore 120m | ecosystem: Environmental > Aquatic > Freshwater > Lake | place: Tanzania: Lake...
CCGCCGGTTATGCCACAAACAGAAGTTCTCGATCAAATCGCCTTCAAAGCGGCCGATAACGAACCAGCAAGCCGATGGTGGAACTCGACAATCGCATCCGAAATCGCGGCATTGCCTTAAGCCAAAGCTACGAGCGCTCCGTCCAATCCAGGGGATAGGCGATGGCGCGCGGTTGGGACAGGTGACCGCGACGGCGATGCTAATCCGGACATCCTCTTTCACCATGACGATGGAACACTAGCGATCTGGTACATGGTCGGGCCTCGGCTAGTGACACCGCAGTTGATTACTCCACCAAAGCCGGGCGGCACTCGGAAAGTCGTGGCCCCAAGATGATCCCCTATTCAACTCAATTTATCTTCGCGCTGTCCACCGAATGAACCATGCCTACTTTAGGGAAACAGGCCTATCCTTCCCCTCAATTCTGATCAACCGGCTCGCGGTGCGGAGCCGTCGGAAAGGGTCGGCGTTGTATGAGCCAATTCGTCGAAGGAATAGCTCCCCAATTCTTTGAAGCGTTCGGACGCTTCCACAACAAAGACTCGGCCCGGGCTCGAAATGCAAAAGAGCCGGCCATCGACACACATCGGCGATCCAAAAAACGATCCGATCCCGCTCCCGACGCGTTCTTGCCAACGAATGTCACCCGAAGGCGCATGCACGCAGGTCACGATGCCGCTGTCGCTCCAGAGAAAAAGCAGGCCACCGAATGAAAACAGTCGGCACGTAGGGAGCTGACTTGCGAATCTCATACGCGACTTCCGGCTTTTTCCCTTTTGCGGGATCACCCGTGCGAACGGTCAGGATGTAGTTGCCTCCCGCGCTACTGCCGCACGAACCGATGATCAACCAGGAAGCGATCACTTGCGAACTGACGCTGCGTTTGTCGAAGGCTTTGGTGTATTCCCAGACCACCTTGCCATTCTCGGGATCGATCCCCGAGATGCCATGGGCCTCGTTCTGCTAAGAACTGGACACGTGCAGTTGACCTTTGAGGCGCCAGGCGGCGCGGTTCTCAATTTCCAGGTGGAAAGCACGGATTCACTGGCAAGCCCAATCAAATGGTCCGCGGAACCGATGTCAGCAATCATGATGACCGAGCCTGGTAAGTTTGCAGCCCGGCTTCCCCTCGAAAACAGCGTGCGTTTCTATCGAGTTCGCTCGACTCCTTGAGGCATAGTTCTCACAGCATCGTTTCCCGGCCTCCTTGGGTCGAAAAAAGGCAGGCTGGAAACCTGCCCTACTTCAGCGACACGGCTTTTGCCTTCCCCCCGATGCTGATGACGTGGCTGGCGGTGCGGATGTAGAGACGGCCATCCGCGACGGACGGGGTCGTATGCGCCAGTTCGCCGAAAGGGTATTGGCCTAGTTCCTTGAATTCCTCGGACGCAGCGACCACATAGACGGTGCCGGTGCTGGAGATGCAGTAGAGCCGGCCATCCACGCAAATCGGCGAGCCGAAGAAGCTATCTTTTCCGCCGCCCACGCGTTCTTGCCAGCGGATTTCCCCTGTCGGCGCATGAACGCAAGAGACGATGCCGGCGTCGCTCCACAAGAAAAGCAGATCGCCGAGGGAGACGCTCGTCGGCACATACGGCGCGGATTTGCGGATTTCGTAGGCCAGTTTCGGTTCGATGCCTTTCGCCGGGGTGCCAGGCCGAACCGCAACGATGTAGTTGCCGCCGCCGCCGCTGCCGCACGAGCCGATGATTAATCCGGAAGCGATCACGGGCGAACTGACGCTGCGTTTGTCGAACGCCTTCGTGTATTCCCAAACCACTTTGCCGTTGTCGGGGTCAATCGCTGAAATGCCATGAGCCTGGCTGTTGAAAATCAAAACCGGCTTTTGGCCGTCGGCTTCAAACAAACACGGCGTTGAATACGCCGTCACAACAGTCTGCCTTGGCGTCCGCCAGCGAACTTTGCCCGTCGCGGCATCCACAGCGAAGAGCGCGCTTTCGCCGTCCTGATCGCTGCCCAGGATGACTTTGTCTCTGTAAAGAATCGGTGACGTGCCGCAGGCGTGCTGGCTGTTGAAAGGACCCAGGTCGCTTTTCCAGACCGTCTTACCGTCGTGATCGAACGCCATCAGGTTGTAATGCTCCGGCGTGTTCCAGGCGACATAGACCCGGTGCTCATCGACCGCCGGCGTCGCGGAGGCGAAGGTGTTGAACTTGTGTTTCTCGAACGGGACGAACGAAAACTCGCGCTTCCACAACACGCCGCCGTCCTCCACTCGCAAGCACAAGACGAAAAACTTGCCCGGGCTTTCCTGCGCGCTGGTGACGAAAACTTTGTCGTCCCAGATCACCGGCGAGGAATGGCCCACGCCTGGCAGTGTTGCCTTCCAATTGAAATCCTTCTCGGTCCACTGCGTCGGGACGGTTTTCGCGTGGCTGACGCCACTGCCGTTCGGCCCGCGAAAGCGAGTCCATTCCTGGGCGGAGGAAGTCAGGGCGAACATGAGTAGGAGCAAGGAAAGTCTCCATGGCCACGGCGCCAGGCACCCACCCCATGAGCCAGGTAGGGCGAGTCCGTCCCGGCGAGCCGCTCCACGTGCTTTGAACACGTCCGGATCGGCTCGCTGGGGACAAGCTCGCCCTACCCGGTTCATGGAAGCACAAGATCGGAGCGTGGATACGACATTCATAGCGCAAGCAAAGATTAGTTTGGCGGTTAGTAATCCCGTCGAACGGGGTAGTGGCAAGGGGAATCTTGGTGAAACTCCGGATGCCAGTTGAGGTGGGGTGAGGCTCCAGCCGAGCCAATGCCGTCGAGGAAAAGATCGGCCAGTATCTCGCCCCACCCTGAGGAGAGGGGAACTCTTTCAAGAATGAACTCCTCTCCCCGGCCCTCTCCTCCTCCTGCGTCGGAAGAGAGGGAGAACGCGCTCTATGCTCGGCTTTTGGATCGGTTTTTTCAGACAGACCCTTAGATGCGTCTGCCCTGGCGTGAAACTTAGCTGACCTTGCAAGTTCAGATGACGGACGGTTTAATCAACCCGCCCTATGACCAGTTGTTTTACGCAGGCTTCTTCGCGGCTGAAACGCCTGGTCTTCGAACACGTGCGCCACTTGTCCGAAATCTGCCAGCCTCGAAAAATCGCCATCAAACCGAACTGGGTCCTGCACGAAACGGACCCCGCTTTTCCCATTCGCGCGCTGGTGACGGACGCGCGTCTGATTGAGGCAACCGTGGAGGCGTGCCTCAACTTCTTTCCCAAGGCCGAGTCCATCTTGGTCGGCGATTGCCCATTGCAATACGCCGATTGGCCGTTGATGTGCCGGCAAGCCGGACTGGATCCGGTGATTGCCCGGCTCAGCGCCCGTTCGGGCGGGCGCGTGGTTTTTCGTGATTTGCGACGCGAAGTTTTTCGGCAGGACGGCGACAGTTTTCTGGCGGCGGCTAATGGCGATCACGGCGATCCGACAGGCTATCGGGAAGTGGAGTTCGGGATCCGCAGTCACCTGGAGCCGATTTCTGATCAGTCCGATCTCTTTGCGGTCAACGATTACAGTTCGGCGGTCACGAGCAGCAATCATCGTCCCGGCTCGCATCGTTATTTGATTTGCCAGGGTATCCTTGACGCGGATTTGTTCATCAATCTGCCCAAATGGAAATCGCACCAGAAAAGCGGCATCACGTGCGCCTTGAAGAATCTGGTCGGGATCAACGGCGACAAGGCGTATCTTCCGCACTTCCGCCGGGGCGCGCCGAAATGGGGCGGGGACGAATATCGCGACGAGGGCCGGTGGCTTTACTTTGCGCAGACGCGGCTCCGCGAGCGCTTTCAGAAGCGCAGCCGGCTCGCTTACAAAGTCCTCAAGCCGGGCTGGGAATGGATCAAGCGCGTTCGCGGCATCGAAACACGCCTGGACAATCCGGACGCTTCCCCGAAGCGCTTCTACATCGCGGGTGGCGCCTGGCACGGAAACGACACGCTCTGGCGCATGATTTACGATTTGAACTGGATCATTCAGTGCGCCGACGCCGAGGGCAAAATACAGCCCACGCCGCAGCGAACTTATTTCTGCATCGTGGACGGTCTGGTGAGCGGCGAAGGCAATGGCCCGCTCCAGCCGCTGCCGAAAGAGACGGATTGGGTCGTGTTCGGCAGCGACCCCTTCAAAATCGACGCGACGCTGGGCTGGTTCATGGGCTTCGACCTGGGGCGGCTGCCAATCATCGCGCGGCGCGAGCATTTTGGCGGCGTCGGCTGGGGCGAGTTCGATGTGGACGACCTGTCCATTTTGCTCGACGGGAACGCGGTGAAGCTGGTGGAGTCGAACATCAATTTCGAGTTCGCGCCGCCGCCCGGCTGGAGGGAGCACGTTGAACGTTGACTGGCTTTCGCGCCTGCCCGCGCCGGTTCGCGCCGGATTGTACTTCTCGCTTCAGCAAGCTATCGGATCGAGGATCTGGGCGCGCTGGCGGGAGTTTCAGTCCTGGACGCGCCTGGCCTCCGATCACCTGGATGGCGCAGTCGATCTGCGGCTGGCGAAGATCCTGACGCACGCGAGCGGCGAATCGGCCTTCTATCGGAAACTCGGCCTCCGTTCCGATGCGCGAGAGAGCGCGACTAAATTCTTGAAGCGCTTTCCCATTCTGACACGGGAGGCGATTCGCGACCGGTTTCCCGAATTGGTGATCGATGCGTTGCGAAGCGAGATCGCGTCACCCGCGGCGGTCTCGTCCCGGCGCTACGATTGGCTGGTCGTCAAAACCGGCGGAACCACGGGCACGCCGACGAGCGTCGTCCACGACGTGTGCTTTCGAGATTGGGGCAGGACGACTCGCCTTTTCGCGCAACGTCTTTGCGGCTTCCCGCTCGGCACACGGTTTTTCCGTTTGTGGGGATCGGAGCAGGACTTGTTGCAGCAACAGGAGAAACTCGACCGCCGCGTGCTCAGGAATTTGCTGGGGGAAATTCCCCTGAACGCGTTTCGGGCCAAAGCGGGCGAGTTGATCCAGCATTATCAGACGATCCGGAGCGATCCGTCGGTTCGCCATCTCATGGCGTATGTGGATGCCGCCGTCAGCCTGGCAACGTTCATCGAAGATCGCAATTTGGCAAAGCCGGGGTTGCGAACGATCATGGCGTGCGCGGGCACGGTGACGCCGGAGTGGCGGCAAATTCTGGAACGAGCCTTTGGCGCGGAGGTTTTCGACAAGTACGGTTCGCGCGAGTGTGCGGACATCGCGTGCGAATGCCAGGCGCACAAGGGGCTGCACGTTTTTTCGCCGAGCGTTTTTGTGGAGGTCGTGGACGATGAGGGCCGCGAGTGCGCGCCAGGCCAGACCGGGAGAATCCTGGTCACCCTGCTGAACAATTTCGCCTTCCCGATGATCCGGTATGAAATTGGCGACCTGGGAGTCTGGGCGGAACCCGGGCCCTGCGCTTGCGGGCTGGCCTTTCCGCGCTTGTTGAATCTCCAGGGCCGCGCGGACGACATGCTGGTGACGGAAGACGGCACGTTGCTGACCTCGGTGTTCGTTCGGCATTTCGTCGGCGTGAGCCTGAATCGCCAGCTCATTCGCGAATGGCAATTTGAACAAGCCGGTCCTGGCGCTTTTGTCTTTCGCTATGTGCCGCTCCGATCTGAAGGCCTCGAAGACAATTTGAAGCAAATTCAGGTCAGCTTCAGAAAGGCGCTCGGGGCCTCCTCCCGGATTGAACTGGAAGCCGTCGCGGAAATCCCGCCTGCGCCGACGGGAAAAACCTTGTGGATAATGAACCGGTGGAAACGCCGCTGACTCGGTTCGGGATTACTCCCTCTCTTCCCTGGCAAGGGAGGAGAGGGCTGGGGAGAGGAGGGCCGTTTTGATCCCCCCTCTCCTCGATCCTCTCCCCACTCGTCCCTCGCGGGGAGAGGAAGAAGATACAGAGGTGATGTTTAGCTTAATTCAAAGGGGGGTTCAGGCGTTCAATGCGCGAAGCTTCTTCGGAGAATTCTCGCGATTTCCTCACGTCGAAAGCAAAGCGGAACGGGCTTCTGCCGCCGATTTTCGCTTGAGCACGTGCAGGTAGCAGGTCAGGAGAATGCCCGCCTGGATGGAAAACGTTTTGAGCGCGAATTCGCTGTCCCCGTGCAGGAAAAGAAACGCCAGGACGTTCGCAATCCAAAGGCTCGCCACCAGCTTGCACACCCGCAAGAAAGTGTCTTCACATTCGGTGGACCTCAGGTAGAGCATGATGCGCCAGGCCAGGACGGAGCCGGAGCCGAGGAACATGAGCATGAACGTCGTGCCGAACAATCCGGTATTGACCAGGAGTCCGACAAACCCGTTGAAGAAACGGCCCACGTTCACATGGCCGGTGATCGTGGTCGGGTCCCACTGCCAGGAATAATCCACCGAAGCGACCCCGAACCCGCGGCCAATCCAGAAATACTGCGGGGCCATGTCCAAACCGATTTTTCGGAGAACTCGGCGCACCACCAGTGTATTTTCGGCGTCCATCTTGGCCTGGGTGTCGATATTCGCTCCGGGCAGAAAGGCGATGGCCCGTTGGGCGGCCAGGGGCAGGCGATCGGACACCGCGTAAGCCGAGGAAAGGCCCAGCACAAGTATGGCCAGGGAGATGAAGGTGTTTTTCATCGTGAAAAACCGCTCGGCGAAGGCGCTCAGAACCAGCACACCCAGAACCACCACGCTCAGATAGCGGTGGCCGCTCAGCGTGCCCATCCCGACGGTCAAGATCGCCGTCGGCAAGAGGTACAGGACTCTGTTGGAATAGAATTCGCGCAGGTTGTAGCGGATCAGCAGCAAATACAGGAAACCCGTGCTGACCACGTAAAACGATTGGAAACGGCGGATGCCCAATCGATTGGCCTGAATCTCGAAATTAACCGCGTCCCCCGACAATTCGAAGAATTGAAGCAGAAAGAACAGCGCATCCGGCGCCTTGGAAAGAACGAAGTCCGAAATAAGATACGTCGTGGTGAGCAAACACTGACACACAATCAGGCGCGTCAGAGTTTTTTCGTCGGGTCGGCAGAACAAGAACAGAAACGGGAAGATCGCGCAGGTGAGTTGCTGGAAATAATACCGGCCACCCATCTGTTCCGAACCTAGAATCCGCAGTCCGAATCCTCGATAGAACATGGTCGCGACGAGCACGATGCAGTATCCGAGAACGCCGATGAACAGCCACCGGTGGGTCCGCAAAACCTGATACGCATCCCGAGCATACTGGCGCATGCACACGTTGATGACCAATCCGGACCAGCCCAGCAGCGCGGCGAATTCCCAAACGTACGGGCGTCCCGGAAAGAGGGGGACAATGAGCGCGGAACTGAAGGTGGCGACGGACAGAATGATGGACAGCTTCGAATGGTACGGCAAGGTCATCAAACCCAGCACACCCAGAGAGGCCAGCGCCACGAGCAAGAAATTGATCGCCAGGTAATAGCCTGCCAGCAGGGCGCAAAACCCCATCAGACCGAACCAGAAAAACTGCTGAAATTTCAGCCGATGGTCGATGGTGCTCGAAATCATGCGCGAGGGTTATAGCGGGTCGAAGAATTCGTCGCAACCTTTGTCATCCAGCTTATCCAGCTTTGAATTTCGAACCAGTCGAAGGTAGGGCGAGTCCGTCCCGACGAGCCGCTCGACGTGCCGGGAACACGTCCGACCCGGCTCGCTGGGGACAGGCTCGCCCTACCTGGGCTGGAGCCGGTCGATCAACTTCAGGTATTCCAACGCGATCGGGTTGTAGCGCCAAACCAGTTCGGAGAGACGTTTGGACTCCAGGAACCAGCGCCTGGCCTCCGCGTAGTCCTCCAGGTTGAAGTAGTGCCAGCCGGCGTGCGCGGTGACGTAGTAGCTCCTCGGATCCAGCGCCAGAGCGCGTTCAAAATACGGTCCGGCTTCCGCGCGCCGTTTGAGCAGGTGCAGACACATGCCGTAGCTGAGGTGGTTGTACGCGTCATAGGGGTTCAAGCGCATCCCGGTCTCGAACCACTTCATGGCCTCCTGCGCCTGCGCCTGGAACCCCGGCCCCCGTTGCCAGCTCGACTTCCGCAGGAGATCGCCGATGCGATACGAGGTCTCGAAATTCTTGGGTTCTGTTTCCCAGGCCGCCTTGAGCGCCGCGGCCTGATCCCGGATCCAGTCCTGAGACTGGCGCGCGATTTGATCCAGGACTTTCAAATCTGCCGTGGATTCGGCACTGGAAGGGCGCTGGAGCTGTTCAATCTGGCTTCGGATCGCTTCCTGCGTTTCCGGCTGGAGCTGGTCCAGAACCCGCAAATCGACCTTCGGCAGATCATTCGTTCCCCCTTCAGCGCGGCGCAGCAAATAATCGTAAATGTCGCTGAGTTTAGCCGTGGCCCGTTCGATTCGGTCCGCGCGGCTGAGGAGAAATTGCTGGCGCAAACTCCTTGTTCCTTCCCGCACGAGATATCCGGCGCCCAGCAATGCGACGATCGTCAGCGCCACGCGAGTCACCCAGCCCGGCGTGACCCAATATCTTTCCGTGGCGAAACGGACGTGGGCCGTCAGCAGCGCCAGGAGCGCAACCATCAACAAGGCGTTGGCGGGTATGTGCGCGTTGAAATCGGCGAGGGAGTGAACCAGAATGGCCAGCAAACCTGCGGCGGCGCCGACCACGAACGCGGCGCGGCTGCTTGGCTTGGCCACGAAATCGCCCGCGCGCTGGACGAATTTCCAGGTTCGCACCACCCCGATCAACAGACACAACCATGCAGACGCGACCAGAGCCGTTCCGAGGACTCCCCAATCTGCCAGGGTGTTCAAGTAATCGTTGTGCGCCCGTCCGGGACGCAATTGAACGAACTCGGGACGATATTGTGGGAAGCGGTAATCAAAGTGCGCCGGCCCCGCGCCCCACCAGAAATGGTCTTTCCACATCGCCACCGCCGATTGGGCGACGTAATGGCGGACGTCCTGAATCTCTCCGGTTTCCCGAAAGAGACGCTGCCAGCGCGTTTGCGCGCGGTAACCTTCTCTGAAGAAAATCGCCGCGAGCGCGATCAGAAGCCCCAGAAAAATGATGGCGGGCAGGCGGCTATCCCGGTAGCAGACCAAGACCCCGAAAAGGGCCGCCAAAGCCACGCCGGTCGCAATCCATCCCCCGCGAGAAATCGTCACAGCGATGCCCGCGAGCATGACGAGAGAAGCGTAGCCCAGAAAAACGCGCGTGGTGGGCGCAAACCGGCCTTTGAGCGTGCAGGCCAGTCCCAGCGGAACCAGCATCTCCAGGAATCCGGCCAGGTTGTTCGGATTGATGAAGGTGCCCGAGGCGCGCTTGAGATATTGTTCGGGCTTCAATTCGGGTTCGAGCAAATGCCAGACGTATACCGTGTGCGTGAAGAATTGGTACACCGCGTAAAGCGAGATCGCCATGCCGCAGAAAATCAACGGGAACAAAATCGCCTGTGTGGATTCCTGGCGGTGGAGATTGTTGAGGACCGCCAGGAAGAGGAAGGCATAGATCAGAATGCGAATCAGCTCGGCGCGGGCGGCGTATTCGATGTCCGCCTGCTGGTAGCGCACGATCGCGTAGGCCGTAAACGCCAGGACGCACCAACAGATCGGCGGCCAGAGGAGCCGGTAGTTTTCTTGAAGCCAGATTCTCGCCAGCCAGAGGACAATTACGACAACGGTCAAAGCCTGGAGGACCAGGAATTCAAAGGCGCCAACCGCTCCGGCCGCCAGGGGGCCAAAGACCAGGAGGGCCAGGGTCAAGCCAAGGATGCCCTTCTCGCACCAACGATCCAGTAATGCGCGATCCATGGTTATGTTTCTGGGACTGTTCAGTTCGTTCTAACCGCAAACGGACGCGAATAAACGCGAATTCCCGAAGCCATTCGTATCCCCCACGAATTTGGGGCGGGCCGCGAATGGTTCCCCCTCAATTTGTGGTCCGCCCTGAATTTGCAGGGCCGGTTCACGGGAAGCTGCCTTGATTTCAGAACCATGCGCCCGTCCCAGGAACCCGGTAGGGCGAGTCCGTCCCGGCAAGCCGCTCGACGCGTCTGGAAAACGTCCGACTCGGCTCGCTGGGGACAGGCTCGCCCTACCATCAGGTTCATGGGAAGCTTCCTTGATCTCAGAACCATGCCCACGGACCATGAACCTGTTATCCCCCACGAATTTGGGGCCTCTCGATGGACCTGCCCGTCCGGCGGACGAGCCGCCCGCACTCCAGCCGGCCGGTTCGTGGAAGGAGTGCCGTGTTGTAGGCTCGCGCATATCTATTTCCTGACTGCCGGCGGCATCAATAAGCCAGCCAGGTGACTGTGAATGGCCCTGGCGATCATCTCGTTTGCGACGTGGTTGACGTGAGCATAATCCAGATAGACTTCCTCCGTCCGTGAATCCAGGCATCCGGAGAGATCGAAGTGCGGCACCCCGGCCTCAGCGGTTTCCGAGCACGCGCGCCTGAACGCGGCATAGCCAACCTCAAACGCGCGCGCCAGGCCGGGAGCCGTCAGCCAGCCGTTTTCGAGCAGGCGCTTCTCATAATCCGATTTGGCCGGCGTCGCCAGGAGACACGGCTGGAGAAAATGGACAAACTTCGCGCCCTTCGAGCGGCAGTGCTCCGCGGCCTGCACAATGGATTGTTGATATTGGCGCGCGGCAACACCGACGGTTGCGGGGTCGATCTCGCGGCCTTGGCCACTCGGCTTGACCGGGTTTAACAACACCGCCACGAACGCAGAGTAGGGCGCCAGCCGGCGATGAACTTTGAAAAGGAAGCGATTGAACCGGCTGAGTCCCTCCAACTGCTTCCGCGATTCGTCGATGATCGTTCCCTCCGGGTTGTTGTAGAAGATTGACTGAATCACATCGTTGACGCCGTCATAGAACACCACGACATCGCCGGGCGCGATCGGTTCCATTTTGAGGCGGGCTAACTGCTGCTTGATGGTGACGGTTGTGGCGCCAAGATTCTCCGCTTTGATTTGCCCGTGCCCCTTCCCGTTCAGGACGCGTTGCAGACAACTGCTCAGCGTGAGCGAATCCGGCACTTCGGAGCAATGGACCGTCGAACCGCCGAAGATCAGAATTCGGCCTTGGGTTTCAGAAGGGCCGGGGCCGTCGGTCGTCTTGCGCTTTCCGCCGGAGACGTTGAAGTACTGGCCGTGAAAATCATTCGGCATCCAGCCGAACGAGCGGTCGGTTTTCCAGCCGCCAGGCTGGGCAAACGATTCCTGGATGAAGCCGCGAGAAAAGTAATCCGCGTTCCGATATGGGAGCGGACGGGACAGGCGGAACTGGTAGTGGGTGGTGGGAGTCGGGGGAACCAACGCCGCGTAAATCCGGCAACCGCCTTCCGCCAGTCCCAGTGCCAGGATTACGCTGGCCAGGAATAACCCCAGATTGATGCACCACGGGGGCAGCGTGCGACGCTTCAGGCCGCCCATGCCGCCTCACCTTCCCAGTTCTTCGCTGCGCGAACCGGTTCCAGCGCTCGGCGCCAATGCTCCCTCTCCCCGCGGGAGAGGGTTGGGGTGAGGGAGAGTCGCGGACCGTTTCCGACGCTCCCGACTCGTCTGAAGTTTTCACCCTCACCCTGACCCTCTCGCTCGGCAGAGAGGGAATCGGCCTGGCTCACGCTTGATTGTGCCATTGAATCGAGGGAGGCTAGTCCAGTTCGAACTTCTGGTGATACTCGGCCTTCAACGCGCCTTCCTGATCCTGTTTGCGCAAATAGCATCGGCCTACGACCAGCGCGTCCAGTTCGGTTCCCATGAAACATCGGAAGGCGTCCTCCGGCGTGCAAACGATCGGTTCGCCGCGCACGTTGAAACTGGTGTTCACCAGCACCGGGCAACCGGTGAGCGCTTTGAATTCGCTCAACAACGAATAGAAGATGGGGTTGGTCTCGCGATGAACCGTTTGCACGCGGGCCGAATAGTCGACGTGCGTCACCGCCGGAATTTCCGAGCGCGGCACATTGAGTTTCTGAATTCCGAAAAGTTTTTTCTCCTCATCGGTCATGGCGCGCTGGCGCTCTTTCTTCACGTCCGCCACCAGGAGCATGTAGGGGCTGTCGGTATCCATCTCGAACCAATTCGCGACGTCTTCGCGCAGGACGGCCGGCGCAAAGGGCCGGAACGATTCCCGGAATTTTACTTTCAAATTCAGGATCGATTGCATCTTCGGCGAACGGGCGTCTCCGATGACCGAGCGCGCGCCCAACGCGCGCGGGCCGAATTCCATCCGCCCTTGAAACCAGCCGAAGGTGAGGCCCTCCGACAGTTCGCGGGCGCAACGCTGGATGAGCGTCTTCTCCTCCAGGACGACGAACTTCGCGCCGATGGTGCGCAGCCGTTGCTCGATGTCGGTTTGGGCGAATTCTGGCCCGAGAAAACCGCCGCGCATGGCGTCGCCCGGCTGCGGTTTCCGCGGCTGATTGCAATGAATGTAATACCCGGCCAGGGCGGCCCCAACCGCGCCTCCGGCATCGCCGGACGCGGGCTGAATCCAGATGTTCTTGAAGCGCCCGCGCTGCAGAACTTTTCCATTCGCCACGCAATTCAAAGCCACGCCTCCGGCCAGACAGAGGTTGGCTGCGCCCGTTTCGGCCGCGATGGAATCGGTCAGCCGCAGGACCACTTCCTCCGTGACGGCTTGAAGCGACGCCGCCAGGTCCATGTGTTTTTGCTCCAGCCACACTTCGGGATCGCGCGCCGGGCCGCCGAACAACGCGTCGAACTTGTCGTTCGTCATCGTCAGCCCGGTGCAATAGTTGAAGCAGTCCAGGTTCAGCCGGAACGTGCCGTCCGGTTTCAAATCCAGAATGTGATCGTAAATAAGCTGGGTGTAGCGCGGCGTGCCGTACGGGGCCAGGCCCATGACTTTGTATTCGCCCGAATTGACTTTGAACCCCAGGTAGTAAGTGAACGCGGAATACAGCAGGCCGAGCGAATGCGGGAAATGGAGTTCCTTCGTCACCTGCAAATCGTTCCCGCGGCCCATGGCCAGAGAAGTCGTCGTCCATTCGCCAACGCCGTCCATTGTGAGGACCGCCGCTTCCTCAAATGGAGAAGGGAAGAACGCGCTCGCCGCGTGGCTCACGTGATGTTCAGTGAACAGGAGCCGCGTCGGGTCGATCTCTTCGCCGCCGTGGGCTTTCAGTTCCCGCAAGAGAAGGTCCTTCAGAAAAAGTTTCTCGCGCAGCCAGATCGGCATGGCCAGGCGGAACGAACGAAAACCTCGGGGCGCGAACGCCAGATACGTTTCCAGGAGCCGCTCGAACTTGAGAAACGGCTTGTCGTAGAAGACGACGAAGTCGATCTTCGACAATGGAATCTTCCCAGCCCGGAGACAGTATTCGAGCGCGTGCTGCGGAAAACGCGCGTCGTGCTTCTTTCTGGAAAAGCGCTCTTCCTGGGCGGCGGCGATGATTTCACCGTCCCGGAGCAGAGCGACCGCGCTGTCGTGGTAAAAAGCCGAGATTCCGAGAATGACCATATCCCGGCGCGGCTAGAAAATCGTGTAAATGAACGGCGCGATGGCCGATCCCTTCGCCAAGATCAGCAACCCGCCGAGCAGCACGAGCACGACGACAATCGGCAGGAGCCAGAATTTCTTGCGCACTTTCAAGAACGCCCAGAATTCAAGGAGGAAAGATCTCATGTTTAAAACTGATTTGGCATCGATTGACGCGCCGGACCGGGCGGGTCGCGGAGGATCCAATAGCTGGACGCATTTTTGTCCGGCTTCATCCGCATCGGATCCTTGCCCAGCAAGCGCAGAATCCACCCCATCGGCGTAAACACGGCGAAGAACAGGATTCCCAGAATGACGGGACTGACGATGTGATGGAGGAGCAACCCGAACTTCATCCAGATCCGATTCAACGGCGTCAAGATGGACGCGTTCGCCAAGCCCAGGATCAGAAACAGCCCGCCTAGAATGACGGCCCACCACCGGACTTCGCCGCGCTTGATCAAGGGCGCGAGTCCGATCAACAGGAACACCACGGCAAAAACCAGTCCGAACGACCGGTTCGACGGTAGTTTGACGGTTTCTTCCCGTTTGAGACTTTCGTGAGCGCTCATCGCGATTTCATGGCGTCAGGCCTGCAATTTAGGCCTTTTTACAGCATACGAAAGGGGTGTCTAGGACAAACAAGGATAAACGCGTGCTCCGTGTGCTCCGTCAATGAAGCTCCTAGGGCCAACACTTCGATCCTGGACAATAACTCCGTCATAGGCTTTTCCGTTTGCTCAAAATTACTTAACTGCTCCCAAAACTGCAATTCCCATTCCTCCGGCAACTGCGTCAGCCACTCGATCACCCGAAATAACCTGAATCAGCAGCCATTCTTCCCGGCCGTCCTTGAGCCGCACCTGCACCAGCTTATCGACCGTGCGGCGAGGTTCGTGGCGCTGGGGCGCTAACTGTTGGAGTTCAGTCTCCAGGAAGACCGGTGCGACGGTCCAATCGATCAACGCGTGAACCGGGGGAAAACAAAGGGCCAGGAATTCGTCCAGGAAATATTCGAGGGCCGCTTTCCACGGTGCGTCGAAGGCAGTAGTCAATCCCTCGTTGGCCGACATGAGCTGCTCTTACCATACTGCGCAGACCGTGGGATGGACGACAGATCGACCGGAGAACCGTAGCGCAGATTTTCAATCTGCGGTATCGCCGATTTCCAATCGGCAGGGCGCCGGCAAGTCCCAGCGGGCTCGGACTGGGAGACGCCCCGCAGAATACAATTCTGCGCTACGGCAGAGTGCAACTCTGCGCTACGAGCTTTGTCGTCCATCCCGCGGACCAAGCAGTAACGCGCCACAGCAGCCAAGGCCCTTTGCCTCTCTTTCTCTATTCGCATCATTTCTTTTCGATTTAAGAAGCCACGGCCAACGCCTGGCGCCGAATCATCCAACGCCCCAGCCAGCCTGTGACCGCTACGGAAACGATCAACCACCCCATCAGCGCGGTCAGTGAAACAGACGCGGCCACGACGCTGCCCAGAGTCTTCACCCCCGAAACCACAAGCATCACTTTGACCATGCTGGCGCTGTCGTGCTGTCCCTGGAGCAGCAAATAATAAAACTGATTCACCTGCGACGTCAGCGCGGCGAATCCCGCCGGCATCAGCATCGCCAGCGCCGGGACATATTTTTCCGAAATCAGCCAGCCGACCAACCATGGCGACACCGCCCACAAGGCCAGCAACCCGGCAATCGAGATGAGCAGGAAAGCCGCGGTGATGCGATCGCAGCTTTTCGCCAGCTCGATCCAATCTGCGCGCGATTTCGCCGAGTCCGCGCGCCGGAAGATGCCCGGAAACACCCATTGCATCAGGGCCGGCATCACCATCGTCGGAATGATGATGCCCAAACTGGCCGCCAGAGCGAACTGGCCGGCAGGTTCTTCACCATAGAATCCCTCAACCACCCAACGGTCCGCGAACTGCAACAGCCACGCGCCGGCGCCGAGCAGCGCGTACGGCCGGCCATAATCCTTGAGTTCCCGAATCCATCGTTGCTCCAACTCGGCCTCCGGTCTTGGCGTTTTGGACGCCCAGATAAACAACGCGGCGAGACCGGCCAGGATCAGCACGCCCTGCAGCGTGAATCCGGCGCTCAGCGCCACGAAATTCATGTGTGTTCCGAGAGCCAGGAGAATCGGGAGAAAAGTCCGCCCGGCGTTGCCGAGTTGGGTCAGCCAAAAAACTTTCCAGAAACTTTGCTCGGCATTGAGCGCGCCCGTCCCAACCAGGTTCAAAGCCAGGGCGGCGTTGCTCACCAGCAGGAATGGAAAAATCCAAACCCAGATCAATTCCTGGCGCAGGGCGGCCAACGCCAACGTAATTGCGAGCAGGAGCAGCGTGAGTGGAAGGAGCACGCGCGCGCTGGCGGACGCAAGGAATCGCACATAAGTCCCGGCGCGATGGCTCTCGCGCTGCCAATAGCGCGTGGCGTGATTCGACAGCCCGGAATGTGTGAGCAGCGTGCCCACTTGCGTCAGCGTCAGGAAAAGGACATAAGCGCCGTACACGTCCGGCGGCACGAAACGGTTGATCAACTTCAAAGCGACCAGACCCAGCGCCAGCGTGGCAGCCTGGTTCAGAATGATAGGGAGTGCCGCGCGCATCAACGTTCACCGTGCCTTTGGGAAAAGGCTTCCCAGGAGCCTGACCGTAGGGCGAGCCTGTCCTCAGCGAGCCGGTCCAGACGTGTTCCAAGCACGGGGAGCGGCTCACCGGGAAGGACTCGCCCTACCATCGATGGGTTCGTGGGCTGCATGCGTGGTTTTGAAACCAAGAGAGCTTCCGATGAACCGACCCACCCCTTCCCTCTCCTCGGAGGAGAACTTGTTTCCGGCGCGACAAACGAAGTTCCCCTCCTGGAAGGGGCTGGGGGTGGGTTCATGATTCTTCAGTCGTCACGCCGCAACGGCTTCAAAGGAATTGCACCGCGCTCCAAAAGGCAAGCAAATCGCTGCGTGTAAGCGGTGTCTGCCCTGGCTTTCGGGATTGAAAAAGGGGCGCACAGCAAGTAGGAAGGAACTATGAACATGACCCCGGCGAACTCCGAAGCGGACATCTGGCTGCGGACTATGCTGCCTGACGAAGAAGAAATCTTGCGTGAGAAAGCGGAAGCAATTCTGAAGCTCAGGTTGTCCGCGGGCGATCTAGCCCGAGCGGAAGAACTTGGGCAGAAAGCCAACGCCGGAGATCTCACCGAGGCCGAAGCAGATGAACTGCACCACTACCTGACCGTGGGCCGTGCCTTGGAGCTAATGCAGGCTAAGAGCGTGTCCGAAAATTGCGCGGAGTCCTGCGGCGAGGGATTTTGGCTGTGGCCAAGGCGGCGAGGTCCGAGCATCCCCAACGCGGGCTGTAAGGACCGAGCCAACGCAGGCCACGGACAAAAGACCCGCCGCCCGGAGGGTTTTCGCGCCAAAGGCCGCCTGGCTTCGTTGCTCCTCAGTCGAAGATCCAGGGAGGATATTCTCCTTCGTCGCGCCTCGCCATCCGGCCTTTGGCGCGAAAACAGGACCCCGCGGAATTTTCGGACACGCTCTAAAGCCCGGTTGGCGCTGAAGAGGACAAACCGTCGGCCATGAGTTCCAGGCCGGTCGAGTTGGACCAGGCTGTCCGCGCACGGGCTGGGTTTCAATTATCCTCAAGCTGTCGAACTGCGGGCGCTTTTGATCGAACTCGGTGAATTCCTAGGTTGATAAGCAGATTCAGCAATGCCCGGAGTTTCGATCCTGTCTTCTAACCATGCGGCGAACAATCTCTCTAAGAAGGACACTGGTTTTATCCGCTTACTGGCTGGCCATCGTGCTGGGAACCGTGTGGGTCCTGGAGTTCGCGTCGCAGCGCATCCTGAACGGCAAATTCGCCAACTCGCTGACCATTTTCGATTCCCTCGCTCCGGAAGCGGGCGCCGACGTGCTCGGCGTCAAAACCGACTTTGCATGTGTGTGGACGGAGCCGGAGTTCACGGTGAAGGTGGAGACCGATCGGTTCGGTTTCCGCAAGCCCAGCCTGGAGGATCCGCGCGCGGCGACCGTTGCCGTGTTTGGAGATTCCTTCACGTTCGGCCAGGGCGTCCAGGGCGAGGAGCGGTACTCCAGCCGTTTGCAGGAGTTGCTGCCAAACGAAAAGGTGCTCAACCTGAGTTATCCGAACGGCGTCTGTCCTTTGCACTTCGAAGTTTTTTTCCGGGCACACCCCGAACTCAAGCCGCGGCTTGCCGTCGTGGGGCTTTATCTGGGGAACGATCTTTATTCAGATCCGCTCGAAACCAAAGTTCTGTCCAAAGATCAGGAAGGACCCACGCGCATCGCGCTCGCCAAACGCGAGGTGTATCAAGGCGTGCTGATCAATCGTCTGCCCGAAGGCGCGAATGCGGCGGTCCGGCTTCTCATGTGGCTGCGGCCCAAGAGCGCCACCATGCGGCTCGTGTTGTCGCGAATCAACACGTCGCGGTTCCGCGATTGGGTGTATGGCACCACGTCCGTCGCCGCGAACAGTCCCAACCCCCCGGAACTGGATTCGTTTCGCGGCGAGAACATTCCCAGCACGTTTTATGAGTCGCTCGATTCCCTGGCCCGGCTAAGGTCGCAACTGCGAAAGCGGAACCCTCGCGCCGAGCTTCTGGTCCTGATCATCCCGCAGAATTTTTACGTGTGCCGGCTCCCGGCCAATCCGCACACGCTGCTCAGCCGCGAGCAACTCCCCGAGATGTATGAGAAACGCGGCGGCCTGCTCGCGGCCGTTCGCCGGGAATTCTCGCGCCGCGGCCTCCTGTTCCTCGATCCGGCCGAAGAGTTGGCGCGCCTGGAACAAACCGGAACCAAAACGTATTTTGAAAAGGATGCGCACTGGACGCCTGCCGTTCACAAACTCATCGGGGAATTGCTCGCGAGACGGATTCAGGAAATGAGTGCCGAGGATAGCCCCTCGGTGCAGCGATAAATCTCAAGTGATTGCCAAAAGGAATTTCCGAAAAGGCGGCCGACGCCCTGCCGGGCGGTCTCTGTTCAACGTGGGTAGCGCGGGCGACCCGTCCGCCTCGTTCGGCGACTCGCCGAACGAAACGGAAGCGCGCTCTCGAGTAGGAGGGGGAGACAATTTGCTTTCGAGATCAACCGCCACTCCGTCGGGCAGGCCGCCCGTCGGCACAGGCGAGACGCCTGTGCTACCCGTGCTAAACACGTACGCCGGGCGTGGTGGCGAACCCGCAGGTATGCCCCGCTTTTTCGGAAACTGCTTTTGGCAACCGATCTAAATATCGAAGACCCGCAGCAACTCGTGAGTTACTTGCGCGGCGCTGGCCATCTCGAATCCGGCGAATCGCCGGTGATCCAATGTTTGCCCGGGGGCGTCTCAAATCGAACGGTCCTGGTGCAGCGGGCCAGCGGCACGTCCTTCGTGATCAAGCAAGCGCTGGCCAAACTCCGCGTTGAGGCCGACTGGCGCAGCGATCCAAGCCGCAGCCATCGCGAAGCGTTGGGGATCCAGTGGCTGGCCCGATTGGCGCCGGCCGGAACCATCACGCCATTCCTGTTCGAAGACCGGGAGCAGCACCTGGTGGCTATGGAAGCCGTGCCGCAGCCGCACGAGAATTGGAAAACGCGGCTGCTCGCCGGCCATGTGGACACAGCCTGTGTCCAACAATTCGGCGAATTGCTGGGCACGATTCATCAGCGAGCCGGGGAATTTCGCGATGAATTAGCTTCCGTATTCGAGGACCGGACTTTTTTTGAAACGCTGCGCCTCGAACCGTATTACAGTTTCGCAGCGTCGCGTAATCCGGACGCGAGCCGGTTTTTCGCGCAACTCATCTCGGAGACGCTTGCGACGCGGGACACCTTGGTCCACGGGGATTACAGCCCGAAGAACATACTGGTCCATGGAACCCATCTGATCCTGCTGGATCATGAAGTGGTGCATTGGGGCGATCCCGCGTTCGATTTGGGATTCTCTCTGACGCATCTGCTGAGCAAAGCCCATCACGTGAAATCGCGGCGAGACGTTTTCCTGGCCGCAGCCACGCTTTACTGGAAGAGTTACTGCGAGCACGCGGGCGAGCCGGCAGTTCAGAGCGGGTTTGCGACTCGCGTGGTGCAGCACACGCTCGCTTGCCTCCTGGCTCGAGTGGATGGCCGTTCGCCGCTGGAATACCTAAGCGCTTCGGAACGCGATCGCCAGCGGGCCGCCGTGCTCGCACTGATGAGCGATCCGCCCGCAAGCGTGCCGGCCTTGGTCCAAAGACTGGACGGGCGCTTGGGGGGTGTTTTCTAAACAGGAGGCAACGGGGCGAACGGAGTTTTTGTCTCCGTTTTCTCCTGTTAGGTTTTTTCCGCTCCAAACTCACAGAGAACTTAGCCCTATGTTCACGATTGAGAAACTGAACGCTCTGGAAATCCTGGATAGCCGCGGGCGCCCGACCGTGCGCACGTCATGCCGCCTCAAGGGTGGTTTCTGCGGCTCGGCTTCCGTGCCCTCCGGCGCTTCCACCGGCAAGGCGGAGGCGCTCGAACTGCGCGACGGCGATCCGAATCGCTATCGCGGCCTGGGCTGCCGGCGCGCCGTGCGCCATGTGAATGAAAAACTCCACCGCTTCCTGGCGGGCCGTTCCTTTGCGAGCCAGCAGGAACTGGATCAAGCCATGATCGAGCTGGACGCCACGCCGAACAAATCGGCGCTGGGAGCGAACGCGATCCTCTCCGTCAGCCTCGCCTTCGCGCGCGCCGCTGCGCAGCATGCTGGCCGGCCTCTCTACTTGCACTTCGCGGATTTACTGGGAGAGAACTCGCTGAATGGCGTCGCGTGCAGCACGGCTGAACGGACCCCTCTCCCTTTCCCTCTCCCCCAGGGAGGGGGAGAGGGTGTCCCTGGGACGGGTGAGGGGGATGTTCGTCGGGAGACGCGCGGGACGCTTCCATGCCCGACGATCAACCTGTTCAGCGGCGGCAAACACGCCGGCGGGCAATCTCCGATTCAGGATATCCTGCTCGTTCCTGCTTCCGCGACCACCGTGGACGAAGCGCTGAGCGCGACGTTCGCGGTCTATCAATGCGCGGTGGAATTGAGCGCCCGCAAGTATGGCATGCGCGCGCTGGTCGCGGACGAAGGCGGCCTGGCGCCGCCGTTCCCGCACGCGCAGGCCATGCTCGAGGACGCGGTGGAAGCCATTCAAAACGCCGGCTTCGTTCCCGGCAAAGACATCGCGCTCGCTGTGGACGCCGCTTCCACCCACTTTTTTTCCCAAGGCCGCTATCAACTCGGCGAAGAGTCGCTGGACAGCGGAGGCCTGATCGATCGATTGGACGAATGGGTTGCGCGTTATCCGATCGTGAGCCTGGAAGACGGTCTATCCGAGGACGACTGGGAGCACTGGCCCCGGTTGCGCGAGCGTCTGGCTGGGCGTTGCCTGGTGGTGGGCGACGACTTGCTTTGCACGAACCCCGGCCGCATCCGGCGCGCCGTCGAGTTGCGAGCTGCTGACACACTGTTGCTCAAGGTCAATCAGATCGGGACCGTGACGGAGGCCATGGAAGCCTGCCGCCTGGCTCGCTCCGCGCAGTGGCGCGTCACGATCAGCGCCCGCAGCGGTGAGACCGAAGACGATTGGCTGGCCGATCTGGCCGTGGGCTGGCGAGGCGATCAAATCAAGATCGGCTCGATCACGCGATCCGAACGGCTCAGCAAATACAACCGGCTGCTCGCCATTGAAGAGGAGACCGGTTGGCCGCTCATCGATTGGCCGCGTTTGTGAATTGCTTAGTGGTCCATTTCATAAATACGCTCACGTTCGCGGCAAGGGATTTTTCGGCCAGACGAGGCGCGAGCGACGAGCATATCCCGAAGTGGATCTGTAAGGAGCAAGCAGCGAAGTCTGGCGAAAAAGAACTGCCGCCCTTCGGGTTGCGCCGAATTTTGCCTGGGGCTGCGTTGCTCCTCGGTCACAGCCCCACTGGCGGGGGATGCTCGCTCGTCGCGCCTTGCCCCAGGCCAAATTGGGCGCAACGAACGTGAGCGTATTTACGAAACGGACCACTTAGATCAAGGGTAGGGCTGCGCGGCCGCGCAGCCAGTCTTTCTTGGCCATTCGTCTCGTCCATTGACCGTTGACTGATCAAGCGCCTTCAACCGCAAATCGCGGTTGACTCAAGGCCAGTCACAAAGTAGCGCAGAATTGAATTCTGCTGTATCGCGGATTTGTAATCCGCCAGGTTTCCGCAGCTCGGCGCGCCTCGATCTGCCCACGCCCAGCCGAACACAATTCGGCGATACGGCGCAGCGCGGCCAGCCGCAACCCAATTCGGGCTCGTCCTCGCACTCGTCCTTCATCCTCGATTCCGCGATTACGAGGACGACGACGAGGACGAGGACGGCCTGGGGCTGTGCGGCAGCACAGCCCTACCGTCTTCGCCATTAGAAATCCAGTTGCCCGCTTCGGGGTTTCCGATTAGTCAAACGCCATGGCGAAGAACAAGAATTATTGGCTCGTGAAGCAGGAACCGGAGAGTTATTCGTGGTCCACTCTCGTGGAGGAAGGCGTCACCGCCTGGACCGGTGTGCGCAATTTCCAGGCCCGAAATAATCTTCGCACGATGCAGAAAGGCGATTGGGTTTTCTTCTACCACAGCGGCGAGGAGAAACAGGTGGTCGGTCTGGCGCGCGTGGAAGCAGAACATTACCCGGACCCCACCGCGACCGACGGCGATTGGGTGGGCGTGGACCTGGCGGCGGTCCGTCCACTGAAGAAGCCTGTTCCGTTAAGCGCCGTTAAAGCAGACAAACTTCTCAGACAGATGGCGCTGGCGCGCAACTCCCGGCTCTCGGTCTCACCCGTGACCGAAGCGGAATGCAAGCGGCTGCTCGAACTCGCGGAAACGGTCGTGCCGTGAAACATGATTGGTAGGGCTGACCTGCCGGTCAGCCGGCGTGATGTGTCAAAGTAGCCGAAGGTCCGCAGACCGGCAGGCCTGCCCTACCGCTCAAGATGCGCCGTGCCTTGCCGGGCAAGCACCTTTTTCCATTTGAAGGAGAGAGCGAAGGACTTAATGTTCCTCTAAGAATTCCGAATTGACGGAAAAGCCATGCCCGACGAACGCATCGAGATTTTACTGATCGAGGACGTTGCCAAGTTCGCCCGGCTCCTGCGGGACATGCTCCAGGCGACGCCGGGCGTCGAGTTCGACGTGCACTGGGTCGAGTCGCTCGCGGAGGGTTTGAACCGAATCCGGCAGGCGAAGACCGATCTCGTGCTGCTGGATTTGTCGCTGTCCGACTGCAAGGGATTGGAGAGCTTTGACCGGGTCCGCTCGCTGGCGCCGCATCTGCCTATCATCATTCTGAGCAGTTCGGACGATGAAACGCTGGCGGTGCGCGCCGTGCACGAAGGCGCGCAGGATTACCTGGTGAAGGGCCAGATCGACAGCCCGGTGCTCGTTCGGTCCATCCGCCACGCCGTCGAGCGGAAGAAGGTCGAAGTCGCGCTGATTCAGGCGCAGGAGAAATACCGCGGCATCTTCGAGAATATCGTCGAGGGCATCTTTCAAACCACGCCGGACGGGCATTACCTCAGCGCCAATCCAGCGCTGGCGCGCATTTACGGTTATGAATCGGCGGAGGAGTTGACGACGCGCCTGACCGACATTCAGCACCAGCTTTATGTCGATCCGAACCGGCGCTCCGAATTCATCCGGTTGATGGAGCAATTCGACGTCGTCAAGGATTTCGAGTCCCAGGTCTATCGGCGGGACGGCAGCATCATCTGGATTTCGGAGAACGTGCGGGCGGTGCGCGGCGCCGGGCACAAGCTGCTCTACTACGAGGGAACCGTCGAGGACATCACAGAACGGCGGCAAGCCCAGGAGAAGCTCCGGACTTCCGAAACGCTCTATCATTCCCTGGTGGAAAATCTGCCCCAGAACATCTTCCGCAAGGATCTCCACGAACGGTTCACGTTCGCGAACCAGCGGTTTTGCGACACGCTTGGCAAGCCGCTGGAAGAAATCATCGGCAAAACCGATTTCGATTTTTTCCCGCCGGAGCTCGCGGCGAAATACCAGCAAGACGACCGTCGCATCCTGGAAACCGGACAGCTTTTCGAGACGGTCGAAGAGCACCAACCGCCGGGCGGCGACAAAATCTACGTCAACGTGGTCAAGACCCCCATCTTCGATGCCGACGGCAAGATCATCGGGTTGCAGGGGATTTTTTGGGACATCACGGAGAAGAAACGCGCCGAGGAACGCCTTCAAAAAACCACCAATGAGCTGGCCAAGAGCCGGGAAGAATTGCACATCAAAAACCAGCAGATGGAGGAAGATCTCCGCATGGCCCGCGAGATTCAGCAGAGCATCATCCCTCAGCAGTATCCTTCCTTCCCGCGTTCTGCCCAACCCAAGGACAGCGCTTTGCGCTTTTGCCATCGCTATCTCCCGACGGGGACGGTGGGCGGTGATTTCTTCAACGTCCTGGCGCTCTCCGACACAAAAGCGGGCTTGTTCATTTGCGACGTCATGGGACACGGGGTGCGGTCGGCGCTGGTGACCGCGATCATCCGCGCGCTGGTGGAAGAAATGACTCCGCTCGCGGCCGATCCCGGCCAACTCTTGAGCCAACTCAACCGCGATCTGCGTGCGATCCTCAAGCAGTCCGGCACGCCTTTGTTCACAACCGCGTTCTATCTCGTGGCTGATCTGGAGAGCCGGCAAATGTGTTACGCGGCGGCCGGCCATCCCAAACAACTGCTGGTCCATCGCTCCTCCCTCGTAGTCGAGTTGCTGCAAAGCCCGCGCGGAATGCCCAGCCCGGCCCTCGGCCTGTTCGACCACGTGGCCTATCCAACGGCGACCGCTTCCTTTGCCCCCGATGATCTGGTCGTCTTGTTTACGGACGGCCTTTACGACGTAGAGGGGCCGTCGCAAGAGGAATTCCATCTCGAACGGCTGGTGGAGGAAGTGCGCAAGCGCGCCCGTTTGCCCGCCGGCGATTTGTTCGACGCGTTGATCGCTCAAATTCGCAGCGCGTCAAAAGGCGGCACGTTTGCGGATGACGTTTGCCTGGTCGGGATGGAAGTGGCGTGACGGGGTAGAGACACGAATTTCCTGCACCGTCATCAAACCAGTCCCACAGCCGCGAACTTCCGGCCCAGGACCGGCGCGCTCGGTGTGTTGAGCCAGCCTTCGAGCACACCTGCGTAAACGGAGCGAAAGTCCACGGTGAATTTCAAATCACCGTTGACCAGATCCTCCGGCGCGAGGCTGGGGCAGCTTCCAAGGAAACCCGCTTTGATCTTGTCGCCAATCACGAACATCGGCGCTGCCGCCCCGTGGTCCGTGCCGCCGTTCGCATTCTCCGCGACGCGGCGACCGAATTCGCTGAAGGTCATGATCAGCACGCGCTCGAAGTTCCCTTGCGCCTTCAAATCCGCGACGAACGCCTTCACGGAGTCGGCCATGTCCTTCAACAGACGCTCGTGGGTGCCGGTCTGGTTCGTGTGCGTGTCATAACCGCCTTGCGACGCATAGAACACGCGCGTGGGCAGGCCGCCGCCGATCAGGCGGGCAATCAACTTCAGAGAGTTCGCGAGCGGCGACGCCGGGTAGGTCGCTTGATTCGCCGCCTTCTTGCTGATGGCCAGAATCTTGTCCGAACTCACCTGCGCATCCAGGGCCACGCGCTCCAGGTAATCCAGGGGTGAGCCGGCGAATTTCGTCCCGCCGGCGACCGCGCCAACCGTGTCGCCGGAAGTTCCGTCGTTTCGCCCTTCCAATTCCATGAGCGGCGCGGGCCGGTTCAGCTTGCGATAGAAAGGTTCGCTCGAGGCGGTCTCGCCTTCCATGGGCCGGTCCAGGTCCGCGAAACGATAATTCTCCGGACTGTCCAGGCTCACGCCGACGGGCTTCGCGCTCGCAAAAGCTTGCGGCATCTGGCGGCCAATGTTCACGCCCACGGTCGGGTCGGAGCCCCGGCACGCGTTGTCGAAGTAACGTCCGAGCCAGCCGTGTTTCTCGAACTTGTTCGCGTCGCTCGCGGTCTGCCAGATTTCGGTGGACCGGAAATGCGACCGATTCGGGTTCGGGTACCCGACGCCCTGGATCACGGTGAGATTCGCGGCGTCGAACAGTTCCTTCAGCCCGGCGAGGCCAGGGTGGAAGCCGAAGTCGTCGTTGAGTTTCAACACGGCGTCGGCGGCCAGTTTCAAGCGGGGCCGCGCGCGGAAGTAATGGTCGTTCGTGAACGGCGCGACGGTATTCAACCCGTCGTTGCCGCCGGCCATTTGCAGAACGACCAGGAGGCGGCCGTCCTTGCCGGTGGTGATTTGCGTGGCGCGATCAGCCGCCTCGGCGTGCAAAGTTGAAAATGTGTTGGAAACAAAGGATGGCACCGTCCAGGTGAACGCGCCGCCGAGCAGGGAGGTGCGCAGGAATTCACGGCGGGTCTTGAGATCAATTGCCGAGTTCATAGCTTTCATGTCTGATGGTTTTGATCGTTCCTCATTCCCTCTCCCTTGAGGGAGAGAGACAGGGTGAGGGGGAAGGCGTTGGACAAATCAGGAGCGTTGGAAAGCGCCAGCGTTTCTCCCTCACCCCAGCCCTCTCCCGCTGGGAGAGGGCCAAATTGGGCGCAACGAACGTCATCGTATTTATGCCCATGGCCACTAAGTCAGTTGAAATTCGGGAGTGGACATCAGCAGACGGATGGCGTGGCGGATGTCGGCGTCGTCCAGTTCGCCTTGCGCGTCCAGGTATTCGCGCAAAGTTTTCTCCTGCTTCTCCCGGAGTTTCGCCTGGAAGAATCGTTTTTCGAGCGCCTGAATGAGCGCATCTTTGGTGCGCCGGTCTTCTTCCGTCAGGATCTTGGCGACATCGACGGCACGCCCGCGCAAGTTCGGACGATTTCCGGGGCGCATCATCGGGGCGCCGTTCGGGCGGCCCGCCATCATCGGCATCGGGTTCTCGCCCAGCACCAGGAAAGCGGCGAGGTTGTAGCGATTCAACAAATTGTTGGTCGTGATCCAGCTCAAGCCGCCATCCCAGCCCTTCACATTCGGCGGTGCAAACAAATCTTGTCCCAGGAGCCGGAGAATATTGTTCGTCACGAACGGCGGCGGCAATTGGGTCTCCAGCATGCGCACGCTGCTCACCAGCCATTGCACCGGCCCCTTGACCTGGCTCCGCACCACGGAGTCTGAATAAAATTCTTCACTCCTGAACATCGCGCGCAAAACCGGTTTGAAGGTGGTCCCATGCTCGCGGAAAATCTTCGCCAGCGCATCGACCAGGTTCTCGGATGGATTTTCGCCGGCAAAGAAACTCCACAATTTGGCCGTGATGAAGCGCGCGGCCCGGGGCTGAGCCACAATTTGCTCCAGGACGTCCTCGCCTGTGAGGTTCCCGGTTCGGCCCAGCACGGTTTTCTCGCCGCTATCATGGAGCCGGGGCCGATCCACGAACACCTGGTTCACGCGATCCAGCGACCAGCCCGTCAAAGCGCGGGCGGCTTCGGTGACGTCCTTTTCGGTGTAATGCCCTTCGCCCAGCGCGAACAACTCCATGACTTCGCGCGCGAAGTTTTCGTTGGGATGTTCCCGGCGGCTCTGCGCCTGGTCCAGCCAGATCAACATGGCGGGGTCTTTGGAAACCGCCGTCAGCAGTTCCAGCCAGTTTCCCTGGGCGTGCTTGCGGAACGTTTCGTTCTGAAGCCACATGAAATAGGCGTCCCGGACTTTTTGGAAACTCGTCGCGAAATGCCCGTGCCAGAACAGGGTGAGCTTTTCTTGAAGCGGACAAAGCCCCCTGGCCATGCGCTGAAGCCACCATTGCCGAAGCGCGAGCAGCCGCTCCTGCTGAGTCCGCTGTTCCATTTGCTGGAACTTGCGGCGCTCTTCAGCGGTGGCGTTCCTGAACTTTTGGACGCGTTCGATACGGCCCGGATCGGGCTGGGCCCAGTCCGGCGCGGGCGTGTCATCCGCGACCTCTTCGTAATCCACAAAGTGAAGGACGGCTTCTTCCGGGCCGAGCGCGGCGAGCTTTTCAATCTCCGCAGGCGGCCCGCCGAATCCGGCTCGATTGAGCAGGTGCGCCGCGCGGGCGTAGGTCCAACCTGAATCAGGCAGTGGCTTGAGCATATGGCGGACTAGACGGATTTTGCTTGGGAAAGGTTGCGCCAAGTTCGGCACCAGCCGAGCTGGTGGTTCCAAGTTTAAGGTTCAAAGTTCAAAGTTCTCACAGACGCTTGTTTTTCGTATCTGCTCAGCGTTGGTAGGGACGGATTCCACTCCGTCCCTGACTAATCCTTGAGGCGTCCTTAAAAGGGGGAGACGGACAACGGAAAAACAGGAGCCTCCGTTGGCCCATCGCCTCTTCCTGGGCGGCGGTCTGCCTCAGGCTTGATTTTGGACGAACTCCCGGCGCGGCGGTGGTCCTTCTGAGTGAGCGCCGGATAGCCGGTATCAAGTTTGCCCTTGCGCGTCGTTCAGATGTTTGCACGCGAGCGGACACCAGTCTTCTTTGTACGGATCGGGACCCGGTTCGCGCTGGACTCTGGCGACGGCTTCCTCGACCCGTTGCGCGACCTCGCTGCGCCAGCCTTCCACGGCGCCCGGTTCGGCCCAGCGTTGTTTCAGCAAGAAATCCTCCGCGACCTTCAGGCAGTCGCGGCCCACGGGACTTTGCCTGAGCTTGGGATCGATGTAACTGGAGTCGTCATGCTCGCCATGGCCGCAGAGCCGAAGCAGCCGGGCGACGACCATTTGCGGACCGAAACCCTGCCGCGCCCGCTGGATCGCTCGGGCCATCATTTTCAGGCAAGCGCCCAGGTCCGTGCCGTCCAGGGCATGGCCTTCCACGCCGTAACCGGCGGCCTTGTCGATCAAGGACCGGCAGGCGAACTGGCGCGAGGTTGGGGTCGAGTAGGCGTATTCGTTGTTCGCGACCACAAGCACCAACGGCAACCTCTCGACGGCAGCTTGATTGAGCGCTTCGTGAAACGCGCCTGTGGAAGTGCCGCCATCGCCGATGCACGTGGCGCCGACGGATTCGGAAACGCCTTTGAACTTTCGCGCCATGAGGATTCCGTTCACCACGGGGATCATGGCGCCCAGATGGCTGATCATGGGCAGCAACCCCTGCTTGGGCCGCCCGCGATGCACGTTGCCGTCGCGGCTGCGCATCGGACCGAGCGCCGAACCGAGGTAGTTTCTCACGGCGTCGAGAATCGGCTCCCCAAAAGCCAGACGGCCCGCCAGGTCCCGGATCAAAGGGGCGAAAACGTCTCCAGGCCGGAGCAATTGGCCGACCGAGACGCTCAACGCTTCCTGGCCGCGACCGATGAAAACGCCGCCATGAATCTTGCCCGCGCGATACAGGCTGGCAAATTTTTCGTCCAACGTGCGGCCCAGCAACATCCAGCGGAAAGCTTTCAGGTAGGATTCTCGAAAAGCAGAAGCGTCGTCGCTGGCAACCAAACCCGGAAGAAGACCGGGCCACGTGGAATCTGCGGTTTGAAGCATGCGAGTCAGCAAGTATTCACGGCACCGTCGTCCGATTGCCCCACCCCAATCGAATGGCCTTCGATTTTCGATCAGGTCACAGAAAACTAATACTCTTCCCGCGAAGCTCAGTCAACGCTGCGTGGATCCCCCCTTTGCAGAATAGAGAATTTTTGTCCGGCGGAAACCGTTCGCCCGCTTCTTGCTGGTTCAGGTAAACCGCAAAATTGAAAGATGAAAGACTTCGTGACCCAGCCATGAAAATCCTTCTCGTTGACGATGATCCCGTTGCTCTCGAAATCCTGCAAACCGCCCTCGCCTACGCCGGCCATCAAACCGTCGAAGCCCGCAACGGCGAAGAAGCCTGGTCGGTTCTCGCGCGCGATCCGGTGCAGATCATCGTCAGCGATTGGATGATGCCCAAGCTCGATGGGCTCGAACTCTGCAAACGCATCCGCGCGCGGCGGTCGCGGGATTACGTCTATTTCGTCCTGCTCACGGCGCGGTCGGACAAGGAGAATTACCGCACGGCCATGGAAAAAGGGGTCGATGATTTCCTGGCGAAGCCATTTCGGTGCGACGAACTGTTGATCCGGTTGCGCGTGGCGGAGCGAATCCTGGGCGTCATGAGCCAGGTGAAAGAGTTGAAAAGCCTCTTGCCGATTTGCAGCTACTGCAAACGCATCCGGGATGACCGCGATTACTGGCATCAGATCGAATCCTACATCCACGCTCAGACCGGCACGGACTTCACGCACAGCATCTGTCCGCAATGCTACCAGGAACACATCAAACCGTACCTGGAAGAGTCGCGGCGCCGCGCCCCGGTCGCCGTGTGAGAGCGGCAAGGCAAAATCGTTACAACGTTAAGAGGTTAAATCGTTAAATCGGTTTATGGGTCAGGGGGGATTCTGATCGCAGCTGCCCCATCCCCCGATTTAGTTAGCTAGCTAGTTAGCTAGCTAGGAATCAGGATCAGGGTCTCCGCACCAGACGAAGCGAGGTCGCTTCGA
>Ga0194131_10002518_pt1 | contig 29951 bp, 23 predicted proteins | sample TA2KigO120mmetaG_FD_148631 | JGI IMG/M metagenome (GOLD analysis project Ga0194131, IMG submission 148631) | Freshwater microbial communities from Lake Tanganyika, Tanzania - TA2015053 Kigoma Offshore 120m | ecosystem: Environmental > Aquatic > Freshwater > Lake | place: Tanzania: Lake...
AGCCGGCAAATCCATCCACCTGATCCGTCACGGGCAATCCGTGTTCAACGCGGCGTTCGATTCCGTCACCCGGATCGACCCGATGATCTTCGACGCCCCGCTGTCGGAGATCGGTGTTGGCCAGGCTACGGCCCTGCGAGGCGAGGTCCACACGCTGGGGGTCGAGCTGATCGTCACCTCGCCGCTGACCCGCGCCATCCAGACCGCGCTGCACGCCTTCGGGCCGGACCACGCCCCGATCCGCGTCGAATCGCTGCACCGCGAGCGGCTCGAGCACTCCGGAGATGTCGGCCGCTCGCCCGTTTCGCTGCGCCGGGATTTCCCCACCCTCGCCTTCGACCACCTCGACGATCCCTGGTGGCATTTCGACGGCCGCGATCCGCAGGCGGTCTTCATCGAGCCCGAGGAGACCCTGCTCGGCCGCGTCCAGGCCTTCCGCCAATGGCTGGCCGCGCGGCCCGAAACGACGATCGCCGTGGTCGGTCACGGCACCTTCCTCAACCGCCTGACCGGCCACCAGTTCAAGAACTGCGAGCGGCTGACGATCAGTCTCTAGGGCGATCCGGCTCTAGGCCGGCGTCTCAATTCCGGTCTTCTTGAGCGCCGCCGCTTGCCGCTTGGCCAGGGTCTTCGCCTCAAAGCCGCTTATCAGCTCGTGAAAGAGCTGGTGCCAGTTGATCTTCGCATTGAGGTGCAGGAAGACCGAGCCGAGGCCGATGGCGGCACGGTCCATGAGCACGAACTCGCGCGGCGGTGTCACGCCGCCCAGCCGGCGGATGTCGCGATGCACCTTCTCCGCCACCTCGCGGCCGTAGACGCCCGAGTTGGTCTCCTGGATCAGCCGCGGCCGGTTCTCCATCAGCGGCGCGTAGACGAAGGCCGCCCACTGGTTGAGCACGGCGATCATCTCCTTCGACAGGCCCTTGAAGCCCCAGGTCTCGTAAGCATGCACGGCGAGCGCCTGATCGCCCCGGTCGAGGGCGTTATAGAGGTCGATCACCCCGCCGACGAATTTCGGCGGGAAGACCCGGATGCAGCCGAAATCGAGCAGGTTCACGCCATCGTCGGCACGCACCGAGTAGTTGCCGAGATGCGGGTCGCCGTGAATGACCCCGTAGTAATAGAAGGGCACGTACCAGGCGCGGAACATGGCGGTCGCCACCCGGTTGCGCCGGGCCAATGGCGCGTCCTTCACAGTCAGCAGCTTGACGCCGTCGAGCCAGCTCATGGTCAGCAGGCGGCGCGTCGACAGCCCTGATACCGGCTCAGGCACCGAGACGCTGTCCTCGTCCTTCAGCATCAGGGCGTAGAGCCGCATGTGCCGCGCCTCGAGATCGTAGTCGAGCTCCTCGCGCAGCCGGGCCGAGATCTCGGCGTGGATGTCCTGCGTCTTCACCGCCCGGTCGTAGCGCTCGTAGACCGCGAAGATCAGGCGGAGCTGGCGCAGATCGGCCTCGACCGTCGAGTTCATGTCGGGATACTGCAGCTTGCAGGCAAGCGCCGCACCGTCGTGGCCCCTGGCCCGGTGCACCTGGCCCAGCGAGGCGGCGGCCACCGCCTCGCGGCCGAACTCGGCGAATTTCTTCTCCCAGTCCGGGCCGAGCTCCGCCGCCATGCGGCGCTTGACGAACGGCCAGCCCATCGACGGCGCGTTGGACTGGAGCTGGATCAGCTCCTTGACGTATTCGTCGGGCAGCGCGTCGGGAATGGTGGACATGAGCTGCGCCACCTTCATCAGCGGACCTTTCAGCCCGCCGAGTGCCGCCGTCAGCTCCGCCGCATGCTTGCCCTTGTCGACCTCGATGCCGAAGAGGCGGCCGGCGCCGAAGCGCACGCCCAGCCCACCGACCGCCGCCCCGACGCGTGCGTAGCGTCTCAGCCGGCCACCGACGGTGTTTTCTTCGTTATTGGCCATGGAGCGGTGGAAACCCCTCACCCCGCTCGCTTCGCTCGCCTCCCTCTCCCGTAGGGAGAGGGAGAACTAAACCTCTCCCTTGGGGAGAGGTCGACCGCGCCAGCGGTCGGGTGAGGGGAACCTGATAACGGCACACCACCCTCACCCGATCTTCTCCAGCTCGTCGATCAGCCCAGCGACGACGTTGAGGCCGCTGCCCCAGAATTCCGGATCGCTGGCGTCGAGGCCGAACGGCGCAAGCAGCTCCTTGTGCCTCTTCGCTCCCCCGGCCCGCAGCATGTCGAGATACTTCTGGGCGAAGCCCGCTGGCGTTTTGAGGTACGCCGCGTAGAGCGAATTCACCAGGCAGTCGCCGAAGGCATAGGCGTAGACGTAGAACGGCGTGTGGACGAAGTGCGGGATGTAGGTCCAGTAGTACTTGTACTCGTCGTCGAAGCGCAGGGCGGGCCCGAGGCTCTCGCCCTGCACGTCGAGCCAGATCCGGCCGATGCGCTCGGCGGTAAGCTCGCTCTGGCGGCGCTCGTCGTGGACACGGCGCTCGAACTCGACGAAGGCGATCTGCCGCACCACGGTGTTGAGCATGTCCTCGACCTTGCCGGCGAGCATCGCCTTGCGCCGCCTCGGGTCCTTCTCGGCATCGAGCAGACCGCGGAAGGTCAGCATCTCGCCGAACACCGAGGCGGTCTCGGCAAGGGTCAGCGGCGTCTGCGACAGGAGCTGCCCCTGGCCGCCGGCCAGCACCTGGTGCACGCCGTGGCCGAGCTCGTGGGCCAGCGTCATCACGTCACGCGTCTTGCCGAGATAGTTCACCAGCAGATACGGATGCGCCGAGGGCACGGTGGGATGCGCGAAGGCGCCCGGGGACTTGCCGGGCCGCACGGGCGCGTCGATCCACCTGCCGTCGAAGAAGCGTTTGCCGACCAAGGCGAGCTCCGGCGAGAACCGGCCGTAGGCGGCGAGCACGCGGTCGCGGGCCTCGGCCCAGGGAATGATCTTTTCATCGGACTCCGGCAGCGGCGCATTGCGGTCCCAATAGTCGAGCTGCTCGACCCCGAACCACCTCGCCTTCATCCTGTAATAGCGGTGCGACAGCCGCGGGAAGGCGTCGCGTACCGCCTTGATCAGGGCGTCGACCACCTCGTCCTCGACCAGGTTGGCGAGGTTGCGCGAGGAGATGGGGCGCGGATATTTGCGCCAGCGATCCTCGATCTCCTTGTCCTTGGCCAGGGTGTTGGTGATCAGGGCGAAGAGCTTGGCGTTGGCGCCGAGCACGCCGCCGATCGACTTGGCAGCGTCGCGGCGCAGCTTCGGGTCACGCTCCGAGAGCAGGTGAAAAATCTCGGCGCTGGTCAGGTTCTTGCCGTCGAGCGGGAAGCGCAGGCCGGCCATGGTCTCGTCGAACAGCCGGTTCCAGGCGGCCCGGCCCGCGACATACTTCTCGTGCAGCAGGCGCTCGATCTCGTCCGAGAGGTCGTGCGGCTTGCGCACACGGACGTCGCGCAGCCAGGGCGCGTAACGCTGCAGTGCTGCATCCCCGAGCTTGGCGGCCAGCGCCGCATCGTCGAGCCGGTTGATCTCCAGGGTGAAGAAGATGAGCCGGGTCGAGATGGCGTTCACCCGCTCCTGCATGGTCTGGTAGAATTTCGCCAGCTCCGCGTCGCTCTGATTGCCGGCATAGGTCAGGTCGGCGTAACTCATGATGCGGGTCAGCGTCTCGTCGAGCCGCTCATATTGCGCAATCGCCGCCGCCAGCTGCGGTGCCGCGTAACCCGCCAGCTTGCCGGCGTGGGCGGCCTGGAAATCGGCAGCCTGCTTCTCGGCTGCCGCAAGGTCGCGCTGGAGCTCGGGCGAATCGCGGCCGGGATAGAGATCGGCCAGGTCCCATTCCGGCAAAGGGCCGAGATCGTTGGCGGTTTCGGCGCGGGCGGCGGCGGACTGGCTCATTGCGGTTCTTCGCTCCAAGGCGGTTTTCCTATATATGTGTCGGGCGCCGCTCCATGCCAAGAATCAAAAGCGGCCGTGTCAGGGAGATAGCATGAACTACCGGACCTGCCCGAATCTGGTGCGCCTGTTTCTCGACCAGGCGGCGCGGTTGGGGGACAAGCCGCTGCTCTGGGCCAAGCGGAACAACGCCTGGCAGTCGTGGTCCTGGAAACAGGCGGAAGCTGAGGTACGGCGGGTGGCGGGCGGGCTGGCGGCGCAGGGGATCAAGCCGGGCGACCGCGTGGCGCTGGTCGCCGAGAACCGGCCTGAATGGGTGATCGCCGACCTGGCGATCATGGCGGCCGGCGCCATCGCCGTGCCGGCCTACACCACCAACACGGTCGAGGACCACCGCCACATCCTGAGCAATGCCGGCTGCGCCGGGGCCATCGTCTCGACCCGCGAGCTGGCCGACCGCGTCATCACGGCGGCACGCCAGACGCCGGGCTGCGGCTTCGTCGTGGCCATCGAGCCCCCGCCGCTGACCCAGGATGTCGGCCTGCGCGTGCTGCGCTGGGACGCGCTGTCGGGCGATCACGACCCTGCCGCGAGTGCGGCGCGCATCACCCGCCGGGACCTGGCCTGCATCATCCACACCTCCGGCACCGGCGGTCAGCCCAAGGGGGTCGCGCTGCCGCATGGCAGCCTGCTGCACAACTGCCAGGGTGCCCACGACGTGCTGGCCGAGCTCGGCCTGAGCGACGAAGTGTTTCTCTCCTTCCTGCCCATGTCGCATTCCTACGAGCACATGGCCGGGGTGCATTTCCCCATCTCGATCGGCGCCCAGATCTATTGCGCCGAGAGCGTCGAGGCGCTGCCGGCCAACATGCTGGAGGCCCGCCCCACCATCATGACGGCGGTGCCGCGGCTCTACGAGACCATGCACCGGCGCATCCTGTCGGGCGTCGAGCGGCAGGGCGGACTCAAGGCGAAGCTGTTCTTCAAGGCCCTTGAGCTCGGCACGAAGCGCTACCACGAGCCGGAGAGCCTGACCCCGGGCGAGCGCCTCGTCGATCTTGTCGTCGACAAGCTTGTACGCGACAAGGTACGCGGTCGCTTCGGCGGGCGGCTCAAGGCGCTGGTCTCCGGCGGTGCCGCCCTCAACCCGGAGATCGGCGTCTTCTTCACGGCACTCGGCCTGCGTCTCCTCCAGGGTTACGGCCAGACGGAGGCCGCTCCGGTCATCGCCTGCAACCGGCCGAGGCGGGTGCGGCTGGAGACGGTCGGGCCGCCACTCACCGACGTCGAGGTGAAGACGGCCGAGGACGGCGAACTGCTGGTGCGCGGCGAGCTGGTGATGCAGGGCTACTGGAACGATCCCGCGGCCACCGCGGCGACGGTCAAGGACGGCTGGCTGCATACCGGCGATATCGGGGTCATCGAGCCGGACGGCTACATCCGCATCACCGACCGCAAGAAGGATTTTATCAAGAACTCCGGCGGCGACATGATCGCGCCAGCGCGCGTCGAAGGCGCGCTGGTTCTGGAATCGGAGATCGCGCAGGCCATGGTCTACGGTGACCGCCGGCCGCATCTGGTGGCCGTGCTGGTGCCGCACGCCGATTTCCTCGAGAGCTGGGCGAAAAGCCAGGGCAAGCCCGCCGTGCTGGCGGACCTCGCGGAAGAACCGGGCCTGCGCAGCGCCCTCGACGCCGTCGTGCAGCGCGTCAACGCCAAGCTCCCGCTGGCGGAGCGCGTGCGGCGCTTCATCGTGGCGCGCGAGCCGTTCTCGGTGGCCAACGAGTTGATGACGCCGACGCTCAAGGTCAAGCGCCACAAGGTGCGCGAGGTCTACGGCAGCCGCCTCGACGCGCTCTACGACAGGGGTTGACGCCTAGAGCCCGTGATACTGGCGGAACCAGGCGACGAAGCGTGGAATTCCCTCGTCGATCGAGGTACGCGGCACGAAGCCGATGTCGCGCCGCGCCGTCTCGATGTCGGCGTAGGTTTCCTTGACGTCACCCGGCTGCATCTCGGCCAGCTCGATGATCGCCTTGTGATTGGTGGCGCGCTCGATCGCCTCGATGAAGCGCAGCAGCGGCTCGGCGTGGTTGTTGCCGAGGTTGTAGCGGCGGTGCGGCGTGGCTCCGCCGGAGGCGGACGGCGGCCGGTCGAGGGCCGCCACCACGCCGGCGACGATGTCGTCGACATAGGTGAAGTCGCGGCGCATGTCGCCGCGGTTGAACACCGTGATCGGCTCGCCCCTGAGGATGGCGCGGGTGAAGATGAAGGCCGACATGTCCGGGCGGCCCCACGGCCCGTAGACGGTGAAGAAACGCAAGCCCGTCGACGGGAAGCCGTAAAGATGGCTGTAGCAATGGCTCATCAGCTCGTCCGCCGCCTTGGTTGCGGCATAGAGCGACACCGGCTGGTCGACGTGGTCCTCGACGGCGAAGGGCAGCTTGGTGTTGCCGCCGTAGACCGACGACGATGAGGCATAGACGAGGTGCCTGAGGCCACGGTGATGGCGGCAGGCCTCGAGCATGTTGAAGTGCCCGACCAGGTTGGTCTGGATGTAGGCCTCGGGATTGGTCAGCGAGTAGCGCACACCCGCCTGCGCCGCCAAATGCACCACGCGGTCGATTGCCGGGTTCGAGCGGAAGATCCCGCTCACCGCCTCGGCCGAGGCGATGTCGGCGCGCACGAAGCGGAAGCCGGCACGCTCTTGTAGCCGCTCGACACGCGCCTGCTTGAGGGTGGGGTCGTAGTAGTCGTTGAGGTTGTCGAGCCCGATGACCGTTTCGCCGCGCTCGAGCAGTGCCGCCGCAACATGCATGCCAATGAAGCCGGCGGCACCGGTGACCAGGATCGTCATGGGCGGAGGTTGTAGCGCGCCAGGGGGTGCGAAATCACCCCCGAAGTTGCCGCCGGAATGTCGAAATGTTAGCACGATGGCATGCGTGGGGGCCCCGCGATCGCCGTTGTGCTGCTGGCTGTCCTGGCCGCGGGGCCGGCAGTGGCGCACGGGGTGTACGAGACGCCCGGCCCTCAAGCGGACGCCGTGCCGACGCGAACCGGCTCGTCCTGGCTGCAGATCTGGCCCAGCGCCGTCGCTGCACTGCGCACCCGCATCGAGGAGCAGGAGGGATTCCGGGTCTTCGAGGCCGACGGTCTCCCTGATCATTCCACTGGCTCCTTCCCCAACCGCGGCAACCCGAACCGGATCCAGAATCAGAACTACCGCCTGCGCGTACCCTTGCGGCCGCAAAAGGGCCCGCAGATAACGCAGCTGCCGCGCGGGCCCTTCGGCATCGCCCTGAACGGAGTCATGTTCGATCCGGCCACCGCCGAATTCTGGAGAAACGATCCGCGCTCAGGCTGGAACTACGACGCGCTGTCCGGCCATGTCGATCTCGGCATAGACCGCAACAACGCACATGTGCAGCCGACGGGCGCCTATCACTATCACGGCATCCCGGTCGGCCTGCTGGAGCGCGTCGCCAAGCCCGGACAGCCCGCCTTGCTCGGCTACGCCGCTGACGGTTTTCCCATCTACGGTCCGAAGGGCTATCGCGTCGCCAGCGACGCGACGAGCCCGCTCGTCGATCTACGGCCCGGCTGGCGTCTGCGCCAGGGGACACGGCCGAGCGGTCCAGGTGGCGCCTATACCGGAACGTATGTCGAGGATTTCGAATATGTCACCGGTCACGGCGATCTCGATGCCTGTAACGGCCGCGACGGCGTCACGCCCGAGTTTCCCAACGGCACCTATCACTATGTGATCACGGCGGCGTTCCCGTTCGTGCCGCGCTGCTTCACCGGCACGCCCCACGCCAGTTTCCGACAGGGACCGCCGCACATGCGCGGCGGTCCCGAGGGCGGCCCCCCCGGAGGGGGTCCTCCCGGCGGCGGCCCTCCGGGCGGCCCGCCGCCGCGCCGCTTCTAAGCCTCCCCACCGGCATCGGCCCGCGACTGGACGCGCCCGGCTGCCTTCGTTACAGTCGCTTCGTCCGCAACCCACAAGGATCAAGGCCGCTCACGCATGATCATCGGATCGCCGATCTGGTCCGTTGCGCGTTGGTGGTGGTGACCCCCGTCACCTACCGATCCTTTTCCATTTCCTGAATCCGGCCGTCCGGCACTTTGTAGGGTCCCTGCCCTGGGGCCTGCCATGCGGCCGCCATCCCTCCGACCCGGGTTGCGACCATGCTTGACCGCTTCACCACTCCTACCGGCCTGACCGTCGAGCGACGCCGCGCCGAGCTGGCCTACGAGACGGCGCTCGACGGCTTTGCCGAGCGCCTCGACCGCGAGCGCGGCGCGCTCTTCTCCTCGGGCGTCGACTATCCGGGGCGTTACTCGCGCTGGGAGTTCGGCTTAGCCAACCCGCCGCTGGAGATCGTCGGCCGCGGCCGCGAGCTGCAGCTGCGGGCGCTGAACCCGCGCGGCGAGGCGCTGCTTCATCTGCTCGCACCCATCGTGACGGCGACGCCGCACACGCTTGTGGCGCAGCAGGACGCGCGGATGCTGACGCTGCGCATCGGCGCCGGCACAGCCTCGTTCCGCGAGGAGGAGCGCAGCCTGCAGCCCTCGCTGGTCTCGCCGCTGCGCTGCCTGATCGCCGAGTTCGCCGGCTCGAACGATCCTTTCCTCGGCCTCTACGGCGGCTTCGGCTACGACCTGCTGTTCCAGTTCGAGCCGATCGCGCAGCGCCAGCGCCGGCCGGCCGACGAGAAGGAGCTCCACCTTTTCGTGCCCGACCAGCTCGTCGTCGTCGACCGGCGCAAGGAGATCGCCTACCGGCTCGACTACGAGTTCCTGCGTGGCGGCGAGTCCACGGTCGATCTTGGCCGACGCAGCTTCGCGCCGGTGAAGCCGCCCGTCGCCGCGCCGGCCGCGGTCGGCACGCCGGTCTCCGATCACAGCACCGCGGAATACGCGGCGATGGTCGATCGGGCACGCGAGCGCATGCGTGTCGGCGACATCTTCGAGGTGGTGCTGAGCCAGACCTACCGCGCTTCTTTCCAGCACGCACCCTCGGCCCTGTTCGCGCGCCTCAAGCAAGTCAATCCCAGCCCGTTCGAGTTCCTCATCCAGTTCGGCGGCGAGCAGCTCGTCGGCACCTCGCCGGAGATGTTCGTGCGCGTCGAGGGCGAGCGTGTCGAATCCTGCCCGATCTCCGGCACCGCGCGGCGCACCGGCAATCCGATGAACGACGCCGAGAACCTCAAGGCGCTGTTCAACTCGGAGAAGGACGAGGTCGAGCTGACCATGTGCACCGACGTCGACCGCAACGACAAGTCGCGCATCTGCCGGCCCGGCACGGTGAAGCTGCTCGGCCGGCGCCAGATCGAGACCTATGCCGGTCTCTTCCACACCGTCGACCACGTCGAGGGGCGGCTGCGCGAGGGGCTGACCGGGCTCGACGCCTTCCTCTCGCATATGTGGGCGGTCACGCTCACCGGTGCGCCGAAGAAGAAGGCGGTGGAGATCGTCGAAGAGTCGGAGAAAGGCCCGCGCGGTTGGTACGGCGGCGCGGTCGGGGCGCTGATGCTCTCGGGCGATGTCAGCACCGGCATCACCATCCGCACCGTCCATCTCAAGGACGGCGAGGCGCGCTACCGGGTCGGCGCGACGCTGGTCTGGGATTCGGTCGGCGCCGAAGAGGACGCCGAATGCCGGACCAAGGCGACCAACCTGTTCCGCGCCCTGGCGGCCATGAATGCCAGGCCAGCCCCGGCCGTGGCCGCCGCTCCCCGTCCTGGCGAAGGCCGTCGCGTGCTGCTGATCGACAACGAGGACTCGTTCGTCCACACCCTGGCGGATTATTTCCGCCAGACCGGTGCTGCGGTCGAGACCTACCGCCACGGGCTGGCCTTCGAAGCGCTACTCGCGGCGAAGCCCGACCTTGTCGTGCATTCGCCAGGACCCGGCCGGCCGGAGGAATTCGGCGTGCCGGCCCTGGTGCGCCGCCTCGCCGCGGCGAACGTCGCGCAATTCGGCGTCTGCCTCGGCCTGCAGGGCATGGTCGAGGCCTTCGGCGGCGCTCTCGACGTCTTGCCCAGCCCGCGCCACGGCAAGACCTGGGACGTGCTGCACGATGGCGATCCGCTGTTCACCGGTGTGCCCTCGCCTGCCCAGGTCGGCGCCTACCATTCGCTGACCGCGCGGCTGTCGAGCTTCCCGCACGATGAGCTTTCGGTCACCGCCCGCACGGCCGAGGGGTTGGTTATGGCCGTCCGCCACAGACGGGTGCCGGCCCTGGCCGTGCAGTTCCATCCCGAATCCATCCTCTCGATGCGCGCGGCGGAGAGAGGCGAGATCGGCCGCCGGCTGATCGTCAACCTCGTCGAAGGCCTGGCGGCGCCGCGGCCTGTAGCCGCGGTGGCCGACGCGCTAAGCTAGTCAGGTGACGGAGCCCGCCCCCTCCCACGTCCTCGGCCATCGCGATTTCCGGCTGTTCCTCGGCGCGCGCTTCGCGGCAGGACTGGCCATGCAGATGCAGGCCGTGGCGATCGGCTGGTATCTCTACGACCTGACCGGCGATCCCATGACGCTCGGCTATGCCGGGTTGGCGGTGTTCCTGCCGGTGGCACTGCTCACCCTGCCCGCCGGTGACGTTAGCGACCGCGTCGACCGCCGCTGGATATTGGGCACGATGCACCTGACGCTGGCGCTCTGCGCCACGATCCTGCTGGGGCTCACGGCGACGGCGACGGCGGCGACGGGCCCGTTCTATGCCGTGCTCGCGCTCTCCGGCATGGCGCGTGCCTTCTCCGCCCCGGCGATCCAGTCCTTCACACCCTTCCTGGTGCCGCGCACCCAGTTCGCCAACGCCGTCGCCTGGAGCTCTTCGGCCAGCCAGACCGCTACCATCCTCGGGCCGGCGCTGGGCGGCTTTCTCTACCTGTTCGGGCCCACCGTGGTCTTCGCCGCCTGCTTGGCGATGTCCCTGCTCGTGGCCAGTGCCCTGGTCTCGATCCGCACCCAGGTCGCCCCGGCGGTGGTCGAGGCAGGCTCGACGGCGCTGTCGCGCACGGCTTTCGGACTGCGTTATGTCTGGCGGCAACCCATCGTGCTCGGCGCCATCTCGCTCGACATGTTCGCCGTGCTCCTGGGCGGAGTCACGGCGCTGCTTCCGGTCTTCGCCCGCGACATCCTCGGGGTGGGGCCGGACGGGCTCGGATTGATGCGCAGCAGCGTCGCCGCCGGCGCGGTGAGCATGGCCCTGCTGCTCGCCACGCTGCCGGCGGCGCGCCACCCGCATGCCGGGCTGACCATCTTCCTCGGCGTGGCGCTGTTCGGCGCGGCCATTCTGGTCTTCGGGCTGTCGACTAGCTTCGTCCTGTCGCTTGTAGCCCTTTTCGTCATGGGTCTGGGCGACATGGCCAGCGTCTTCGTGCGCTCGACCGTGGTCCAGCTCGCAGCACCCGACGAGATGCGCGGGCGGGTCAGCGCCGTCTACATGCTGTTCGTCGGAGCGTCGAACGAGTTGGGTGAGTTCCGTGCCGGTCTAGCCGCCGCCTGGCTGGGCGCCGTGCCGGCGGTACTGCTGGGCGGCGCCAGCACGCTGGCCGTGGTGGCGCTGTGGGCCTGGCTGTTCCCGGGGCTGCGCCGCATCGACCGTCTGGCCGATGTGGCGCCACGCCCCGGGAGTTAGCTCAGACCGTCAGGTGCCGCGGCCCCACAGGCCGCAATAGCGCCGGGCGACGAAGGGCAGCCCAGCCTCGAAGCCGGGGAACGACTTCCACTTCTCCAGCTTCATCTCCTTCTCGGCCGTATCCCAGCACTTGCCCTCGCGGGCCAGCGTCTTGACCTCGGCCGAGGCGTCCTGCAGCAGTGCCAGATAATCCTGGACGTCCTTCTTGGTACCCAGGCGCCCGCCGGGGCCGGGATGGCCGGGGATCAGGCGATCCCAGTCCATCGCCAGGAGGCGCTTGAGCGAATCCTCCCACTCGATGGGATAGGAGTCGATCATGCCGCGGCCGGGCATGGTGCCGGCCGAGATGAAGTCGACGGCGAAGACGATCTTCTCCTTCGGCAGGCGCATAACGATCGTCGAGTCGGAGTGGTTGAGCCCGAGATAGCGCAGCTCGAGCGTCGTGCCGCCCAGCGTGATGGTGCGCAGGCTCTTGAAGGTCTGGTCGGGGATCACGGTGTGCGGGTCGTCGAGAGCCTGAAGCCGCTCCTTGGCCCGCTGGTGCGAGACGAAAATGGCGCCGGCGTCCTTGAACGGCTTGCCGCCGGCGATGTGGTCGTAGTGGTGGTGGCTGTAGACCACGTACTTGACCGGCGCATTGGTGACCTTGCGGATCTCCTGCAGGTAGACGGTTGAGGCGTCGCGCCTGGAGTAGCTGATCGGGTCGGTGGCGATGACACCTTCCGGCGTAACCACGAACATCGCCTGGGCGCCCAGCGCCCGGAAGATATAGACGTTGTCGGTGCCCTCGACCTTGGTCGTGGCGAAGGGCGGTGGCTGGGCCGGCGCCTGGGCCTGCGCTGGCAGACCGGCGAACACGGCCGCGCCGACGAGAACGGCGGCAAACAAACGCTGGATGATTATCCTCCCTGTTGTCCTGTTCATGGCTGACCCGGCCGGGACAAACCCCGGCGATACCAAGCGATTAACACCGAAATTCCGGTTAAATTCCAGTGCTGGCCTCGCCGCCAGGGCTGCACTAGCTTTACGCCAAACTTCTGGGGAGACCCCTCATGCGTACCCTCGGTGGCATCCTGCTCGCGGCCCTCCTCGCCATCCCCGCCGCGGCTCAGGACAAGATCACCTTCGGCACCGACTGGAAGGCCCAGGCCGAGCATGGCGGCTTCTACCAGGCCGTCACCGCCGGCCTCTACCGCAAGCACGGGCTCGACGTCACCCTGCGTCCGGGCGGGCCGCAGGTGAACCATTCGCAGCTCCTGGCCGCCGGCCGGCTTGACTTTAACATGGGCTCCGACTCCTTCGGCGCGTACAACTTCGCCCGCGAGAACGTGCCCATGGTCACCGTCGCTGCCATGATGCAGAAGGACCCCAAGGTTCTGATCTCGCATCCCGGTGTGGGCAACGACTCGCTGCCCGCCCTCAAGGGCAAGCCGATCATGATCGGCTCCGACACGCGCGCCGGGGTCTGGCTCTTCTTCAAGGCGAAGTTCGGCTACAGCGACGACCAGATGCGCCCCTACAACTTCAACGTGGTGCCGTTCCTGGTCGACAAGAACGCGACCCAGCAGGGCTACCTGTCGAGCGAGCCGCTGATGATCGAGAAGCAGGGCGTCAAGCCGGTCGTCCACCTGGTCGCCGACTACGGCTATTCGAGCTACGCCGCGGTGATCCAGACCTCGATGAAGCTGGTGCAGGAGAAGCCCGACCTCGTGCAGCGCTTCGTCAACGCCTCGATCGAGGGTTGGTACAGCTACATGTACGGCGATCCCGCACCTGGAAATGCCCTGATCAAGAAGGACAACCCGGAGATGACCGACGAGCTGATCGCCTACGGCCGCGACAAGATGAAGGCGCACGGCATCGTCGATTCCGGCGATTCGCTCACTCTCGGTATCGGCGCCATGAGCGAGGCGCGCTGGAAGGATTTCTTCGACACCATGTCGGGCCAGGGCCTCTACCCAGCGTCCATGGACTGGAAGAGGGCCTATACCACCCAGTTCGTGAACAAGAGGCACGCGCTGGAGATGCGCAGGTAGATCAAGGCGCCTCGTGTCACCACCTCTGCTGACGCTCACGGGTACCGGCAAGACATTCGCCAACGGCGTCGAGGCTCTCGCCAGCATCGACCTGACGGTCCGGCAGGGGGAGTTCGTCGCCCTGCTCGGCGCGTCGGGCTGCGGCAAGAGCACGCTGCTGCGCATCGTCGCAGGCCTGACCGAACCGACATCGGGATCTGCGAAGTGGTCGCGGCCGCTCGAGACGAAGTCCGGTCGTCTCGGCTTCGTTTTCCAGGATCCGACGCTGATGCCCTGGGCCAGCGTTGCCGACAATGTCTACCTGCCGCTGCGCCTGGCCGGGATGAACCGTGCCCAGGCCGAGCCGCGTATCGCCGAAGTGCTCGCCGCGGTCGATCTCACGGAATTCGCCGCCGCGTTCCCGCGCGAGCTTTCCGGCGGCATGCGCATGCGCGTGTCGATCGCCCGGGCGCTGGTGACTCAGCCGGACATCCTGCTGCTCGACGAGCCCTTTGCCGCGCTCGACGAGCCGACCCGTTTCAGGCTCAACGAGGATCTTCGCAAGCTCTGGCGGGCGCGCGGGCTGACCGTGATCTTCGTCACCCACAGCGTTTTCGAATCGGTGTTCCTCGCCCAGCGCGTGATCGTGATGAAGCGCCGGCCGGGACGGATCGCCAGCGAGATCGCCATCCCGTTGCCCGACGAGCGCGACGCCGCTCTACGCACCTCCGCCGATTTCGGCGCCGCCTGCCGCGCCGTGTCGGACACGCTGGCTAAGGCGACAGAGGCCGAAGCGGCATGAGAGAGGCGCCCCCCCTAGGCCGGGTGTCACGCCTGCTCGCACCCCTGGTCTTCGGCCTGCTGGTCCTGGCGGCCTGGGAGATGCTGGTACGGGCCTACGCCGTGCCCGTCTATATCCTGCCGGGACCGCTGCTCATCGGCCAGACACTGTGGACCGACGGACCGAGCCTGCTGCAGTCGCTGTGGGTCACCCTGCGTATCGCCTTCGCGGCGCTGGCCGTCGCCATCGCGCTCGGGCTCGGCCTCGCCATCCTGATGTCGCGCTCGCGCTGGATCGAGGCCAGCCTACTGCCCTACGCCGTGGTTCTGCAGGTGACGCCGATCGTCGCTATCGCGCCGCTGATCATCATCTGGGCCGACGATGTCTTTCTCTCGCTGCTCATCTGCGCCTGGATCGTGGCCTTCTTCCCCATCGTCTCCAACACCACACTCGGCCTGCACAGCGCCGATCGCGGCCTGCAGGATCTGTTCCGGCTCTACGGTGCAACCGGGAGCCAGACGCTATGCTTCCTGCAACTGCCGACAGCTCTGCCCTACTTCCTGGCCGGCCTGCGCATCAGCGGCGGCCTTGCGCTGATCGGCGCCGTCGTGGCGGAGTTTGTCGCCGGCACGGGGGGCAGCGAGACGGGCCTCGCCTTCCGCATCCTCGAGGCAGGCTACCGGCTGCAGATCCCCCGCATGTTCGCCGCCCTCGTCCTGCTTTCACTCGCCGGTATCGCCATCTACGCCGCGCTCGACCGGCTATCGCACCTGATCCTCAGGCGCTGGCACGAGAGCGCACTCCCGAGGGAGCGTTAGCGGATCATCGCCCGCAGCTTGGACGAGACCAGGTCGGCACCCAGGACGAGGATCAGGATCATCAGCACGCAGGCGGCCGTGTCTTCGTAGGCGAAGAGCTTCATGCTGCTGATCAGCTCGAAGCCGATGCCGCCCGCCCCCACCATGCCGAGCACGGTGGAGACGCGGATATTGGTCTCGAAGCGGTAGAGAACCACGCCGACCCACGCCGGCAGCACCTGCGGCAGCACGCCAAAGACGATACGCTGCAACGTGCCGGCCCCGGCGGCACGCAGGGCGTCGAGCGGCCCCTCGTCGATCTCCTCGATCGCCTCGGCAAAGAACTTGCCGAGCATGCCGGCCCCGTGGATGGCGATGGCCAGCACGCCGGCGAACGGCCCCAGACCGACGGCGGCGACGAAGATCAGAGCGAGGATGATCTCGTTGATGCCGCGCATGACGTTGAGTACCTGACGCAGGCCGTGGAAGATCGCCGCGTGCGGCGACAGGTTGCGCGCGGCGAAGAAGCAGACCGGCAGGGCCAGCACGATGCCGAGCAACGTGCCCCAGATGGCGATCTGGATGGTTTCCACCGCCGGCTTGATCAGCTTCTCCATGAAGGCGAAGTTCGGCGGCAGCATGCGGCCGAGAAAATCGGCGATCCACGGCAGGCCGTTGATCAGGCCCGACAGGCTGAGCTCGGTGCCGACTGCCGACCACCAGAGCGCAGCCAGGGCGGCACCGCCCACCGGCAATAGGATCCACCAGCCGAGCGCGCCGCGCGGCGGGTTGACGACGAAGCGCAGGCTTCCGACCGACATGGCTCAGGCCCCTCCTTCGGCGCGTTGAATCACAGGCTCAGCGGTACCGCGCCCGCGACGCTCGTGCAGCCGCTGCGCGGCGTCCAGGACGTTCGGATCGTCGAGACCCGGGTAGATGCGGCGCACCACGTCGCGGCTGACGCCGGAGGGCGGGCCGTCATAGACCAGCTCGCCGCCCGAGAGGCCGACGATGCGCTCGCCGAACTCCAGCGCGTAGTCGATCTGATGCAGGTTGCACAGGACGGCGATGTTCGACTCCTTGCTGCTCGACTTGAGATAGCCGAGCACGGTACGCGAGGTCTTGGGATCGAGGCTCGCCACCGGTTCGTCGGCCAACATGATCTTGGGCTGCTGGGCGAGCGCGCGGGCGATGCCGACGCGCTGCTGCTCGCCGCCCGAGAGCGCATCGGCGCGCGAGCGCGCCTTGTGGGCCAGCGCCACCTGCTCGAGGCAGTGCAGCGCGATCTTGACGTCCGCCTCGGGGAAGAGCTGCAGGCTGGTGAGCAGCGGCGAGAGGTCGGCCATGCGGCCGACCAGAACGTTCTTCAGCACCGACAGGCGCTTCACCAAATTGTGCTGCTGGAAGATCATCGCCACGCTGCGCCGGAGCAGGCGCAGATCGCGGCGGTTGGAGGAGAACGGCGTGCCGTCGACGACGACTTCTCCAGCGCTGGGCTCGTTGAGCCGGTTGATGCAGCGCAAGAGGGTCGACTTGCCGGCCCCGCTGGGCCCGAGGATGACTACGAACTCGCCCGGCCGGATCGACAGGCTGACGTTCTTGAGGGCCGGATAGTCGCCGTAGGATTTGGACAGGCCGCGGATCTCGATCATGCGCTGCGCTCCCTGCACCGGGCGCCGGTCTCCCGGCGCCCGCGCTTCAGCCTATTTCTGTTTCTTGAGGTCGATATTGGCGAGCTTCGCCGTTTCGCGCACCACGTCGTAGGCGGCATCGCTGGTCTCGCGGAAGCCGTTGAGCTTGCCCTGGTCGGACCAGTTGAGGTCCTTGACCGCCAGAAAGGCGGTCTTGACCTTATTCTTGAGATCGTCCGACAGATCCTTGCGCCAGACCATCGGCGATTCCGGGATCGGGGCCGAGCGCCAGACCACATGGATCTGCTCGGCCTTGATGTGGCCTTTAGCGATGGCGGCGTCGAGGATGCGATCGGCGATGGTCGCCGCATCGACCTTGCCGTTGGCCACGGCGACTGCGTTGGCGTCATGCGCGCCAGTGAAGATCACCGTCTTGAAGTCGCGCTTGGGCTCGATGCCGGCTTTGAGCAGGCCGGCGAGCGGAAAGGCGTAGCCGGAGGTCGAGGCTGGATCGACGAAGGCGAAGTTGCGGCCTTTGAGGTCGTTGAGGTCTTTGATGCCCGCCGTCTTCAGGCTGATGATCTGGCTGTGATAGTAGGTGCGGCCTGCCCTGGCCGTCTCGGCGATGACGAAAGCCTCGACCGGCGTGACCGTGGTGGCGAGCACGTAGGAAAACGGCCCGAGATAGGCGATGTCGAGATGCTTGGCGCGCAACGCCTCGATGACGCCGTTGTAGTCCGTGGCCACGAAGCCCTGAACCTTCATGCCGAGGTTTTTCTCGACGGCGTCGAGGATGTCCTTGCTCTGCGCCAGCATGGCGCGCGAGTCCTCGGACGGGATCAGGCCGACCTTGAGAACCTGGGCACCTGCTGCTGTCGCGCCCAGCGCGAGCGCCGCACCCGCCATCATCGCCACCCATTTGCCTGCGTAGTTACCCATCTCTGCCTCCCTATGATTCGATTGCTTCAGTTTCCGCTGGTTCTGTTTCAGCCCGATGACGCGCGGCGCATCGGCGGATCCGGTGCGATCAAGGCGTCGCGGCGTCCGATGAAGTTGCGTCCCCGCTCGCCCGCCAGGGCGCTCTCGATGAGCGCCCGCCAGTCCGCCTCGGCAACACCGTGGTCGGCCGCATCGGTCGAGATGCCGAGCCCTTCGAGAAAGGCTCAGCCGCTCCGCGCCAGCGGCGAGGTCGGCACCGAAAATCCGCCGCAGCGCATCGTCGCAGGCTTCGTCACAACCGATCACCGCTCGCATCACCATCGGCAGGCTGAAGGAGCAGGCGATGCCGTGCGGCACGTTATTCCGCAGCGTGATCGGATAGGACAGCGAATGGGCGAGCGCCGTCTTGGTATTCGAGAAAGCCAGGCCGGCCTGCAGGCTGGCCCGCGCCATGCGCGTGCGCAGATCGGCATCGTTGAGGTTCAGCGCGAGGCGCGGCAGCGCGTCGATGACCTCGCGCGCCGCCGACTCGGCCAGGGCCGAAGAGACCGGGTTGGCGTTGACGTTCCAGATGCTCTCGAGCGCATGCGAAAGCGCGTCGAGCCCGGTGCTGACCGTGATCGAGCGCGGCAAGCCGATGGTCAGCAGCGGATCGACGATGGCGCATTCGGGATAGAGAGTGTCGTGCGCCAGTGAGTATTTCACCTTGCGGTCGGTGTCCCACACGGTCGCCCAGGAAGTGACCTCGCTGCCCGTGCCCGAGGTCGTCGGCACGGCAATAATCGGCGTCTCGCCCAGTGCCTCAGCACCCTTTCCGGTCTCGAGGAAGTCGCGGACCCGGGCAAAGTCGCCGTTGGCGGCTGCCAGCACCTTGGCCGCGTCGATCACCGAGCCACCGCCCAACGCCACGATAGCGTCGATGGGCGAGCCGGCGGCCCGATAGAGGCCGCAGGCCGCGTGCAGGCTGCGATAGTCGGGATTGCTGCCGATGTTGCGGACGATAACGGAAGGGGTGCCGGCGAGGGTCGCGACGCGGCGGGTCAGCGCGGCGAAAACCCCGTTGGCGTCGTTGGCGTCGTCGTAGGTGACGAGACAATAGGGCCGGCCTCGTAGGGTCCGCCCGATCTCGTCCAGGGCCCGCGCGCCGAAGCGCACGCCGACCGGGTTGCGATAACGCCACATGCCCGCGTCGCCTCCGTGTTTTCTCTTGTCGACAAGGCTGGCGCCGCCGATGATATTAATCAAATTCAAAGTTTGACGACTTTCCATATAGAAAATCTATATGAGGCATACCCAGCTCCGTTCCTTCCACGCCGTGGCGCTGAGCGGCAGCTTCACCGCCGCGGCGCGCGAATGCCGGGTCAGTCAGCCGACGGTGACCACCCAGGTGAAGAGCCTGGAGCGCGAGTTCGGCGTCGGGCTCTTCGTGCGGCGCGGAAGGCGCATCGAGCTGACCGAGGTCGGGCGCGGACTGCTCGACATCACCCGCCGGCTGTTCAGCCAGGAGAAGGAGGCGGCGGACTTCCTCAACCAGACGCGCGAGCTCAAGACCGGCCACCTGCGCGTCGGTGCCGTCGGGCCCTATCACGTCACCGACATGCTCGCGGCCTTCAACGCCCGCTATCCGGGGATCTATGTCTCCGTCACCGTGGGCAACTCACGCGACACGGTGCGCGACCTGCTCGACTACAGGACCGACGTGGCGGTGCTGGCGCATCTCGATCCCGACCCGCGCCTCGTTACCATCCCCTACCGCCGGCATCGCGTCGTGGTCTTCGCCCACCGCCGGCACAGGCTGGCGCGCAAGCGTGCCCTGCGCATCCAGGATCTCGAGGACCAGCGCCTGATCGTGCGCGAAGTGGGATCGACAACGCGTCGTGCCTTCGAGGCAGCACTGCAGAAGGCCGATGTCACGCCCAAGGTGGTCATGGAGATCGGCAGCCGCGAATCGATCCGCGAGGCGGTCGCCAAGGGCATCGGCCTGGGTGTCGTCTCGGAGGCCGAGTTCATTCCCGACCCGCGCATCCGGGCGCTGCCGGTGACCAACGCCGAGATCTTCACCCACGCCCATGTCGTGTATCTGAAGGAACGGCAGAACGCGCGCCTGCTGCGCGCCTTTATCGACAACCTGGCGCCGCTGCTGCCGCGCCCGCGCCAGTTGCCTTAATGGAATGACCGGCTAACGCGCCGCCAGCGTGCGGCCGTCCCAGCCGCCGCCCAGTGCCTTGTAGACGCCGACCAGGGCGCTGTAGCGCGCCGCCTCGGCCTGCGCCACGGCGTCGGCCGCCTGAAAGACCGTGCGTTGCGCCTCAAGCAGATTGAGGAAATCGGTGGTGCCGACACGGAAGCGCACGTCGGCCAGGCGATAGGCCTCGCGGGCCTGGTCGTAGGCGGCGCGGCTGTAGTTGTACTGCTCGCCGTTTTGCTCGACGGCGCTCAGCGCGTTCTCGACGTCCTGGAAGGCGGCGAGGATCGCCTGGGTGTAGGTCTCGATCAGCTCGTCGAAGCGCGCCCGGCTGAGCTCCTCCTGCCCCTGCAGCTTGCCCCCCTGGAAGATCGGCGCCGTAAGCTGGGCGGTCAGCGTGTAGAAGAAGCTGCCGGGCCCGAACAGGCCGGAGAGCATGCTGCTCACCGTGCCGCCATCGGCGGTCAGCGAGATACTGGGGAAGCGGGCCGCCCGCGCCGCGGCGATGTCGAGATTGGCGGCGCGCAGATCGGATTCCGCCTTGCGCAGATCGGGGCGGCGCTCGAGCAGCGCCGAGGGCAGGCCGGCGACCACCGGCGGCAGGCGCATGTCGGTGAGCGTGCGTGTCTCGATGCCGAACTGCTCGGGCGGACGGCCGAGCAGCACGGCCAGCGCATTGAGCGACTGGCGCTCGGAAAGCAGCAGCGACGGCAGGGCGGCGCGCTGCGTCGCCACGGCGCTGCGCTGCTGCGCCACCTCGAGATCCGAGACCGTGCCGGCGCGCTGGCGCTGCTCAAGCAGCTCGAGGATGCTCTCGGCATTGCCCAGCGTCTCCTCGGCCAGGCGCCGGCGCTCGCGCACCGCAAGAACCTGGAAGTAGGTGCTGGCGATGTCGGAGACCAGGGTCAGCGCCACCGTCTCGCGGTCGTAGCGGCTCGATTCGAGGCGCTGCTCGGCCGCCTGGGCCGTCGCTGAGTTCTCGCCGAAGAGGTCGACCTGATAGGAAGCCGTCAGTGAGCCCTGCCAAGTAGTAAAGCCCTGACCGCCGCGCGTGCTCGCACCCGTGCTGCTCGGGTTGCGCTGCGCACGCTTGGTGCGGCTCTCGGTGCCGCTGGCGCTCAGCCAGGGATAGAGCTCGGCGCCGGCGATCTTCGCCTGTGCCTCGGCCTGGCGGATGCGCGCCACGGCGGCGCGCAAGTTACGGTTGCCCTCGACGCCCTGGGCGATCAGCCCGTCGAGCTCGCGGCTGCCGAAGCCGCGCCACCATTCGCGGTCGGGCCAGACATCGTCCGCCGCCGGGGCCGCCGCTTCGAAGCGCGCCGGTGTCTCGACCGGTGGCTTCTCGTAGGCCGGACCGAGCGAACAGGCGCCGAGCAAGGCCAGCGCGGCGGCAGCCGGGGCAGGACGCATCATTCCGCCCCCAGCGCCACGACCGGATCGAGATTGGCCGCCTTGCGCGCCGGCAGGTAGCCGAAGATCAGGCCGGTGAGGAAGGCGCAGGCGAAGGCCAACACCACCGGCCAGACCTCGTAGACGATGGCGCGGCCGAAATACTCGAAGGCCCGGGCCGTGCCCAGGCCGAGCCCCACGCCGAGCAACCCGCCCAGCGCGCAGACCGCCAGCGCCTCGGCGTTGAACTGCAGCAGGATGTTGATTTTGCGCGCCCCCGTGGCCATGCGGATGCCGATCTCGCGCGTGCGCTCGGTGACGCTGACCAGCATGATGTTCATCACCCCGATGCCGCCGACCAGGAGAGCGATGGCGGCAATCGAGCCGAGCAGGATGGTCAGCGTGTTCTGCGTCTCGGCCGCGGTCTCGAGGATCGAGGCCATGTTGCGGATCTGGAAATCCTCGGCGCGGTGGCGCTCGATCAGCAGCCGGCGGATCGCCTCCTGCGTGGCCGCGATCCGGGTCACGTCCTCGACCTGGACGGTGATGGTGCGCACATGGTTCTGGCCGAACAGACGAAGCCGTCCCGTGGTCAGCGGCGTGAAGACAATGTCGTCCTGGTCTGCCCCCCAGGGAGTGGCACCCTTGGCCGCCATAGTGCCGATGACCTGGAAGGGAACGTTGTTGAGCAGCACGTATTTGCCGATCGGATCGATGCCGGGCATGACGTTGTTGGCCACCGTCTGGCCGAGTGCCACGACCGGCGCGTAGGAGCGCACGTCCGTCTCGGAGAAGAAGGAGCCGGAGGCGACCGGCCAGTCGCGCACCTGCGGGAAGCCGCCGGTCGTCGAGTTGGCCGAGCTCACGTAGTCGCGACCGCCGAAGCGCACGGTGACGGTGGTGGCATGCTCGGGCACGGCCTCGGCGACGTTCGGCAATGCAGCGATGGCGTCTGCGTCGGCGGCAACCAGCGTGGCGATCGTGCCGATGAAGCGCATGTTGGGAGCGCCCGGCCGGATGAGCAGCAGATTGGTGCCCATGGCCGAGATGCGGTCGAGAACCTGCTGCTTGGCCCCGGCGCCGATGGCCAGCATGGCCACTACCGAAGCGACGCCGATGATGATGCCGAGCAGAGTCAGGATGGTGCGGAAGATGTTGACCCGGAGTGCGCGCAGCGCCGTCCGGCCCGCCTCGGCGATGTCGGGTCCGCGCACGAAGCCCGGCCGCCGGCTGGCGAGATCGCGCGGCAGCTTGCCGGCGTCACCGCGCACCGTCCGCGCCGGCCCGGTGTCGGAGACCACAAGCCCGTCCTTCATCTCGATGATGCGGTTGGCGCGTCTCGCCACGTCGGCGTCGTGGGTGATCAGGATGACGGTATGGCCCTGCTCATTCAGCGATTCGAGCAGGCGCAAGACCTCCTCGCCGCTCTTGCTGTCGAGCGCACCCGTCGGCTCGTCGGCCAGGATCACCGGCCCGCCATTGACCAGGGCGCGGGCGATCGAGACACGCTGCTGCTGGCCGCCGGAGAGCTGGCTTGGCCTGTGATCGAGCCGGTCGCCCAGGCCCAGCGACGAGAGGATGCGTTCCGCCCGCGCCTTGCGCTCGATCCGCCGCAGCCCGGCATAGGCAGCGGGGATCTCGACGTTCTCCGTCGCCGTGGCCGTTGCCAGCAGGTTGTACTGCTGGAAGATGAAACCGAAGGCCTCGCGGCGCAGCAGCGCCTGGCGGTCGGAATCGAGCGCGGCCACCTCCTGCCCGGCGAAACGGTAGCTGCCGCCCGATGGCCGGTCGAGGCAGCCGATCAGGTTCATCAGGGTCGACTTGCCCGAGCCCGAGGCGCCCATGATGGCGACGCGCTCGCCGGGATAGATGGCCAGCGACACGCCGCGTAGCGCCTCGACTGCCACCGTGCCGCGGTTGAACACCTTGGTGACGCCGGTGAGCTCGATGATCGGCTCGACATCGCCCGGCGGCGCGCTCTCCGGGTCGCGCAGCGAAAGGGGTTCGCGGAGGGAAATCTCGTTCACGGCCGCCCCCTAGAGGCGTGGCGTGCGCTGTGGCGGCCGCGGTCCGCCGCGCGGCGCCTGCGGCTCGATCACCACCTCGTCGCCGGGCTTGAGGCCGGAGCGCACTTCGGCCGCCAGACGGTTGGTGACGCCGATGACGATCTGGCGCTCGACCGGCTTGCCGTCCTCCATCACGCGCACGAGAGAGCGCGCCTCGCCGCGGCGCCCGCCGCCCGTGCGGCGCACGGCGCTCATCGGCACCACCGGCACCTGCTTGGCCTCGCCGATCAGGAAGAAGGTCTGCGCGCTCATCTGCGGCAGCAGCTCCCGATCGGGGTTGGGCACGTCGAACAGCGCGTTGTAGAGCACCACGTTGTTGACGATCTCCGGTGTCGGCAGCACCTGGCGCAGCATGCCGTACCAGCGCCGGTCGCTGCGGCCGAGCGTAGTGAAATAGGCGCCCATGCCGAGCTTGAGCTTCGGGATGTCGGCCTCGGAGACCTGGGTCCACACCGTCATGGTGTCGAGGTCGGCGATGCGCAGGATGATCGGTGCCGACTGGTTGGCGTTGAGCGTCTGGCCCTGGCGCGCGGTGATCGAGACGATTGTCCCGTCCATGGTGGCATAGATCTTGGTGTAGCGCAGATTGGCCATATCGCCGTTGAGCGTCGCCTGGGTCTGCTTGATCTGTGCCTCGAGCGAGGCGATCTGCGCCGTCACCTGCTGCACCGCTGCTTCGGCCGTATCGTAGGCATCCTGGCTGGTGGCACGCGCCTCGAGCAGCGTCTTCTGGCGCTTGAGCTGCTGCTCCATCAGCCGGCGGTGCGCCTGGCGCTCGGCGATCTGGGCGCGATAGCTGAGGAGCTGCGCCTCGCCGGCACTCACCTTGGCCTGGAAGACGGCGGGATCGATCTCGGCCAGCAGCTGGCCTTCCTTGACCTTGTCGCCGATCTGCACGTGGATCTTCTGCAGCTGTCCGGAGACCTGGGTGCCGACATCGACGTATTCCAGCGGCTGCAGCGCGCCCAGGGCGGAGACCGAATCCTCGATGTCCTCGATCGCCACCACATGCGTGGGCAGGGCCACGCGCGTGTCGGCGCGGGCGTCCCAGAACTGCCAGCCGGCCACGCCGAGCGCGACCGCCGCGGGGACGACCAGAAGGAGCAGTTTGCCGGTTCGTGTCATGGCCGTGGGCGTGTGATAACAGGCGGCTGCGGGGCGGCGTACCGGGTCATAACATTACACGAGACTCGGCTGCTTTCCCTGCGCCAAAAGGCTTAACTGGGGTCTGGCGATTCTAGTTCTATCCTACTGATTAAAAAAGACCTTCTTTCCAACCCATGAACCACCCGCCCGATACCCTGCCGGCGGTCAGCGAGGCCGACCGCAAGCGGATTCTGAGCGGCCTGCTGCTGGTCATCTTTCTCGGCGCACTGGGCCAGTTGATCGTCGCCCCGGTCCTGCCGACGCTGGGCGCCGAGCTCGGCGACATCGAGCACTTGCCCTGGATCGTCAGCGCCTATTTGCTGGCCGCCGCTGTCTCGACACCGGTCTTCGGCAAGCTCAGCGACATTTACGGCCGCCGTCGCATCCTGCTGGTGGCACTCAGCCTGTTCCTCGTCGGCTCCGTCTTCTGCGCTCTGGCGCCGACCATGGTCCTGCTGGCCGTGTCGCGCGGCATCCAGGGGCTGGGCGGCGGCGCCTTCATCGCGCTGTGTCAGGCGGCGATCGCCGACATTATTCCGCCGCGCGAGCGCGGCCGCTATCAGGCGCACATCGTCACCGCCTTCGCCAGCGCCACCATCGGCGGGCCGATCGTCGGCGGCCTGCTGGCCGAGTACGCGCACTGGTCGCTGATCTTCTGGCTCAACCTGCCGCTCGGCCTGCTCGGCATGGTGATGATGGACCGCGCCATGCGCGCCATGCCCGAACGGCTGGTCGAGCGACGCCTCGATCTCGTCGGCGCCCTGCTGCTCACCGGCGCCGTCGTGGCGATACTGCTGGCGGTGAGCTGGGGCGGCGTGCGCTATCCCTGGCTGTCGCTGCCGATTCTCGGTCTCGCCGGACTGGCCCTCGCCGGCTTCGCGCTCTATGCCGTTTACGCACGCCGCGCGCCCGATCCCTTCCTGCCGCTCAGCGTGTTCCACCATCCCGTCATCGCGCCGGCGGGCCTCGCCTCCTTCTTCGCCATGGTGGCGATGATCGGGCTGTCCGCCTACACGCCCATGTATTTCGAGCTGGTCGTCGGCCTGTCGAGCAGCCGCGCCGGCTTCGCCCAGACGGCCCTGGCCATCGGCACCACTCTCGGCGGCATGCTGATGGGCCGCCTGATCGCCAGGCTGCCCAGACCCAAGCGCCTGGCAGTACCGCTCATGGGCGCGGCGATGGCAGCGCTCCTTGTCCTGGTCTTCGCCATCGACCGCCTGCCTACCGCCCTCACCCTCGTATTCCTCATGGGCATCGGCCTCGCGCTCGGCACCATGTTCCCGCTGACCACCGTCTCGACCCAGAACGCCGTCGAGCGCAGCCATCTCGGCGTGGTCATGGCGACCCTCAATCTGCTGCGCAATATCGGCGGCGCCCTCGGCTCGGCGGTATACGGCGCCATCCTGCTCGGCGGCGCCCAGACAGGGCGGCACGCCGACCTCTCCAGCCTGTCACCTACCGCATTGGCCGAGGGTTACACCCTGGTCTTCGCCGGCGTCGCGGCAGCCGTCGGCCTGGCGCTGATCGCTATCGCGCCGATGGAGCAGCGGCCCCTGCGCTGAAGGCGTGACGGCCGTCACTTTACGCAAGCGCAATCACGGTCACCATAGGTGATGCGGTGAGAGCGGGAGGAGGCGAATGCGGCGCGGCGTGTTGCCTCGCGACCGGGGCGGGCCTATATCCAGGGGGCGAGGAATTGCCAAGAAAATAAGACACTTAAGCTGCTTAACCATCGGTTCGTCAGGGATTGGTGGAGACAAACATTCCGTCCAGGTTGCGCCTCCAGTACGGAGCGCTGCAGGTCGAGTTCGAAGGTTCGTACGAGTTTCTCAAGACAGAGCTTCCAGCGCTCCTCGAACGGATCGCCAGGCTCCTGCCGCACCCCCAGGCGGTATTCCAACCTGTGCCGATCCAAGTGGAGCCGCCGGCGCATCAGGGGGAGCCGCCGCCCCAGGTGCATCTGGGGACCGTCCGGTTCTAGGGCCGCGATAAGCGGTTCTCCCTGCTGGAATTCAGCGAACGAGGACTTCTTCCGTGTGCTGAATTGGTCGGCGCGGGCCGCCTGCGCTAGACTGCCGTCAAAGCCGCCACCCCTTGCCAGACGATGGTGGGGCGGCCGATCGGGGAGGACCGCATGATGCTACGCCGTCTCGCCGGCAGCCTGGCGCTGCTGCTCGCGCTCTCGACTCCGGCTGCCGCCGCCGACTACCCGACGCGCACCGTCAGGATCATCTGTCCCTTCCCGGCCGGCGGCACGGCCGACATCCTCGCCCGCCTGGTGGCGCAGCAGCTGCAGGAGGCCTGGACGCATCCGGTCGTGGTCGAGAACCGCGCCGGGGCGGCCGGCAATGTCGGCGCCGATATGGTGGCCAAGGCCGAGCCCGACGGCTACACGCTTCTCGTCTCGCCGCCGCCGCCGCTGGCTGTGAACATGAGCCTCTACAGGGCCATGCCCTTCGACGCGCGTACCGCCTTCTCCTACATCGGCATCGTGGCGCAGAGCCCCAGCGTCTTCGCCGTCAACCCCAAGACCCCGTACAAGTCGGTTGCCGAGTTCCTCGCCTACGCCACGGCCAATCCCGGCAAGGTCAACTACGCCACGCAGGGCAACGGCACGACCTCGCACCTGACCGCGGCGATGCTGGCGACGCAGCGCGATCTGCAGATGACCCATATCCCCTATCGGGGCTCGGCGCCGGCACTGACCGACCTGCTCGCCGGCCAGGTCGACATCATGTTCGACAACCTCGGCTCCTCGCTGGGCCACATCAAAGCGGGCAGCCTGCGGGCGCTCGCCGTCGCCGGACCGAACCGCGCCGAGGGCCTACCCGAGGTGCCGACGATGATCGAATCCGGTTTCCCAGGCTTCGTTTCAGTCGCTTGGTTCGGCGCCGTCGCGCCCGCTCGCACGCCCAATGACATCGTCAACCTGATCAGCGGCCATCTGCAGCGGGCCTTGCGCAAGCCGGAGATCAAGGAGCGGCTCGCCGGCATCGGCGTCGACCCGGTCGGCAGCACGCCGGCCGAGATGACCCGCTTCGTACAAGAGGAGATGGCGCGCTGGGCCTCGGTCATCCAGTCGGCGAACGTGAAAGTGGATTAGCGAAGGTGATCACCGCAGGGATTTTCTTGATAGCCACAGAGGCACAGAGAACACAGAGAAAGCCTGTCTCTGTGGCCTCTGTGTCTCTGTGGTGAAAATGGCTAGAGGAGCGAGGCTTGAGATATGAGTAGTTCAGCCGCTTCCTGGCCCTCCGGCCTGACCCGGGTTCCCTATCACGTCTATTCAGACGCCGCGCTGGCGCGGCGCGAGCAGACGACGCTGTTCGAGGGCCCGACCTGGAACTTCCTCTGCCTCGAGGCGGAGATTCCCAACATCAACGACTTCGCCACGACCCATGTCGGCGAGACGCCGGTGATCGTGGCGCGCGGCCCGGACGGCAACATCAACGGCTTCGAGAACCGCTGCGTGCATCGCGGCGCCATGCTTTGCCTCAAGTCGCATGGCAACGCCCGGCGCATCTCCTGCGTCTATCACAACTGGGTCTACGACCTGAAAGGCAATCTGACCTCCGTCACCTTCCAGAAGGGCATCAACGGCAAGGGCGGCATGCCGGCGGATTTCGAGCGCGGGAAGCATGGCCTGCGCACAATGCGCATCGCCAACGTGAACGGCCTGCTCTTCGGCACCTTCGCCGTATCGGCGCCGCCGATCGAAGAGTATCTCGGGCCGGAGATCCTCAAGCGGGTGAAGCGCGTCATGCGCGAGAAGGTGAAAGTGCTCGGCTACATCGACCAGGCGCTGCCGAGCAACTGGAAGCTCTACATGGAGAACGTCAAGGACCCCTACCACGCCAGCCTGCTGCACACCTTCTTCACCACCTTCAAGCTCAACCGCCTGTCGCAGCCCGGCGGCATCGTGGTCAGCCAGTCGGGTGCCCACCACGTCAGCTACTCGATGCTCGAAGGCCGGGACAAGGTGAGCGAGTACGAGAAGACCGAGCTCAGGGCGAAGAAGGAGGATTACCGCCTTGCCGATCCCTCGATCCTCGACGGCGTCGACGAGTTCGGCGACGGCATCACCCTGCAGATTCTCGCCGTCTTCCCCAATTTCATCCTGCAGCAGATCCAGAATGCGCTCGCCGTGCGTAAGGTCCTGCCCAAGGGCGTGGGCAAGAGCTCGCTGCTCTGGACGCATTTCGGCTTCGTCGACGACGACGAGAAGCTGACCGGGCTGCGGCTCAAGCAGTCCAACCTCGTCGGCCCGGCCGGCTATATCTCGATGGAGGACGGGGCCGTGGGCGGCTTCATCCAGCGCGGCGTGGCGGGTGCGGGCGACACGCAGGAGATCATCGAGATGGGTGGGCACGGCGTGGACAGCGGCGTGCACGACACCCGGGCCACCGAGATGCCGATCCGCGGCTTCTGGAAAGAGTACCGGGCGAGGATGGGGCTCTGACCGCGCTCATGGACACCGCGCTCCAGCTCGAAATCGAAAACCTCTACGCCCGCTACGTCCATGCGATCGATGAGGACCGGCTGGAGGAATGGCCTGGCTTCTTCGCCGAGGACGGCCGCTACCAGATCACCACGGCCGAGAACCACGAGCGCTCATTGCCCATCGGTATTTTCTTCGCCTCGTCGCGCGGCATGCTGCAGGACCGCGTCTCCGCCCTGCGCGAGGCTAATATCTACGAACCGCAGCGCTACCGGCACCTCGTCTCCTCGATCCTGGTCATGGGCAGCGAGGGCGGCATAGTTCGTACCCAGGCCAATTTCCAGGTCATCCGCTCGATGCACGACGGGGCCATGGATCTGTTCGCCACCGGCCGCTATCTCGACCGGATCGTCGGCCGCGGGCCTGCGATGAGATTTGCCGAGCGCCTGGTCATCCTCGACAACAAGCGCATCGATACGCTGCTGGCGATTCCGATTTAGATGATCGTCTCCTGCGGGCCGGAGTAGCGGACCAGCGGCTCGGCCAGGATCTGCAGGCTGACGACGGTGTAGAGCACCATCAGCACGGTCATCGGCACGAGGCAGCCGAAGGCCCGGCCGCGCGTACCGACCAGCCGACCGGCCACGTCATGTGCCAGATAGACCGATACGGCATGCCCGCTGACGATGGCGGTGAGCGCCAGGTACCAGGCCGTCTTCGCATTGATGATGGCGATGTCGACGGCGCGGCCGCGCGTGCCGAACAGGTCCCAGCCCCAGCCGAACGGGTCGGAGGCCAGTGAGATCGCATTCTGTCCCTGCACCAGCAGGTACACGAAAGTGTGCGCGAAATGGTAACCGACGGCGATGGGGATGAGGGTCAGGGCGAAGGCACGCGCGTAGTCGAGCGTCGTGTGCTCGCCGCCGACGATCCGGCGCATCAGCGCGCAGGTGCCGAGGAAGAGCCCGAGCAGGAGCAGCCAGGTCAGCAGCAGGCCGGCGGTGTGCACCAGGATCCAACCGACATCTCCCAGTCTCGGATTGAGCGCGTGCACCGTATCCTCGAT
>Ga0194131_10002519_pt1 | contig 29929 bp, 29 predicted proteins | sample TA2KigO120mmetaG_FD_148631 | JGI IMG/M metagenome (GOLD analysis project Ga0194131, IMG submission 148631) | Freshwater microbial communities from Lake Tanganyika, Tanzania - TA2015053 Kigoma Offshore 120m | ecosystem: Environmental > Aquatic > Freshwater > Lake | place: Tanzania: Lake...
GCTTCAGCAGAAATGTCGCGGCATTTGGGTTTACTCATGCCGCAAGCGTAAAGAACTGAAAACGGAATGTTCCGAACAAAATGCTAACCTTCGTATCGGCAATCCGCTATTGCGGAGAAAAGCCGCGCGCTAGGCGAATCCGAACGAGCTCGTTCAATTCCCTACCAAAGTCTGATCCTGCATCCCGGTACACGTACACCGCCGCTGGCAATTGCTTGCCGTACGTCAGCCGCTGGACGGCTTGCCGGTATGTGGGCAGATCCATCGTTGCTCGGAGATCACCGATCTATGCACTGCACAACCCTTCAAGTCTGGACTATCTGCCTCAACAAGAAAAGGCCCCGGCAAAAACGAGAATTGCTGGCATGAACTCGGCGGGCGTCACTGGTCTTGGCCGGCCTGTTTTCACATCTCCTTACTGCACGCCAGACAAAGACGTCCTCTGTCCATATTCAATCTTGGCACTGGCTGTGCTAAAAATGAGGCAGAATCTCAACGAAATCGAGTTCACAGGCAATGGCATGTGATTGTTCGGCGACTCGATTGTCTGATTGAAGTTGAAGCTGCTTTCGATGATCAGTCTGGGACTGCATGGAATCTGTTCGCCATAATACTGCAATCGGCCGCTTATTAGACTGGTGCCGCGCTCAAGAGGCTACGGATTTGCACGGCCAAGCCGATCGACCTTACTCGATACGCGTGCATGGGAGCCTTTCTTGGGTGCCTGGGGAAACCTTCCCGCCCCCAACGAACCAGGAGCTTTTAGATTCGCTCAGAGAAACGTTTTCGGCTGGCGCCTGTTCGCGAATCGAAAGGACCAACGAGGTTGACCTTAGCTTCTACTATGGCAGCCATCGTTATCGCGCAAATCTCAGCAAACAAAAAGGTCAGCAATCGTTTTCCTTTCGGACCGTGCCACAACAGCGGCTTAAGCTGGACGACTTGCAATTGCCGAATTCACTCAAGCAAATCATTGCCGAACCGCGGGGCCTGGTGCTCCTGACTGGTCCGACCGGGCAGGGCAAAAGCACGACGGCGCGCGCGTTAATTCAAGAGATTAACGAAACCCAAGCCGTTCGTATTATCACGGTCGAAGATCCAATCGACTATGTCTTTGAAGATTGTCTCTCTCAGTTCGAGCAGCGTGAAGTGGGAATTGACACGGCCTCCTTCGCCGACGGTATTCGCAACGCGATGCGCCAGGATCCGGATGTCATTTTCATCGGAGAAATTCCCGACGCCGCCAGTATTTTCGCCGCGATGCAAGCAGCCGAGACCGGACATCTCGTTCTGACAACGTTGCATGCGGACTCCGTGGCGCAGGCGATCGGCCGAATCCGCGAGTTCTATCAGAGCGCCGAACAGGCTAACATTAGCAGCTTGCTGGCTCGGAACGTTCATACGATCATTTGTCAGCGCCTCCTTCCCAATGTTCACGGCACGCGCACCCCATGCTTGGAGATTATGAAACGGGATCGAGGAATTCAGGAGGCAATCCAGGCGAATAATCTTCACCTTTTGACCGGCATTATTGAAGTCTCACTGGACCAGGGAATGCATACGTTCGATCAATACCTGATCGAACTCCTCGCGGCGGCGATCAATTAACTTGTTGGCAGGTTCAGATAAGACGTCAGTTCAATCTCGCGCTGTACCTGGGCGTCGAAGCCGTGGCAGCAACAATTACTTCGATGCCTTGAGCAAGTCCTTCACATCGATGGCAACGTCCGGAAATGCTTTAAGAGAAGCTCTGTCGCCGCCCGATAAAACTGTCTTTGAGCGATGTTGTGCCTGAACTGACATTGAACGCAAAGTAGCAATCGGCATTAGTGTCGGCAATTACGGTTTAGTCGCGAGCGAGGGCCGCCCCGGCCAATCGGTCTCTTTCCGTTTTCAATCGAAGTTGGCCGCAGGCTGCATCAATGTCGTGGCCTTTTTCTCGTCGGAGCGTTGTAGTAACGCCTAGCTTCGACAAAGCCGCGGCGAAGCGTTCCTGAACCATTTCGCTGGGCCGTTGCCAAGGCAAACCTTCCACCTTGTTGTAAGGAATCAGGTTCACTTTCGCATTGAGACGATGAGCCAGTTCCGCCAATGGTTTGACCTGCTCCAGGCTGTCGTTCACGTCCGCAATAAGTATGTACTCGAATGTGATCATTCGACCCTTTTTCGACTGATAGTACTCGCACGCCGCCGACAGCTCGCTCAACGGGTACTTGCGATTAACGGGCATGATCCGGCTCCGGACTTCGTCAGTGGCTCCGTGCAACGAGACGGCAAGCCGGAACTGCAGCGGTTCATCGGCTAGCTTCCGAATCTGCGGAGCTAACCCACTGGTCGAAATCGTAATCTTGCGCGCTCCGATTCCTCCACCCCATGGGGCATTAAGGATGCCCAGTGCTTTCATCAGGTGGTCGTAGTTAGCCAAAGGTTCGCCCATCCCCATAATCACCAGATTATTGATCAAACGCGAATGGGGGACAGCTCCGGAACCAGATTCTGAGTCCACGCCGCCGTCCGCCAACGGAGAAGCCTCTCGTTGGGCAACGTGCCATCGCTCGACTGCCAAGACCTGCTCCACGATCTCGTCCGCGCTCAGATTCCGCTTCCATCCTTCCAGTCCGCTCGCGCAAAACTTGCAACCGTACGCGCAGCCCACTTGCGTGGAAACACAAAGCGTATGCCGGTCGCTCGGTTCCCCATATAAAGCTGGGCTGGCTGGAATCAAAACACTTTCAATCAAAGCGCCATCACTCAACTGCCAAAGAAACTTTTGCGTTACATCGCGCGAGCCTTGTTTGCGAACCAACTGCGGAACATTCAGAGAATAATGCTGCCGCAGGCGATCACGTAAGGCCTTCGGCAAATTGGTCATCGCGTCCCAATTCGTGACACGACGAACGTAAAGCCAATCGAGTAATTGCGTCTCGCGATACGTCGGCTGCTCCCAAGCCTGGAATTGGGTCTGTAATTCTTCGAAGGTCTGGGATTTGATATCGCAAGTCACTCGCATAACCATACGCGCGATTCACGAATTGATCCAATTCGGAACGGCTTCCTCACCGCGGCTCGTTCGCTCCGAAATGCATTTTCGCTCATTGCCGCCATGAACCGGTCGCTGGACAGGCGTCTCGCCTGTCCAGCGTCTGCGTACACCTCTTGCTAAGAGCAAGACAGGCGAGACGCCTGTCCAACGGCCGGTTCATTACCGTGTCAAATAATATTTCCGCGCGTATTCCTGAACCATGCGCCACGTGCTGTATTGAGGGACGAGCGTGACCATAGCCCTGCGAATTTTGTTGATCCAACGGCGCGGAATGCCTTGCGCATCGCGCGCATAGAAGCATGGGATGACTTCCTCTGTAAGTATGCGATACAAGTTCTCGCTGTCACGGCGATCCTGTTCCTCAATTGAATCCGGGTGAGAATCGTCACCGATCGCAAACCCGTTCGTGCCATCGTACCCCTCGCGCCACCAACCATCGAGAATGCTGAGGTTCAAACAACCGTGGCAACCCGTCTTCTGTCCGCTGGTCCCCGACGCCTCCAAGGGCCGTCGCGGATTATTCAACCACACGTCGCAGCCCGAGACCATTTGCCGGGCTACATGGACGTCGTAATTGTCGATAAAGACAAGGTGCCCCTTCAAATCCGTATATTTGCTGAGATGAATAATGTGCTGGATGAAACGCTTGCCATCGTCATCGCGCGGATGCGCTTTGCCCGCATAGATAAATTGAACCGGTCGCTGGCGGTCTGCCACCAGTTTTGCGATTTTTTCAAATTCCTGAAAAATCAACGGGGCGCGCTTGTAAGTGGCAAAACGCCGGGCAAAACCAATGGTGAGCGCATCCGGATTCAGCAATTGATCAAAGGCGATAAAATCTCCCTGGGTGAGACGCTGCCCCTGAATCAAGAGACGCCGCCGGCTGAACTCGATTAATTCTCGCCGGAGTTTGTAACGCAGCGCCCAAATCTCTTCATCCGAAATGAATTCCGAATCAGCCATCCTGGCCCAAAACTCGGCCGAGTTTACGTCTCTCTCCCACTCCGGACCGAGCTTGCGTTTCCAAAAGCGCCGCACGGGTCCCTTCATCCAACCCAGCAGATGGATGCCGTTCGTGATATGGCCAATGGGAACCTGATCCACCGATTTTTTCGGAAAGAGAGGGTGCCACATTGACCGGCTGACCTGGCCGTGCAGTTCGCTCACGCCATTGGCCGCGCGCGACAGTTTCAGCGCCAGGACGGTCATACAGAACGGTTCGGTTTCACTGCCGGCTTCAACTTGGCCGAGAGCCATGAGTTCGGACGGCGTCAGTTTGAGCTGACCCTGTAATTTAATGAGCGCATAAGTGAGCAAATCGGGACTGAATCGATCGTGGCCGGCTTCCACTGGCGTGTGGGTCGTAAAGATGCATTCCTCCTTAGTCGCGACGATGGCTTCCGTGAAGGTTTTTCCTTCGGCAAGTTTCTCGCGGATCAGTTCGAGGGCGAGAAATGCCGCGTGCCCTTCGTTCATGTGAAACACCGAAGGCTGAATACCCATTTCGCGCAGGAGCCGAACCCCGCCCACCCCAAGCAGAATCTCCTGCATGATCCGGGTCGTGCTATCGCCGCCATAAACGCGCAGCGTTAAATCGCCGTAACGTTGCTCGTTCTCCGGGCGATTGCTGTCGAGCAGGTACACCGGGCAACGCCCGACATTCACGCGCCAGGCTTGAAAATAAACTTGCGACATGGCGATTTCCACCGCGCAGACCAATGGCTCGCCTTTGGCATTTAAGACTGGCTCAACGGGCAGGTTCCTTGGGTTTAGAAGCGTGTAATGCTCGGTTTGCCAGTTGTCCTGATTAATTGTCTGCTGAAAATAACCTTCGCGATAAAACAGGCTGATCCCAACGAAACCAAGGTCCAGATCGCTGGCAGACTTCGCATGATCTCCGGCCAGAATGCCCAAGCCGCCCGCTGCGATTGGCAGCGTTTCGTGAAAACCGAACTCGGCGCTAAAATACGCCACTGGCCGCTCATGCAGCAGGGGCGCGTTTTGAGTTCCCCAAGTGTTGGCCTCGTTCAGGTAGGCGTCGAACTTCCGGAGAACTTCTCGCACACGCTGCGCAAATTCCTGATCTTGCAAACGGACGCGCAATTCGTAGTCGGAAACTTCGCGCAAGACCGCCACCGCGCTATGGTAAAGGTTCCGCCAGCAACGAGGAGACAACTCGTGGAAGATTTCCTGAGCTTCTTGGTTCCAAGTCCACCAAAGATTGCGGGCCAACCGGTGAATGCCAACGATAATCTCCGTTAGTTCGTTTGTCGAAAACGATGATTTAGACATAGGGTCTGTCGAAGTGCCATTCTTGCGGATGTTAAGGACGAGAACGTAATCAGAGTCCAAAGCAAGCGCAAATCAAAATAGCTCCCGCAGTGCATCCCCAAGATGCCCGCCGCTACGATTGCGATGGCGCCGACAATTTCTTTTGATGCGCCGCCACCCGCCGCCGGGCCTCAGCGATTTGCGCGGGCGACATAGCCTGGGTAAACATGTAGAGCACATTGACCGCAGGTTCATAGTGCTGCGCAGCTGCCAGGGCAAACCACTTATACGCTTCGATCAAGTCCATTGGCGCCCCCTGCCCTTTGGCATACAAAACACCCAAATTATGCTGGGCTTGGGCAAACCCTTGTTCGGCCGCTTCTCGATTCCACTTGACCGCTTCGGCAAAATTCTGGGCCATGCCGCGGCTTCGCGCGTACATACAGCCGAGGTTGCTTTGTGCTTCCGGCTTCCCTTGTTCGGCAGCCTTTCGATACCAAACCGCCGCTTCGGCGTCGTTTTGTGGGACGCCCATGCCATTGTCATACATCAACGCCAGATTGTACTGAGCTGCGGCATGGCCTTGCGAGGCCGCCTTCCGATACCACCTGACGGCTTGAACATGGTCTTGCGGAACGCCACGGCCCGTATCATAGAGCACACCCAAATTAGATTGAGCTTCAGCATCACCCTGTTCAGCCGCTCGACGGTACCAGTGCGCAGCCTGCGCATAGTCTTGCGGCGCGCCCAATCCATTTTCGCACATCACTCCTAAGTTGTATTGCGCGGAGATATTCCCCCGCTCGGCCTCAGCTTTCGTTCTTTCAAAATCCAGTCCCTGCATAATGCCTGCTTTTCGCGGCCTTCATACGATCACGTCGGAAGAAGTGTAATCAACGCTCTTCAGTGAGGCAATAAGCAGCAACGTGATCGGACCCTTAAGTCCCCTTAAGACCTCACGTTTCTGTCGCCGGAGACAGACAAAATCATCTCGTTGCGACCCTTGTTTAGCGCGAACGCCGCCTTGCGGAACGCTCAGTTCTTCGTTACGTTTTTCTCGCTGGCGAAAGTGAACAGACAAACCTCAAACAAACAATCCTATGAGATCATCATGAAGAAATTCACCTTAACTATCGGTTTGCTCGCGGGCCTGGCCCTGCAAGCGGCCGCGGCCGACGCAAAATGGCTTGCCAATCTGGAGAAAGCACAGGCTACGGCCAAGGCGGAAAAGAAAATGGTGCTCCTTGACTTCACTGGTTCAGATTGGTGAGGCAATTGCATCCAGTTGGACAAGGAAGTGTTTTCGACTAAGGAATTTGCCGACTATGCCAAGAAAAATCTTGTCTTGGTCAAGGTAGATTTCCCGAAGAGAAAGACGATTAAACCTGCCGTGAAACAAGCGAACGAACAGTTGATGCGACAATTCAACGTGAAGGGTTTTCCGACGTTGCTCGTCCTCGACGGTGAGGGAAAAGAATTGGGTCGCGACGACGACGGTTACGAAGGCGGCGGACCCAAAACGGTTATCGCATTTCTCGACAAACTGAAAACGCAGTAAACTCGACTTCCATTCCATGTCCGACCGCGTGGCTGGTTCAGCCACGCGTTTTTGTTTTCGTGGCCGCCATCTTTTTGCAATCCGTGCACTCGCCCTGGCCACAACTTCTATAGCGTTTCGCGAAAGGGAGGTTCCGAGGTATCCGCGTCGGCTGATACTGGAAAAGTACGCGACAGTTCATCCTTTCCTCGAGCAGGATGTTCCATGCGCCACTGCTGAGGGCTTATTAATCCTTAAGCTTTACGCTTTGCCATCGCTTTACCGACAGGGCGATCTGCAAAGAGCTAATCTTGATGAATCTGATCTAGCCGCCGTTTTGTTGGCTAAGCAACTAGAGATGGACCCACTTTTTCAAGAACTCGCTCGTTACGTCTCACAAACTGATCTTTTAGAATTGCGCAAGATCGTCGCCGAGTTGCAAGCTCGGCAAAAGCGCTTTGGCAACAGTCCATCGAACATTTAACCCTTTCCCCATTCGTCTTGTAACCCAAAGCGCCCCGCGAGCAACCGTGCCCTTACATGTCGGCAGGTTTCAAGACCCCGATTTTCAGACCGCCGGCGCGTTCTCTTGACCGAAACACTCTCTGTGTCGCTTTGATGAAATCGCTTTCGTCTGCCTTATAAATGTTTGGGACGAACTTCTGGGGGTTGCGGTCCACCAAAGGAAACCACGTGCTCTGGATTTGAACCATCAACCGATGATTGCGCTTGAAGGTATGAAGCAGATCGAGCAACTCGCATGAAACTTTCGTGGCCTTGTTCGGTTCGAACGGCTCAGGATGTTCGAAACTATTCCGAAACCTGCCGCGCATGACTTCGCTCCGGACCATCATTTGATAACCGCCCATTCGCACTTTGCGCGGATTCGGATCGTTATCGGGCGCCGTACCTGGCAGAACGTCGATCACCTTCACAATCCAATCGGCATCGCTCCCTGAGGTCGAGACCCACAGATCAACCTGGATTGGCCCCGCCAAAGTCAGGTCGTTTTCCAATACATCGGTTTGATAAACCAGCACATCGGGCCGCCTCGACGCAAATCGCTGGTCGTCGGTCATGTACTCGCGAGTCATGCCGATGGCCGTGTCGTCCGTAAACGGCACTGGCTTGGCTGGGTCGCTGATGTACTCATCGAATGCCTCCCCGGGATCTTGAGGCGGTTCAAACGAAAGCCGGCCCTCCTTGCCCAAGTAAAGAGTCTTCTCCTCCAAGGTTCGCGGAGGCCAATGATCAAACGTTCGCCAGCGATTAGCGCCGGTTTCGAAAACGTAAGCTTCCGGCAATCGCGCATTTCCTTTCCCCTTCAAGTGATGCTCGAAGAATGGAAATTCAATCTGCTCGCGATAAAACTCGCCCGTCTTGAATCCGAACCTGGCATTGCCCAAAGCCTCGCCCGCGCCACGTCCCCAATCACCGTGCGCCCAAGGCCCCATGACCAGCACGTTGAAGATTCCGGGATTGTTCCTCTCTATGGTGCGATGTATCTTGAGGGGCCCGAACAAATTTTCCGCGTCGAACCAACCACCCACAGTCATGACCGCGCAACGAATATTCCTCAGGTGCGGCAAAAGGTTTCGGCGTTGCCAGAACGAATCATAGTTCGGATGTTCGATGGTCTCGTTCCAAAAGCTGATCTCGCTCTTCAAATGCTTCTCGTCCGCATTCTTCAGCGGCCCCAACTCGAGAAAGAACTGATAGCCGTCCGGCGTTCTGTAGTCGAAAGCCTTGTTGCCTTCCGTAGTCGGCTTCGGTCTAGGTTTGCCGAAGTTGGCGAAGAAATTGAACATGTGCGGCAGGAACAAGGCGCCGTTGTGATGGAAATCGTCCCAAAACCAATCCGCAATGGGGGCTTGCGGCGAGACCGCTTTCAACGCCGGATGCGTGTCGATCATCCCGGCGGCTGCGTAGAACCCAGGATACGAAATCCCCCATTGGCCGACGTTGCCATTGTGGTTCTCGATGTTCTTGATCAGCCACTCAATTGTGTCGTACGTGTCGGTGCTTTCGTCGATGTCTTGCTGGCTTTTCTTTTCCGGCACGTGCGGCGTCATGTTCGAAAATGCGCCTTCCGACATGAAACGACCGCGAACATCTTGATAAGCGAAGATGTAGCCGTTGGTCGCAAACCGGATGTTCGGGCCAAGCGACCCTTTGTATTGGTCCGCTCCGTACGGTCCCACGTTGTAAGGCGTTCGCAGCAATAGAATCGGATATTTCTGTGTCCGGTCGTTCGGCACATAAACGGCCGTAAATAGCTTCACGCCATCGCGCATCGGAATTCGGTATTCGAACTTTGCGTAGTGAGATCGGACGTACTCCTTCTCAGATTCGGGCTGCTGCGCGAAACCAGCAACCGCAGTAAGAAAGAGCAGCGCTGGGATCCCCGTTTTGAAAGAATGTTCTTTAACCATGGGAATCCTATTGGTCTCGATGAACCGTTGCTGTCGAAAACGCGGGCAAACAGATCGCAAGGTATTTGGCGCCATCCGGGCCGGGTGAGCTGTATTGAACCCGCTCACCCGCATGAGCAATCACCGCCTGGCCAGCCCTCACATCGAGTGCGCCATGCCTGTGCGTCACGCGCAGCATCCCGGACAAAACGATGGTGTATTCGTCAAACTCCGGCGTCTGCCCCGGCTCAATCCAGCCGCTCGGACTATCCATCCGCGCCACGCTGAGCCGCGCCTCTCCAGAGTTTGCGCGGCCGACATATTCGTCGATGACTTTTGGTTTATTGCCCGCCGCTTCAATGCGGGTTGGCTTCTCGATCAGCGTCGGCATACGCGCGCTCTATCCATTAAACGGAGCGCGGACATTTTTGTCCGCAGCAACAATCGAACATTCCGCCACCGGGGAAATCTGCCATTCTAAAATTAGCACGACGTTCGCCGCTGCGGACAGGAATGTCCGCGCTCCGGACGATTTGGAGCCTATTGCTCAATCCGATACAAGTGCGTTTTGGTGCGCAGGAAGAGAGCTTTTCCGGCTATTGCGGGGGAGGCCATAAAGCCATCATCGAGCTTATTTTCAGCCAGCACCTTAAATTGACGATCTGCTGCGATCACGGCGCCCTTCCCTTCCTCGCTAAAGAAATAAATCTTTCCATCCGCATCAACGGGCGACGCCGAGTAATTCCCCCCCACGCGCTCGCGCCAAACTTCCGCGCCGGTCTTGGCTTCGAGGCAACTTGCGATTCCGCCATCGTCAATCATGAAGAGCAAATCACCGATGAGTGAAACAGAAGGTTTGTTCGGCGCGTTTCGCGTAGATTTCCAAGCCAGTCGCACTTGATCCCGCCGAACTACCGGATCAGGTCCAGTCGCCTTCGATAGGTCGATGACGGAATGCCCACCGGGTTGGCCCTCGGGTGGCTGGATGGCGAGCAGCAAACCTTTCGAGAATCCGGCAGGAATAAAAAACAACCCGTGCCCGATGACTGGACGCGAAGCCGCCGAATGGCAGCTGCGTTCCTCGACCCGCCACAATTCGGTTCCAGTCAACGGCTCATAGGCATAATGCGCTTTGGCGCCGCTGCTCAAAAGCACAGGCTTACCACCAAACATTGCGACGTGAGGAGTCGCATAAGATTTGCGCCAATCCCCATCCGCTTCAGGTTTCCCATTCGGCAGGAGATCCTTGAAGTCTATGGAACGATCCTCTTTCCAGACTGTCTTCCCGCTCCTCTTATCCAAAGCGACGATGAATTGATAATCGCTGCCATCGAAATTCATGATCAGCAAATCCTGGAAAAGGATCGGTGACGAACCAGCCCCACGAAAATGGTTGCAAACAAAATCGCGGCGTTCCCAAAGAACCTTGCCCGTTTTCGTGTCGAGGCACGCCGTGCCAGGCGATCCGAAAGTCACATAAACGCTGCCTTCTTCAATAACCGGCGTCGGTGAACCATAGGTGTTGAACTTGTGCGCGAATTGAGGGTTGGCGACGTCGAACAGTTTGCGGTCATGGACAACTTTGCCGCTATTTCGATCGACGCAAAGGGCGGACAACTCGCGGCCATCCTCGGTAGCCGTCGTCAGCCAGACTTGATCATTCCACACGACCGGCGATGACCACGCGCGTCCATGAATTGGAGTCTTCCATTTGACGTTTTGCGTTTCGCTCCAGGTTACCGGCAAACCCTTCGCCTCGGAATGGCCGTTGCCGTGCGGCCCGCGAAATTGAGGCCAGTTATCGGCTCCAAGCACGCTCTCAGCGAGCAGCACAGCCGCAAATGAAAGAGGAATCAACTTGATCATGGCGGCGAAACATATCAGCCATCGAGCCTCCACGAAACAAAAAACCCGCTCAGCAAAGAGCGGGGACTTTCTCTGTGATTCCCAAACTGACCTCCTCTTCCTTGAATACCCGCCACGGGCGAAAAGGTTACTAGGAATTTACGCCCGAGACGCGGAGATTGTGAGAGATCAGCCAACGGAACGGAATTCGATCAACGTGAACGCTCCGTCTTCCCTAAGTGCTCGACCACCTGGTGCACGCAATTGATGGACAGGCGGGACGCCTATCCTACGACTCCGGTTCGTCAGCAGCCTCCATGCAAATGTTGCGCACGTTGGGACCACGAACCGTACCGAGCGCGGACAGCCTTGCCCGCGGATTCCTCTCAGTTTGCTGAAACCGTGCGGACAAGGCTGTCCGCGCTCCGTACGGTTCGTGGAAGACCTGCTGCGCCGCGCACTTCGCGTCAACGCGCTGCGAGAATCGCTTGTGGCAGTCGTTGTCTTCCCCGTCTTGACCGCAACCAGTGGGTTAGTTCATTTCGTGGCTGCGCCGAGTGAGCGGCGATGTTGCGGAATTCCCTCGTCAATTGCCCATGTAAAATATCGCGCACGCCTAGCGAAGTGGAAAGTGACAATTCCAACGCGCCGCTGCGGCGGTCTTCAACAAGCCGATAACTCGCCTCCGAAGCAATGCATACTTTAAACAATCCGTGCACGACAATCATCGCCAGCATTCCCAATGGACTCCCAATCCAGTTTCTCACCATGACCGATCCCAGAATCCATCCCAAAAAGACCGCAACCAAAATCCCCCAAAGGTGAACCTGTCTCATGCGGCTTCGCGAGGTAAGCCAAAAGAAAGGATTAATCCGCAGCCGGCTTTGTCGAATGGCCGTTCGCTTCAGAGGGCCACCGTAGCGGAATCGCTGGATGAAAACATCCCATTTGAACCATTTGCCGGACGCGGGCGGTCTTGCCAAATCCTTGGCAACAGCAAGCAACTCACGAACAAAAAAGTCCATCCAATCAAGTGAGTGGTTAAGGGTGAACGCCAGAAGAGATTACTCAATCGGCTAAACCCATAGGTCAACGAAACGCTAAACCCAAAACCGGGGCTGGGCAAAAGGTAGGCGTTAGGCACTGACCGTGTCCCGGCGATTTCGCTGTGTAGCTGACCCATCAAAGGCAATCCACCAGCCAGAAACAGCAACAGAAGAAAAGTTGCCACAGCAGCATTTCGTTCGTTCCGGCTGACCGTCGAGACTGCGATTCCAATGGCCAGCGAGACGAACAGCGTATTGGCCAAAACGAGTGTCATACGCGCGAAATCCGCCCAAGTGATCCCTCCCACAAGGAGCGGAATCGCCAGGATTGGAAAGGTCGCAATCAATCCGTAGATTGCATTGAGCGATGTCGCCAGGAGTTTGCCTAACCCAACGTCGTAGCCCTTCAAGTCCGTGAGGAACAATAGGCCCAGTGTTCCGTCGCGCTTTTCTTTGCTCAAGCAGTCGGAGGTAAAATAAACCCCGCTCAACAAAGAAAAGCCGAACATCAAACCGGCGATGCCCTGAAAGAGCGATCCTCCCCGCCGGGCTGGAAGCTGCCAGCGGCTTTGTTCGGCGTAAATCCAGGCGCCTAAAGCCAACGCGGCCGCAACCGCGAGGACCCGCGTCCGATAGGTGCCTTTCCGGCGAGCCGCTTCCGAAAGCTCGCGCTGGACGACAGGCAGAAGTGTCATGGCCCTTTTGACAGAATTAAGCGGCGGTCATTCAATCAAATCAATCCTTGGCGTGCTGAATCAGCAACGCTCGAATGACAGCGCGTCTCGCCTGTCTATGCGGTCCGAGTGTGGCAAATGCTGGACAGGCGGGACGCCTATCCAGCGAGCACGGTCACTTTCCTGATTCCCCAACCAAGTATTCCGCGATGAATTCTTCGTTCAGCGTCACACCGAGGCCTGGAGCATCCGGCACTGTAATCCAGCCATCCTTTGCCTGCATCTTCTCATGGGTCAACTCATGCCGCATCGGTGAGTCCTCAACGCTGTCCTCAAAAATAAATGCGTCTCGGCACGTGCTCAGCCAATGGAGGCAGGCCGCCACTGTAACTGGACTCGTATAGCAATGGTTGCAAAGCCGTGCGCCAATTTCCTCCACGCGCGCGCGAATGTAAGCCGCGTCCGTGAATCCGCAGCGGGAAATATCGACCTGATAAACGTCCAACGCGTGCCGATCGATCAGTGGCCGGAACGATTCGCGTCCGCATTCCCCTTCGCCCGCTGCGATCGGCGCCGGCGAACGATCGCGCAGCCAGACATAGCCATCGACGTCTGATTCGCGCAAAGGCTCTTCCAGCCATCCGATGTTGAACTCTGCGAAGGCATGCGCCCGCCGCAGCGCGGTCCGAGCGTCCCAGACGCAGCCGGCGTCAATGAGCAATGTGGCACTATCCCCTACCCCTTCGCGCGCTCCTCGAACCAACTCGATATCGAGCGCTTCATTTTGGCCCATCGGTTCCCATCCAAATTTCACCGCCTGATAACCGGCTTTCACCCAGCGCCGCCCAATCTCCTTGGTCGAGGCGCCATCACGGCCGAACAAAATTGACGCATACGCTTTAATCCGGCTGTGATGCTTGCCGCCCAGGAGGCGATGAATCGGTTGTTGAAAGTATTTCCCTTTGAGGTCCCAAAGGGCCATATCCACGGCACTCATCGCTGAAATCGTGACGGACGTGCGCCCGAAGTACATCGTTTGCCGATACATCTTTTGCCAGAGCCGTTCCGTTTCCAGTGGATTCTCGCCGAGCAAAATCTCGCGCAGACCGCAAGCGATGTTGTGGCTAAACGGCGCGTCAACGATCGCTTTGACAACTTCAGGCGATGCGTCCGCCTCTCCAATTCCCTCCAAACCATCGTCCGTTCGAACGCGGACGAGAATTACGTCTTGCGAACTTGCCGTCTTCTTTTCTACAGACCGCACTCGAAGAATCTGGCAAATGACTTGTGCGATTTTCATAATGTAGGCGTTGTTTAAAGCATGGAATCTGGCTGAACCAGCGCGAAGCTGCCAGAAAAACTTTCTTCGTTTGAGTAGCTCATGCGTATCTCGCAGCGCAGACTGGGCAATCTGCGCTATGCTACGCGTAATCCCAGTCGGCGGGAACGATCTTGTCCATGCGGCGGGCGTAACCTTCGGCGAGAAGGAAGTTGTTGAGATAAAGTTCTTCGCCGGTGGGTTGGCGGAGGAAAACATCGGCGAGGAATGTTTACCGTTGCGTTACGAAATGATCCTTTTTTCATCCTTTTTTGGGGACGGCCCTGGCGACCGTTTCAACTCGAACTTGGCAGCACGCAATGGATAGAGTTGGGGAAATGAAACGCAGGGCGACACGGGGATGGCGGTAACCATTTGCGGAAACCTATGAAATCGGACACCAATCAGAAGGAGACAATGTCGTGAAAGGCCCTTCGCAACCTAAAGACATCGATGAATACATCATGGCCTTTCCACAGAAGGTTCAGTCGATCCTGAAGAAGATCAGATCGACCGTCAAAGAAGTCGCTCCCGAGGCCACGGAAATGATCAGCTATCGAATGCCGGCATTTAAGCTCGATGGCATCTTGATCTATTTCGCAGCATTCAAAGAGCACATCGGCATCTTTCCTCCAGTGACGGGGGACGAGAAATTAAAGAAGGCGCTCGGGCCGTATTCAGGTCCCAAGGGCAACCTAAGATTCCCCTTGAATGAACCGATGCCATACGCCCTAATCCGGTGAGTTGTCAGGGCCAGACTCGAAGAACTCCGGAACAGGATCGCATCCAGGCGCGCGAAGACAGGGCGATGAGCGGCACGGGACTGCCGTTGAATTAAGGGCATGAGCAGTGGCGCGGCGCGCCGCCCCTGCCTGCCAAGTTCTGCCAGAATGAGCAAACCACGCGCCGCTGACGGCGCCTGGGACGGCCGAATAACTTTCTTGAGTCGGGCGCGGCCGGCCGAGTTCAAGCAGAAGCTCCGTGACGCCCTGAAAGAATTCGCTACGAAGAAAAGGCTGAAATTACAACACATGGAATCCTTAATGTTACTTCTGACCACGGGAGTTTTTGCAATGTCTGCATGGAGCGCAGACAAATCGCTCGCTTGGTCGCGCTTTCGTGGTCCTAACGGGTCGGGCATAGCCGAGGATGCGAAGCCGCCCGTGGAATTTGGTCCGGACAAGAATGTAAAATTGAAAAGTTCCGTTCCGAGCGGGCTTTCCTCTCCCATCATTGCGGGAGACAAAATCGTGATCACGGCATTTGAAGACGGGAAACTTTACACCATTGCTTACAAAATGACCGATGGCGCGGAAGGGTGGCGCGCGGAGGCGCCGGTCAAGAAACTTGAAGCGTTTCATAAGACCGAAGGCAGCCCAGCGGCATCCACCCCCGCCACAGACGGCGCGCGCATCGTCTCCTACTTGGGTTCCTGCGGGCTTGTCTGTTATGACCTGTCGGGCAAAGAACTTTGGAAGTTCGTAATGCCGCCCGCCGCGATCGGTGGGGATTTCGGCAGCGGTGTCTCACCGATCATCGCTGACGGCGTGGTCGTGCTCGTCTGCGACGAGACAAAAGACTCCAAGATTATCGCTTTGGATGCCGCGGCCGGCGGGCGCAAATGGGAGCAAGCAAGGCTTCCCGCCACTTCATATTGCACGCCCATCGTTTGGAACACAGCCAATGACAAACAAGTCGTTGCAGCGGGACACGCGCGGATGATTGGATACGATCTGAAGACCGGGACTGAGAAATGGTTTCTGAGGGGCACGCCCTCGGGTTGTGTTCCGTCGCCGGTTCTGGCAAATGGAACTCTGTTCTTCGCGGGCGGTGGAGGCGGTGCGGACGATCAGGAGTTTCAGATGCCGCCATTCGATTCCATGCTCAAGGACTTGGATAAGGACAATGACGGAGTGTTGTTTGTCAAAAAAGGAAGCGGACCAAGCCTTCGAAGGTTTCTTTGACAACCAGGATACAAACAATGATGGGAAGATTACTCGAGATGAATGGGACGCAATTAGCAAGTTTATGTCCGAAGGAAAGAATAGCGCCTTCGCGCTGAAGGCAGGTCGAAGCGGCGACATCACAAGTTCGCATGTGCTTTGGACGAAAACGAAAGGCCTGCCCTGGATCACTTCCGCACTCCTCTATCGCGATCACTATGTCATGATTAAGGATGGTGGAATTGTTACCGCCTGCGATCCGAAGACGGGAGCTCAAGTGTACCAGGAGCGAGTGGCTGCCGCCGGGCAGTATTACGCCTCTCCCGTTGCCGCCAATGGGCACATTTATTTCACGTCGCTTCAGGATGGCACAGGGACTGTTCTCAAGGCGGGCGGCGAAAAACCGGAAATAGCCGCGACAAACCCGAAGCTGGGCGAACGGACTGCCGCCACTCCGGCGATTGCGGACAACGTCCTATTCATCAGGACAGACAAGCACCTCTACGCCTTCGCTGAGAAGAAGTGAGCACGGTGGCAGTGCAGAAAGCTGGCAGGACAGCGCGTCTCGCCTGTCTATGCTCTGGTGTGCGCAAATGCAGGACAGGCGGGACGCCTATCCTGCTGCGCCGGTTCATCGGGAGCCTCCAGGCAAATGTTACGCGCATTGGGACCATGAACCTGGCGCATAAAGCCCCTCTCCCTACCCCTCTCCCCATCCGATGGGGAGAGGGGTTGCTTTTTGCCTTCGCCAGCGACAGTTCACAAGCAGGTTCATGGGGAGCCGTTCGGAACCATCCATGCCAAACTCGGGTTTAATTCAAAGCACCATTTCTTTGTCGCGAGGTTTCGTGTCATGAACTACGTTCCGCAAGCAAGTTTATGATTCTTTGCCTGCGAACAATCGTCGCTTTGTTCTGCGCGTTCCAATGTTCCTCGCGACTGTCAGGAGCGCCCGACCCTCCGCCCGGCGCCGATTTGTTCGCGCTTACGAATGTTCCCGCGTTTGTGATCGAGATCGAAGACGCCGGACTAGGCTCGCTCCGAAATAATTCGCGCACGGACGTCAAAGGGACCGTGCGGCTCGGTGACGAGACATTTCACGGCGTGGGAATTCACATCAAGGGTTCGCAGGGCAGCCTGCAAAGCATCGACGAACGGCCGGCCCTGACGCTCAGCTTCAATAAGTTCGTCCCGAAACAAAAATGTCACGGACTGCGCAAGCTGCACCTGAACAATCAGGCGGAAGATCCCACTTTCATGACCGATGTGCTCTGCAGCGAAATGTTTCGCCAAGCCGGCGTGCCAGCGGCCCGTGGCGCTTATGCTACGTTGCAATTGAACAACCGGCACCTTGGTCTCTACGTCATCAAAGAAGGACTGACTAAAGAGTTCCTCGGCCAACATTTCCGCCGTACTGATGGGAATCTGTACGAGGGCGGATTTCGACGCGATGTGGACCAACCATTAGAACGCATTCATGGCGATGGCCCGGACGATCAAGCCGACCGCCTGGCCCTGTTGGCCGCAGCGCGTGAACCGGATGCAACTCGGCGCTGGCGACGTTTGCAGGAATTGCTCGATATGGACCTTTTCATTACCTCGCTGGCGCTTCAGACCTTCACTTGGAATTGGGATGGCTACGCGATGGACCGCAACAATTATCGGATCTATCACGATCCCGAGAGCGGAAAACTGATCTTTATTCCGCACGGCCTCGACCAGATGTTTTGGAAACCGCAAGGGCCGATTTATCCTCGGATGAAAGGGCTCGTTGCCGCAGCTGTCATGCGCGCGCCAGAGGGACGGAGCTTGTATCGTGAACGCCTCTCTTCCCTGCAAACAACCGTGTTTCATGTGGACAAGCTGTCGAAACGTCTTGATGAGCTGGCGGCGCTCATCAAACCGCACTTTCCGGCGGCGCCAAACGCCGCGGCGGCTTTGGGCCGGGAAATCGCGGGGCGCGCCCGGTCCGTTGCCGAGCAACTGAAGATGCCCGATCCCATTTTGAAAAGTTTTGACGGCGCCCTATCGCGCTAGAGTTCGCTTGTCGGCGTTATCTCGAAGAGGCATTGTTCCGAGACGTGTCAGTTTGATCAAACCGCGCGGTTTATGGAAAGTTTCTATTCGCCTTGCGCATACATTGGGACCATGAACCTGACGTTGCGGCATGTAGTCCCGGCTTTAGCCGGAGCGATTGCAATCCGCAAAAGCTGTGTAGCTGCCAGCAAATGCTGCCGCCTAAAGGCGGGACTACGTACCTGGAGGTTCCTGCGGAGGGACTCGTCCAAATGAACCCGCATCATTCAGCGAAGTTGAGCGATATGCTTCTAAGTCGCCGCGATTTTTTCTGCCGTTGCGGCATGGGAATGGGCGGATTGGCGTTGGCGTCTCTTTTGCAGGAGACCCCGCACATCAAAGCCGCTGGCGCTGCGGAGGCGATCAATCCGCTGGCGCCTAAAAGTCCGCACTTCGCCGGAAAGGCAAAGCGTGTCGTTCACTTCTTTTTGAACGGCGGCCCGTCGCACGTCGATACATTCGATCCCAAACCGGCGCTCGACAAATATAACGGCAAAGCGCTGCCCATCGAGAATCTACGCACCGAGCGCAAGACCGGCGCGGCATTTGCCTCTCCCTTCAAGTTCCGCAAGTACGGACAGAGCGGCATCGAAGTAAGCGAACTGTTCGCAAATGTTGCAGAATGTGTCGATGAAATCGCGGTCGTTCGCTCGATGCAGGCGAATCTGCCGAATCACGAGCCTTCTCTTATGCTGATGAATTGCGGCGACGCCGTAATGAGCCGGCCGAGCGTTGGCTCATGGGTGACTTACGGTTTGGGAACCGAAAACCAGAACCTGCCTGGATTTGTCGCGATGTGTCCCGGTGGTTATCCGATCAAGGAAGCCGAGAATTGGCAGTCGGGCTTTCTTCCGGGTGTTTATCAAGGCACTTACATCGACACGCAACACACGCAGATCGAAAAACTGATCGAGCACATCCGCAACAATTACACATCGCTGAAAGGCCAGCGGCATCAACTCGATCTATTGGCGCAACTAAACCAAGAACACTCGCAGCAACGTCATCACGACGCCCGATTGGAAGCGCGCATCCAATCGTTCGAACTCGCTTACCGCATGCAAATGGAGGCCGCGGACGCCTTCGACATCAGTTCAGAGCCGGCGCACCTTCGCGAGATGTATGGCGCCGGAGTTCACGGACGCCAAACCTTGATTGCGCGTCGCTTGCTCGAACGCGGCGTGCGTTACGTCCAGCTCTGGCATGGCGCAAGCCAGCCATGGGACAACCACGATGACATTCAACAGCACGCCAAACTTGCTAAAGAGATCGACCAACCGATTGCCGCGCTCATTAAGGACCTGAAGCAACGCGGCATGCTCGACGAAACGCTCGTGATTTGGGGCGGAGAGTTTGGCCGCACCCCAACCGTCGAGTTAAACGATTCGGGTAAAGAGAAAAAAGGGCGCGACCATAATCCCTACGGTTTCTCGATGTGGCTCGCCGGCGGCGGAATTAAGGGCGGCACAATCTATGGAGCAACGGATGAATTTGGTTTTAAGGCTGTCGAGAACGTGGTGCATGTCCACGATCTCCACGCGACGATCTTAGCGGCGCTCGGATTCGATCACGAACAATTCACCTATCGCTATGCCGGACGCGATTTTCGACTGACTGACGTTCACGGGCGGATCGTGAAAGAGATTCTGGCTTGATCGTAGGACAGGCATCCCGCCTGTATCTTCGCCAGTTCGCGAGGCTTGTGCGCACGTCAGGCAGACCAGCGCGGGAAGCGCGGGACGCCTGGGTTGCATCCAGAAGTTGTCGGTCGGTAATATCGGAGCGCGGGCAGCTTGCCCCCCCGCTTTTCTCGAAATCTTCGGCCAACGCATGCGGGCAAGCGGCCCGCGCTCCTTGTTGAATCAGCCGGACTGGGACGCTTGCCTACCGAATTCTACTTCCGCTTCTGTCGCTGCTCCGCGAAAATCCGCGCCTCGGGTTCGGTGATGCGGCCATCCTTGTTCGTATCGCAGACCTCAACGCCTTCGTTGAACGTGGTATTCGGCCCTGAGATCACGCGCCGTTTGTGCTCGAAAACAATCGGCAACTCGAACTCGGTATTGCTCTCGGTCCGTGGTGGAGAGCCGTGCGATTTGCTCAATGCCTCATAGAAAATCCGCCCGGCCGCGTCGTTCTCGAATTCCACCTTCACGCGTTCCACATCGCGTTAGACCGTTTCCTGATGTGTAATGCATCCGGTCAGCAACCCATCCATTACCAACACTGCCATCGTACGTTTCATTGCTTTCCTCTATTTCATGCCTTCAAGGTTTGTCGAGCGGAAGTTCGTTCAGGGCCGGAACCCGATTCCCTCCCATTGCTTTTCAAACTCCGCCATCCGCCTGTGGGTGTATCCCCATTTCATGTACCAAATATCCGTCTTGTCCGCCCCTGTCCGCGCGGTGGCCCCAAACTTCGCTGTTCCGGGTTTGACTTGTGACGCCTTGAGCATCGCATCCCCGTGCCACTTGCGCGTGACGGCGTGCCCATCGGCAAAACCGAGCGTGCTTTTTTTGTTATGCCAAATCGCGACGGCATCTACCCACGTGTATGCTGTCGGAGTCGGATCAATCAGCCAGGATCCCAGGTTCCACCCTCGATCATCCGCTTCTTCCACGAACACGTAACTGCGGGTCGGCCAGATAATTTGGCTGTACTTTCGAATCGAGTTTCCCTCGTCCTCGCCATCGAGGCCCCCTGCCCCACCGTAACTGTCGTAAGCAAAGCCTCGGCCGGGCTGCAATTTCCAGCGTCCGTCTCCTGGACAATGCCACGCATCCACTGCCGACGCGTACTTGAACAACTTGCCTTGCCTAATTCCTTCCTTGGCTTCGGCCAGTGCGCGCGCCGCCGCCGATCCGGTGAATCCACCGGGCACCGGCTTCGGCCCCGTCCAAAAGTCGCGGCCCTGCCGATACGTGCTCATCCCGACAATATTATCGTCGTTGTCTTCGGCGTACATGAAGAACGCGAGGCCGAGTTGCTTTTGATTGCTCTGGCATCTGGCGCCCGTCGCCAATTCCTTCGATCTCGCCAAACCCGGCAAGAGCAGCGACGCGAGAATGGCAATAATCGCGATGACGACCAAAAGCTCAATCAACGTGAAACCGTCTAGATATCTTCGATTCGTTGTTTTCATAGAAGCCTTTTCATAACCCGCAAGCGCCCTGTGTGGGCTCGCATTTCTGGGATGACGCGATTGATACACGAGCAAAGACGCCTGTCAAGCCGTCGGAGCCATTGCCATTTTGGAGAAAGCGCGTCACCCTGCGTCCGGCGCAGCCTGCGGCAAGTGGTTCAGGAGCGCGACGCAAATAGCAATGGCATGAAAGACGATTACATCGCTCGCAAAGAACGTTGGGCACGTAAAATGACGGGTCAGGACAAGCCTTCCATTCGATCCATTGATCGGCTTCCTCCCGGCCAACGCCGCGTTCATAATTTCCCCGTTCTTGATCTGGGCATTCAACCCGACCTGCCGCTGAACCAGTGGGAGTTGAAAATTCATGGGCAAGTGGAAAATCCGGTCACTTTGAATTGGCGCCAATTCCTCGCGCTGCCGCAATTTAAGGATGTCAGTGATTTTCATTGCGTCACGACTTGGAGCCAATTCGACATGGAATGGGAAGGCGTGTCGTTTTTTACGATAGCTGACCTTGTGAAACCCAAATCGACAGCCAGTCATCTCTTTTTCAAAAGTTACGACGGGTACTCAACAAACAACCCGCTGGACGTTTGCCTGGATGATGATGTGCTGCTTGCCCATAAGTGGAATGGGCGGCCTCTTTCGAAGGAACATGGCGGACCCGTCCGAGGGATTATCCCCAAGCGCTACGCCTGGAAAGGAGCCAAGTTCATTCATGAAATTCTCTTCCTGGATCGCGACTTGCCAGGCTTTTGGGAGGTACGAGGTTACTCGAATACCGCTGATCCCTGGCTTGAAGACCGCTTCGCTTAGGTCAGAACGACAAGCTCAGCTTAACCTTAACTTAGCGCGTCGGTCCGCGCTTTTTTTGTGCCGAAATTGCATACTTCAGCGCCACATCCACTGCAATATGTTGACGACAAGCTACTAAGGTTAAAAATGCAATTCAAAACCATCGAAGAAGGGTTGGACAGATTTTGTCCAACCCCCCGGCTTAGCGTAAGCGCAAAAACTTTATTTTATGACTACGCAACAGCAGATGGAATTAAGCTTTGGCAAGGCGGTCACCTGGCAACCTTACATACGCCGTCAACCAAGGATGCACCGGGCGCGCTGGTGGTTCGATCAAATGCGGCAAGCCGTCGAACGCGCTCCGGCCGTACAACGCAATAAGATCGAACATTCAGCTTTGACGGTCGTCCGGAAGTCTTCCGTGCGATTCCATCCATCTCACCAATGATCCGGTCGGTTTCAGAGCTTCAACACACCAATTCTGCGAAGGCCGGTCATTTTCTGCGCTTGTGGCGATTTTTCGCCACTTTTTTGTTGCGCTTAGGATTCGAAGTGATTTAATCGATAATAGTTCCCAATGGTTCCCTACCTGTATCCTAGAGTCGCGGGACCAGCTCCGATCACGAAGCTGCGCACCCGATAGGTTGTCGGGAACAAATCACCCAAGCCCGACGGCCAACAGATTGTTGCGAAGTTGCGGGGTCGGACGAATCGACAGTAGCAAGACAGAGTGGAGATCAAATTATGATGAGAATAAAAACGTTTAGAATACTTGGAGCGCTAGTTTGCATTCTAAGTATAGGAGGTGCGACCGCAAAAGCGGCGGCGCCAGCTGCCCCGACGGGCTTTATTAATTACCGGACTTATCCCGGCGATCCTCGGAACGCCGTCCGAGATGGCACCGCAGTTCCAGACGCCTCCTTTTACCCGAAGCGCGCGGAAGGTCCATATAACGGCATTCCGGGCGCGGACCCTGGCGACGACACGACACCGCCGGCAGGCGACGTGCGCAACAACTACGTCATGGAACTTGAGGGTTATTTCTATCCTCCCAAGACTGGCAGAGTCATGTTAGCGATCGCGTGTGACGACCCAGGCGAACTTTATTTGAGCACGGACGAAAATCCGTCCAACAAAGTCCTGATCGCAACCGAATCGCAGTGGAATCCCGTCCGCGCCTTCGGTGGTGGCGATCCCACGGCGCCAACGCGGCGCAGTATCGTGACGACCGGAAATCCATCCCCTCGTCCGCAGAATTGGTCGCCCTACATCAACGTCGTAGCGGGCAAGCCATATTACCTGCACGCATTTGCAACGGAATGGGGTGGTGGCGACAATTTGGCCGTCGCTTTCCGTTACGAAGGGGACCCGGACTTTGCGGATGGTGATTTGCCAATTCCAGGCTCTCGCCTGGCGCCGTTTGAGGTGCCGACTGGCGCGGCTATCACTGACCCTGTGGATCAGTTCGTTTACGCCGGTGGACCGGCGCGTTTTGCAGTCAATGTGGACGTCGGCCCTACCGGCAAGATCAGCAGCATCAAGTGGCAAAAGAATGGCGTGGACGTGCCCAACAGCAATGCGTTGACGCTGAACCTGTCGAACGTAGCGGCAGCAGATAACGGCGCGAAGTATAAAGCTGTCGTCGTCACTTCGGCCGGAACTGTCACGAGCAAAGAAGCCACTTTGAACGTCGCTGGCCTCAACAACGTTTTCGCTCCAGGATTAATTAAGTGGGAAGTGTGGCGCGACATCGGTGGCAACGCCGTCTCCGCCCTGACGGATGACCCAAGGTATCCGAATCAGCCTAGCGAGTTGAGAATCCTCGGCGCATACGACGCGCCAGTTAACGTCTATGAAGCATTCGGCGGCCGCCTGAGCGGGTTTGTCATTCCGCCGGCAAACGGCAATTACGTCCTTTTCCTATCAGCGGACGACAACGCAGAACTGTTTCTCAGCACCGACGACAATCCGGCGAATAAGAAGCTTATCGCCAGAGAGTCAGCTTGGTCGAATACCAAGCAATGGACTGTATCGGGTGGAAACAGTGATCTCACTGCCAAGCGGTCCGATGAGTTTGCCGAAACGCAATGGCCCACCGGAAATACGATCACGCTAGTCGGCGGAAGACGTTATTACACCGAATTACTCTACAAAGAAGGCGGTGGCGGCGACAATGCTGCCGCAACCATGATCCTGGCTGGAAGCCCGAATCCGGCCAACGGCACAACAACATTGGTTGGTCCGATGATTGGCGCGAACGCGCAACCCACTCTGGGTGATGTCACGATCACCAAGCAGCCGGTGTTCCCGAAGCAACTCGAGGAAGGCCGCTCTTACACCTTCTCGACGGACGGGACCGTAGCGCCAGCTGGTTTCAACTTCCCACTGATTATTCAGTGGCAGAAGAACGGGACAGCCATCCCAGGCGCCTCAGGCAAGTCACTGACAATTCTCAATGCCAAGGCCTCCGACGCCGGCACTTATCGCGCTGTTCTCAGCACGGTTAGCGGCCGGTCGGTGAACTCCACCGAAGCAGCCCTCACCGTTGTTCCAGACACATTCGCACCGGTAGCAACCGCTGGAGCTCTGCTCAAAGGAGGCAAGCAAGAGATCAGCATCGCATTCGATGAATCTGTGAAGGCTGCAACAGCGAGCGTCGCTGCTAACTACTCGCTTAGCGCTGGAACGATCGACTCTGTGCGCGTGGTCAATCGGCCGGCGACCGGGTTTGATGCTTCGCTTGGCGTGACTGAGTACAACAGCAGCTCCGTAATCGTTGCGTCCGGCCTAACCGCCGGACAGACCTATTCAGTTACCGTCAAAAATGTCGAAGACTTGAAGGGCAACAAGAGCGCGACAGGTCAAACCCTCAGCTTCAAGGCTGAAGATAAGAAGACCTGGACGATTGTTGGCGCCAACGAGTCGGGTTTCGCCAATGACGTTGTGCGCGTTGGGGACGAAGGCTTCGACGTGATCAGCAGCGGCGTTGCCTTCTGGGCCGACTACGACGAAGCAGTGTTTGTGCAAGAGCAAATCACCGGCAACTTCGACAAGATCGTGCAGTTGGAATATCAGGACCCCAGCAGCCAATGGGCTCGTACTGGTTTGATGGCGCGCGAAGCTCTGAACGAAGGCAAAGCGCGTATTGATCGAGGCGCTTGCACCGTGGCCCTGGAAGCTGACGGCACTTATTGTATCCCGAAAGCCAATCTGTTTAGCCGGATGCAAACCGTTCACTTGAACCCGACCATTCGCTGGGATGCGGGCGTGGCGAACAATGCTTACGAAAATCACTGGCGAGCTGAAGACACTTATACGCGTGGTTTCGGCGACCAGTTGCAAAGCGCTGACGGCGGTTTCGGCCCGTTAAATTATCCGAACCAATGGATGCGCCTTGCGCGGCAAGGTGACAGGCTGCTCACCTATCGAAGCACCGACGGCCAGAATTGGACGCCAATGACATCCAGGGTGTTCGCGGGCCTGGCGCCGACGCTGTTTGTCGGACCGTTCTCAGCACCGGAACTTAATAACAACGGCACCAAGGCCGGCTTGGACCACGGTGTGCTGGCGAAGTTCCGCAATTACCGGGACTTTGGCACGGTTGTGCAACCGCCGCCTGGGGATAAACCGACACTCAGCCTCGCACGCACGGCGACCGGTCTCACGCTCACGTTTACGGGCACTCTCCAGTCGGCCGATGCCATCACAGGTCCCTGGACCGATGTGACTGGCGCAAGCCCACAAAACGTGCCGACAAGTGGCGCGAGAAAGTTCTATCGAGCAAAGAAGTAGAGTTCGAAGAACAACGTTTCTAACGAAGACCGGGCGCAAGCCCGGTCTTTTTTTGTCTCAATCCTATTGAGCTATTCTGTGTTGGTTGGATATTTTGCCCCAAGCGCTCCATGATCATTCAGAACGTCGCGCATCAGATCAAAACCGCCCGCCCGCGACGTCAGCGCGGAGAAACGGTGATACCAGCGCTTGCCTTCCAATTCAGGCTGGAACGTGTTCACCCAAATTGGAACGATCAGGCGGCGGACAATGCCAAGGCCCGTGCGTTCCGGATTCCTGTTTTCGGGGCCTCGCCGGGCGGGCCGGTTCGCGATGATTCCCTCGATGTCCCATTCATTGGCATAAAGCAAGAAGCGCACCAACGATTGTTCGTCATCCGGATCGCCGCCGGCGTCGGTTTCGACGAGCACGCGCAAACGATTGATCGGAGGCGCAGCGTCGCGCTCGCGTCCGCGGCGTGAGTCAGCGTTGCTTTTCGGACGGAGAAACTGTCGTTGCCAGAAAAAACTAAATGTGCCATGCGACGTTGCTTGCTCGTGCAGCCGCTGGCGGGCGAAGCGTCACCTGACCGCGCCGGCACGCGCGAGCGTCTCGCCATTTACGACGCGCCCGAACCGTGGGGGCCATGGACGCTGTCCTGCTTTCCGCAAAACAGCGCAATGCACCGGAACAACTCTCGGGTGTACTGCTTCGCTCGGACGGCGCAGCGCGGACTGGACTAAGTAAGTGCGAGATCAAGTGCGGGATTAAGTCGGTTGGAAATGTCCAAACTCCAGAGACAGGCGAGACGCCTCTCCTACTGAATCGCAGGCAAGTCGGCGCTGCTCCAACGTTCTCCACAACGCAAAACTCGGCAGGGTTGCGCGAGTGACTCAGCGGCGCGGACGAATTCTTCGGGGGTCGCCGTGTTGAATTCGAACATTTCGTAATGGCACGGGATGACGACCCGCGCCTTGAGGTCCTTCGCTAGCGCCGCAGCTTCGCGGCCATTCAGGTTGCCGGCGACGCGTCGCTCGACGGCACGGCCATTGATGGGCAGCAATGCCAAGTCGATTCTCCAAACTTGCAACAGGTCAACCATACCCGCGTAACCGACGGTGTCGCCGCTGTGATAGATTGTCCAATTGCCGAACTCGATGACATAACCGAGATATTTGCAGCGGCCGCCCTCATCTTTTTCCACGGTCTCGTGAGCCGCGGGAACGCCGGTAAACTTGAATCCCGCAACGGTGGCAGATTTTCCCGAGTCCAATCCAATTGGAATATCGGTCACAATGCCGAGCCGGTCGGTAACAAACTCGCGATTCGCTTCGGGTATGATCAATTCGAGTTTCGGATTTGCTTTGAAAAGTGGTCTTAATGTTTCGGCGTCGAGGTGGTCCGTGTGATTGTGGCTGGAGGTAACTACGTCGATGAAGTTCAGGCATTCTGGTGCGACGGGCCGTTCGGTCATGGGCACGTGTGGCTTATCGGTGTTCGCATATTTTCTGGTGAGCGAATCAGAGAGGTACGGGTCGAGCAAAAGGCGCCGGCCTTGCCACTGAATCAAAAAGCCGCTTTGGCCAAGCCACCAGAGATGAAAGTTTTCAAAGTCCGCGCGCGCGTGTTCGATGTCGGCGAGAAGGGCTGCGTTTTGCAAGACAGGTTGAATCATCGTCAATTCGGATTAAAGGCGCTTGGTCAAGACGCGGACCTCAAAGACATAAGGCCTGACGCAGACGTCGATGCTCCCTCATTTAACCTATTTAACACTTTGAACTTTATTTAACGCGCTCCCGACCCAGTTCTTCCCGCACTGTCCGCACGCCTGCCACCATGTTTCGCAATTTGAGTTTCGCGGCCCAGCGCGCCGTTTGGCTGAGACCGCAATCGGGCGCAAATGCGAGACGTTCGGCGGGTGCATACTTTAGGCAGGCGCGGACGCGCGAAGCCACATCTTCGGCAGTTTCGATATAATAGCTCTTCACATCAATAATCCCAACCGCCACATCTTTGGTTCGGGTGATCCGCTCGAGGATCTCCAGTTCGGCGAACTCGCGGCTCGCCATTTCCAAATGAATTTCATCCACGTTCAAGTCCAAGAAAGCCGGAAACATCGGAGCGTATCGTCGTGGACCGACCGCGCGCCCCTTGTAATTGCCAAAACAGAGATGAGTTGAAAGACGGCATTTTCCAGAGACAGACTCGACGGTGCGATTGAAAATATCGACGAAGCGCTTGGGATTCTCCTTGTGCGCGTAGCAACTCATCGATGGTTCGTCCACTGTTATCTCGCGGCAGCCCGCCTTGACCAATGCTTCGAGTTCTTGGCGCATGATGGGCAACAACGCTTCTGTCAAAGCATAACGGTCCGGGTACTCCGCGTTTGGGACCAGTCGCCCGCTTAGGGTGTAAGGACCGGGAACGCTCGCTTTCAAAGTTGGTCCAGACGGAGCGAAGCGCTTAAGACGTCCAAATTCAGCGACGGCGCCCAAGCCGCGCGGGGCCGCGAGATTGCCGACGACACTGTGCTTGCCGCGCTGGTCGTGCGCTGGAGGACCAAACCGCCGAGGTGGCGCCGGCTCCAAGGTAATGCCTTCGAGGAATCCGTAGAACGAAAGATTGAAGTCCAATCGGGTTTGTTCGCCATCGGTAATGACATCAAGCCCGGCTGCGACTTGATCATGAATCGCGGCAATCACAGCATCGTCTTGCAATTCCTCGCGATCGGGTTCGCCAAACTGTTCCAAGTGCTGGCATGCAAACTCGAGCCAGCCGGGAAACGGGTAGCTGCCAATAACGGTCGTGCGGAGTGGTATCGGCTGCATATGAAATCTTAACCCTTTCCTGAACCAAGGTTCAGATAAAGTCTGGCCAAGCGCCGGGCGTGTTCGTCGTAAGCGGATTCAAACAGCGCCGCGGCTCTTTCCGCCCCGACTACTGCGCTGGCTGTCAACACCCGAGGCGAATGGCCTGCGCGCGTTAGACGTTCCGCGACCTCGGCCTTGATGGAATTCACCAGGAGACAGCCGCCGACGGTTGATCCGGGAGACACGGCAGCCTCCAGTCCATCGATCTTCACCATCGCATCGCCAACCGGCGCGCCTGTGTCGAGCGTTAGATCGGAGAAGTCTTGAAGTTTTTTGCCGGTCGAGTGCTGGCTGCGGCTGGCTTCGGAATGTTTGCGGCTGATCACCGCTACAACTTTGATCCCGCGCTTCTTGAATTGTTCGGCCATTTCAATTGGCGCCAAGTTGCAGCCACTTGACGAAGCGACCAAAGCGCAATCGACCGGCGACAAATCAAAATTGCGCAAGATGCGTTCCGCGAGTCCGCTGACGTTTTCGAGAAACATCGCCTGGCGCTGGCCATTCGGACCCACCACCAAGTTGTGGAAACTGAGCGAAAGTTCAACGATCGGATTGAATCCCGGGAACGAACCGTAGCGCGGCCACATTTCCTCTACGAGAATACGGCTGTGGCCCGAACCGAACAGATGAACCATGCGCCCAGCCAGAATAGTTTCCGCGAACCAATCGGCCGCTTGCTGGATGGCCGTCGATTGATTTTCGACCGCGTCAATTAGACTACGGCATTTGCTGAGATACTCGGCGCTCGGATCCACTGGCAAACCTTACTGAGAAGGTTGCGGTGGGAAAAGCCTCGATTGCACCGCGACGGGGAAGCAGTGCATCCCGAAGTTGTCGGCAGCGGCGGGCATCCTGCCTGCCGTAGAGCCGAGGCATCTTGCCCGGCGAGCCACGCGCGAGCTAGAACGCAACCCTCCGCGTTTCAAGAGTTGCTGCGGGCGGCAAGATGCGCGCCCTCTACGGCAGGCAGGATGCCAGCCGCTACTCTCGCAAAAAAGATCTAGGACGCGGCTTTTCTCCGCAATAGCGGATTGCCGATACGAAGGTTAGCATTTTGTTCGGAACATTCCGTTTTCAGTTCTTTACGCTTGCGGCATGAGTAAACCCAAATGCCGCGACATTTCTGCTGAAGCACAACACGTTTTAGACCATGGCCATATTCGGTTGCTGACTTCTCCCGAGGACAT
>Ga0194131_10002520_pt1 | contig 29924 bp, 27 predicted proteins | sample TA2KigO120mmetaG_FD_148631 | JGI IMG/M metagenome (GOLD analysis project Ga0194131, IMG submission 148631) | Freshwater microbial communities from Lake Tanganyika, Tanzania - TA2015053 Kigoma Offshore 120m | ecosystem: Environmental > Aquatic > Freshwater > Lake | place: Tanzania: Lake...
CCGAGTCCGGCTGGCCGCCGCGACCACCCGTCGGCGCGACTGCCGTAGACAGCGGCCCCGGCTGACCGCCACGACCTCCACCGCCGCCGGGCGGCGCTTCGATCACGTTGTTCGGCCCACGGATCGTGCCGTTGTCCTGGCGGTTCATCAGGACCCAGTACGGCACCTGCTTGTCCACGGCGACGTGATACGACTGCGCGTTCGGGAGCACGACGGTGTTGAACGACTGCCCGTGCGACGCCGTGATGCGCGCGTTGGCGTCGTTCGTGAGGCCGAAGTGATCGCCGTTGGTCGGGTCAATCCAGATATCGTGGTTGTCGCCGCCCCACGGGCGTTCGATGAACGTCTTGCCGCCGTCGGTTGACTGGAAGAACGTCGAGTTCGCGAGGAGGATCTCGTCCGGGTTGTTGGGCATCACCTCGAGCCGGATGTAGAACCCCGCGCGCCCGATCAGCGGGCGCTGCCAGTTGTGCACGCGCCACGTATCGCCGCCGTCGTCGCTGCGCCACAGAGAGCCTTGGTCCGCCGTTTGGATCAGCGCATACACGCGCTTGCCGTCACTCGGCGCGACCGCGACGTCAATCTTGCCGACCGGCGGCTTCGGCAGCCCCGGGTGCGTCATCTTCTGCCAGGTCTCGCCGGCGTCCGTGCTGCGATACACGCCGCTCCCCGGCCCGCCGCCCTTCATGACGTGCGTGGAGATCTGCACTTCCCACGTCCCGGCGAAGAGGATGCGCGGATCCTGCTTGCTGATGCTCATGCCTGAGCAGCCCGTGCGTTCGTCCACAAAGAGCACATGGCGCCACGTGTTGCCGCCGTCGGCGGTTCGGAAGACGCCGCGCTCACGCTGCGGCCCCGTGACGTGACCCAGCGCGCAGACGTACACGATGTCCGGGTTCTGCGGGTGGATGATCACCCGCGCGATGCGGCCGACCTCGCGCAGCCCCATGTTCTTCCAGGTGCGGCCCGCGTCGGTGGACTTGTACACGCCGTCGCCGCCGACATCGGAATCGCGAATCACCCAAGGCTCGCCCGTACCGGCCCACACGATGTTGGTGTTGGACTGCGCGACGGCCAGCGCGCCGATCGCCTGCGCCGTCTGGTCGTCGAAGATCGGCGTGTTGGTCACGCCGGCGTTGGTGGTCTTGAAGATCCCACCCGATGCGTTGCCGAAGTACCAGGTGTTGTTGTCGCCCGGGACGCCAGCGATGGCGGAGACGCGGCCGCCGTCGGTCGGACCGATGAACTGGAACCAGAGCGAGTCGCCGCGGATGACCGGCGCCTGGGCGGCGGGGGCCGCGGGCTGGGGACCGGCTTGGGCCGCGACAGCGCCCGGAGAGATGGAGGCAGTCAGGGTCGCTGCCGTGAGGGCGCCTGCGAGTCGGATCAGTCGCATCGGGGTGCCGGACTGGGGTTTCGAACCGTTTGGGGAGCTACGGACCGCCAGAATCTACTGTGCCGTCAGGCCAATCCTACTCGCCTGCCCGCTTCCTGACCGCCCCTCAGGCCAGCCGCGCCGCCACTACCTCCGCGACATCCTGCACCGCCACATCTGATTCGCGCGCCTTCACGCTGTCGGCCACCATCGTCATGCAGAATGGGCAGGCCACCGCAATCGTCTTCGCGCCGGTGGCAATCGCTTCCTCGGCGCGCTCGGCGTTGATCCGCTTGCCCGTGCGCTCTTCCATGAACATCCGTCCGCCGCCGGCGCCGCAGCAGAGCCCCTTGTCGCGCGTGCGCGGCATTTCCACGAGATCCATCACGGGCAAGGCGCGCTTGAGCGCCGTCCGCGGCGCGTCGTACACCTCGTTGTAACGGCCGAGGTAGCAGGAATCGTGGTAGGTGAACCGACTCACGGGTTCGTGGAGCTCAGGCTTGAGCGGCACACGACCGGCGGCGAGCAATTCCTCGATGAAGGTCGAGTGATGGATGGCCTCGTACGTCCCCCCCCACTGCGGCAGCTCGCTGCCGATCTGGTGGAAGCAGTGCGGGCACGCGGTCACGACCTTCGTCACACCGTAGTTGTTCAGCACGCCGACGGCGTCCTTCGCGAGCATCTGGTACAGGTACTCGTTACCCATGCGGCGGGCGGGGTCGCCGTGGCACTTCTCTTCCTGGCCGAGGATCGCGAAGCGCACGCCGGCCGCCTTCATGATCTTCGCAAACGCGACCGTGGTCTTCTTCGCGCGGTCGTCGAACGATCCCATGCACCCGACCCAGTACAACACGTCGGGCTTCTCGCCCTTGGCGTGCAGCTCGGCCATGGTCGGGATGTCGAGCCCCTCGGCCCACGTCGCGCGGTCCGAGGGATCGAACGCCCACGGCGAGCCGCGCTGCTCGAGCGATTCGAACGCGGGCATGACTTCCTCAGGGAAGCGCGACTCGCCGAGCACGAGGTTGCGGCGCATTTCGGTGATCACGGAAAGCTGGTCGATCGAAACCGGGCACTCCTGCACGCAGGCGCGGCAGGAGGTGCAGGCCCAGAGCTCGTCCTCCGTGATGTAGGTCTCGAGCAGCGCGCGGGCGGCGTCCGGCTCCGCCGCGGCGCGCCCCAACAGCGCAACGCCGCTCGTGCGCGCGATTTCTTCCGTTCGCTCGCGCACGTTGATCATGATCTTGCGCGGGCTGAGCGGCTTCCCGGTCAGGTTCGCCGGGCACACGCTGGTGCAGCGGCCACACTCGGTGCACGCGAACCCGTCGAGCAGCGACTTCCACGAGAGCTGCTGGATGTCCTTCGCACCGAAGACCTCGACGTCGCCTTCGAGATCCATCGGCGCAAGCGCGCCGACCTTTCCCGGCCCGTTCGTGTTCGACAGGAACACGTTGGGCAGCGACGCCGCGACATGCAGGTGCTTGGAGTACGGCAAATAGTTGAGGAAGCCGAGCACGAGCACGCCGTGCGCGAGCCAGTTGGCATGCTCGACCGTCAGCGCGTGCTCGTCGAGCGCCGTGCCCGCAAACACCGATGCGATCAGCTCGCTGATCGGCCGCCACGCGATCGCTCCCGACGCGGGCTCGGCGAGCATGGCGAATGCCTCGGTGCCGAACATCGTGACCATCAGCATCCCGATCCACGACAGGATCAGCAGCGGATCGCCCGCGTGGGTCTCGGCGCCCTGCAGGCGTTTCACGCGCTTGGTGAGGCGGCGGAACAGCGCGAACGCGATGGCACCCAGCACGAGCGCGCCCCAGATGTCCTGGTTGACCGTGTAGAACCGGTAGAGTGCGCGCGGCATCCAGTCCGCGAACGAGAACTGCGGAAACACGCCGGCGACGAGGAACTCGATCGTCCCCGCGGTCAGGATGCAGAAGCCCCAGAAGATCGCGGCGTGCATCGGCCCGGCGACCGAGTCACGGAAGATCTTTTCCTGGAGGATGCCGATGCGCATCAGGTTTGAGACGCGCACGGCGATGTTGTCGCGCCGCGAGTCGTCGGTGCGACCCAGCCGCAGCTGCTTGACCAGTCGCGCCGCGTTGACGGCGAAGAGGCCAAACGCAGCCGCGACGAGCGCGGCGAACCACCAGGTGATCGTCGGCATCGAGGCGGAACCTACCTGGCCGACCGGGCCGCCGCGACCGGCCTCAACCGGCTTTGGCCTTCTTCACCGCTTCGGTCAGTACCGGGAGGATCTGCAGCACGTCGCCGACCACGCCGTAATCCGCGACCTTGAAGATCGGCGCCTCGCGATCCTTGTTGATCGCGACGATCGTCTTGGACGTGCGCATGCCCGCCAAGTGCTGGATCGCGCCGGAAATGCCGCATGCGACGTAGAGGTCAGGGCTCACCAACCGGCCGGTCTGCCCGATCTGGTCCGAGTGTGGCCGCCAGCCGTCGTCCGTGACGGCGCGCGTGGCGCCAACGGCCGCATTGCCGAACGCCGCCGCGAGGTCCTCGACCAGCTTGAAGTTCGCGGGCTCCTTGAGGCCGCGCCCGCCGCTCACGATCACCGGGGCTTCACCGAGGTCGAGCTTCGCGCCGCCGCTCTTCTCCGTGGCGGTGACCTTGACGCGCACGGACGCCGGATCCACCGCGCTGCTTATCGTCTCCACCGCGCCGGCTTTCGCCGATTCACGCGGCAGCACGGCGCCGGCGCGCAGCGAGATCAACGCGGGCGCGGCCTTGAGCGTGAACGACTGGATCACCTTGTTGGTGTACCCCGGGTGCTTCACGGCGACCGCATCTCCCGAGACCGAGAACTCGGTGACATCGGAGGCATACGAGACGCCGAGCTTCGCCGCGGTCCGCGCGACGAGATCATGTCCCTGCGCGCTCGCGGCGAAGAACGCCGCGCGGTACCCACCCTTGACCCTCGCCGCGATCGTCGCGGTCAGTGCCTCGGGGTTGTAGTGCGCGAACGCATCGTGCTCGAGCACGAGCACTACGTCGGCGCCGTGCGCGGCCAACGCAGCGGCCTGTGACGCGATGCCCGGCCCTCCGGCCAACATGGCGTGGACCTGGCCACCGGTCTGGTCTGCCACGCCCCGAGCGGCCGTAACCGCCTCGAGGGCGGCGCGGCGGATCGTGCCGAACCGCGACTCGGCGAATGCAAAGACGTTGTTCATAGGACCTTGGCCTCTTCCTTCAGCAGGCGCACGAGCTCCGGAACCGCATCCGGACCCTCGCCGATAATCCGCCCGCCGGACCGTTCCGGCGGCAACTCGACCGACTCGAGCACGTACTGCGCCGTGCCCAGCTGCGCCGGCTTCACATCCATGGGTTTCTTCTTTGCCGCCATGATGCCCTTGAGCGATGGGTACCGCGCGCGCGCGATGCCTTCATCAATGGAGAGCACGGCGGGCAACGGGCACTCGACCAGTTCGTACGCGCCTTCGAGTTCGCGGCGCGCCTTCACGGTCCCGCCCTCGATGTCCAGCTTCGTGATCGCGCCGATGTACGGCAGCCCGAGCCGCTCGGCGAGATGCGCGCCGACCGAGCGATTCTGCGTGTCCACCGCCATGCGGCCGGTCAGGACGAGATCGTAGCCGCCCGAGCCAAGCTCGGCGGCCAGCGCAGCAGCGATCGCAGCCCCATCGTGCACGGGGCCGTCGTGCTTGAGCTGCACCGCGCGGTGCGCGCCCATCGAGAGCGCCTTGCGGAGTGTCTCCTGCACGGCGTCCGGGCCGACGGACACGACCGTGACTTCACCGGCGCCGGCTTTTTCGGTGAGTTGGATCGCGACCTCGGCGGCGTAGCCGTCGAAATCGCTCATGTCGAACTTGAGACCGGCTTCGTCTATGGACTTACCGCCCGGGGCGACCTTGAACCGGACATCCTGGTCCGGGACGCGCTTGATGCAAACCGCGATCTTCATTTCGGTGAGGTTCGTGAGTGTGGTGCGGGCTGAAAGTTAGGGCGCGCGCAGGGAGTTCTCAAACGACAACGGCGAGATGTGGATGATCGGTCATCGGTCGCCGGTTGAGGTGACTGCTGTCACCGTTACCGACCACCGAACACCGACCACCCATCACTCGCTATTGTAGTTTCGGCACATGCCCCGCCCAGTCGCTCTCGTCACCGGCGCCTCCGCCGGTATCGGCAAGGTCTTCGCGCAACGCCTGGCCGCCCGCGGGCACGACCTGATCCTGGTGGCCAGGGATGCCGGTCGGCTCGCTGAACTGGCAGCCGAGCTGACCGCCGCCTACGGCGTCCAAGCAGAGGCGCTCGCCGCGGACCTGTCCGTTGGTGCGGACATCCGGCGTGTGGGGGACCGCATCGCCGCCGAGCCTCGCCTCGCCGTCCTGGTGAACAACGCGGGCTTCGGTTCGAAGGGCCGGGTCGCGACCGCGGACATGCGCGTGCAGGAAGCCATGCTCGCCGTGCACGTGAATGCGCCCATGCTGCATACGCGCGCGGCGCTCGCCGGCATGATCGAACGCGGGCACGGCTGGATCATCACGGTGTCGTCGGTCGCCTCGTTCACGTGGTCCGCGGGCAACGCCAACTACTGCGCGACCAAGGCGTACCAGCGCGTCTTCATGGAGGCGGTCGGGCTCGAGGTCGCCGGCACCGGCGTGCGCGTGCAGGCGCTATGCCCGGGCTACACCTACTCGGAGTTCCACGACCGGCTCGGCACGGGCCGCTCCCATGCGCCGAAATGGCTGTGGTTCCCCGCCGAGCGCATCGTGGACGAATCGCTGGCGCAGGTCGAGCGCGGCGGGCCGGTCGTGTGCGTACCCACGAAGCGCTTCAAGGCGATCGTGTGGATCCTCAAGTACGCGCAGTGGGCGCTGGGGCCGATGCGGGCGCGGTACGCGCGGTCGCGAGGGGCGTAACTACAACGGCGAGTGTTGGGTGGTCGGTGGTCGGTGGTCGGTCGTGGGTAAAGGTGAGGGCAGTCACCTTCACCGATCACCGACCACCGACCACCCAGAACCCGTAGTTGTCCTTACTTGAACGCGTTGAACCCCGTCTCCGCCATCCCGAGCACCAGCGAGTGCACGTCGTGCGTCCCTTCGTACGTGTACACGCTTTCCAGGTTCGCCATGTGCCGCATGGAGGCGTACTCGGCGAGGATGCCGTTTGCGCCGAGCAGCCGCCGCGCTTCGCGGGCGATGTCCGTCGCGATGTTGACGTTGTTCCGCTTGGCCAGCGACACCTGCTGAGGCGTGAACGTGCCCGCGTCCTTCATCCGGCCGAGGTGGAGCGCGACCAGCTGCCCCTTCACGATTTCCGTGAGCATGTCGGCGAGCCGGACCTGCTGGATCTGGAACGCACCGATCGGCTTGTCGAACATCACGCGGTTCTTCGAGTACGCGACCGCCTCCTCGTAGCAGCCCATCGCCGCACCGATCGCGCCCCAGGAGATTCCGTACCGCGCCTGCGTCAGGCACATAAGCGGGCTCTTGAGGCCGCCGGACTTCGGGAGGATCGCATCCGCCGGCAGGTGGACGTCGCTGAACACCAGTTCGCTCGTGTCGCTCGCGCGCAGCGAGAGCTTGCCCTTCTGGTCCTTGGCCGTGAAGCCCTTGGTGCCGGCGGGGACGAGGAAGCCACGGATGCTCTTGCCGTCCGTGTCGCCTTCCTCCGTCTTCGCCCATACGACCGCGACGTGCGCGGCTGAGCCGTTCGTGATCCACATCTTCGCGCCGTTCAGGACCCACGTGCCGTCGGCCTGCCGGCGCGCGCGCGTGATCATCCCGGCGGGGTTCGAGCCGTAGTCGGGCTCGGTCAGCCCGAAGCAGCCGATCGCCTCGGCCTTGGCCATCTTCGGCAGCCAGTGCCGCTTCTGCTCCTCCGAGCCGAACGCGAAGATCGGGTACATCACGAGCGCGCCCTGCACGCTGGCGAACGAGCGTACGCCGGAGTCGCCGCGCTCCAGTTCCTGCATGATCAGCCCGTACGCCACGCTGTTGAGCCCGGCGCAGCCGTACTCTTCCGGCAGGTTCGCGCCGAACACGCCCAGCTCGGCCATCCCCGGGATCAGTTCGCGCGGAAACTTGCCGTCCACGTAGGCGTTGCCGATGACCGGCATCACCTGTTCATCCACGAACCGGCGGACGGAATCGCGGATCGCGCGTTCGTCCTCGGTCAGCGCGGCGTCAATATTGAAGAAGTCGCCGTCGCGCGGCTTCAGCTGCGGCGAGGCGAGGTGGGTGTCGGTGTTTGTAGATGCCATGGGTGAAAAATAGCCCGCGCGCTACTTGGCCCGCCTCATCACGTACGCGTTCTTTCGCGCCTGCCGGAACGCCCTGCCCTCCTCGTGCCACTCGTTCATCGTGATCCGGACGACGCCGTCCTCCAGCTCGATCATGTTCCACGAGCCCGGCCGGCCGCCGCGTGAACGGTTCGTGAGCGTGCCGGCGGTCGAAACGATGAGCTTCCGGCGCGCGACATCCACTTCCTCGACCCGCTCCTCGTGGTCGTGACCGCAGCAGACGAGGTCGGCGCCCGTGTGCGCGGCGTCCACGATCCCGAACGCGCGGCTCGCCAGCCCCCAGCGGTTGGACAGGTTGCCCCGGAGGAGGTTGTGGTGCATCACGAGCACCTTGAAGTCACCGTCGGGCGCCGTGGCGAACACGGACCGCGCGCGCTCCCACTGTCGCCCACGGATCGCGCCGACGACGCTCAGGTCGCGGGGCCGCGTGGTCAGCGTGTACCGCTGGATCCCGTGCGACGAGTTCACGCCAACGATGGTCGCGCCGGGAATCGAGACGCGCGGTTCAAGGTCCGACCGGATGTACGTCCGGTAGCGCTCGAACATGCCGTAGTAGCTGCCGAAACCCATAGGCGCGGTCCACCAACGGCAATCGTGGTTGCCCGGGATGACCACCGTCGGCGCGCGGTCCTCGCAGAGCCGCACGAACCGGGCGGCGCGCTCGAGTTCGCTCACGCGGTGCCGCTGCGAGAGATCCCCCGAGATGACGATCGCACTCAGTGTCTCCGTCGCGATCGCGTGCTCGAGCGCCGCCACCTGTTCCGGGCGACTCGGTTTCCCGAAGTGCAGGTCGGAGCAGTGGAGGATCCTCAGCATCGTGCGGTCGCGGGGCGCGAGATCAGCCGAGCGCCGCGATCACGGCGTCCGTGTACGCGGCGGTGGTCGCCGTGCCACCGACATCGCGCGTGACCGTCTTCTGTGCGCGCAGCGTGGACTCGATCGCACCGCGGATGCGCGACGCGAGCGCACCGTTGCCGGCGTGATCGAGCATCTGGCACGCGGCGAGCATGACGGCCGTGGGGTTCGCGACCCCCTTCCCGGCGATGTCGGGCGCCGTACCGTGCACGGCCTCGAAGATCGCCGCGTCCTTGCCGATGTTCGCGCCCGGCGTCAGGCCGAGTCCGCCCACGAGGCCCGACGTCAAGTCCGAGAGGATGTCGCCGAACAGGTTGGTCGTCACGATCACGTCGTAACGCTCCGGCTTCGACACGAGTTCCATCGCACAGGCGTCCACGATGCGCTCCTCGACCGCCACGCGACCGTCGAACTCCTTGGCGATCTCGCGGCCGACATCGAGGAACAGCCCCTGCGAGTACTTGAGGATGTTCGCCTTGTGGACCAGCGTCACCTTCTTGCGGCCGAGCCGCACGGCCAGTTCAAATGCGTAGCGGTGGATTCGCTCGGCGCCGAAGCGCGTCACGACCGCGATGCTCTGCGCGGCGGCGCGCTCGTCGCCGCCGATCTTGATGTAGTTCTCGATCCCGATGTACAGGCCTTCCGTGTTCTCGCGCACGAGGACGATGTCCACGTCATTGAAGCGGAGGCCCGGGAGCACCGACTTCGCGGGCCGCACGTTGGCGTAGAGGTCGAACGTCTTTCGCAGCGCGACGTTGATCGAGCGGAATCCCTTCCCGACCGGCGTCTCGAGGGGCCCTTTCAGCGCCAGCTTGTTCTTCTTGATGGACTCCAGCGTGGCGTCGGGGATCGGGTCGCCGTGCGCGGTGACCGCCGCCATGCCGGCGAGCTGCCGGTCCCAGGTGATCTTCGCGCCGGCGGCATCGAGCAGCCGGACCGTTGCATCGGTGATATCGGGGCCGATGCCGTCCCCAGGGATGAGGGTTGCGTTCAGTGACATGTCGTGACGAAGGACTGCGGGAAGTTGCTAGCGCGCTGCCACGAGGTCGGCGACGCGCTGCGCGAGTGCGCCGATTTCCGCGGCGCCGAACGGGGTGCCTCGTGCGAACGGCTCGCCCGCGACGTCGGCCATCCACACGACTTGGCCGAGCCGCCCGTCGAGGAGCACCAGTCGAAGTATCGGGCGCTGGCGGCCATCGCGCGCCTGGAACGCGAGGTCCACAGGTATCAGCGCGAATCGCGAATCGCCGAGGGCGATCAGCGAGCGGAGGTTGCTCACGAGCAGCACGGGCGCCGGGTCACCCGGGTTGAGGGGCCGGGCGCGCAGCTGGCCCGCGCCCAACGAAGCCGGGTTCAAGGTGTATCCGGCGTTGCGCTTGGCGAGCCGCTGGATGTCGGCCGCGTACGCCCAGTTCTTGCCGATGCCGCGGTCGGAAAGCGCGGCGCCCAGGGAATCGTCGAGCGCCTGCTTGATCGTGGCGACCGCCGCCGAGCCGGCGGGGCCGGAGTCCGGCGCGGCTGCGTACTGCAGCGGCATCACGGAAAGCTTCTGGGCGGCGAAGGCAGCCAGGGGCGTGGGGGCGGCCGGTTGCGCCCGGGCGGAACCGGTGGCGAGGCCGATTGCCGCACCGGCGAGAAGCGCGCTCCGTCCGATTTTGTGCGTGGTCCGCATCCCGAAAGCTAACCGACCGGACGAACCCCTATAACGGTTGCGCTCGCGCGGGGCGCATCCGCATCTTCTCCCGATGCCAAACTCCCAGAAGGCCATTTTCGGCCTCATTGCCGTTATCGGCGCCGGCGCGCTCGGCTACATCGCGGTCACGCGCGGCGAGACGATCGGCGCCGGCTGGCTGCTCACCGCGGCGATCTGCATCTACCTGATCGCGTTCCGTTTCTACAGCAAGATCATCGCGGCCAAGGTCTTCGCGCTGGATGCGAATCGCGCGACACCGGCAGTCCGGCTCGCGGACGGACGAGACTTCGTCCCGACCAACAAGTGGATCGTGTTCGGGCACCACTTCGCGGCGATCGCCGGCCCCGGCCCACTCATCGGCCCGACGCTCGCGGCGCAGTTTGGCTACCTGCCGGGGTTCCTGTGGATCGTAGTCGGTGTGGCGCTCGGCGGCGCGGTGCAAGACTGCTTGATCCTCTGCGCCTCGACGCGGCGTGATGGCAAGTCGCTGGGCCAGATGGCGAAGGAAGAGATCGGCCCAATCGCCGGCATGGTCGCCCTGGTGGCCGTGTTCGGCATCATGATCATCCTGATCTCCGTGCTCGCGCTGGTCGTGACCAATGCGCTGAAGTCGAGCCCGTGGGGCACGTTCACGCTGCTGCTCTCGATCCCGATCGCGATGATCATGGGCGTGTACCTGAAGTGGATCCGTCCGGGGAAGGTGCTCGAGGCGACCGCGATGGGGCTGGCGATGCTCACGTTCGCGCTCTTCGCGGGCAAGTGGGTCGCCGCGAGCCCGACCTGGGCGCCGATCTTCACGCTGACCGGGCCGCAGCTCGCGATCTACATCATGATCTACGGCTTCATGGCGTCCGTGCTGCCGGTGTGGTTCCTGCTCGCGCCGCGCGACTACCTCTCGGCGTTCGTCAAGATCGGCGTCGTGTTCCTGCTCGCGATCGCCGTGTTCATCATGCTGCCCACGCTGCAGATGCCGGCGACCACGGCGTTCTTCTCGTCAGGCAACGGGCCGGTGTTCGCGGGCAAGGTGTTCCCGTTCGTGTTCATCACGATCGCCTGCGGCGCGATCTCGGGCTTCCACGCCCTGATCTCGTCCGGCACCACGCCGAAGATGCTCGACAACGAAGTGGATGCACGGCTGATCGGCTACGGTTCCATGCTCACCGAGTCGCTGGTCGCCGTGCTCGCGCTCATCGCGGCATGCGTGCTCGAGCCCGGCTTCTACTTCGCGATCAACTCGCCGGCGGGCATCATCGGTACGACGGTGGAAAGCGCTTCCGAGGCGATTCGTGGCTTCGGCTTCACGATCACGCCTGAGCAGCTCACCGCGATGGCGGCGAGCGTCGAGGAGACCACGCTGCTCTCGCGTACCGGCGGCGCACCTTCGCTCGCCGTCGGCATGGCGCACATCTTCTCGAGCGCGCTGGGCGGCGGCGCCGGCATGGCGATCTGGTACCACTTCGCGATCATGTTCGAGGCACTGTTCATCCTCACCACGCTCGACGCCGGTACGCGCGTCGGCCGCTTCATGCTGCAGGACCTCGGCAAGCACGTGTGGGAGCCGTTCGGTCGCGTGTCGTGGTACCCGGCGGTGATCCTCTCCAGCGCGATCGTCGTGATGTGCTGGGGCTACTTCCTCTACCAGGGCGTGACCGACCCGCTCGGCGGCGTGAACACGCTCTGGCCGCTCTTCGGCATATCGAACCAGTTGCTCGCGGCGATTGCGCTCTGCGTAGGCACGACCGTGATCATCAAGATGGGCAAGGTGAAGTACTCCTTCCTCACGCTCATCCCGCTCACCTGGCTCACGATCGTGAACATGACGGCCGGGTTCCAGAAGATCTTCTCGAGCGACCCGAAGCTCGGATTCCTGTCGCACGCGAAGTGGGTGCAGGGCTTCCTCGACCGCGGTGAGTTGCCGCCGGGCGTGGCGAACGCCGCCAACGCGGGACGTATGATCTTCAATGATCGGCTCGACGCGGCGGTCGCGGCGTTCTTCATCGTCTCGGTGATCCTGATCCTCAGCAGCTCGGCGCGTGAGTGGTACCTGGTGCTGAGTGGAAGGAAGGAGATGAAGAGCACCGAGGTGCCGTTCCAGCCGCGCAGCGCGTTTGCCCAGAAGCCGACGCACTAGAACACGGCAAGGCCAGCAGGCCCTGGACGGGCGGAGCACGCCCGTTCAGGCGCAACAACGACTTCGCAGCGTCAGTCTCAGCCCGTTAAACCCCGCGCCGGGATCAGGGCCCCCCTCCGGCGCGGGGTTCCCGTTTTCGGTACCGGCGATCGCGACGCTTCCGGTACTCGAGTTTCCATCGCCCGTGACGTTTTTCGTGGGTGCGAATGGGTCGGGGAAGTCCACGCTGCTCGAGGGGATTGCGGCCGCGTGCAAGCTGCCCGTTGCCGGCAGCGACAGCGTCGAACTCGACCCCACGCTCGGGCCCGCGCGCGCGCTGGGCAAGGCGCTGCGTTTGGCGTGGTCGGCGCACTCCGTGCGCGGGTTCTTCCTCCGTGCGGAAGACTTCTTCGGCTTCACGAAACGGGTGGCGCGGGAACGCGCCGAACTGCGCCGACTGCTCGACGCACTGCCCGCGCAGTACGAAGGGCGAAGTCCGCTCGCACTCGAGCTCGCCAGTGGTCCGCTCCGCAGCTCGCTCGCCGACATTCAGGGTCGCTACGGCGAGGACCTCGACGCCAACTCGCACGGCGAGAGCTTCCTCAAGCTGTTCCAGGCGCGGTTCGTCCCTGGCGGCCTGTACCTGCTGGATGAGCCCGAAGCGCCGCTTTCGCCGCACGCGCAGATGGCGCTGATGACGATGATCCACGACATGACCTTGCAGGGCGCGCAGTTCATCATCGCCACGCACTCATCCATCCTGATGGCGTACCCCGGCGCGACGATCTATGACTTCGATTCACCGCCCATCCGCCGCGTGGCATACGAGGACACGGAACACTTCACGGTGACGCGGGGTTTCCTGAACGACTACCAGCGCTACGTGAATCGGCTGCTCAACGAGCGGTAGGACCCATGAACGCTGCGTTCGGTCTTCTGTTGGCCGTGCTCGTCCCTGCGGTGCAGGCCAATGCCCAGGAGCCGCCACGCCGCGGCGCCGTGGATGGAATCGTCACCGATTCCGCGATGCGCCCGGTTGCCGGGGCCTTGGTTTCGCTCGTTGGGTTTCCTGTCGAGGTGACGACCGGTGAAAACGGCCGGTTCCGACTCTTCGGTGTCCCGCCGGCAGAGTACATCGTTTCGGTCCGACGCATCGGCAGGAAACCGGTTAGCAGCGTCGTCTCAGTGACCGCGGGCGATACCGCCCGCGTGTTCTACGTAGTGTCGGAAGCGCAGTCACTGGATCCCGTCCTGATATCGGTAAAGCCGTACGGCGCGCGCATGGTCGAGTTCGACAACCGGCGGAAACTCGGCGTCGGCTACTTCCTGACGCGCGAACAGATTGACGCGGGCCGCTGGACGTTCGGGGCCGACCTGATCAGGACGTTCACGACGGTCGTGCGGGTATCGAATGGTCCCGGTGGCGGACAACTCGCGTTCAACCGCCGTCCCAATCCGGGAAAACCGTCCTGTGTGTTTCGCGTGTTCATCAATGGGATGCTGCAGCCGGACCCGTACGACCTCTCCAACCTCCCACGCCCACGCGACACAGCCGGCGTGGAGCTGTACGCCGGGCCCGCGACGATCCCGCTCGAATACAAGTCCGTTTCCATTGACGCGGCGTGCGGCGTGATCCTGGTCTGGACGCGCGACGGGTACTGATCCCTCGCCGGACTTGCGATACCTAGCACTGTTATGTATAATGGTGCAAGGTATCCATGGAAATCAGCAAAGACCTGACCGCGGCGTCCTCGACGCCGATCGTCCTCTCCATCCTCAATGACGGCGACAGCTACGGCTACGCGATCCTGAAGCGCGTGCGCGAGCTCTCCGGCGGCGAGATCGAGTGGACGGATGGCATGCTCTACCCCGTGCTGCACCGCCTGGAGCGGCTGGGGCACATCAAGGCACGCTGGGGCGAATCCGAGACCGGACGCCAGCGCAAGTACTACCGCATCACGGCGAGTGGCCGCGCGCATCTCGATGAAGAACGCAGGCAATGGAAGGTCGTGAACACGACGATGCGCGGCATCTGGGGTTCGATCCAGGTGGCTTTCACGCGCACGCCGCCTGCCCGGCCGTTGCTGCTCCTTGCACCACAGGGGATCTGACCAATGAACTCGATGAACACACCGAACGCTTCCGGCCCGCTCGAAGACGAGATCGCGCAGTGGCGGGCCTACCTCAGTCGCCGGCAGGCCGTGCAGTCCGTTGATGTTGCCGAACTCGAGGATCACTTGCGGGAGCAGATCAGCTCGCTGACCGGCGCGGGGCTCGCGGCCGACGAGGCGTTCCTCGTGGCCGTGAAGCGCATGGGCGCGCTCGATGGCCTCTCGCGCGAGTTTGCGCGCGAGCATTCCGATCGGCTCTGGAAACAGCTCGTGCTCGCGCCGACCGACAGCGGCGCGGATGCCGCCACGCAGCGGGACGGCATTGCGGCGTTGGGGTTCGCGATCGGCGCGGGCGTGGCGGTGAAGGTGCCCGTGCTCTTCGGGATGGACCTCGATACGCACGAGAGTGTCTACATCCGGAACTTGAGCTTCTTCGTTCTCCCGCTCCTGACGGCGTACTTCGCGTGGAAGCGGCAGGTCGGCACGGCCACGATCCGCGCGCTGGTCGCGGCCTTCGCGGTCGCCGCCATCGCGATCAACGTGCTGCCGTTCACGCCGGCCGGGACGACGGAGGTGCTGTCCGCGCTGCACCTCCCGATCGCCTTGTGGCTGGTGGTGGGCGTGTCCTATGCGAGCGTACGATGGAAGGAAGTCGACGGCCGCATGGACTTCATCCGCTTCTCCGGCGAACTGTTCATCTACTACGTGCTCATCGCGCTGGGCGGCGGCGTGCTGACCGGGTTCATGGCGTCGATCTTCCTCTCGGTCGGCATCCGCGTGGACACGTTCTTCCAGCAGTGGCTGATCCCCTGCTGCGCCGCCGGCGCCGTGATCGTCGCGTCGTGGCTGGTCGAGGCCAAGAAGAGCGTGGTCGAGAACATGGCGCCCGTGCTCGCCCGCCTGTTCACTCCGATGTTTGCGCTCGTGCTGATCGCGTTCCTGGTCACCCTGCTCGTTACGGGCCGCCCGATCGAGATCAAGCGCGAGATCCTGATCATGTTCGACGGCCTGCTCGCGGTCGTCCTGGGCATGCTGCTCTACTCGATGTCGGCTCGCGATGCGAATGCCGAGCCGACGGGATACGACGCGCTCCAGGTGATCCTCGTCGTCGCGGCGCTTGCGGCGGATGCCGTTGCGCTCTGGGCCATGGCGACGCGAATCGGCGAGCTTGGCTCGACGCCGAACCGCTTGGCGGGCCTCGGGATGAATATCGTCCTGCTCGTCAACCTGGCCTGGTCCGCCGTGCTCTACATCAAGTTCATGCGCGGGCGGGGCGAGTTCGCCGCGCTCGAGCGCTGGCAAACGAGTTACCTGCCGGTGTACGCGGCCTGGGCGGCTGTCGTGGCGATAGTGTTCCCGTTCGTGTTCGGGTTCGTGTAAGCGGCGGCAGTCAGGCGACACGTACTCGGCCGGTGCGCCCGTCGCATCGGCCGAGTATCGTTTGAGGATGCGCCTCAACACTGCCCAAGTGCTCATTGCGACCGCGCTCGCCGGCGCGGTCTCCGCCAGTCATGTGAACGCCCAGGCGCGCCCCGCACGCCAAGCCGGCTTCGACCTCAGCATCGCCAACATCATGCGCGGCCCGGAGCACTACGGCCGCGAGCCGCAGAACGTCCGCTGGTCGCCGGACGGCCAATGGCTCTACTTCCAGTGGCTCCCCGCCGGCTCGGACTGGCGTGACACGCCAAGGCCGTACCGCGTGCGCGCGAGTGCCGGCGCCCAGCCCGAACGCGTCGCCGACGCGGAGATGGACCGCCTCGCGCCGCTCGTGGCGAACGGGACGCTGTCCGCAGACCGAAGCCGGAAGCTGACCGAGGTTCGCGGCGACCTCTGGCTCGTGGACATGCGGAGTTCCGGCGTGCGGCGCCTGACCGAGACGGTCGCCGCCGAATCGAATGCGCGTTTCTCGGCCGACGGGCGCCGCGTGACGTACGTGCGCGACGGGAACGCGTGGTCGCTCGACCTGACCGACGGAACCACGCGGCAACTCACGGACTTCCGGAGCGGCGCCGCGGCGGGTGGGCCGGGCGGACAAGGTGGGCGAGGCGCCGGCACCGGCCGCGGCGGGAACCCGCAACGCACCGTGCTCGAAGCGGATCAGCGTCGGCTGTTCGAGGTCATTCGCGATCGCGACCGCGCGGATTCGCTCCGCCGCGCCGACCAGCGCGACGACCCGGCGCTGCCGCGTACCGTAAACCTCGGCGCGACCGAGCGCATCGGGCAGATCAGCGTCAGCCCAGCGGGCGACGCCGTGATCTTCACCACCACGACACCGGCCACCGACGTCCGCTCGGCGATCGTCCCGAGCTACGTGACCGCCACCGGCTACACGGAGGACATTCCCGCCCGGAGCTTCGTCGGCGACCTGCAGGCGACAGGGCGCATGGGGTTCATGACGCTGCCGCGCGGTGAAGTGACGTGGATTCGCTCGCTTGATGGCGACAGCAACCCGCCGGCGAACCAATCGGTGGTCGCATGGAACGACGGCGGGACGTCGGCGATCATCAGCGCGACGGCGCGCAACTGGAAGACGCGCCAGCTCTCCACCGTGGACGCCAAGTCGGGCGCGGTCTCGCAGATCGAAGTCCTCCGCGACTCGGCGTGGGTGGGCGGACCGTGCGGAAACTGCGCCGGCTGGTATGATGGCGGCCGCCGCGTGTACTGGGTGAGCGAAACCAACGGCTTCGCGCAGATTCACTCTGCGGCGGCGAACGGCACGGACCGTCAGGAGCCGACCGGCCTTGGCAAGTGGGAGGTGTACGACGTCGCGCTGTCGAACGACGGGCGCTCATTCTGGTACCACTCGAGCGAAACCTCGGCGTTCGATCGCGACCTGTGGTCCGTGTCAGTGACGGGTGGGGCGCGCACGAAGCACACCGCCGCGAAGGGCGGCCACCAAGCCGTGCTCTCGCCGGACGAGGCGCGGTACGCGGATGTCTTCTCCACCAACGCGCGTCCGCCGGAGATCTTCCTGAACACCGTCTGCCGCGCGAACGCGCCCTGCGAGCGCACGCAGCCGCAGCAGATGACCACATCGGCAAGCGCGGCGTACCTCGCGGGCCCATGGAAGGAACTGGAGATCGTGAACATCCCTGCCTCGGACGGCGTGCAGGTGCCGGCGCACATCATCAAGCCGCAGGACATGGGCGCGCGTCCGAACGGCGCCGCCGTGATCTTCGTCCACGGCGCGGGATACCTGCACAACGTCCACCACTATTGGAAGAGCTATTCGCGCGAGTACATGTTCCATCACTTCCTCGCGTTGAAGGGCTATGTCGTGCTCGACATCGACTACCGCGCGAGTGCGGGCTACGGCCGCGATTGGCGCACGGCGATCTACCGCTGGATGGGCGGCCGCGACCTCGGCGACCACGTGGACGGCTCCGCGTACCTCACGAAGCAGTTCGGCATTTCACCGGAGCGGATCGGGATCTACGGCGGCAGCTACGGCGGGTTCATGACGCTGATGGCGCTGTTCACTGCGCCGAAGTCGTTCGGGGCGGGCGCGGCGCTCCGCAGCGTGACCGACTGGGCGGCGTACAACCATCCGTACACGAGCCAGATCCTCAACCAGCCGCAGGACGACACGCTCGCGTACCACCGGTCGTCGCCGATCTTCCACGCGGAAGGGCTCGAAGACCCGCTCGCGATGTTGCACGGCATGGTGGACGTGAACGTGCATTTCCAGGACATCGTGCGGCTCACGCAGCGATTGATCGAACTTGGCAAGACCGACTGGACGCTCACGCCGTACCCGGTCGAGGACCACGGATTCGTGCGCCCCGACAGCTGGACGGACGAGTATCGGCGGATCTTCGAGCTGTTTGAGGCGACGATCGGGCCACGCGGGACCAAGGCGAGGCGGTAGCGCGACAACACAGGGCGACCGTAGCTTTTCAGCCGAGACCGTTTCCATGACCACCCCGTCCGCCTCCGTCTCCGTCGAGCTCCCGCGCACACTGTGGGGCCGCATCGTCGCGCTCACGCGAAAGATCATCGGCGTGCCCGACTACGAGACCTACGTGCGCCACATGGCGGCCTGCTACCCGGACCGCGCGCCGATGACCGAGGCGGAGTTCGCTGAGGAGCGGCTCACCGCGAAATACTCGCGGCCCGGGCAACGCTGCTGCTAGTGAGGCATCGGGTGGCCGGCGTGCGCATCGCGCGGCGCGCCGGTCGGCCGTAGGCGCAGGAACACGCCACCGCCCAGCGGCATGCGGGAACCGTAGGCGGCGCGAAGCGACTCCGGCACGAAGTTCACCGTGCCGATCGCCCCGATCCCGAGGGTCATGCCCGCGCGAGCGCCGAGTTCGCGGATGTAGCCGGCACTGATCGCCTTCACGCCGCTGCCATGGTGATCCACGTCGCCGGTGACGACGCCAAGTTCAGCCGGGCTCTTCTGCGCCCACTCCGCGCGCGCAAGCCACGTGTTCGCGTCGCCCATGTTGGTTTGCGCTTCGAGCAACAGGCTGTTGCTGGCCTCGTCGCCACCATGCCAGTTGGTGCCCAACACGGCGGACGCCGCGAGCTGCCCACCACCTGTCAGGGCCCGTCCGTAGAGGATCGATGCCACGACACGCCGCGCCGACTCACCGGGATGCGCGGCCTCGGGCTCGTGCAGGTAACCGTAGCCGGCCGTCATGCTCCAGTTCGCCGTTGGGTTAAGCGTGACGCGCCCGGAATACGAATCGAGCGCACCGAGGTCAATGTTCCAGCGCTGGTCGTCCGGCTCACGCCCGTTGAACGCTGACGCCTCGAGCTTCCACTTCTTGCCGAACACCCCCAGGGTCGCCGTACCGAACGTGATGTGCGTGGCGTCCTGCCAATGGTGACCGAGCGGTGCGAAGAGGTTGTCCATCCCCGACTGGCGATGCATGAACGCCACCGCACCCAGCGCCGGCTCGCCGGCGGCGGCGACGTACGCCGAGAGGCCGATCCGCTCGCCGACGGCGCGCTCGTACATCGCGGCCACCTCCATGAACGCATCGTGCGGATGTTGGCGGTCCACGATCGGTTGGCCCCGGTAGCGCTCACCCGACTGCAGGAGGAGCGGATACCCTGCGCGCTTGATCGTAGCCGGGTCCACGCTGAGCATCGTGCGAAGCTGGAAGCGCCCGCCCGACACATCGCGCGTGGCCATCAGCATGGCCCAGTTGAGGCTGCCGAACTGCTCCGCGCCGCGGTCGCCGCCCTGCTTGATCTGCTGCAGGAAGCCGAAACCGTGGACCATCATGGACCATTCGCCCGCGGCGAAATGCTTCGACGGGAGCACGATGGCGTCAGGAGTCCAGGTCGTGCCTGAGCCTTGTCGCTCCATGGCGATGCCGAGCGGAGCGGCAGGCATCGTCATGCCGGGCATGTCCTGGGCGCGCGCGGCGGTGGAAGTGAACGAGATTATGGCGAACGCGACAAAGCCGCGAGCGCGCAGGGGGGTGCGCATTTGAGTTTCGGTGCTCTTGAGTGGAGCCGCCGGGCAAACCGTGCCCGACGACGATGGCCTGCGTCGTACCTGCGTCCGCGAAGTTCCGCGCGACGCCGGACGTCGAACGCCTAGGCCTGCTTCGGAGGGGGCGTCTCCGGACTCGTCATCGCCGAGTCGAGCGCGAGACGCTCGGTGGTGCGCGATTCGGCGGCTCGCGGCGCGTCAGCGCGCGCATGCTCGGCCCGCACGATCATAACCCCGCCGCAGCCCACGGCCGCCAGGCAGCACTGGCCACCCTTTTGCGACGACTCGCTTGAATCGTGGCTCGGCGACTGCGATTCAGGACCACCGTGGTGCGCGGCGTGGTCATCCGGAACGGCCGTGGTGGCTTCGCCCCGCGTCGTACACACGGACGGCCGCGCCCCGATGACCTGGAACGCGGTCATCGTGACGAGCAGCAGCGACGCAATCCCCCGCCGATTCATGCGTGAAAACTATCGCTTGTAGGCGGCATTCGGGACCAGCGCGATCAACCCGAGCGAAGCGACAGCCGCAAACGCCGCGCCGACGCCGAAGGCAACCGGAGCCCCGGCGCGATCCCAGATGAGTCCGAACACCAACGACGCGGGCAGCACGGCGATCCCGGTCGCGAAGTTGAACCAGCCGTACGCCGCCCCGAGCCGGCCCTGCGGCACGAGATCGGCGACCAACGCCTTCTCGGCGCCCTCGGTGAGCGCGTAGTAGCCGCTGTACAGCACCATGAGCACCCAGATGTGCCACGCCTCGGACGCCAGCGCAAATCCGGCATAGACGGCGGCATACAGCGCCCATCCGGAGATGATCGGCAGCCGGCGACCGATGTGATCGGAGAGGTGACCACCAGCGGTGCCCGCGAGGGCCCGCACCAGGTTGTGCACCGCCCACAGCGCGGGGATCAGCGCGACAGGGACACCGATGTCGGTCGCGCGGAGCAGGATGAAGGCGTCCGTGGATGCACCAAGCGTGAACACGGTCAGTACGCCGATGTAACGCCAGAACGGTGCACCTAACGGCGCCGGCGGCGACGCTGAATGTACCGGTGCTGCTGAAGGCGCCGGCGCGGCCGCCGCCGCGCCAACCGGACTGCTCGGCGTTGTCTCGCGAACCCAGACAATCAGTACAATCACCGAGAGCACGGCGGGCACGGCGGCCCACGCAAAGACGGAGCGGAGCGGCACGTCGGCCTGTTCGAGCAGGGCCCAGGCGAGCAGCGGTCCCAGGACGGCGCCGGCAGTGTCGGCGGCCCGATGAAAGCCGAACGCTCGGCCACGGTCGGCCGGCGGCGTGGCCTCCGCGATCAACGCGTCGCGAGGCGAGCTGCGGATTCCCTTCCCGACTCGGTCAATCGCCCGGATCACGAGGACATGCATGGCGGAACCCGCAATCGCCATGGCCGGGCGCGCGATGGAGGCAATAGAATAGCCAAGCACGACGAGCGGCTTCCGCCTGCGTCCCCGGTCGCTCCACCAGCCGGCGGCGAGCTTGAGGAACGCTGCGATGGCGTCGGCGATGCCCTCGATCGCCCCCAGCATCGTCGCGCCGGCGCCCAGCACGCCGGTCACGAACATCGGCAGGAGCGGCGCGATCATCTCGCTCGACACATCGGTGAGGAAGCTCACCGCGCCGAGCGCTCGCACGTTCCGGGGGAGTGGTGTGTCAGCCATCAGAACGTCGCCGCCGACGGGCGCGTGAGGAGGAACTTCGCGCCGCGCGCCACACGGCGCGGCATCTGCGGGAAGTCGGTGCGGTAGCGCGCCTCCCATTCGGCGATGAAATGCGTGGCCTCGGCGCCGCGCACCATCGCCCACACCGCGCCGCCGAACCCCGCGCCAAAGGCCGAGGCAGCGACCGCGCCAAGCGCGCGCGCACGCTGTTGCAGGGCAATCGTCTCCGGCACCTGGTTCTCAAGCGCCGATTCCGCGAGCCGCTGCGACCGGTCAACAAGCTGGCCCAGTTTCGCGAAGTCGCGCGCCGCCAGCGCGGCCGCCACACCGGGCACGATGACGTCACACTCTTCGCGGAACTGCGCGAGCCGCCGCGTCAGGTACTCCGCGGGTACCGGTGCGCCCGTCGCGTTCGCCGCAATCGCATGCAACCGATCGCCGGCGTCGCTCGCGCTCGCGAGCGCGGCGGCGAGTGTCGCGTCGTCACGGTAGGTCATGCCGCGCCACTCGCGCACCAGCCAGCGCACGGCGTCGGCCGCGCGGTTGTACGCCGCCTGCGCGTTGCCGGTCTTCGAGGCCCGCACACCGCTCACCGCGATCGCCAGTTGGTAGTCGGTTGGCCAGGGCGTGAACCCAAGCTCGCGGGCCGGGATGTACGAGAACTGCCCGACCATTCCAGCGCGCGAACAGCAAACGGCCACGTGATCCTGCGCGCCCCCGCGCACACCCACGCCCGCATCGCCCGGCCAAGGACCGAACGCCGAGCCCGTCTCAATCGCCGCGACATACTCGGCAAAGGCGATCGGCGTGGTCAGGTGCTCCTGGAAGGCCGGGTCATCCGACAACCCGGTGGCATCCACCAGCGCGCGCGTGATCGCCACGGTAAGCGCGGTCGAACTCGACAGGCCCGCCGACGGCGGCAGGGAGCTCGAGAGGCGCACGTCCGCGCCGTTCCGCAACTGCGGGAAGTCACGCGCCACGCGGCGCGCAACGGCAGCCGCGTAGGTACTCCAGCGCACGCGCGTTGGCTGGGCAGTCCCGTCGAGCGGCAACTCGACCGCGTCGCGCGACCCACGCTGCCTCACGCGGAGGATCCGCTCGGCGATCGGCGAACCGCTTGCAGTGACCGCAAACTCGACCGCGCAGGTAAGCGAGCGTCCGCCGCCGTAGTCCACATGCTTGCCGACGAGTTCCACGCGGCCCGGCACGCGATAGCGGCGGATCGGCGCAGGGGTGGTCATGGCCGCGGGGTGACGCCGCGAAGCCGTTGGGCGACCGCCCCGACGTCGGCACGCGCCGAGAGGTCGAGCACGCCCGCGCGCTCCCGGATCACGTGGAACGTCGCTCCCATCTCGTCCTTGGCAATCCGCACGGCGTCCACCAGCTCGAGTTCACCGCGCGCGGACGGCGTCACCGACCGGCACGCGGAGAAGATCACATCGGTGAACGACCACAGGTTCATCGAGACCCAGCGCTCCGTGCGCCGCGCCAGTGGATGGTCCGGCGCGGGCTTCTCGACAATAGTGTGCATCGTGTCATCCGGTCCGATATCCACCAGCGCAAAGCGCAGCACCTTCTCGGCCGCGATGCCGCCCTCGCGCACGAGCGAATCGGCCTCGAACGCGACCAGCCCGTTCCCGCCGATCGCCGCCAGGCGGTGGCACGCCTTCGTGGGGTAGAGGTTGTCCGAGTTCAGCATGAGGAATGCGCCGCGGTCAACGGCATCTCGCGCGGCGTAGAGCGCATCGGCGGTCCCGCGCGGTTCAAGCTGCTCGGCGAAAGCCACGGTGACGCGGCGCGGCGGTGCCGTGGCGGTGAAGTGCTCCCGCAGCGGGTTCGGGCCCGGCGCCACGACCAGGATCACGCGCGTGATCCCAGCGTCAGCGAGCGACGACACGACGTATTCGATGAATGGACGCCCGACGTTCATCATCCCTTTCTGCCCTGCGGCGGCGCTGGCGCGCTGCTCGGCCGTCAGCGCCGCACTCTCGCGCGAGTCGTCATCACGCTGCATGCGCGTGCCGAGTCCACGCGCGAGGATGACCGCCTGCGTCGTGGCCGTCATGGGATCGCGGACACGACCCTACGCCTTCGCCGGCGTCGCCCAGAACCCCGCGAGGACCCTGCGCACGCCGAGCCCGCTGACAACGAAGACGACGAGCCACATCGCAAACTGCGGCATGCGTCCATAGATGAAGCTGCCCGTGCCGAACAGCGCCGAGTACACGAACGCGCAGCCGAGCACCCAGCCCAGCAAGGCCTGCGGCAGCGAATCGGGGGCGGCGGTGAGGCGGGCCTTTGCGGCGATGTGCGCCCACCCGCGACCCGCGGGGCGTACGAGTTCGTAGAACTTCACGAGCGTCGCTTCGTCGGTCGGTTTCGTCATGAGCGTCGTGACGATCCAGACCACGCTCGTGGTCCCCACCGTGAGCAGCAGCGACACGTGATCGGGGATCGCGGCGCCGGACTGCTTCGCAATGAGGAACCCGACAGCCACCACGAACGACGCGATCATCGCGCTGATCTCGCTCCACGCATTCACGCGCCACCAGAACCAGCGCAGCAAGTAGAGGAGCCCCGTGCCCGCGCCGATCGAAAGCAGGAGGTTGAACCCGGCGCTCGCCGTGTCGAGGAGGTACGTAAACGCGGATGCCGCGAGCATCAGGCCGGCCGTGACCAGGCGCCCGACCATGACATAGTGCTTGTCCTCCGCGTCGGCGCGCACGAAGCGGCGGTAGAAGTCGTGGACGAGGTACGACGAGCCCCAGTTCAGGTGCGTGACCAGCGTCGAGACGTACGCGGCGAGCATCCCGGCGATCATCAGGCCGGCGAACCCGGCGGGCAGAAACGTGAGCATGGCCGGGTACGCGATATCGTTGCCGATCAGCGCGCGGTCCACGTGGGGGAATGCGCGCGCGATGTCATCGAGCGTCGGGTACACGAGCAGCGACGCCAGCGCGACGATGATCCACGGCCACGAGCGCAGCGCGTAGTGCGCGACGTTGAAGAACAGCGTCCCCGCCAGCGCGTCCTTCTCGCTCTTGGAGGCCAGCATGCGCTGCGCGATGTAGCTGCCGCCGCCGGGCTCGGCGCCGGGGTACCAGACCGACCACCATTGCACGGCGATCGGCATGATGAGCACCGTGAGCGTCAACGACCAATCGCCGAAGTCCGGGAGCAGCGCGAGCATCCTGGGGTCCACCTTCTCGAGCAGGCCGCTCAGGCCGCCGACCTCCGGCCGCTGCAGCGCGAAGTACGCGGCCGCGACGGACCCGGTCATCGCGATGCCGAACTGGATCAAGTCTGCGACGAGCACGCCCCAGAGCCCTGACGTCGCCGCAAAGGCGACGTTGAGCACCGCGCAGATGAGCAGCGTCTTGCCCATCGGCCAGCCGAGGAGGATGTTGGCGATCTTCGCGGCGGCGAGGTTCACCGTTGCCATGATGACGCAGTTGAAGAAAAGGCCGAGGTAGATGGCGCGGAAACCGCGGACAAAACTCGCTGCCCGGCCGGCGTAGCGGATCTCGTAGAACTCGAGGTCCGTGAGCACGCCCGAGCGCCGCCACATGCGCGCATAGAGCATGACCGTCATCATCCCGGTGAGGAGGAAGCTCCACCAGGCCCAGTTGTTCGCGACGCCCTTCGAGCGGACGAGGTCCGTGACGAGGTTGGGTGTGTCGGTGCTGAAGGTGGTGGCGACCATCGAGACGCCGATCAGCCACCACGGGGCCGCGCGACCGCTGGTGAAGAACTCCGCCGTGGATTTGCCGGCCCGCCGCGCGAAGAACAGCGCCGGAAGGAAGGAGACCACGATGCTTGCGGCGATGATCGTCCAGTCCAGCGGGGTGAATCGCATGGGCGGATTTCTGGGATGAGGTTCGCTGCTACCGGGTCGGGGCGGAAGATAGTGGTGGAACGATGGGTCTGGTGGTGTTTCGGTACGGGATTCTACGGCTATAGCGGGGATATTGGGGAAAATGCTGATAACTGCGGGTACTGCGACGGCAACGGCAACTGCAACTGCAAACTCTTGGGAACTGCAACGGCAACTACAACTGCAACCCCAACTGCAACTACAATCGCAATCCTCTCCCCATGGCAACAGTGACTTCACCGGACTTTCAGCACGCGGACCTCACCGACGCGATACTCGGTGCGTACTTCGCCGTGTACAACGCGCTTGGCACCGGGTATCTCGAGGCCGTGTATCGCCGTGCCATGGCGATGGAGCTTCGCGCGCGAGGGATGCCGCTTGCGCTCGAGGTCCCGTTCCCTGTGCACTACCGCGGTGAGTGCGTGGGCCAGTACCGGGCGGACATTGTCGTCGCGCGGACGGTGATCGTCGAGTGCAAGGCGGCGGACCAGTTATCCAAGGCGCACGATGCGCAGTTGCTCAACTATCTCAAGGCGTCAGCGCTGCCGGTGGGCCTGGTCCTTAACTTCGGCCCAAGGACCGGAATCCGGCGGATCCACACCGGACCCCGCCCCCGCCCGTAGTTCCCTCAAGAATTTGTAGTTGTAGTTGTAGTTGTAGTTGTAGTTGTAATCGTATTTGCCGTATCCGTAGTGATCTGTTTTTCCCGCCCTTTCCCCGCAAAGGCAGTATCCGAGGTATCGGCCCCACTGAGCTACGGACTGCTCTTCCTCTCAGCGTTCGCCGCAGCGACCCTGCTGCCCGGCGGCTCCGAACTCGCCGTGACGGCGATGATCAGCCAAGGCAAGGACGCATGGATCGTCCTCGTCGTCGCCACCGCGGGGAACTACCTCGGCGCTGTGGTGAACTACGCGCTCGGCCGCGCAGCGCGCCGGGGCGCGAGCGAGATCGCCGCCCGCAAGCCGCACGAGCCAAACCGCTGGTCCGCAAGCGCCAAGCGCATCTATGACCGGCTCGGCCCCGCATCGCTGCTGCTGTCGTGGGTGCCGTTTATCGGCGACCCGCTGACGGTGCTCGCCGGCGTCGCCGGCATGCCGTTTGGCGCGTTCTCGTTCTGGGTCGCGCTTGGCAAGGGCGCCCGGTACGCGATCCTGATCGGCAAATTGCTCGCCTAGAAATCCGCGGACAGATCCCGGCGCCCGGCCTCCACCGCACCGGAACTATCCCCCACCCGCAGTTCCCCCCAAGAAGTTGCAGTATCCGTTGTGATCCGCCGTTTCCGCCGTTTCCCCGCTAAAGCAGTTGCCGTATCAGCCGTTATCCAGCTGTCCGCGCAAACTCTCCCCTCGTGAAATCCGGGAACTTCACCGGCGCACTCCCCTTCGCGACGCTCTGCTCCGAGATCGGCAGCGGCGCGCTCCACGCGGCGGCATCGTACACATCGAAATCCGGCGGCAGGCCCTGGCGGATGCATTCCACCAGCCGGTACGCCATCACGAAATCCATTCCGCCGTGCCCGCCGTTGGTGCGCGCGAGCTCGCCCACTTTGGTCCACAGCGGATGCTCGTACTGCGCCTTGTACGTATCAACGTTCGTCCAACGCTCGCCGCCCGCCTGACCTTCCACATAGAAGCGCGCCGGGTAGTCGTTGAACGCGCCCTTCGTGCCCTGCAGGTTGTTGAGGCGTGAATAGGGCCGCGGGTTCGACACGTCGTGCTGCAGGAGGATCGTCTTCCCCTTCACGGTCTTGATCAGCGAGCTGTTCAGGTCGCCCGTGATGTAGCGCTCCTTCCACTTCGCGTTCGACTTGTCCGGTACGGTCGCCTCGCGGTGCAGCGTCAGCCCGCGCTCAGCGGTGCTCATCGAGACCATGTAGTCGAAGCGGTCGCCCTTGTGGATGTCCATGTACCACGACACCGGGCCCAGCCCGTGCGTCGGGTACAGGTTCGCGTTTCGCGTGGTGTGCCAGGTGCGACGCCACAGCCCTTCATCGCGATCCTCGAAGAGGATCCTCCGCAGGTCGTGCAGGTACGCCGCCTCGGCGTGCAGCACTTCGCCGAACGCGCCCGCATGCACCATGCGGTTGACCATCATCTCGTTGTAGCCGTAGTTGCAGTTCTCGAGCTGGATACAATGCCGGCGATTCTTCTCGCTGGCGTCCACCAGCGACCACAGCTCCTTCAGTGTCGTCCCGACGGGGCACTCGGCGGCTGAATGCTTGCCGTTGTTGAGGCCCGCGAGGAGCACCGGGACATGCCACTCCCACGGCGTCGCCGTGTAGAGGAAGTCCACATCGTCGCGGCGCGCGAGTTGCTCGAACCCGCGCTCGCCCGCGACGATGATCGCCGGCTCCGGATGCCCCTTGTCCGTGATCATCTTCGCGGCGCGGCGCGCCTTTTCCTCGACGATGTCGCACACCGCGGTGATGCGCACGCCGTCACCGATGGCGAGGAGCTCGCCGATCACCGACCGCCCACGAAGCCCCGTGCCCACGACGCCGAAGCGCACCGTGTCGCGCCGCTCGAACGGCACGCCCATCATGGTGGCGCGCGCGGCAAGTCCGGCCGGAACGGCATCCGGCGCGCTGCCCGCCGCTACCGACTCGGCAATCCCCGGAAACGCGCTCGCATCGGCGGGATTGAACAGCCCGGCCGTCGCGACCGAGGCGCCGGCAATCGCGGCGCCCTTGAGCAGGTCCCGCCGGCTGAGTTCGCTCATACCGGCGGCTTCTTCATGACCATGCCTTCGTGCTTCATCATGCACGACTCGGCGAAGCTCTCGAAGGTGTCGTGCGCGCGCTTCAGTGTGACCTTGACGGCGTCGTCCGACGCCTCGCGCTTGACCGCGTCGGCGTGCCAGTTGAGCGCAGTGATCATCTCCTTGAGGCCGTCGCGCGTCTTCTGGTTCTCGCAGGCCGCCGGCCCCTTTGACTTCTGCCACGCGCGGGCTGCGTCGAGCAGCGCCTGGGCCTGCGCCCGGGCCGGCTTGGTGTCGCCCGAGCCGGCCGGATGCCAGCTGGCCGCCAGCACCTTGTGGAAGGCATCGAGTTCCTTCCAGCCGCTCATCTCGCTGCCGTGGTCCATCTGCGCGGCGGCTGTGGCGGGAGCGATGAGAATCGCGAGGGTCGCGACGAGTCGGGTCATGCGCATGGGTGTTTCTCCTATGTGGCGTCGGGCTTCGCAGCTACGGAGGTAGTCTAACGCTTAGGGGCGCGGCGCAGGTACTCCGGGCCACAGGCGACGGTGAAGCCGCTGCAAGGAATTGGTACCAGGCACCGCTTCCACGCGCACCGCCGAACGCCGACACTTGCTCGCCGGAGCAACACCGACGGCTTGACATGAACTCATGATGTGAGGTAATATCACATGCCGGCAGATGATCCCACGGTCAACCCGCTCAGGCCACCAGCGGCCAAGGCGCTCGCGAGGGACATCGCCGAGAACGGGGTCGTTGAGTTCTCGGCACACGCGCTTGATGAGATGGCGAAGGATGGCCTGGACACCACCGACTGCCTGAACCTCTTGAGGGGCGGAGTGTTCCGGTTTCCCGAGGTTGAAAACCGGGAATGGCGTTACCGCGTAAGCACATCCCGGATGTCCCTTGTTTTCGCCTTTCGGCCGCGGCACCGCTTGCGAGTGGTCACCGCATGGAGGAACAGACCATGAAGTGCGAGGAGTGTGGGGGCAAGACCGCGGTCGAACGCAACGCCGTGCACCGATACGACTCCGGCGGGGTCTCGCACGTCGAACTGCATGGCGTTGAGGTGACGCGGTGCCGTACGTGCGGGAAGGAGTCGATCGCCATTCCGCGGATCGCCCAACTGCATCGCGTGATTGCACACGGGTTCGTCGAACACAAGCGGATGCTCGCGCCTATCGAGATCCGCTTCCTCCGGAAACACATGGGACTTTCAGGGTCCGATTTTGCCCGCCGAATGGGCGTGTCCAGGGAAACGGTGTCGCGGTGGGAATCGGGTGCACAGCCGGTGGGCGCTGTCGCAGACCGGCTGCTCCGGCTCCTTGTGGCGACCCACGAGCCGACGCAGAACTATGCGGTCGAGGACCTCTTGCGAGACCTGACCGACGTGCCGGCGCCGAGTCGCCTGTCGCCAATGACCGTTCGCAACAACCGCCTCAAAGGCTGGTTGACCACTGGTGAGCGCAGAGTGACATCGGCTTGACCCAATTGCACGTGGACGCCGCCATGCGTCCGCGTGCGCCTCACCCCTCGCCGCGCACCTCGGCGTGATCTCCCAGGGACGCCTCGCCCTTCACGCCCGTGACGACCGCATGATCGCCGATCATCGAGTTTGCGAGCGTGCAACCGGTGATCGCGGACTTCGCGCCGACGATCGTGTCGCGGAGCACGCTCCCGCGCACGGTCGTGCCGGGGCCGACCACGACATTGGGGCCGATCGTTGACGCGGCCACCGTCGCGCCCGGCTGCACCAGCACCGGCGGAACGAGCTTCACATCGGCGCCGATGTCCGCACTGGCCGTGG
>Ga0194131_10002524_pt1 | contig 29908 bp, 24 predicted proteins | sample TA2KigO120mmetaG_FD_148631 | JGI IMG/M metagenome (GOLD analysis project Ga0194131, IMG submission 148631) | Freshwater microbial communities from Lake Tanganyika, Tanzania - TA2015053 Kigoma Offshore 120m | ecosystem: Environmental > Aquatic > Freshwater > Lake | place: Tanzania: Lake...
CCTTGCCGGTTCAGTCGTCCCGGAGGGCGACCGGCGCCCGGACATCGACCGCCGGGTCTCGATCGCCGCGAAACCAGAGGCGCATGCCGTCGCGCTCGAACCAGCCGCATGCCCGGCGGCCGCTCGCCGCCAGGGCGTCGCCCGCCGCAGCGCCGGTCACGCCGGCTGCGAGGATCGGCTCGCGCTCGGTGCTCGGCAGATCGTGGGAGAGCTCCATCGGCCCGAGCGGCCATGCCGCGATGACCTCGCGCTGGTCGAGCGCGACGTCGACCCAGCGGAACGTCCCCGCATGCCGGCTCGCCTGGCCGTCGCTGCCGGTGGCGAGCTGCGTGTCGCCGTAGCGCAGCGTCTTCGCATCGAGCCAGGCGAACTCGAGCGTCGCCATCGAACTCGAGAACGGCGAGATCGCCACCTCGATGCCGTCCCAGGCACGCACCGTCTCGCCGCTCGCCGCGTCGACCACGATCAGCGCGGCGCCCCGCACGAATCCGGGCGTGTCCGGCACCCCGGCGTTCCACGGCGTCGCCCAGGCGACGTGGCGTCCGTCCGACGCCACCCGGGCGCGCAAGAGCGACTGCTCGACGCCCTTCGGCAGTTGCGCGAGGACGCGCAGGTCGTCGTGCGCGACGAGATCGAGCTGCCAGCTGCCGGCCGGCAGCCCGGTGAACTCGAAGCTGCCATCGGCGGCGACGCCGGCGTCGATCCGGGTGCCGACCCAGCTCCAATAGGGCTGCGCCGCGCCGGGGAAGGTGGCGACGACGCGCGCGCCGGAGAGCCCTGCCGCGAGTCGCGCCGAGAAACCAGGCAGAGGTGCCGGCTCCGCCGCCGTGAGCCGCCCGCGCAGGCCGCCGCTGGCGACCACGTCGACGTCGATCGTGAGATTGCCCGGATCGAACCGGACCTGGTGCGGATCGCCGAAGGTCGCGACGCCTCGCTCGTCGGTGGTGGCCGTCCGCGGCGCCATGGAGTTCGACCCGCGTGCCGGCCCCCGGCGGCGGCGAGCCGCGCACGCGGACGACGATCGCCGCGGGCGCGCCCGGGTCGGTCGTCGCGATCGCGACCCGCTCGTCGAGCGGCGGGTCGCGCTTCACGATCGCCTTGCGGTGGCGAGCGATCGCGCCCGAACCGGCCTCCTCGATCGAGGCGACCACGTGCCAGGGGCCGCTCGCGACCTCTTCGAATCGCGCCTCGCCGCGAGCGTCGGTCGTCGCCCACCGCGTCGGCGCGGATCCTCTCCGCGAGCACGAGTCTGCGGTCGACCGCTGTCCACGGCGCCGGTTTGCCGTGCCGTGCCTCGCGGCGGGTCACGACCCGGTCACGTGCCGTCGCGCCAGCCGTCTTGCCATCACCTCGGGCAAGCGCTCGAGGGCGCCTGAGACCGCGCGCTCACGCCGTGAGATGCGCCCCAGCCGGCTCTCGCTCCCGCCGCAGCAACCACTCCTTCCGCCATCGCCCGCCGCCGTAGCCGCCCACGCTGCCGTCGTCGCGCACCACCCGGTGGCACGGGATGACGATGGCGAGGCGGTTCATGCCGTTGGCGCGGCCGACGGCGCGAGCGGACTTCGGCGCGCCGATCATGCGTGCGAGGGCGACATAGCTGCGAGTCTCGCCGCACGGAATCTGCTGCAGCGCCTGCCAGACGCGCAGTTCGAAGGCGCTGCCGGGCGCATGGAGCGGGACGGTGAAGCGCGTGCGCTTGCCGACGAAGTAGTCGGCGAGCTCGCGGCGCAGCTGCTGCAGGTGGGGATGGTCGCCCTCGATGGCGGGGCGGTCGATGCAGCGGCGCATTCGCGCGAGCTGCGCTTCGAGCATTCGTCGATCGGTGAACTCGAGCAGGCAGACGCCTTCGTCCACGGCGGCGGCGATCAGCGGTCCGAGCGGGCTGTCGATCCACGTGAAGGTGACGCAGTCGGCGGCGCGCGCCTTGCCGGGCGGCGCGCCGAACCAGCGGGCGAACGCGTCGCGGAAGCCGCTGTGCGATTCGAAGCCGTGGTCGAGCGCGACGGCGTCGAGCCGCGCGCCTTGACGCAGGTCGGCGTCGCGCCAGCGCCGCTGCGGTTCGGCCTCGATCGCCGCCTGCAGGTCGGCGAGCCAGGGCGGCGGCGCATCGCTCGGCGCCAGCGGCTTGCAGCGCAGGCAGGGCCGGAAGCCGGCGAAGAGCGCCTCCTTCGCGGTGGCGAAGAAGTCGACGTGGTCGGGCCGCGGGGTGCGCGCCGGGCAGCCGGGCCGGCAGAAGATCCCGGTGGTGCGGACCGCGAAGAAGCAGAGCCCCTCGAAGGAGCGGTCGCGCGTGGCGAGGACCCGCAGCAGCACCGCGCGCGGCGGCAGCGTGCGGGCGGTGGGGTCGGTGATGGCGGCGTCGGTGTTCTTCTTCATGCCGCCCCAGACTGCCGCCACGCCCGGAATTCAGCGACCGCTCGTTGGACGAGGAATCGCGCAGTCGCATGTGCGTCCGCGCACGACGCGATCGTCGGTGACGACGGAGATCCGGGATGGCCCATTCCACATGGGCGTCGCGTTGCGGCGTCGCATGGGCGGCATTCTCGTGGTGCGAGAAGCCGCTGCAAGTTCGCGTGGTCGATCCGGCGACGGCGCGCCGCGGCGAGCACCTGAACCGCTGGCTGCTCGTCGCGCGGACGACCGCACCCGACGGCACCGCCACCTTCGACGTCCAGCCGCTCGAGGTGCTCCTCGAGGAGTACGAGTTCCAGGGAGCGGTCGCGCGCCTCGTCGTGCCGACGCTCGACCCGGTGCAGGCGCGCGTCGACCTGCGTTTCCCCGAGAGCGAACCGCTGGTGCTGACCTGTCCGCCCGTCGGCGCCGTGCAACTCGATCTCGCCGGGATGACGCAGGGTGAAGTGCGCCTGCGCGCGCTGGCGGCGCACCGGTCGCGCACGCCGCGGAGGTCGGCTTGCCGAAATCGCTGCCGGCAGGACCGCACGACGTCGGCGACGTGACCCTGGTCGAGCCCGGGGGGCCGCGCTGGCTCGAGCTGCGCACCGATGACGAATTGCAGAGGCTGTTCGAGGAGCAGCGCGGATCCACGGTGACGACGCCGCTCGCCGTCGAGTCGTGCCTGCTCGAGATGGCGCGGCGGAAGTCGGAACGCTGGCGGAAGTTCCTCGCCACCGAATGGAAGCAGCGCGCGGCGGGCGGCCCCGCCGAGCACGCCTTGCTCACGGCGCTGCGTCGCGCGCACGGCAAGCAGGATCCGCTCGCGCTCGACTGGGTGGGTGCGCCGCCTTTCACCGCCGCCTTTCACCGCCGCGTTTCCGGAGGCGCCGACGATCCGGTTCCGGCTGAAGAACGTGGATGGCGCGAAGGAGAGCTTCACTCTCACCCGGGCCGGTGACTATCGCAGCGGCCGCTTCGCGCGGATCCGGGTCGAGGTGCGCGATCTCGACGGACGGCTGCTGCCGGTCCGCACGAGCTTCGGCCTGGCCGACGGCGGCGTCGCCGGCGAGTACGAGGTTCGGCTCGGCTACCACGATCGCGTCGCGGTCGCGAATGAGGAGCGGGTCGATGGCCTCGCGCTGATGTGGTCGCGGCCATTCCGCATCCGGCTCGTGCCGCCGCCGATTCGCGTGACACGGGCACGGATCGACGAACTGAAGCGCGAGTTCGCCGCCCTCGACGTTGCGCGGCCGCCGCCGATGGTGGCGGTGCCATGGCGGGAGGACCTCGAGTTCGACGGCCCGCCGGAGACCGCCGCCGACCGGCTGTTCCGCGCGGGCCTCGCGGCGGTGCCGGCACTGCTTGAAGTGCTGGAGGGGCCGAAGCTGTCGCCGGCGGCCCGCGCACAAGCCCTCGCGATGCTGTGGAACCTGACCGGAATGCACGAGCCGACGGCCGGGGCCCACCCGGCGGCGCTCGGGGCGGTGAAATGGCATTACCACTGGCCCGGAGTCGTGGCCGATGCGCCCGCCCAATGGGAATCGCCAGCGCCGCCCATTGGCTTGCACCCTATGGCACTGCTTCGCTCTGAATCCGAACAGAAAGTCGTGGTCGACCGGTGGCTGGCGTTGAAGGAATGGTGGCCAATCGCCATCGAGAAGTAGCCACCGCTCTTGAAATAGAGCTGTTTCAGAACTTTTCCCCCGAACGGGCTGACGCGAAAGGATTCGCAGGGCTCGTCCAGTTTGGAACCTGAGGGGGATCGCGTAGGGTTCCTTCCGCACACAAGCCGGGCTAGCGTCGAACGCCTCGTTACAGCGGCCGGTCGTTGGTCGCCCACGGATCCGTCCACGTCAGGGGAGCACCTGCATGCGCCTCGATTCGCGCCTCCTGTTGTTTCCGGCCGCCCTCGGCCTGACCTTCGGGCTGTCGTTCGCCCACACCCATGACGGTGTGCTGGCAGATGACGCGGCCGTCGATCCGGCCAGCGCCCCGCTCGACCCGTTCGCGCCGCTGGTCGCCGAACCATCCACGGCGGCCGCCGACTCGACGATCGGCGCGACGATCCCCGAGGACTATGTCGCACCGGGGCTGATCCATCGGCTGTGGCTGGCGTCCGACGCCGCGCTCCTGCAGGAGCTGGGCGAGAGCGGGGCGCTGCTGCAGGCCGAGCACCACGGCTCGTTCGTGCACGCGAAGGTCGACACCGGTCGCACGGAAGGCCTCGGCGGACTGCTGGCGCGCGGTGCGCTGCTGGCCGACGAGCAGACGCTGGTCAACCTGAACGGTTACCTGCTGGACGGGACCAGCGGACTGCGTGCACCCGTGCCGCCCGAGCTGCGGGGACCGACCGCTCCGCCGGCCGACGGTGAACGACGCCTGCGGCTCGTGCAGTTCGAGGGGCCGGTCAAGGACGCCTGGCTCGACGAGCTGCGGGCGACCGGCGCGCAGATCGTCACTTACGTCGCCAACAACACCTACGTCGTCGTCACCGACCCGCAAGCCGACGCTTTCCTGCGCCAGCTGCGCACGCGCACGCACGTGCTCGCCATCTCCACCTACGAGCCCGCGTACAAGCTGCGCCCCGAGCTGCGGCCGCCGACCCTGGCCGCGAACGCGTTGCAGCGGCTCGTGGTGCAGGTGATCGGCGATGCCGAAGGCGAGGCCTTCGCGGCCGGACTCGCCGCGCGCCACCAGAAGCTGTGCGAACCATGGCGCGTGCTCGGCTGGATCAACGTCGAGATCATGGCCGCCGGTTCCGTCGCGCTCGAGCTGGCGCGCGATGCGCGCGTGTTCGCGGTCGAGCCGAAGCTCGACGCGACCATGTGGGACGAGGCGCAGGGCCAGATCATGGCCGCGAACCTCAATGCGGCGGGCACCGGGCCGAGCGCTCCGGGCTACCTCGCCTGGCTGCAGGGGCTCGGTTTCCCGGGTTCGGGTGCCAACCCGTTCTCATTCTCGGTCGACGTCGTCGATGACGGGGTCGACAAGGGCAGCACGACCGACGTCAACGTCGAGTTCAAGGTCGACGGACTCTCGACCGGCGCGTCGCGCTACGTCTACACCAGGAACTACTCGGGCGATGCCGGCGGCGAGAGCGTCGGCGGCCACGGCAACATCAACGCGTCGATCATCGGCGGCTGGAACACCGGCACCGGCTCGAGCAACGAGGATGCGAGCGGCTACAACTACGGCCTCGGCATCGCGCCGTGGGTGAAGCTCGGCAACTCCAAGGTCTTCAACAACGCCGGCTCCGGGATCTTCAACCAGTCGACGCCGACGCGCATGCAGAACGCCTGGAACGACGGCGCGCGCATTTCGTCGAACAGCTGGGGCTACACCAGCGGCAGCAACTACAACAGCGACACGCAGTCGCATGACGCCACCGTGCGCGACGCGGCATCCGGCACCACCGGCAACCAGGAGATGACGATCGTCTTCGCTGCCGGCAACGACGGCTCCGGTACCTCGACGATCCACCCGCCCGGCACCGGCAAGAACGTGATCACGGTCGGCGCCGGCGAGAACTTCCGCCAGACCGGCACCGACGGCTGCGCCATCGGCAACAGCGGCGCCGACAGCTGCAAGGACATCATCAGCTTCAGTTCGCGCGGGCCGTGCCACGATTCGCGCAAGAAGCCCGACCTGATGGCGCCCGGCACCCACATCGAGGGTGCTGCCAGTCGCGCCACCGGCTACAACGGCAGCGGCGTCTGCAACAAGTACTGGCCGTCCGGGCAGACGCTGTACTGCTGGTCGTCCGGCACCAGCCATTCGACGCCGGCGGTTGCCGGCGCCTGCGCGCTGGTCCGGCAGTGGTTCACGCTGAAGGCGTGGGGCACGCCGACGCCGGCGATGCAGAAGGCGTTCCTGGCCTCGACGGCGACGCACATGACGGGTGTCGGCGCGAACGACACCCTGCCCTCGAACAACCAGGGCATGGGCCGGGTCAACCTCGCCCGGACGTTCGACGCCGTCTCGCGCGTGCTGGTCGACCAGACGCAGGTGCTGGGCGCGACCGGCAACACCTACTCCGTGTCGGGCTCGATCGCGAGCTCGGCGGAGCCGGTCCGCATCGCGCTGGCGTGGACCGACGCGCCCGGCCCGACCACCGGCAACGCCTACGTCAACAACCTCGACCTCGAGGTGAAGGTCAACGGCACGCTCTACCGCGGCAACGTCTTCAGCGGCGGCGGATCGACGACCGGCGGCAGCGCCGACGTCCGCAACAACCTCGAGTGCGTCTTCCTGCCGGCCGGCACCACCGGCTCGCTCACCGTCACGGTGAAGGCGACCAACATCGCCGGCGACGGGGTGCCGGGCAACGCCGACACCACCGACCAGGACTTCGCGCTGGTCGTCTACAACGGCGCGACCACGCCGCCGCCGGCCGACTTCTCGCTGGCCGCGACGCCGAGCTCGCAAACGATCACGCAGGGGCAGTCGACCACCTACACCGTCACCAGCACGCCCACCGGCGGGTTCTCCGGCAACATCACGCTGTCGGCGACGCCGGCGATCAGCGGCGTCACCTACTCCTTCTCTCCGAATCCCATCGGTGCCAGCGGCAGCTCGACGCTGACGGTGACCACCACGGCGTCGGCCACGGTCGGCACGCACACCGTCACGATCACCGGCGTCAGCGGCGCGCTGACCCGCACGGCGACGGTCACGCTGATCATCAACGCGGCCGGCGGCAATCCGGTGAAGACCTTCTCGGCGTCGCCGAACGCGGCGATCCCCGACAACAACTCGACCGGCGTGACCAGCACCATCAACGTCGGCAACAGCCTGACCGTGACCTCGGTCGCGGTGTCGACCACGATCACTCATCCGTACAAGGGCGATCTCGTCGTCACGCTGACCGGACCGGACGGGACTTCGGCGAAGCTGCACGATCGCACCGGCGGCTCGGCCGACAACGTGACCACCACCTTCTCCATCGCCACCACGTCGTCGCAGGTGCTGACGGTCTTCAACGGGAAGAACACCTCGGGCAACTGGAGCCTCAAGGTGCAGGACCTCGCGGCGACCGATGTCGGCACGTTCAACTCGTGGTCGCTCACCTTCAACGGCGAGCAGACGATCACGCCCAAGCTCGCCATTCCGGACAACAACTCGACCGGCGTGAGCAGCACGCAGAACTTCGCCGTCACCGGCACGGTCGCCAGCGTCAAGTTGCGCGTCGACATCACGCACACCTACAAGGGCGATCTCGAGGTGTCGCTGATCGGGCCGGACGGGACGACCGTGATCGTCCACAACCGCACCGGCGGCTCGGCGGACAACATCCAGACCGAGTACCCCGACATCACGGTCCCTTACGCTTCTTTGTCGGCCTTCACCGGCAAGGCGATCAACGGCGACTGGAAGGTGAAGGTCCGCGACCTGGCAAAGTCTGACACCGGCACGCTGGTGAGCTGGACGCTCTCGCTCACGGCGCAGTGAACCTCTGCACGAGATGCTGATCCCGGCGCGACGCGGCGACCTCGCGTCGCGCCGGGGTGGCTTCAGCGTCGCCGCGCCTCCTCCTGGCGGAACAGCGCGAGGAAGCGTTCGTTGGTGGCGTTCGACAACCGGTCGAGGTGCACGTCGACCTTGAGCTGGTCGGCCGTCCAGGCGATGCCGAGGAAGTCGAGGATCGCGGCGAGCTGGGACCGGCGATCGCGGATGAACTCCTCGTAGGTGATGACGTGGGCAGTGACGCCGTGGCGGGCGAACAGCTCGTCCCAGTAGCGCTCGCCGGCATCGATGCCGGCCTGGTGCGCGCGGATCCGGTCGTAGTCGAACGGGAGATCGGCGGCGTGGTCGTCGCGCCGCGGCGTGAGCGCACCCTGCAGGAACGGATCGACCGCACCCTCCCGGCGGGCCATGTGCCAGACGCCGGTCGCCTCGGCGATGGCGAGCGAGATCGCCTGGCGCAACCGGTCGCGACGCTGCACGCGCACGACGCGCGGATGGAGGAACGCCCGCTCGGCGACCTGCCAGGCGTCGAGCCCGGCGCCACCCGGCACCGCGCGCAGCAGACTCATCGCCGCCTCGAACGTCTCCGGCATCACCTTGCAGCAGGTGACGCCGTTGCTGGTGGCGCCGGCATCGACGGTGCGCTGCAGCAACTCGAGCCAGAACGCGGCTTCGCGCCGGTCGCGATGCGGCAGCCAGCCGAGCAGGTGCTCGTTGGGGATGCCGGCGACGCCGGTCTGCGCCAGCAACTCGGCGACCAGGGTGCTGCCGCTGCGCGGGGTCGCGCAAAGGAGGTAATGGATCACGGCGCGCAACGTCCGATCCGGGCCGGCGGCGGCGGCAGTGTCGCGCGCCGAACCACGACCTGCCCCATGACGACCTCCTTGCCCCGACCCGTTGCGGAAGACGCCGCCGCGACCTTCCGGGTCTCTCAGCGACCCAGCGCGAGCTCGAGTCCGGCGGTGAAGGAGACGCCCTTCGCCGCTGCGGCGTCGAGTTCGAGCGCCTGCGCGAAATACGAGACCCCGCATAGCGCCTCGTCATCGGGCAGGTCGGCGTCGATCGTCGCGCCACCGGCCGGGACCGCCAGCGTGATGGATCCGATCGGCGAGACCAGCAGCGTGCCGCCGAAGCCGGTCGGGATCTGCGCCGAATCGAGGCCGATCAGGACCACGGCCAGCGTGCCCTGGCCGGTGGAATCGGCGAGGTCGGCGGTCACGGTGGTACCCAGCACCGGATCGGCGCGCAGGGTGAACGCGGGGACGCCGAGCGCGCCGGCGAAGCCGCTGCCGTAGTTGCTCCAGCTCGCCGGCAGGCAGTAGTGGAACAGCAGGATGTCCTCGACGCCGTTGGTGTCGCCCGGGACGAGGTTGGTGGCGGCGCTGTGCGCGGTGATCCACGCGCCGTCGGAGGAGATCCAGCCGACATGCGAATCGTCGTCGCCCTCGACACCGTTCGGGTCGACGCTGATGCGGCGGGTGACACCCAGGTGCCGATCGCGCAGGAAGAGGTCATGGGCGCCGTTCGTGTCGGCGGGATCGAAGAGCGCCGAGCTGCTCTGGAACAGGATGAAGCGACCGTCGGCACTGAGGCGCGGATGGAGGCTCGCGCGGTCGCCAGGTGCGCCGCTCGGGTCCGCGCTCACCAGCTCGGTCGTCCCGGTGGCGAGGTCGTGCACGAAGATGTCGAACCGATTGTTCGAGTCGTTGGGGACCAGCAGGTTGGCGGAACTCGAGAACGCGCAGATCGATCCGTCGGGTGACAGGCGGCTCGAGTCGGTCTTGCCGCCGGCGCCCTCGTTGCCGGCGGAGTCGACGCTGACGCGCACGGTCACGCCGGTCGAGCGGTCGTGGACGAAGGCGTCGCGCGCGTCGTTGGTGTCCCCGGCGACGAGGTTGGTCGCGTCGCTGACGAAGGCGATGCGGACACCGTCGGCCGCGATCGAATTGACGTAGCTGCCGTCGTCAGCCTCGTTGCCAGCGCTGTCGACGCTGACCCGCTCGATCGTGCCCGCCAGGCGGTCGACCACGAAGATGTCGGCGACGCGGTTGCCGTCGCCGGGCACGAGGTTGGTCGCGTAGGAGAAGAACGAGACGAAGCGGCCGTCGGCGCTGATCGACGGCCGGTCGCTGTCGTCGTCCGCCTCGACACCGGCGGCGCCGACGCTGATCCGCTCGAGGGTGCCGGCGACGCGATCGAGCAGGAAGATGTCGGCGACGCCATTGGTATCGCCCGCCACGAGGTTGGTGGCTTCGCTCGAGAAGGCGACGTGGCGGCCGTCGGGGGTGAGCGCCGGGAAGAGGCTCTCGCCATCGGCCTCGACGCCGCCGGCGCCGACGCTGAGCCGTACCGTCGTGCCGGCCAGTCGGTCGCGCAGGAAGATGTCGGTCACGCCATTCGTGTCGCTGGCGACCAGGTTGGTGGCATCGCTGTCGAATACGACGAGGTTGCCGTCGTCGCTGACCCCCGACCACTTGCTGGCCCGGTCGGCCTCCCCGCCCGCGGAATCGACGCTGATGCGCTCGACCGACTGGGCCGGCAGCGAACCGGCGCCGCCCAGCGCGATCGCGAGGCTCCACGCGGCGATCCGGATGCTCGAGCGATCTGCGGCCACGACTCGTCCTCGGCGCTACGATCCGGTCCCGCTTCCGGACCGCCGTCCTTCCGGAACTTACGGCGACCGCGCGGAGGTGCAAGGCCGCAGAGCCCGCGTGGCGAGCGGCGGGGAGACTCGATGGGAATGCGATTCCCGTTGGCGGTGGTGGCGCTGCTCGGATTCACCTCGACGGTCGCGGCGGCACGGGAGCAGTCGGCGGCGGCTCCCGCCGACCGGCCGGCCCGGCCGAACTTGGTGCTGTTCCTCGCCGACGACCTCGGCTTCGCCGATCTCTCGGCGACCGGGGCGCCCGATTTCGCGACACCGCACCTCGACGCCCTGCTGCGATCCGGGCTCCATTGCACCGCGGCGTACTCGACCGCGCCGATGTGCGCGCCGTCGCGCGCAGCGCTACTGACCGGCCGCTACCAGCAGCGCTTCGGTTTCGAGTTCAACCAGGGCCAGGGCGAGCACAAGGCGGCGAACTTCGGCCTGCCCGCCGACCAGCCGACGCTGGCCGAGCGGCTACGAGCAGCGGGCTATGCCACCGGGATGGTCGGCAAGTGGCATCTCGGCGACCAGCCCGGCCAGCGGCCCACGGAACGCGGCTTCGACGAGTTCTTCGGCTTCCACGACAACGCGAGCCAGTACGACCCGAAACTGCGCCGGCCCGCCCGTCAGCCGCTGCATCGCGGCACCCGGGAGGTCACCGAGGACGACTGGCTGATGCGCGCCTGCGCCCGCGAGGCGGTCGACTTCATCGCACGACATGCGGCCGATGCCGGGAAGCGGCCGTTCCTGCTCTATGCGGCGTGGCCGGCGGCGCACGTCCCGCTGCAGATCGACCCGGCGGTGGCCGATCGCGTCGCCGCGATCGAAGACCCGCGGCGCCGCGCCTACGCGAGCCTCGTGCTGGCACTCGACGACGCGGTGGGAGCGGTGATGGCGAAGCTGGCCGAGACCGGGCTCACGGGCGACACGCTGGTGCTCTTCCTCAGCGACAACGGCGCGTTGCGGGCGCCGTCGAACGGCGAGGTGCGCGGCGGCAAGACCAGCCTGTGGGAAGGCGGGATCCGCGTGCCATGGGTGGTGAGCTGGCCGGGACGCCTTCCGGTCGGCGCGAGCTTCGCGGCCGCCGTGAGCGCCATCGACGTGGTGCCGACGTTCCTGGCCGCCGCCGGGGTCGCCGTTGCCGCCGCCGCCACGACCGACTCGCCCGTGCTCGACGGCGTCGACCTGCTGCCCCACTTGTCCGGCGCGCTCGCCACGCCGCCGCACCAGCAGCTCTTCTGGCGCACCGGCTCGCGCTTCGCCGTGCGTCAGGGGGATTGGAAGCTGGTGGCGGGAGTGCGCGACGCCGCGCCCGCGCTGTTCAACCTCGCCGCCGATCCGCGCGAACGGAACGACCTCGCCACGGAACAGCCGGCGCGATGCGCCGAGTTGCTGCGCGCGTGGGAGGAGTGGAATCGCGGCAACATCGCCCCGAAGTGGGAGGGGAAGGAGGACCTCGAGGAGGAGGGCGAGGGGCGTCGCCCGTCGGCCCGCGAAAGGCGCGACGACGGCGGCTGAATCAGCCCCGGGAGCGAGTCGCGCTGCCCGTCGCCGGTCGCCGACGGCGAAAGCCCCGCGAACCCCGACCCCCCCTGGTCCTGCAGACGTGGCGTCGAGGGTCGGCGTCGGCCATACGGACAGCGACGTCGATCTCGACGACCTCCATCACGGCGGTCACGCCGGTCACGACACCGCCATCGACGGCGACGTCTTCCTCAAGCTGTTCACTCTCAAGACGATCGTCGCGTTCCTCACGTTCTTCGGTGCAGCGAGGTCTACCTCCGCATCCCGCCGCGCGGCGAGGGACAAGGCAAGGTCACCGTCGCCGTGGACGGCCGCTCGCTCGAGCTAAAGGCGGTCTCGCAGGCGGGCGAGTTCCCGACCGGTGTCAGCGTTCGTGTCATCGCGGTGCGCGACGTCGACACGCTCGAGGTCGCCCCGCTCGACTGACGATGTGGCGTCGAAGTCCGCCGTCGCCCCCACTTGCTGAACCACTGCCGCGCGCGATGCCCGCGCCGGCCTCGCCCCCCGGAGAGTGTCGATGCCGACTGATACGCCGAACCCCTTCACCATCGCGATGGTCGCCGCCGGCGGGAGCGAAGAGCTGACGACGGCGCCGCGTTGACGCGGAGCGCGGCGGCCGCGGGGATCGAAGCCGCGCCCGTCCGCCGCTCAGTGGTCGCCCGAGAGCGACGGCCGGTCGCCGCGGCCGGAGGCCTGCGAGCGCTCGGCGCGGCCACGGGAGAGGAAGCTCGGGTAGAGGGCGAAGGTGAAGGCGGTGTCGCCGTCGCCCTGGTCGCGCTCGAAGCCGAAGGCGAGCGTGAAGTCGTGGCCGTGGCGGCGCAGCTCGATGCGGTGCTCGAGGCCGTCGTTCTGGTCGAGGTCGTACTGCTCCAGCACCGCGACCGACCACTTGTTCACCAGCCGCCAGTCGATTTCGGCGGTCAGGACTTCCGAGATCCCGCGCGTGTTGCGCCAGCTGACCCGGGTGGTCCAGTCGAGCGTCGGCTGCAGCCCGGCGCCGACGTTCACCGTGTCGAACGCGCCGTCGTTGAAGCTCCACTCGCCTTCGCTGAAGAGGAACGAACGGCGCAGCACGCGCCCGGTGAAGCCCGGCCGCCACAGGGTGTCGTAGCGCAGCGGGCCGGCGCTGTGCCCGGCGGTCGAGCCCGCCTCCGGGCCCTGGTTGTCGCGCGCCGCCTCCGGGTAGAGCGGCAGCTCGAGATCGAGCTCGAACATGTCCTCGATGACCGGTTCGCGCCGCAGCGTCAGCTCGTCGAAGTCGGCGCGATGGGTCTGGAAGCGCTGGCGCACCGCCAGCAGCACGACCTCGCGCTCAGTCAGCGTGTCGACCTGGTCGACCTGCACCAGCTCGGCCGGATCGCGCGACGATTCCCAGAGGTTCATCCAGTCGATGTCGAAGCGGGCGATGTGGCGCAGCCCGTCGACCTGCAGCGCCGGCAGCCACGCGTCGAAGTCGCGATGCACCATCAGCTCGGCGTGGGCGCCGGAGAGGAACACCCCGCGCCCGAGCGCGCCCGAATCGTCGATCGAGCGATCCCAGCCGGTGAAGCGCCCGGAGGTGAACGGCCGCAGCGCCACCGGCCCGAGCGAGACGGTGGTGGAGAGGTCGAGCAGCGAATCGGCGCGCACCACGCGCTCGGAGTCGAGCAGGGAGTCGTCGGCCGGGTGGATGCGGTAGTTGGCGACGTCGTGGGCCTGGGTCAGGAGGAGGTGCGCGGGCTGGCCGCCGTGGCGCAGCCAGGACGGCAGGCGCAGGTCGAACAGCGGCTCGGCGACCATGTCGAAGCCGCCGCGCGGGAGGTTGTCGACCTGCGACTGGAAGTCGTTCAGGCGTTTCCGGTAGAGCAGCCGCCAGCGCGCGGTGTCCTCCTGGCGGATCAGGTGGACGTAGCTCTCCGGATCCTTCTCCTCCTTGAACTCGCGCTCGAAGTACTCGGGCTGGAAGCCCGCGTCCGAGTACCACTGCACCTCGGTGTCGAGGCGCCAGTACTCGAGCGGCGTGAAGCGGTTGCGCAGGTAGGCGCGGCCGCGATCGGGATGGTCGATCGGCGCCGGGATCTCGCTGTCCTCGTCCTGCTGGTCGTGGATCCAGTAGCCGCCGAGCTCGCCCGAGACGAGTCCCGGCACGCGCCAGTCGAGCGCCGGACCGAGCGCGCCGCCGCGCCTCGCATAGGCGTCGACGTCGAGCTCGAGCCCGAGCGTCAGCGGATCGTCGAGCCCGAGGCTCTCCTCGAGCGCATGCGCCAGCTCGGGCAGCTCACGTCCCCACAGCGTCTGCAGGAAGGCGCCGAAGCGCGTCGAATGGCCGGCGCGCACCTTCCTGAGCGGCAACGAGTCGCCCTGCGCGAAGTCGGTGGTGAAGCCCGGCAGCGGGAGCAGCGGTGCATCCTCGAGCTCGAGCCAGTTGTCGGCGAGGGCGAGCCGCTCGAGGCCGGGTGCGGCGGGCGCGGCCGGATCGCGCAGCGTGGCGGTGATGGTCCCGCTCTCGACGTGCCAGTGCGGATGGCCGTAGACGCAGGTGGAGAACTGCGCCTGCTCGGCGACGATCGCGCCGAGGCCGAGCGAGCGCAGCCGCGCCGCGCGGACGTGCACGTCGAGGTCGGCTTCGCGCGGAGCCTCGCCTGGCCGCACCTCGCCCTCGCCGCCGTAGCGGGTGCGGTGAAAGGCGTCGGCGTCGACGACGATGCCGCGTCGCTCGAGCAGATGCTGGTAGAGCTCGGTGGCGAAGAGCGACTCGTCGCCCTGCCGGAAGTAGACGTGCCCGGCGGCGTAGAGCTCGTGCAGGCCGTTCACCGCCATCCCGAGCGCCGAACCGGAACCCGGCTGCGGGAGCGGCGATCGTCCGGGCGTCGGCGGCACCTGCGGGCCGAAGCGCAGCGGCGAGCTGGCGGTGGCGCTGCGGTCGAGATCGCGCAGCAGGAGCAGCTCGCGATCTCCCCACAGCAGCGCGACGTCGGCGCGCAGCTCGGTGTCGCCGTCGAGCTGGATCCAGAAGTCGCGCACGAACAGCAGCGCGCGATCGGCGTCGGCATGGGAGACCAGCTGCGCTTCCGACCACGACCAGTCGCGGATCGCCGGCAGCGCGCGCGGGGCGTCGCTCGGCGGGGACGCTTCCTGCGCGATGGCCGGCGCCGCCGCCAGCGCGATCGCGGCAGCGACGCCGCCGAACCCCCACGACCTCGGCGCGGCGGCGCGATCACTCACCGCGACGAGCCTCGAGACGGGCGCTGGTCGGGCCGAACTTCACCTCGAACTCGGGAGACGCGCTGCTCGGCGGCTTCACCAGCACGTACTCGGTGCCGAGCGCGACCTGCCACGGCGCCTCGGCGGGGCTGCCGTCCAGCGCGACGCGATCGACCCCCTTCTTGAGCAGGAACCAGCCGGGCGGCGGCAGATCGTCGTCGCCGCCCAGCAGGCGATGGACCAGGGTGGCGCCGGCGAGGTGGAAACCCTCGAAGTCGAACGTCACGTGCTGGGTGAGCGTGAGCAGCCGCGGTCGGAGCGGCAGGAAGGCGGGCGGCGGTGGCGGCCCGGTCGGCGTCGCCGTGGCGGCCGGCGGCGACAGAACGCGCTCGAAGTCGATCACCGCCCGGTCACCGGCGGCACGCGCGCGGCGCTGCTCCAGGGCGCCCTGGTCGTCGACCGACTCCCACTCGAAATCGAACTCGACCCCGCCGGTCAGCGCGAGGCGCTCGCCGATCAGGTCGGGACCGTCGCCGGTCCGCAACACGATCCGCCGAAAGTCGGGCAGCGGCTTCTGGGCGGTCGGCGCATCCTCGGGATGGACCACCGCCACTGCGTGGTCGGCGCAACGAATGCGCGCGCCGCTCTTCTCGATCTGCACCCAGTCGGCGACGAGGCGCTCGACTCGCTCGACGGCCCAGGGCAGCGCTCGCATCAGCTGCACCGGCGCTCCGTCCGCTCCGTCGAGCCGCCCCTCGCCGCGCGCCAGGTCGAAGCGAGCGCGGGCCGCGGTGGCGCTGGCGCCGTCGCTGGCGCGGAGCGCGACGAAGCCACCCTCAAAGCGGAGCGTGCCGCGATCAAGTGCGCCGGAAACCGGCTCGGGCGCGAAATGGAAGTCGGTGCAGCTCACCTCGACCGCGCCGTCGCGCCAGGTGTCCGCCGACGCGTCGTCCGGCGCGCCGAGGAACTGCTGCAGCGCGGCGGCGGGCACGGCGAGCTGGGTGAGCGCGTCGTCGCCGAAGGCGTCGAGCGACCCGCGGCCGAGGTCGAACTCGAGCCGCGGCGCGCGGATCGCCAGCGGCGCCGGCGCGCCCGCCCGAAGCGGCAGCGTGACCACGGCCGGTGCACCGTCGATCAGCAGCCAGCGCGCCGGGCTCGCCGCGTCGCCGCGCCTCGCGGTGCGCAGGTGCGCCGCGGCCACGGTGAGGCCGCGCGACGTGTCGGTGAGCAGGACGTCGCCACCCGCTTCGGCGGAGAGCGTGTCTTCCTCGGTGGCCAGCCGCAGCAAGTCAGCAGTCAGCTCCTGCAGGGCGGTCGGCGCCAGCGTGCGCGCATCGGTCAGCTCGTGCACGCGGTAACGCGCCCGCCCGGCGAACTCGGTGCGGTCGCCGACTCGCGTCAGCTGGCACGGCGCGAGCGGGTCGATGACCAATCGGCGCGCCGGCTTGACGCTCACCGGGGTCGACGGTGCCGCGAGCGTCGGCTCGAACGGAGCGGCCCCGGCCGGCAGGTCGAACTCGGCGGCCGTCAGGTGCGGCACCAGCAGCGTGATCGCGCCGCCCTTCGCGGCCGCCACCTGCAGCTCGAGGTCGGGCGCCGTGACGAAGCCCTGCACGAGCTCGGCGCGCGCCTCGCCCGTCAGCACCGCGACGCGTCCAGCGGCTCCCTCGGTCAGCCGGATCCGCCGCGCGAACGCGCGGCCCTGACCGATCAGCTCGGCGCGCGCCAGTCCGCCCGGGCGTGTCGCGATCAGCTGCGCCTCGATCAGCTCGGCCGGCAGCTCGCGGCCGTCGGCGGACTTGCGCGGCGCCCGGAGCAGCAGCTCGATGGAGTCGGCTTCGGCGACGAGCTCGCTTGCCACCTCGAGGTGCGCGGCGCCGTGCAGCACGAGCAGGAGGCGGTCGGGCAGGACGGTGTCGGCCGGCAGTTCGCGTACTTCCACGCGTTGGCGCGCGGCGAGCGCGACGCGACGGGCGGCCTCCCCTTCGCCGATCACGAGGTCGTCGAACTGGACCGGACCGTCGAACTCGAGCGCGCCGTCGTCCTGCCGGAAGCGCGCGAATGCCGCCGACCCGCGTCCGGCCAGCAGGCCGATCTGCAGCGGCACCGACGCGACGCCGGCCTCCATCTGCTCGATCGCCAGCGTGCCGTCCGCAGCGCGGACGAGCTTGAGCCGGAGCCGGTCGGTGGTCAGCGTGCGGTCGCCCTGCGCCAGCGCGACGCGGCCGGTGAAGAGCAGTTCGCCTGGGCCGAAGAGGCCGTCCATGACACCGCCCACGGCACTCGCATCCGCCACGTCGGTCCGGGCGGCAGGCGCCGCGACGCCCATCGGTTCCGGCGCCCGCAGGTAGGTCGCGGGACCATCGGCCGTGATGGTGATCGGCAGCCGCGGCGCGGAGTCGCGCGCCGGCTTCGCGCCGCCCGCCACCGCGCCATCGACCTTCCCGCGCGCACCCGGCAGGGCGAGCCCGGTCGTGGTGATCGAGAGCGGCGGCCGCAGCTCGATCCGGCCGGCGAGGCGTTGCAGCTCCATGCCGCCGCCGCGCAGGTCGAAGCTGCCATCGGCGTGAACCACGCGCACTTCGCCCGGCGCGATCAGCGTCGCCGCCAGTTCCGCTCGACCTTCGGCGTCGAGCGGGGTCTCGGGGGCCTCGAGACGGTCGGTGGTCAGCGTGAATTCCGGCACACCCTCCGCCGTGAACGTCCGGATCACCGCGGCCGGCGCGAGCGTGAACGCCTTCACGTCCTCGACCCGCAGCTTGTCGCTGAAATCGAGCGAGGCAGCGGCGCTGCCGCGCATCGCGATGTCGCTGCCGCGCGCCTCGATCACGGTGGTGGGGCGCTCGTCCGTCCGGCGCGCCGGGAAGAGCTCGATGCGCGGCGACGTGAAGTGGAAGCCGCCGGGAAACGCCTCGATCGCCGTGTAGCTGAACTCCCACTCCTTCAGGCGCTCGAGGACGCCGGGCGCCAACTGCCGGTCGACCCAGTGCGGGAGCTGGCCGGCGCCCTGCGGGGCGAGACCGACCGGCCGGCCGCCCCTCCCCGGGTCGTCGATGCGGACCGTGGTCGGGACGTCGCCGATGTCGGAGGTGCCGATTTCCGTCGATTCGACCGCGCGGAACAGCCGCGCCGGGCCGAGCAGCAGCACCAGCAGCAGCAACCCGCAACCGAAGATCGCGCCGAAGACCGTCAGCCGCTTCATGGAGGTGGGGAGAGTATCGCCCGGTGGCGAAGGAGCGCCCTGTGGCAGCGCGGACTGCGAACCGAGAATCCGCGCCAGCCGCGCCCGGCCGGGGGCGCGGTCACTTGGGCAGGAAGTGGCCGATGGCGCGGGCCAGCCGGCCCTGCGCCTTGAGGATCATCTCGATCGCTTCGCGCACGGCGGCGTCGCCACCCCTCGCCTTGGTCACGTGGTCGACCCGCTCGCGCACCTCGGGCGGCGCGTCGGCCACCGCGATCGAGACGCCGGAGATCATCAGCGCGGAGAGGTCCTGCAGGTCGTCGCCCATGAAGGCGACCTGGTCGAGCGTGACGCCCCGCTTGGTGCAGAGCGTGCGCAGCGAAGCCCCCTTGTCGGCGCTGCCGAGCACGACGTCGCGCACGCCGACTTCGCCGGCGCGGCGGGTGACCGACTTGCTGTGGCGCGCGGTGATGAAGGCCGACTCGTGGCCGGCCAGCTTCCAGAGCTTGAGCCCGATGCCGTCGCGCGAGTGGAACGGCTTCAGCTCCTCGCCCGACTCGGCCAGCAGGATCGAGCCGTCGGTGAGCGTCCCGTCGACGTCCATCACCAGCAGCACCACCTTCTTGAGGCGCGCCGCCAGCGTCTCGCTCTTCGCCATGGATTCCCCCAACCGGGCCGTGTCGGCGCGACAAGTTACTGGAGCGCTCGGCTCGGGCTGGCGGGGTTAATCGCAGGCGGCGGTTCGTGTCCGCGGACTGCGCCAAGGTCGCCGTCCGCCGCCGGTTGCGCCAACCCCCGGCCGCTCCCTCGGCGGGTGCTCAGACGAGCCCCACCCGCAGCAGGTCCTGCACGTCGAGCAGTCCCGCCGGACAGCCGGCGTCGTCGACCACGAGGATCTGGTCGAGCTGACACTCCTTCATCACATGGAGCGCCTCGGTCGCGAGGTGGCCGGGACCGATCGTGCGCGGCGAGCGGGTCATCACGTCGTCGATCAACGGGCGGCCGAGGTCGACGCTGCCATGATCGGCGCGCTGCAGCAGGTTCCGCCGCAGATCACCATCGGTGTAGAAACCGACGGCGAGGCCCTTGGCGTCGACCACCGTGACCGCGCCGGCGCGCGTGTCGGTCATCGCCTTCACCGCGTCGAGGAGGCGGGTTCCGGCCGGCACGGTCGGGGCGTCGTGCCCCTTGCGCATCACCTCGCCGACCGTCAGCAGCTTGCGGCCGAGCGCGCCGGCGGGGTGGAAGCGGGCGAAGTCGTCCGGGGCGAAATTGCGCCGGCGCATCACGGTCAGGGCGAGCGCGTCCCCGAGCGCCAGCATCACCGAGGTGCTGGTGGTGGGCGCCAGCCCGAGCGGGCACGCCTCGACCACCTTGCCGACGTCGAGCACGAGGTCGGCGAAGCGCGCCAGCGGGCTCTCCGGATGGCCGGTCAGCGCGACCAGGCGGGCACCGATCCGGCGGATCGGTTCGAGCAGCCGCAACACCTCCTCGGTGGTTCCCGAGAAGGAGAGGGCGACGACGAGGTCCTGCGGATCGAGGCGACCGAGGTCGCCATGGGCGGCATCGGCGGGGTGCAGGAAGTAGGAGCGGGTGCCGGTGGAGGCGAGCGTCGCCGAGATCTTGGCGCCGACCAGCCCGGCCTTGCCCATGCCGGTGACGACGACCATCCCGCGGCAATTGCGCAGCAGCTCGGCCGCCGCGAGGAAGGGAGCCCCGAGTTGCGTGGCGAGGCTGGCGATCGCGCGCGCCTCCTGCTGGAGTACGTCGCGGGCCGTCGCCAGCAGCGCGTCGGGAGCCAGATCGTCCGGGGACAAGTCGTTGTCGGGCATGGGGTTCCGAGGGGGGGCACGCAGGTCGTCGGCGCCGGGGTCACGCGGTCGCCGCCGGTGCACCGCAGCTATGGTACCCCGTGTCGTTTCGCCCGCCGTCGCCACGGTCGAGCGCCCGTGCGGCGCCCTTCGGAGTCACCCGCCGACGCCATGGCCGCCCTCTTCCTCGAACCGGCGACGGCGATGGCGCTCGACAGCTCGACCCAGAGCAAGATCGCCTTCTACATCCTGCTGGTCATCTCGCTGAGCTTCCACGAGTACGGCCACGCCTGGAGCGCCTCGAAGCTCGGCGACGACACGGCGGAGTCGATGGGGCGGCTGACGCTGAATCCGATCGTCCACATGGACCCGATCTTCACCGTGGCGCTGCCGCTGGCGATGCTGTTCGGACCGCTCGCGGGGTTCCCGATCGGGCTGCTGGCGGCGAAGCCGGTTCCGGTCAACCCGCGCAACCTGCGCCGGCCGCTGCGCGACATGATGCTGACGTCGGCGGCGGGGCCGGCGATGAACGTGGTGCTGGCCGGGTTCTTCACCGCCGCCTACTGGTTCCACACCCGCTACCGCGGCATCCCGGAGGACCACCTCTCCTCCCGGACGCTCGTCACCGCGATCCTCCTGAACTGGCAGCTGGCGATCTTCAACATGCTGCCGATCCCGCCGCTCGACGGGCACCGCGTGCTGGGCTACTTCCTGCCGAGCACGGCGCGCGAGGCGTACTACCGCATCGGGCCGTTCGGCGGCATCGCCCTGCTGATCGCGCTCTCGTACTTCGGGGTGTTGCAGGCGATCCTCTTGCCGATCCTCGATCCGGTCCTCGAATGGTGGGGCAACCTGTTCATGCCGGATGGGTACCACGTGGGCGGTTACCCCAGCCTTTCCTTGCGCTGATCGCCGATGGATCACCACTTCGAACTCGCCAACTTCGCCGGGCCTCTCGACCTCCTGCTCCACCTGGTGCAGAAGGAGGAGATGGACATCCGCGAGGTGTCGCTGGTGCGGCTCTGCGACCAGTACCTCGCCCACCTGAAGGACCTGAAGTCGATCGACGTCGACACCGCCGGCGAGTTCCTCGTCATGGCGTCGACGCTGATGGGCATCAAGGCGCGCAGCCTGCTGCCGCGCGAGGAGGTCGACCTCGCGCGCGAGCTCGATCCGGAGGAGGAGCTGATCCAGCGGCTGCTCGAGTACCGGCAGCTCAAGGAGGCGACGCGGATCCTCGACAAGCGCTCCGCCGGGCGCGACCTGATCCACGTCAGCCGGCCGCTCGTGACCGACGCTGGGGTGCCGCTCGAGGAGCTCGGGCTCTGGCACCTGGTCGAGGCATTCCGCAAGGTGCTGGCCGACACCGGGCTCGACGGGCAGGCCGGCCGGACCATCGTCGCCGAGCGGCCGCTGTCCGAGTACATCGGCGACCTGCTCGCGACGCTGCGCGTCACGCCGCGCCTCGACTTCCATGAGGTGTTCCGCAACGACACGACGCGGCTCGACCTGATCGGCCACTTCCTCGCGGTGCTCGAGCTGATGCGCGCGCGGATGATCCGCGTGGTGCAAGCGGGCACGTTCGGCGCGATCGAGATCGAGGCGCTGGGCGAGGTGCCGGAGAAGTGGGAGCCGGCCGCCGAACTGTGGACCACCAAGGCGCCAAGCGAAGAGGACCTGAAGAAGGCGCCGACCACGCTCACGACGAACGACGAGGAAGACGAGGAAGCCGTCGCCGAAGCTGACGCCCGCGCCGAGGTCGAGCGCGTCATGCACACCCCGCGCGAGCCCTCCGAGACCGCCTGAGCCGCACCGCCGGCGCGGCCACGCACGCCGGCGCGCGCGCCATCACCCGCGCGACCACGCCGCCCCTTCTCGGAACGCGTCGGCATTCATCACGTCCCCTTCATCGGGCGTTCATCCCGCGCGCCCAGGTTCCCTCCCGCTCGGTGGGGCACGCGCCCCCCGGGGCAGACCGACTCACCTCTCGTTCATCCCCAAGGAGTGGAACCGTGAAGCAGCGCGCGAAGCAGGGCGTGATGGCGGCTCTCGCCGTCCTCGCCGCCAACCAGGCGGCGCAGGCGAGCGAGGTCTTCGTCACCGCCGACATCTCGACGTCGACGACCTGGACGTCGGACAACACCTACAACCTCCAGCAGCAGATCTACGTGCTGCCGGGCGCCTCGCTGACCATCGAGGCCGGCACCAAGATCATCAGCACGACCGACCCGAGCAGCGCCTCGAGCAGCTTGTCGACCAGCGTCAGCGACGGGTCGCGGTCGCTGTCGTCGCCGTAACCGCCCGACAGGAAGTTCCAGACGAACAGCGGCGACAGCGCGATGACCGCCAGCACCATCGTCTTCGGCAGCGTCGCGATCCACATCGCGATGGCGCGACCGGTCGAGGCGCCGATCTGGAAGGTCGACTCGGACGGAACGCGTGCGGACAGGGCTTTACCCCTCATTCCGGGACCTGGCAGGCCGGACGAGGCGGGGGTGTAGCGGTCAGTTCGGCGCGAGGGTGTCGAAGCGCAGCTCGACCTTGCGACAGGTGCTGCGATCGGTGTCGAAGGTGAGGCAGGCGTCGTGGGGCCGCGAGTAGAGGTGGAGCGTGACGGCCGGCTCGTCGCCGGCGTGGTGGCGCGGATTGCCGAGCTGATGGATCGCGCGCTGGCGGTCGACCGAGGCCACGGCGGGGCCGGCCGGGTGGACGAAGTGCTGGCCGCGCCGCAGCGCGATGCCGTGGCCGACGCCCTCCTCGTCGATGTCGAAGTCGCTGGCGGCGTTGGGCATCGGGCAGCCGGCGACGACCCACTCCGGCGCCTGGAAGTGGGTCTCCTCCATGCGGCCACGGAGCACCCGCACCCAGCCCGAGTTGCCCTGGTGGTTGTGCACGGGCGACACCTGACCCGGCTGCCAGCAGAGCAGGATCAGGTCGTAGAGCTCGGTGCGGCGGATCGAGTGGCGTGCGTACTTGTCGGCGCGGAAGGCGACGCGCGGCTGCCAGCTCGAGTCGCGCAGCGGCTTGCTGCCGAGCACTTCGCCGACGACGTCATGCGTGAACTCGGCGGCGGTGAGGCGGTCGAGGACCGCGACGAGGTCGGCGAGCGAGCGGTCGGGCGCGGCCATCGGCGTGCGGCTCCGGCGTTGCGGTGCGGTGCTGGCCGCAGGCGGCGGCTTCTTCGATGATGGCGCGCCCCGAACGTTGCGCAAGGAGGCCCCGATGGACACGAAGCTGGCCGGGAGCGGCTCGCGCGAGCTGGTGCTCAAGACCTGGAACGACTCGGGGTGCCACACCCATCTGGTGGGATGCAACGCCACCCGCCAGGCGCTGCTGATCGACCCCAAGGCCGGCAAGCGCGCCGTCTACGACAAGGCGCTGGCCGACTGGGGCCTCACCCTCGCGGCGGTGGTGGACACCCACACCCACGCCGACCACCTCTCCGACTCGGCGGCATGGATCAGGCGCGGCGTGCGCTGCCACATGGGCCAGGCGACCGGGTGCCAGCGCGCGGTGACGCGGATGCGCGAGGGCGACACGATCGAGGTCGGCCGCCTGCGCTTCCACGTGCTCGAGGTCCCCGGCCACACGCCGGACTCGATCGCGCTGGCGGGCCATGGCGTCGTGTTCACGGGCGACACCCTGCTGGTGGGCGGGTTGGCGCGCGCCGACTTCCACGGCAGCGATCCGGCGCGGCTCTTCACCAGCGTGACGACGAAGCTGATGACGCTGGCCGACTCGACGCTGGTCCTGCCCGGCCACGGCTACCAGGACGTCCTGTTCAGCACCATCGGCACGGAACGCGCGAAGAACCAGGCGCTGCAGCACACGGACGGCGACGCCTACGCGGCCGCTCTCCGCGCCGTCGCCGGCGCCGGCAACTCGCCCGACGTCGACGCGACGCTCGCGCTGAACGTCGCCGCCGATCCGGCGCTGCCCGACACGCCGGTCGCGGTCGCCGCCTGCTGCAGCATGGGCGCCGCGCCGCTGGCCGGCCACAAGGTGCGCGAGCAGCCGTGCGAGGTGCTGGCGCCGACGCTGGCGCAGCACGCCGCGCAACGCACCTGGATCGACGTGCGCGATCCGTGGGAGCTCGCCACCGACGGACGGCTGCCGGGAATCGAGAACTTTCCGCTGTCGGAGCTCGGCTTCGCGCTCGAGCGGCTGCGCGCGCATCCGCCCGAGGTGCTGTCGTGCAAGAGCGGCGTGCGGTCGGCGACGGCGGTGAAGACGCTGGTCTATCTCGATGTCCTGCGCGATCCGATCTCGATGGCGGGCGGATTCGGCAGGTGGAAAGCGGCCGGACTGCCGGTGGCGTGAGCCAGCGGTCGTCCATGGCCGCTGCCGCGGCGCGCCTTGGTGCGCACGACGAACGCGGCTAAGGTGCCGCGCTTTCGCCGCCGGAGTGATCGCTGCCCATGAAGGTCGTCTTCTTCGGTACCTCGAAGTTTGCGGTGCCGTCGCTCGAGGCTCTGGCGAAGGACTCCCGTTTCTCGGTCGCAGCGGTCGTCACCCAGCCCGATTCACGCGCCGGGCGCGGGCTCGAGGTGCTGCCGTCGACCGTCCGCGCGATGGCCGAGTCGCTCGGCGTGCCGGTGCTGCAGCCGGCCGACATCAACGCCGCCGACGTGATGGCGCAGCTGAAGGCGATGAAGCCCGACCTGCTGCTGACCGCGGCCTATGGCCAGAAGCTCTCCGACGAGCTGCTCGCGCTGCCGAAGAAGCACGCGCTGAACCTGCATGGTTCGCTGCTGCCGCGCCACCGCGGCGCCTCGCCGATCCAGTCGTCGATCCTCTCGGGCGACAAGGAGTCGGGCGTCACGCTGATGGGCATGACGTCGCGGATGGATGCCGGGCCGATCTTCGCCCGGAAGGCGACGCCGATCGGCAAGACCGAGACGGCCGGCGAGCTGCATGATCGACTCGCCGTGGTGGCGCGCGACCTGCTGCTCGAGTGCGCCGAGTCGCTCCTGGCCGGGAAGCTGAAGGGCGTGCCGCAGGACGACAAGCTGGCGACGAAGGCGGCGCTGCTCGACAAGGACGACGGGCGCGTGCGCTGGGACCGGACGGCCGCCGAGATCGACCGCCACGTGCGCGGGATGACGCCGTGGCCGGGTGCGTTCACCTTCTGTCCGACCGATCGCAGCGTGACCCGGCTGATCATCGTCAGCGGCGAGGTGCTGGTCGTGCCGTCGCCGGCGATGCCCGGCACGGTGATCGCCTTCACCAGCGGCATCGAGGTGGCGACCAGGGACGGCGTCTACCTCATCCGCGAGGTGAAGCGCTCGGGCAAGCGGGCGCTGAAGGCGGCCGAGTTCATGCGCGGCTTCCCGATGCCGGTCGGCACGCGGCTCAATTGAGCGCCGGCCGGGCCCGCCGGCGCGCGCGAGTCCCCCGATGAAGAACCTCCGCCACGTCGCGCTCGAGATCCTGTTCGAGGTGCACCGGCGCGTCGGCGTCTTCGCCCAGGAGCGGATCCACGCGGCGACGCGCACGCACCAGCTGAACAAGCGCGAGCGCCGCTTCCTCACCGAGCTGGTGCTGGGGGTGCTGCGCCACGAACGCACGCTGGATCGCATCGCCGCGGCGTTCTGCGACATCAAGTGGGACGACGTCGGACCGCGCGCGAAGGAGGCGCTGCGGCTCGGCACGTACCAGCTCCTGTGGCTCGACGGCGTGCCGCCGTTCGCCTGCATCAAGGAGACGGTGGACGCGGTCCGCGACGCGCGGGCGAAGCCGTTCGTGAACGCGGTGCTGCGGACGGTCGACCGCGTGGTGCGGCGGGTGCCGATCGAGCAGGACCGCGGCGGCGCCTCGCCGCGCAAGCGGCTCGAGATCCACCACCGGAAGGCGTGCTTCTTCCCGAAGGAGGTCTTCGCCGATCCGGAGAGCGATCTCGCCGGCTGGCTGGCGGACGTCTACTCGTTCCCCGACGAGGCGACGGCGCGCTGGCTCGCCCGCCACGGCCGCGAGACGACCGTGGCGCTGCTCGAGAAGAGCCTCGAGACGCCGCCGCTGTTCGTCCGCGTGAATCCGCTGAAAGGCACGCGCGAGGAGCTGATCGAGCAACTCCGCACGGAACAGGTCGCCTGCGGCGAGGGGTCGCGCCCGGAGAGCGTGCGGGTGCTGGTGCCGGCGGGCGAGCTCGTGGCGACCAGGGCGTTCACCAGCGGGCGCTGCACCGTGCAGGACGAGACCGCGATGAAGGTCGCCCCGCAGCTGGCGCCGAAGGCGGGGCAGCTGCTGCTCGACCTGTGCGCGGCGCCGGGCGGCAAGGCGAGCCACCTGGCCGAGCTCACCGGCGATCAGGCGACCCTCCTCGCGGTCGACCGCGACGAGGCGCGGCTCGAACGGGTGCGCGAGACGGTCGCACGACTCGGGCTGAAGAGCGTCAGCTGCATGACGGCGGACGCCGGCGATCCGGCGACGATCCGCGCGGTCACGCCGGCGCCCTACGACGGCGTGCTGGTCGACGCGCCGTGCAGCAATTCGGGCGTCCTGGCGCGCCGGCCGGAAGCGAAGGCGCGCCTCGTCGCGGCCGACCGCGCCGAACTGGTGGCGCTGCAGGCGAAGCTGCTCGATGCGGCGGCGACGCTGCTGTTCCCGGGCGGCCGCCTCTGCTATTCGACCTGCAGCATCGAGCCCGAGGAGAACGGCGATCAGGTGCGGGCGCTGCTGGCCCGCAATCCTGAACTGGAGCTCCTGGCCGAGGAGGAGACGCTGCCGGTCCAGGGCGGTGGCGATGGCGGCTACTGGGCGCTGCTGCGCAAGAAGGGGCAGGGACTGCCCGCGATGACGCGGGCCCGCTGAAGCGCGCGGACGCGGCGTACCATGCGCCGCGATGTGGCTCGCCTACAACACGAACGGGCTGGCGCACCACCGGCTGGAGGATGCCTGCGCGCTGTTGGCGGACCTCGGCTACGCCGGCATCGCGTTGACGCCCGACGTCGGCCAGCTCGACCTGGCGACAACCGGGGAGCGCGACTGGGAGCGGGCGCGGACGCTGCTCGAGCGCCATCGGCTGCGCTGCGTGGTCGAGACCGGAGCGCGCTTCGCCCTCGATCCGCGGCGCAAGCACTGGCCGAACCTGCTCACCGCGGATGCGGCGGCGGCACGACGGCGGAGCGACTGGTATCGACGGGCGCTGGCGCTGGCGGCGGCGCTCGGGGCGCAGGAGCTCTCGTTGTGGAGCGGTGCCACCGAGGCGGGCGACGCACCGGGAGCGGCGCTGGTACGGCTGGTCGAGCGGCTCCCGCCACTGCTGGACGAAGCGCGACGTGTCGGCGTGACGCTCTGTTTCGAGCCCGAACCGGGGATGCTGATCGACTCGCTCTCGGCGTATCGCACGCTGCGCGCGCGGCTCGGACGCGACGACCTGGCGACGACGATCGATGTCGGTCACCTGCTGGTCACTGAGGCGGGGCCGGCGCACCTCCACCTGGCGGAGTTCGCGCCGACGCTGCGCAACGTCCAGCTCGACGACGCGCGCCGCGGGGTGCATCACCACCTGCCGCTCGGCGACGGGGATCTCGAGCTCGCGCCGCTGCTGCGCGAACTGGCGCGGCTCGACTACCGCGGACCGCTCGCTCTCGAACTGTCACGCGACAGCCATCGGGGCGCCGACGCGGCCGCTGCGGCGCTGGAGAGCGTCCGTCGCGCCTGGCCGCCCGGCGTCGCGCCGGTGGCGTGGCGGGAATCCGCCACGGATTAGTTGCCCGAGCCACCCCCCGGGGGCGTGCTGCCGGCGGGCGCGATCTGCACCTCGGTGATCTTGATCGGCGTCTCGAGCAGCTGCGGGTTCTCGGCCTTGCGTGGGTCCTTGGTCATCGCGAGCAGCAGGTCGAACCCCGCGACCACGTGGCCGAACACCGTCGAGCGACCGGCCTCGTTGAAATCGGTCGCCAGCAAGACGCGCAGGTCGGGCTGGAACGGGCCCTTGGTGAAGGGCGCCTGGCGGAAGGTGACGGCGCCGGCGAAGTGCGACAGCGCGTTGACCTCGAACGGCGGGAACGGCTCCTTGACCGCGTCGGTGTCGAAGGCGACCCCGGCCTCGGTCAGCCCGGCCTCGATCCACTTCTCGGGCGCGACCTTGCCGATGAACCGGTCCTTCAGCAGCGGTGCCACCTCGAGGAACGCTGCGCAGCTCTGCGGTGCCTGCTCCGGATAGAGGCCGATCACGATGTTGCCGCGATCGGTCACCAGGGTGACGGCGGCGCCGTTCGGCGGCGGGTTCGCCGCCGGCAGCGGATTCTGCTGCTTCCACTGCTCGAGCGCCGTGATCTGCGCCTCCATCCGCTCGACCGCGGAACGGAGCTCATGGTCGCTGCCGGGCAGCTTCGCGGAGCTGAGCGCGCTGCCGGCGTAGTCCCGCTTGAACGCCTGCAACGCCGCCAGCGCTCCGGCGGCGTCACCCGCCTCGTGCTTGCTCAGCGCCAGCCAGTAGCGGACGTACGGTTCGGCGGCGGTGCCCTTCACCGTGCCGGCGGACAGCAGCGCCTCGAGCTCGGCGGGCGTCGCTTCCCATGGCGTGGCATCGGCGCCGAAGACGGCCTGCCACGGCTCACGCTTCTGCTCCTCGAGCTGGTTCGAGACGAACGACGAGGCCGCCCAGCCGAGCGCGAGGATCAGGGCGATCCCGACCAGGAAGTTCTTCTTCGCCTTCAACCACTCGAAGGTCTCTTCGAGACCGGTGAAGTCGATGCCGGAAGTGCGCTCGGCTGCCATCGTCGTCTGCTTCGCTCGCAAGGGCCCGCGGCGCCGGAACGTGCTCCCGGGCGTGGGGAAAGGCGGGGGATGGTATCCCCCCGCACGCGGCGGGGGGAGCCTCGAGTTGCCGACCGCGCTCCCCGCGACGGCACGCCGGGGCCGGCTACAATCGCGGCGCTCTTCCCGGTCCGCAGTGACCCACTCCTGCCGGTGCTGCCGGAAAGGGGGGCGACGATGTACGAGGCGCCGGCATGGAACGCGCTGCTCCCGATCGACCCAGATCGGTGCTGGCCGAGCGGACGCTCGTCCTCAACCGGTCGTGGATTCCGATCCACCTCACCAGCGTGAGGCGGGCGCTGGTGATGCTGTTCCATCACGCCGCCGTCGCCGTCGAGCCGGAGACCTACTCGACCTACGACTTCGAACAGTGGCTACGGGTCGAGCCACCCCCGGGCACTCGAATAGTTCGGACTCCGAACCGCGAGATCGCGATCCCGGATGTCATCTTGCTCTCGAATTACGATCGACTTCCAGGCTGCACGGTGCCGTTCAGTCGCCGCAACCTCGCCCGTCGCGATTTCCACCGCTGCCAGTACTGCGGACGCCGACAGGCCACCGATCAGCTGACGATCGACCATATCGTCCCGCGCAGTTGCGGCGGCGGCACCGGCTGGACCAACTGCGTCGTCGCCTGCATCCCATGTAACCGGAAAAAGGGCTGCAGAACGCCAGAACAAGCAGGGATGAAGCTCCTCTCGACCCCGAAGCGCCCCGACTGGTCCCTGGTGCTCGCCGTCGAATCAGGCGATGGGGCGGTGCTCGCACGGTTCCAAGGGCGCGGCGGTCTCGCGTCACGCGCCGTCGGCGCCTGAGGAGCCGCCATCGCCAGCACCACGGGCGGCAGCTCCGCCACCCGCCGTGTCCCCACCGGAGCGCGGTCGCGGCGGGCCGGGCGCGCTGACCGGAGCGCAGCCGCCGCGGCCGGCTGAAGGTCGCCCG